>Ga0105047_10015069_pt1 | contig 12201 bp, 11 predicted proteins | sample MAT04_FD_78384 | JGI IMG/M metagenome (GOLD analysis project Ga0105047, IMG submission 78384) | Freshwater microbial communities from Lake Fryxell liftoff mats and glacier meltwater in Antarctica - MAT-04 (megahit assembly) | ecosystem: Environmental > Aquatic > Freshwater > Ice > Liftoff... | reverse complement strand
TTGAGGTGGGCGAAACCGAGGTCGATGGTGATGCCGCGGGCCTTTTCCTCGGGCAGACGATCGGGACCCAGGCCCGTGAGCGCCAGGACCAGGGCGCTCTTGCCGTGGTCGACGTGGCCGGCCGTGGCGAGGATGAAGGGTTGGATCATGCCGAAGAGAGAGTGCTGGTCAGGGCTTGAACGAGAATTTCGTCCTGGTGGGGGAACACGGTGCGGAGATCGATCTGAACGGCGTCGTTGGCGATGAAGCCCAGGATGGGAGTGGGGTGTTGGCGAAGCCGGCGGCTGAGGGTCTCCACGCTTTGGTTGTGGGGGCGCATGATGAGAGTGACGGAGGGGAGATGAGAACGTGGGCAGACGCCGCCACCGATTTGGGAGTGGCCCTCGCCGAGGGTGACCTGGATGGCGAGCGTTCTCAGGCGGGCAAGGATGGACTCGCCGCGGTTGCGGAGGGTTTCGAGTGGGATGCGCATCAGGTCGAGCATGGGGATCCCTTCTGGGGGCGGCGCGTCGCGGGTGGTGCGGGCGTGCAGGTAACTTTCGACGGTGGCTTGCAGCGCTGCGAACACGAGTTTGTCGCAGCGCAAGGCGCGGAAGAACGGGTCCTTCTTCAAGGCGCCGATGCGATCGGTCTGACCCACGATGAGTCCGGCCTGGGGGCCGCCGAGCAGTTTGTCGCCACTGAAACAGACGAGATCGGCGCCGGCCTGAATGCTTTCGTGCGGTTGGGGTTCGTGATCGAGGGACGCCAATTCCGCGAGATCCACCCAGGCGCCACTGCCCAGGTCATCGACCAAAGGAAGGCCTTCCGGGCCGAAGTCCGGGGCGCGCTCTCGGGCAAGGCGGGCGAGGTCGGCGATGGAAGGTGAGTGGACGAACCCTTCCATGAAGAAATTGCTGCGGTGGACGCGAAGGATCAGGGCGGTGTGTGACGAGATCGCTTGGGCGTAGTCGTCGAGGGTGGTTTGGTTGGTCGTGCCCACTTCGCGGAGGCGGGCGCCGCTGGATTCGAGAATGTCCGGGATGCGGAAACCGCCGCCGATCTGGACCAATTCGCCTCGGGAGATGACGACCTCCTTGCGTGGGCCGGCGGTGAAATGGCGGAGGATAAGGACGAGGGCGGCGGCGCAGTTGTTGACGACGGTGGCGGCGGGGGCGCCGGTGGCGAGGGCGATGGATTGCTCGAGGTAGGCGGCACGGGGGCCTCGTTCGCCGGATTCCAGGTCGAGTTCGAGATTGGAATACCCGCCGGCGACCGAGCCGAGGGTGGCGAGGGCGGTGAGGGAGAGCGGGGCGCGGCCGAGGTTGGTATGAGCGAGGATGCCGGTGCCGTTGACGACGGGCTGAAGGCGCTGGCGGGCGCGGGCGGCGAGGGTCTGATCGAGATCGGCCACGATCGTGTCGAAGTCGGGGATGGTGGTCGAGGTGCGAAGCGCGGCGAGCTGTTGGCGGAGGACGTGGACGACGAAGGGTCGGGGCAAATCGGATGGCGCGATTGCGTGCAGGAGTCGGTCGACGGACGGGATGGCGCGTTGGGGGGACGGCGGCATGGTGGTGAGGGCAAAGACGGGCGAATCTTTGCTGGAGCGGGCGTGGATTCCAGAGCTTTCCCAGGGTTGTCGAGGGGGCGGCGACGGAGTATTGAGGCGGGGCCGATGCCGCCGCGTTCCCGAGTTTTTCCGTTGGTTTTGCTTGCCGGCTTTCTGGTGGGGGCGGGTTTGCTGATGGCGTACCGGAAGTCGGGCGGTTCAGGCGAGGCTGGCGCGGTGACCGTGGACTTGCCGGATGGCTCCAAGCTTCGGCTATGGAAGGCGTCCTTCGGGACGAATCACGAGATGGTGGTGGGGCGATTGCCGGAGTGGGACCGGCTCCGGTGGCAATTTCCATGGGCCCAGCGCGTGCTCGGAGCTCCGACGGAGCGCATCCGGGGTGGGTGGTCGGGGGATGGGCTCTGTTTGTTTTACAGTTGGGAAAATGAACTGGGCTTTCCCAAGCCGCCGCCGCCTTGGTTCTTATCCACGAGCGACGAGCATGGGTGTGTGATGAACCTCGATTCGGGGCGGGGCGAATCGGATTTGCGCGGCACCAACATTTCCCACCAGTACTCCCACCTTTATCCCAGGCGCACGGCTCACTTCGAGGCCCGGGTGGGTGATTTAAGGCGGGCGGCGTCTACTATCGGGACGTCACCGGGAACGAAACCCAGTCCGCTGCACTGTGCCGGCATGAAGCGGCCTGGGAGGTTGAGGCGTACTTCGAGCGGGCGCCGGAATCGGAGTTTGGTCCGGACGAAGCCTGGACTATCCACACGGGTTCGATCCCGGATCCTGGAGTGCTCGAGGCACTTGAAGGGAGCCGAACCCTTCAGGGCATGACGGTGAAGCTGACGGGCTTGGCAGGGCCTGGGCGTTTTGAATACGAGAAGCGCGGTGGGGGGTGGGTTCTTCTGCGTGGCCAACCTCTGGATCCGGAGGAGAGTGGGACGGGCTGGAGCTGGGGCAGCGATTCGAACCGGGAGTGGATGAATCTGACCAAGGCGAAGCCGTGGGTGATGCTCGATCTTAAAGGGCTCAAGCCGGATCTTACCTGGAAGTTGGTGGCCCGCGATGCGGGGGGCCGGTGTTATGCGAATTCAGGTTGGAGTGAGCCGGGTTCGACTTACACCGTCGACCTGGAGATTCCCAAGGACGTAGTGGTGACGGAGGTTCGAATCATTGTTCAACGATGGCGGACGGTTGCGTTCAAAGTGCCCCCGCCTAAGATCCTCACTCCGTGAACCTGGAACCGCCCATCCCATCGTCATCGTCGGAAACGTCCGCTGTTCCACCTGCGATGACTGGGATGCGGGCGGCGATCCTGGGGGCGCTCGGGTTTGGTGCCGTCAGTATGGTGGTGTACGGCACCGTGGCGTTCGCAGGAAAATGGCTCTATCGGAACTTAACCGAGGCTGGGGCCTATGGGTTCTGGGCTGCCCTCTACCTGCTGGGAACGCCGTGGTTGCTGGGACAACTGCTGGTGCCGTCGGCGAAGCGGAGACGCTATGGCTTTGCCTTTGTCCTGGGGTTTCTAGCCTACGCCGTTGGCTGGGTGGCGCCGTACTTTGCCCTACGCGGCAAACCCGGAGAGATCGTGGCGGCGTTGGTGGGCCCGGTCTTGCTCGCGATCGTGATGGCGATGACGTTCCGGCGGCCATGGACCCTACCCGCGACAGCCGCGGTGTTGGTGGTGGGGCACGGATTGGGTTATTTCGCCGGTGATTTTCTGAACACCAGCCTGAAGGGGCCGCTTGGCATGGTGATGTGGGGTGTGTGCCATGGGCTGGGCTATGGCGCGGCGATCGGGTGGGCCAGCCGGGTTTGGACGGCGGACGTCGCCGAAGCGGCTGGGACCGCCAATGTCCGACCGTCGGGTGGAGGATGAGGAGCCATGTCCAAGAGCCAAACGCCGTCGGAGGGCGGACCCGGGCGATCGACTCGCGGCACGGACCTTCAGCCGACGAATCGGTTCGAGGCCCTGACGTATGAACCGGATCCGGATTCGGATCTGGACCCGGCGGAGGAACGGCCGCGGTCGACCCTCTTCCTGCGTGACTTGTCGGTCAGCGTGATCAGTCGGAACGACAGCCCGGACATTCCGTTCCGGGTGAGCCTAAATCCTTACCGGGGTTGCGAGCATGGGTGTGCGTATTGTTATGCGCGGCCGACGCATGAGTACCTGGGCTTTTCCGCGGGACTGGATTTCGAATCCCGCATTCTGGTGAAGGAACGAGCGCCGGAACTGTTGCGGGCAGAACTGTCGGCGTCGTCGTGGCGGCCGCAGTGGCTGGCGCTGAGCGGGGTGACGGATGCGTATCAGCCGATCGAGCGCCGACTCGAACTGACTCGAAGGTGCCTGGGGGTGTTGGCGGAGTTTCGGAACCCGGTGGGGGTCGTGACCAAGAACGCGCTCGTGGTGCGCGACGTGGACCACCTTGCGGAACTGGCCCGACACGGGGCCGCGTCGGTGGCAATTTCGGTGACGACCCTGGACCCGGGCCTCCGGCGGGTCATGGAACCGCGGACCTCCCCGATTGCTGCGCGATTGGACGCGATTCGAACGCTGACGGACGCGGGGGTGCCGGTAGGGGTGATGGTGGCGCCGGTGATTCCGGCGGTGAACGATCATGAAATCCCGGCGATTCTATCGGCGGTGAAGGCGGCGGGGGCCACGTGGGCCGCGTTCGTCATGCTCCGGTTGCCGCACGGAGTGAAGGACCTGTTTGGGGATTGGCTGGAACGACATTTCCCGGACCGCAAGGAGAAGGTGCTGCATCAACTCCAATCCATGCGAAGCGGGAAGCTGAACGATCCGTCGTTTGGATCTCGCATGACCGGGGAGGGTGTCTTGGCGGTGCAGACTGCGCAGTTGTTCCATGCGGCGCGGCGCAAAGTGGGACTGGGAGAAGAAGGTCCGCGGCTGTCGACGGCGGCATTCCGGCGACCGGGCGGGGTGCAGATGGGCCTCTTTGAGTAGGCCATTCGGGGATACGAAGTGAACCGACCACGGTGCGGGGCGTTGATCCCAGGCGTCAGGCGGCGGTTCGTGTGGGGGGAGCGGAGGCGGCAGCGTGCATTCCGTGCAACCGCGCTCCCAGCGGTTACTCGACCGGGGTGACGTCCATGCCGGGGAGGTAATAAAGGATCCGGGCGCAGTTGGGGCACTGGACGATCTCGCGGTTACCCTGGCAATCGATGACGTTCTGGCGGGACACCTTCATGTGGCAACCGCCACAGACGCCGCGTTGGATATCGACGATGACCTTGTCGCCCTTGCTTTTGAGAAGGCGCTCGTAGCGTCCGAGCAGGATGGAATCGATGGGGGCGGTGGCGGCGGTGCGGGCATCCTCGGCGTCGGCGAGTTGTTGCCGCAGCCGCGTTTCGGCCCCGGCCAACTGCTGGAGTTGGACGGCGCTGTCGGCTTTGGCTTTGCGGAGGACCTCGGCGGCAGCGGCAACCTGGCGTTCGGCGGCTTCGATCTTCTCCATCAGGACGATCTGTTGGTCGTCGAGGCTGCTGATGATGCCCTTACACGTCTCGATTTCGTGGCTGAGCGCCTTGTATTCCTCGTTTTTGCGGGTCAGCCACTGTTGGGCGCCGTACTTGGCGATCTGCTCCTTTTTGGAATCGACCTCGAGTTCAAGCTTCTTGCGGTCGCTCTCGAGTTGGTGGCCGTTGTGCTTGGCCTTGTCGAAATCGATGACGGCATTGGCTTGGCGGGTTTGGACGAGGCGGCGCTGAGGATCGATGTCCGCAACCTCGACACGGAGGCGGATAAGGCGGCGGTCGCGGTCCTGGAGGACGAGGAGCTTCTCGATGGCTTCCAGCATGGGGCGAAAGTGACGTTCTTTTGAGCGGGTCAAGCTATCGGGGTGGTTCGAATCAAGTCAACCCACGGGACCGGAAGATTTTTCCTCGTGAGGGTGATGGAACAAGATTGGGCAAGACCCCGGCAATCTTTGGCTGGTCACATACGCCGCACCGGCTTATGAATTCGGGCAACCACTTCAGGCTTATGCATAACTTGTTCCATCATCTCGCCGACGAAATTCCGGAATATCGGGACGACATCAATCGGCTTTCAGCGACCGACGCCAATTTTCAGGAGTTGATGGCGAAATATCGGGATGTCGACCACCAGATCCGATTGGCGGATGAGAACATCGAGCCGAAGTGCGACGAGACGGTGGAAATGTACAAGCGACAGCGCCTGGCGTTGATGGACGAAATGGTGCATCTGATCCGCTCGCGGAAATCAGCCCGGGTCGTGGCCTAAGCGAGAGGCGGATGCGCGGCGTTTTGCCGCGGGGCGTCCGGATTCACGGACGCCCGCCCAGGGAATGACGTTCCGTGGCACGGAGCTCACCGGATGGCTGCGGCACGCATGGGTTTATTTCCGAACGTTTCCATTCTCATTCTTCATGCAATCACGTTGGCAGGGCGTTTTTCCCGCGTTGTGGACTCCGACCGATGCGTCGGGAGCCCTGGTGACAGGGGCGTTGGCCGACCAGGTTCGTTTTCTCAAGCAATCCGGGTGTGACGGCGTTCTCGCCTTGGGAAGCACGGGAGAGTTTGTTCACCTGGACGTTGCGCAGCGCAACGAGGGATTGCGGTGGATCGTGGAGGCGGCGGAGGGCTGGCCGGTCATCGCCAATTGCAGCGATGTCAGCCCGCGTCGTGTGGCGGAACTGGGCCGGTTCGCGCGCGTGGCAGGAGCGCAGGCGATTTCGCTGCTGCCGCCCTGGTTTTTCGCATCACCGCCGTCGGACGTGGTGGATTTCCTGGTGCGAGGGGCGGAGGCGTCGGGTTTGCCACTGATGCTGTATAACTTTCCCGAACGAACCGGGCACCGGCTGGGGTTGGAAGCCATAGCGGCCGTGTGCGACCGGGTGCCGGTGGTGGCGGTGAAGCAAAGCGGGGACGAATTCGCCTATCACCGTGAACTCGCGGCCTTGGGGGTGGAGAAGCAATACGTTCTGATCACGGGAGCCGACACCCGGATGCCCGAAGCCCATGCGATGGGTGCGCGGGGGGTGGTCAGCGGGCAGTCGAACGCGATTCCTGAGTGGGTGGTGGGGGTGTGGTCTGCGGTCGTAAATGGCGAGCCTGCCCAGGCTAAGGACCAGGCTCGCTGGCTGGCGGAGTTCACCCAGATCACGGGAGTTCTGGAGTTTCCCTTGAGCATCTCGGCCGGCATGCAGGCCCGGGGACGTCCCGCCGGCGAGCCGAAGGCGGTTCTTTCGGGTGCGACGAGACTTCAATTGGCCCGCGCCATCGCTGAGGCGAAGGCGTGCCTGGCCGGGGCGGGGCTCTCGTGATACCAGCGGAATCCAAACCGGAATCCCCCGCCTACAAATGGTGGGTGGTGGGGATGCTGTGGTTCATCTGTTTCTTCAACTACGCCGATCGCCAGGCGATCTCGGTGGTCCTGCCGGAGTTGAAGCGGGAGTTCGGCTTCAGCGACACGCAATTGGGGCTGATTTCGTCGGCGTTCGGTTATGTCTATGGCTCCTGCGCCTTGTTTGCTGGGTTTGTGGCGGACCGCTCAGCGCGGCGGCACTTGATTTTGGGTGGATGTATTTTTTGGAGCTTTGTGACGGTGATGACGGGGTGGTGTTCGAAGCTTTGGCACTTCGTAACGGTGCGGGCGTTGGAAGGCTTGGGGGAGACGTTCTATTTCCCGGCATCGATGTCGCTGGTCAGCGATTATCATTCCAAGGCGACCCGATCCCGAGCCATGTCACTGCACCAATCGAGCGTGTACGCCGGGACGGTGCTGGGCAGTTGGATCGGGGCGTGGCTGGCGATGACCCATGGCTGGCGGTGGGGATTCTACCTGTTTGGTACGGGAGGCCTGGTGATTGCGCTGGTGATGTACGCATTTCTGCGGGAACCGCGGCGCGGACAATCCGAAGGAGACGTGGTGGTGCAGGAATCGCCGGGATTCCTGGTGGCGGTTGGCGATGTCCTGCGAGCGCCGACCGCCTGGGCGCTGATGGCGGTGTTTGTGGGGGCGAACTTTGTGGCGACGATTTTCCTGTCCTGGACGCCGAGTTTCCTGGTGGACAAGTTCGGGTTCAAACTGACGACGGCGGGGTTGACCGGTGCGGCGTTCATCCATTTGGCGAGCGCGGTATCGTTGCCGTGGGCAGGGGTGCTGGCGGACTGGCTGGCGCGGAAGCACGTGGGGGGGCGGATGCTGGTTCAGGCGGGCGGTTTGGCGGTGGGTGCTGGATTCGTCTACATGGTGGGATCGACGCGGGATGTGACGACGTTGCTGGTGTGCATGACCTGTTTCGGGGTGTGCAAGGGTTTCTATGATGCGGGCATTTTTGCCTCGCTGTACGACGTGGTGCCGGCGCGGTCGCGGGCGACGGCGGCGGGCCTGATGAACACGGTGGGCTGGGGCCTGGGGTCCTTTGGACCGTTCCTGACCGGTTGGTACGCCGATCACGGCCCGCACGGCAGTGCGATCGAGAACAAGAGCCAATTCATCAGCGGAAGCAGCCTGGCGTATGCGGGTGGGGCAGTGGTGCTGATTCTGGCGGCGACCCTTTGGGTGAAGCGGGATGCGGCACGGGCGGCCGGTAAGCCATTGGCAGACTCGACAGGACCGGCGGTTGGCCGGTAATTCGGGGTGTGCCTGAACCTGAGGTTTTCCGACATCGGCACCGCGTGACATACGCGGAGTGCACGGTGGGCAATCACATCTACCACAGTCGTTACTTGGACCTGTTGGAGGCGGCGCGGGGCGAGTTTTTACGGCATGCGGGTTTTCCACTTCTGCCGTTGCAGGAGTCGGGGGTCATCTTTCCCGTACTCGAAGCCCAATTGCGGTACCTCCGCCCGGCGCGGTACGACGACCTGTTGGTCATCGAACTGCAATTGATTCAGCTGAAGGGCGTGCGGTTGGGCGTTCGGCACCGTGTGAGACGCGAGGACGGGACGCTGCTGCTGGAGGCGGTTACCCGGCACGTCTGCACACGTCTGGACGACAAGCCACGGCGGATACCGCCGGAGCTGGTGACGGCATTGAGGCCATGGCTGGTGGAGGAAGCCAACGCGCCGGGAGACGGAATCGAGCCTTGAGATGTCGGGCGGGTCGACCGATTCCGGTCACCGGGATGCCCGTCTTTTGCGTCGCTGGCGGCGTGGATACCGGGTTCCATCGCGGCATGTCGCGTGAGTATGTGCTGCATTCGTTCCAGCGGGAGTCGGACCTGCGGATCGACTATGCCGCCGAGTTGAATGAGCAGCAGTACGCGGCGGTGACCGCGGCCCCGGGACCCGCCCTGGTGCTGGCCGGTGCGGGATCAGGGAAGACGCGCACGCTGACGTACCGGGTGGCGTATCTGATCGAGCGCGGGATCGCGCCGGATCGGGTGTTGTTGCTGACTTTCACGAATAAGGCGGCGCGCGAAATGATGCGGCGGGTGGCGGATCTCTTGGGCTCGGAGCAGTCCCAGCTCTGGGGCGGGACGTTTCACTCGATCGGGGCGCGCATCCTGAGGAGCAACGCGGAGGCGATTGGCTACCGGCCGGACTTCACGATTCTGGACCGGGAGGATTCCGAGGACCTTTTGAAGGCGTGCATTGGCGCGGCGGGGATCGACCCCAAGGAGGTGGCGTTTCCGAAGGCGGAGGTGATTGCGAACCTGTTGTCCCGGGTGACCAACGAGCGGCTTTCGTTGGCAACCGTTCTCGAACGGCGGCGAACCGGGCTGGAGGAGTTGAAGGACTCGATCGAGAAGGTGACGAGCTTATATGCGGAGCGGAAGAAGGCTTCCAACGTCATGGATTTCGATGACCTGCTGTCGCTCTGGCTGAAGTTGATGGAGGAAAATGAAGGTGTGCGGGAACGGTATCAGCGCCGGTTCCAGTTCGTGCTGGTGGACGAGTATCAGGACACGAACCAGATCCAGAGCGACCTGATCGACCGCGTGGCGGCGCAGCACCGACACGTGATGGTGGTCGGCGACGACTCCCAGAGCATCTACTCGTGGCGGGGCGCGAACTTTCGGAACATCCTGGATTTCCCCAAGCGTTATCCGGATTCGAAGGTCTACAAGATCGAGGTGAACTACCGGAGCACGCCTGAGATTCTGGCGGTGGCGAATGCTGCGATCGCGGCGAATTCGGAGCAGTTTGCGAAGCAACTGACGGCCGCGCGCAAGTCCGGGATCAAACCGGCCCTGATTCCGTGTGAAGACGGGCACCAACAGGCGGGGTTCGTGGCGCAACGGGTGGTGGAGGCGCACGAGGAAGGCGTGGGACTGTCCGAGATCGCCGTGCTCTACCGCTCGCATTTCCATGCCTTGGAAATCCAGCTCGAGTTCACCCGGCGCAACATCCCCTTCGTCATCACCAGCGGCATCCGGTTCTTCGAACAGGCCCACATCAAGGACGTCACCGCATGGCTCAAGCTGGCGGCCAATCCAACGGATGAACTGGCCTTCAAGCGCATCGCCCTGTTGCTCCCCGGGGTCGGGCCCAAGGCCGCCGAGAAGCTCTGGTCGGCCTTTGCCCAGGCTCAGGCGCGTTCCGCCACAGCGTCCGACGGAACTGCCGGAACTCGGCTGGCACCCGCCTTGATGGCGGCGGCCCCCGCGGCTCCGAAAAAGGCGACGACCGCCTGGGCCGGACTGGCGGTGACGGTTTCCCAATTGGAGGATCCGGCGGTGTTCGGGCGTCCGGGCGAGATGATTCGGTTGGTGCTGGACGCGTTTTATGAAGACTACGCGGAGGACACGTTCGCCAATGCGAACCAGCGACTGGAAGACCTGGGGCAGCTCGCGGTGTACGCCGGCCAGTTCCAATCGTTGACCGATTTTCTGACCCAGTTGTCCTTGCTCAGCAACATGGACGCGGAGGCGGAACAACAGTCCAAGCGGGGGGATGACGATCGGGTCCGCTTGTCCAGCATCCATCAGGCCAAGGGACTCGAGTTCCAGGTGGTCTTCGCGATCATGCTGTGCGACGGGCTGTTTCCGTCGGGTCGATCGTTGCAGGATCCGTCGGCGATCGAGGAGGAGCGGCGTCTCTTCTATGTCGCGGTGACCCGGGCCAAGGATGAGTTGTATCTGTGCTATCCGCTGGTGCGGTTGACGCCGGGTCAGGGCATGTTGTTGCTATCGAAGTCGCGGTTTCTCTCCGAAATCCCCTCGGAATTGCTCGATGAATGGAACCTGCGTCCGTCCGGGATGCCAGGAGGGGCTTGGGCCCAGGGCGGCGGCGGACACGGGCGGATTTCGGAGTCGGACGATATGCCGTTTTGAGCCGGGGAAACGGAAGAATGGGTGGGGTCAGAGCGACGGTGGGTCCACCTCAGTCCAGGCCGCTTCGCGAGTTTCATCCCGCAGCGTCGGGAGGGCGAAAAGCTCGGGCGAGGTGGCGGGCGGGACCGGGGAGATCGGGTTGATCTGCAAGCCACGCGTGGGCACCGGAAAGCTCATAGAACAGTCCGTCCAACTGGGCTTCGAATGCGGCCTGGGTCCAATGCCCGATTTCGGGGCCTGGGTCCAATCCCAGAGCCAACAGGTGGCGACCCAGTAGAATGGGGCGCGGCGCACTGTCGGCGATGCGCAACCGTTCAGCGGCGGCGACGAGAATCGTCACGGTTTCCGGAACTTTGGCGGGCTTGGGCGGGCGTCCGGAGGCGTCGGCCGTCATGACCACACTGAGCGCCTGCACCGTCTCCGGTTGGAGGCGACGGGCCAGGCGGCGGACCGTGCGGTCGGAGGCATCCTGAAAGTGGGCCATATGATTGGCGACCAGCGGGAGAACGCGCTGGGTGATGGCGTTGGGCGTCTGGATTCGGTTCAGGAAGGATTCCGCCAGTCGGGCGCTTTCGGCTTCATGACCGGGTGAAATGATGCGCTGTCGACCCTGCCGTTCGGCGGTCTGGGTGCAGGTCGCCTTGCCCAGATCGTGGGTCAGGACCGCGAGAGACCAGACGATGCGGGTGGGTTCGGGCGCTTCACGCCAATCGGGAAGGCGCACCAGGGCGTCCACGGCGTGGAGCGTGTGTTCGAAGACATCGCCTTCCGGGTGCCATTCGGGGTCCTGAGGGACGCCACGGATGGCGGCGATTTCAGGAAAATGGGTGAGCCAGCCGGTGGATTGAAGGAAGCGAATGCCGGCCGAGGGAAGGGTGCTGCGGGCGGCCCATTTGAACCATTCCTCGCGGATTCGTTCAGCCGGTAGTTCGGCGCAGCTAGGAGCCATAGCCCGGCAGCGTTCGAGCGTTTCCGGCGCTGGGGTGAGTTGAAAGCGGGCCGTGAACTGCATGCCACGCAGGACCCGCAAAGGATCTTCGTCGAAGGCGGGGCTGGTGTGGCGGAGGATGCGATGTTCGAGATCGGCTTGGCCGCCGAAGAAGTCCAGAAGCTCGCCGGTTCTCGGATCCAGCATCAGGGCATTGACGGTAAAATCCCGGCGGGCGGCGGCATCGCGCGGTGAAATATCGGGTTCCAGTTCGATCTCGAATCCACGGTGGCCCTGGCCGGTCTTGGAGTCCCGACGCGGGATGCTGAAGTCAAAGATGGTGCCGGCGAGGGTGACTTTGGCGACCCCGAACGCGCGCCCGACCAGGTCGACGCGCCCATGGGGGCGGAGGACGGACGCCAGTTGTTCATACCCCACACCGAATACCTCGATGTCGATGTCTT
>Ga0105047_10015067_pt1 | contig 12201 bp, 9 predicted proteins | sample MAT04_FD_78384 | JGI IMG/M metagenome (GOLD analysis project Ga0105047, IMG submission 78384) | Freshwater microbial communities from Lake Fryxell liftoff mats and glacier meltwater in Antarctica - MAT-04 (megahit assembly) | ecosystem: Environmental > Aquatic > Freshwater > Ice > Liftoff... | reverse complement strand
GATTTCTTCGTCAGCGGTCAGTTCCTTCGGAGCGGTCAGGCCGGTGCTCGAACGGAGCAGGGCGGTGCCGCCGCCGGGCAGGATGCCTTCTTGGTGTGCGGCCTTGGTCGCGTGCATCGCGTCCTCGACCCGCATCTTCTTTTCCTTCACTTCGCTCTCGGTGGCGCCGCCGACGTTGATCTAAACCACGCCGCCTTGCAACTTGGCCACGCGTTCGCTGAGCTTTTCCTTGTCGTAGTCGCTGGTGCTCTTGTCCAGTTCCTTTTGGATCTGGGCGACTCGGGCGTTGATGTCGACCCGTTTGCCGGCCCCTTCGATCACAACGGTGTTGTCTTTATCGACCTTCACCTTCTTGGCCCGGCCGAGTTGGTTGAGTTCCACGGCTTCGAGTTGGATGCCGAGGTCTTCAAAAATCGCTTGACCGCCGGTGAGAATGGCAATGTCTTCGAGCATGGCCTTGCGGCGATCGCCGTACCCGGGGGCCTTCACGGCGCACACTTTGAAGCTGTAGTTCGAACGGATCACGTTGACGACGAGCGTGGCGAGCGCTTCGCCTTCCACTTCTTCGGCGATGATGAGTAACGGCTTATTTTGTTGCAGCACCTTTTCCAGTAGCGGCACGAGGTCGCGGTTGCTGCTGATCTTCTTTTCGTGAACGAGGATGTACGGGTCTTCGAGTTCGCACTCCATCGTTTCGGAGTTGTTCACGAAGTACGGCGAAAGATAGCCTCGGTCGAACTGCATGCCTTCCACGAATTCGTGGTTAGTATCGATGCTCTTACCTTCCTCGACGGTGATGACGCCGTCCTTGCCGACCTTGGCCATCGCCTCGGCGATGATGGCGCCGATCTTCTGGTCGCCGTTGGCGGCCACGGTAGCCACGTTTTCGAGATCCTTTTTGCCCTTAACGGGGATGCTCATCTTTTCGAGCTTGGCCACGATTTCTTCGACGGCCTTTTCCATGCCGCGCTTCATCATCATCGGGTTGGTTCCCGCGACGACGGCTTTCAAGCCGACGTTGAAGATCGCTTCGGCGAGTACCGTGGCGGTGGTGGTGCCGTCGCCGGCGATGTCGGAAGTCTTAGAGGCGACTTCCTTCACCATGCTGGCGCCCATGTTCTCGTATGGGTCGGGCAGTTCGATTTCCTTGGCCACGGTCACGCCGTCTTTGGTGACGGTCGGGCTACCAAAGGATTTTTGGATGATGACGTTGCGGCCCTTTGGCCCCAAGGTCACTTTGACGGCGCGGGCGAGTTTGGAAATGCCCCGCTTCATCGCTTCGCGGGCTTCTTGGTCGAAGGCAATTTGTTTGGCAGACATAGTTGGGTCTTGGGTATGGGGTCTTGGGTATGGGAGTAAGAAAAAGCGGGTGTTTCGGGCAATTGAAAAAGGGAGGATGCGAGTCGTGGTCTTGCTAGGCCCAAGCCCCTTTATCCGATGATCGCCATCACGTCGTCTTGGTGCATGATGAGCACTTCGCCGACGCTTTTCTTGTCTTTGAATTCGTCGCCGGCCCACGAGGTGAAGAGGACGACATCGCCGACTTTCACGTCGAGCGGGATGCGTTCGCCGGTCTTCTTGTTGAGCTTGCCGGGGCCGACGGCCAAGATAGTGCCGCGTTGCGGCTTCTGCTTGGCGGCATCGGGGATGATGATCCCGCCCGCCGATTTATCGTTCGAGGCTTCGCGGCGGATAATGATACGGTCGTTCAGGGGCTTCAAATTCATGGGCAACTCCTTGCGAGATGCTAACTCTTATGCAACAACCGTGCCCGGAATCGTGCGGGTTGCAATCCGTTGCCATTGCGAATCTTGCGCTTACTGGCATTGCAAGAATCGCTGCCAGCGTGGCAATTCCCCCGATGCGACTGCAAGAATGGCAGTACAACTTGTTTCAGAGCCGGAAGCGTTAGCGACGATTCGACGTTCAATCGTCGCTGATACTTACAGCTCGGATAGAAGCCCCGATTCATTCCTTCGTTTTCGCTTCCTTCTTCTCCGGCTTCTTCACTTCCGGTTTCTCCCGTGGCAGCAACTCCGGCAAGTTAGCCACGCGCATCGCAGTGACGGCGATCACTTGGGCACCCTGAACCAAGTTGGGAATCTTCACGTGATCGAAGGTATCGCTTTGGGTGTGGTGCGTGAGGCGGTATTCGTCGATGTCTTGTTGGCAGGAGAAACCTGGAACGTTAACCGCGTCGAAGGGCAAGTGATCGGTGCCGCCGGAAACGCGGGTGGTCGCTTCTTTCCAGCCGTCGATCGTTTTCAACGTGGCGAGTTCCGCATCGAACAGCTTCTTCACGGCCTCGCGGTTCATCAAGTTGAATCCGGTCACCTTGCCCGTGCCGGTATCGTGAACGAGGGCCATGCTGGTTTTGGGCATCTCATCTTCGTGCCGCTTCACATAAGCTTTGGAGCCGTGCAGTCCTTGTTCCTCCCCGGTGAAAAGGCAGAAGCGGATCGTGCGCTTGGGCCGGTGGCCCTGTTTGGCGAGTGCCGCTAGTGTGCGGGCGCACTCCAACACCACGCTGCTGCCGGTGCCGTTGTCGGTGGCCCCGCTGCCCAAATCCCAAGAATCGAGGTGGGCACCCACGATGACAAACTCATCGGGCTTCTCGGAACCGGTGATTTCGCCGACGGTGTTGAAGACGGTGATCGGGCCGGGGATGAACTTGTTGGTGATCTCGATTTCCACCTTGGGGGGCGTGCCGTCTTTGGCGGTGGCGAGGCGGTGAAGCAAACGGTAGTGCTCGTGCGCGAGGAACACCGTGGGCATCGTTTCGCTGGCTTGCGTTGCGGCGCGATCGCCTTCTTGCCAACGGCCGGTCATCACGAGCAAGCCGTGCGGTTTCGCGGAATCGATGGCGATGCAGGCAGCCCCCTCGGATTTGAGGAATTCCCCCACGGCTTTGCGGTACGCTTCGAATTCGGTCGAGGTCGGCCGCGCCGTCGGTTGCGGGATCTCGGCGGGTTTGGAATCTTCTTTCTTCGGCTCTTCTTTCTTCGGTTCGACCTTCTTGGGTACGGGGGAAATGTAAGAGAGGTCGGTGATCGGTTTGATTTCCACCGGGGCACCGCGGAGTACGATCGCATTCTTCAGTTTGCCTTTGTACTTCGCCAAGTCGTCTTTGGTCTTGGCTTCGAGTACCACCACCGGCCCGATGAGCGTGCCCGGCGTGCTGGGGGACCACGCCGCACTCGCGGCGATCAGCGGCTTCGCGTGCGGTTCGAGCAAACGCAGATTGCAGGAAACTCGCTCCCAAGCCACGGGGATTTCCCAAGGTTCGAGCCGCACATTGCTGAGGCCGTACTCCTTCATCTTGGCTTCAGCCCATCGGTTGGCTTTTTCGAGGGCGGGCGAGCCGGTCACGCGCGGCCCGATTTCATCGCAAAGGTAGCGCAGATTCTTCGAGAGTTCGGCCTTCACTTTCACCTCCTCGATGATCCGGCCATCGAGTGCCACCGCCGGTGAAACTTCCACCGGAGCTTCCGAAGCCAAGCGCGGCTTGGGTGCGTCTTCGACACTGTGGATGGAAAGTAAACCGAGGCCGAGGTAGGCCAAGATCGCCGGGATCGTGCCGAGGTGCGAAATTCGAGGCATAGAGATTCCTTAATGCGAAACTGTAAATGCGGGGAAACGGGTGAAGGGGAGGGTGTTACCATTCTCGGAAGATCGTGCCGCGAGTGCAATCTATTCGTGCGGCAAAAAAATGTTGCCTACTTCGCCCTCGGGTTTACGGTTTACGAACCGCCCTGATTTTTCAGCCTCGGGCACGCCCGCCGATTATCGCCACACCAAGGAAAATCCGCTGGGAAAGCACCTTTCCACGTTCCGCCCGGTTTGGTTGACAGTCACTTTCGGCATCCTAGAGACACACGTCCCCTTCTGGGTACTACTCGAGCCGCGTTCGCGTTCGGCACGGAGATTGCGGTACAGGTAGTTCGCATCCGGGTATTCCGTTCTCAAGTCATTCTTTGAGTCGTAATCATGTCCCTCACCCATTGGCTCCGCCCCGCAACGATCTATACCGCCAAACCGAAGTTGGAAGAACTGGAAACACGGGAGAACCCCGTGAATCTGGTGTTCAACTACGATTACGACACCAGCGGCTTCTTCAGCGATCCCACCCGCCGTGCGGCGGCCGAAGGCGTGGCTACGGAAATCGAATCGCGGATCACCACCCAACTCGCCGGGGTCACTCCAGGAGCCGGGAACTATTTTACGTTGAACGTCTTCAATCCCGCCGATCCGTACAACTCCGCCGCGAACATAAAAATTGCGAATCCGACGATTGCGAACGACACCCTCACGGTTTATCTCGGTGGGCGCGTAGGAGCGGGTGCGGGGGAAGCGGCCCTCGGCGGCTTCGGCGGTTGGAGCGGTAGCGGCTCGCAAAGCTGGTTCAACACCCTTCGGTTTCGCGGTCAAAGCTTCCGTGCCCCACTCGCGGGAGCAGTTTCGTTCGATCCGAACCAGAACTGGAGTTTCACGGGAACCCCCGCCTCGAATCAAACCGATTTCGCCACGGTGTTCCGCCACGAGTTGCTGCATGTGCTCGGCTTCGGTACCTCGCAGGATTTCGCAAAGCACATATCGGGGAACAAATTCACAGGGGCCAACGCCACGGCCTTCAACGGCGGGGTCAACCCCATTTTGAGCGGGTCGGGCCACTTCGCCGAGACGCAACTCTCCAACGGCCAGTACAGCGTGATGAAGCCGACCGTGCAGAGGGGCACAGTCATTCGAATCTCGGAACTCGATTGGGCCGCGTTGAGGGATATCGGTTGGATCGTGAGTGCCGCACCGGCGGCGACTGTCGTACCCCCAACCACCGTTCCGGTCTCGCCACCGACAGCGACCGTGCCCCCGGCCCCCGTACCCCCCGCCTCGGTACCACCGGTTTTGCCGCCCGTTACTAGCAACACCACGAACAACACGAATATTAACGGCACGGTTCCTCCTGCTTCGCCGCCCACTACGGTGAACAACATTACGATCAACACTTGGAGCACAACGACGATCAACGGCGTGACGACCACCACGATCAATGGGGTCGTGGTACCTCCGGTCGCACCTCCGGTTGTGGTACCTCCGGTCGCACCTCCGGTTGTGGTTCCTCCTGTTGTTATTCTACCAGTCGCACCTCCGATCGCACCTCCGGTTGTTGTGCCTCCTGTTGTGGTTCCTCCGGTCGCACCTCCGGTTGTGGTTCCTCCGGTCGCACCTCCAGTTGTTGTGCCCCCTGTTGTTGTTCCACCACAGGTCGTCCCGCCGGTAGTTGTTCCACCGGTCGTGGTACCTCCGGTCGTGGTACCTCCGCCGCCGATAGTTGTTCCTCCGGTTGTGGTACCTCCCGTGGTGGCTCCACCGGTCGTTGTTCCTCCGCCACCGCCAATTCCCCCGGTCGTGGTGGTTCCCGCACCGCCGGTCATTATTCCGCCCGTAGCTGTAATACCTCCAGTTTCGCCAGCACCTACCGAAACGGCGTCGAGCGATCCCGGCTTTTGCATTTGCTCCGGCTGCGATGCGATCCGTGCGGCCCAACTCGGTGCGGGTAAGGGTTTGGTCGAGAACTCGGTTGTGACCGCGACCAACGGAACGATCCAAGTTTCGGACGTGAGCACGGGAGTATTGATCCCGCTCGCCGTGATCAACACCACGGGGTTGGGGAACGCGATCCGCATCACCACCGCCGATGTGAACGGCGACGGAGCCTTGGACATCATCGCGGCGAGCGGCCCCGGCCAAACGACGATGGTAAAGGTGTATGACGGCAAGACCGGCCAACAAATTCGCTCGTTCGTGGCCTTCGAAGGAACGAACACCTCCGGTGCGTTCGTCTCCGCCGGGGATTTCAACGGCGATGGCCGTGCCGATATCGTGGTGAGTGCCGATCGCGGCAACACCCCCCGAGTGCGAATTATTTCCGGGGCCGATACCAATGTGGTACTCGCCGATTTCAACGCGTTCGTTTCCGGGTTCCGCGGCGGTGTTCGCACAGCGGTCGGAGATGTCAACAATGATGGTAAGCTCGATCTGATCGCGGCGGCGGGCAATTCCGGCGGCGGCTTTGTGAACGTGTTCAACGGTACCACACTCGGCACCGGCTTGGCTCCGAGGAAACTGGTTGCGGACTTCCGTGCGATGGGCACCTATACCGGTAGCTTGTTCGTCTCGGCGGGCGACATCAACGGCGATGGTTTCGCCGATGTGGTGGTGAGCACTGCGGAAGGCACTCCGCAAGTGAGAATCCTCAGCGGGGCTTTGCTATCGCGAGTGGGGGGAACCGTGGCCAGTTTCGCACCCATTGCCATGTTCGGATTACCCGGCAGCGGTTTGAACGGCGCTCGGGTTTCGGTCGGCGATTATAATGGCGACGGTAAGAGAGACATATTCCTCGGTAGCGGTGCGAGCAATCCGATGAAGGGTTGGTTGTGGTCGCTGGGAACGGTGAAGAACTTCAACCTCGGTACCGCGACCCCCGCCGACGGCGTGTATGTTGGGTGAATCCTGTTCCCCACTCCCCGAGGAGAGAGGGGAGTAAATCTATCGTTTACGCGGCCCGGACGGCGACCCGTTCGGGCCGCGCCGTTTGATATCCGGTTTCTCGCAAATCGATTTCCCCGTACTCTTCGCTCGATTCCGGGTTCGGGCCTTTTCTCGGCCAAAGTCGCCGAATTCGCCACAGTTCGCGCAGCATCTTGAGAATAGTGCCTGCCTTGGTGGTACTGCTCGCATCTTCGTAGCGAACGAGTACGGGAGCCTCCACCACGGGCACGTTCATACGCGAACATGCCGTGAGGAATTCGCAATCGAAGCCAAAGCCGTTGCAAGTCAACCGTGGCATGATCCGTTCCGCCACATCCGCAGTCATCCCTTTCAATCCGGCTTGGGTATCGCGCTGCCGTATCGGCAACAGTAAGCGAGCCAGCTTGCCGAAGACTTTGCTTTGCAACCGTCGGCGGTAGGCGTAGCCAATTTGGTGTGGCGGAAGTTGAATCAAACTCTCGGGGTGTTCCCGAGACGCGATAGCAACTGCGGCCCCGAAACGTAAAGCATCGGCAACGCGAACCACATCGTCGAAGCCGTAGGCTAAATCGACATCTGTAAAGAGGCGGTGTTCGCCGGTGGCCGCCAACAGCCCCATTCGCACGGCAAAACCTTTACCGCGATTGGGGGAGTACGAAAGTACGCGGAGGCGAGAATCGCCGGAATCTTCGGCCAGTTGTGTTAGCTTTTCGGGCGTGCCGTCGGTGCAGCCGTCGCAAACGAAGAGCACTTCCCACGGATCGGGCCGATGGGCAAGGAATTGGCGAATGGAATCCCATGTCCGCTCGGCGAGCGGGCCGGGATTGTAGGCGGGGAGTACGAGGCTCGTCACGGTGTGGCCTTTCCTATCTTCACGAAATTCTACAAACTTCCGAGACGCTGGCCTCAACGCAAGCCCGCGGCTTCGGCCCGCAGGTTCTGGGTCGTTTGCAGAAGCTTCTCGAATGCGGCTTTATCCGGCATGCCGTTCAACTTCATTCGCATGCGGCCCTTACTATCGAGCAGCACCAAGTTGGGTTCGCCTTCCTTGATGCCGAATTGATCGGTCATCGCCGTACCGAAATCGAGCCAGATGGGTAACTCGGCCGCATTCTTCTTCATCGACGAGCGAATCAATCCCTTCACGAGATCGGGAACCTTGCCGGCCACGGCCACGGGAATCACCGCCACTTCGGGCGAAGGAACCCCGGTGGGAACCCCCGGCAACCCGGCCACGGGGGCTTTGCGGGCCTTACCGGGAGCCTTACCCGCCGCGTCGGGGTGGAACAATACGTGGAGCTTTTCGCCGAGTTCGCGGCTCGAATCGGTGCCCTTGCGATCCCCGAACACGAGGATCACCACTTGACCGCGGAGATCAGTTACGGAATGTTTGCGTTCAAATTGGTCTTCGAGTGTCAGTTCAATCGGCTTGGCCTCCTCGGCCTTCTCCGCCCCGTGCAGCGATCCGGGGAGGGCCATCAAACCGAGGAAGTAGAGTGTGCGAATATTCATGCGTATCCGCGCCGGCGGCGCGCCTCCGAGGTGATGAATCGAGTGAGGGCCAAGGCCGCGAACAGGGCGGTAAACCCTGCAAGGACTCCGATGTTCGGTAACACCGAAAGGAACTGGCCGCCTTGCCAAGTGACGGAATCGAAACCGCGCATCGCCCATGTGGTGGGCAACGAGAGTGAGAGTTCGCGTGCCCACGCGGGAAGTACGAACGAAGGGAGCCACAATCCGCCGAGCATAGAAACGCTGAGGATCGCCAAGATGCAGATGCTGCGGGCGCGGGCTTCGGTTCCGCCGAGCGCCGCGACGAGCAAACCGGTCGCGGCAGCCAAGGCACTCACGCCGAAGGCGATCAGGGCGAAGCCGATCCACGAGCCGCCGATGGTGACGCCGAATACGAAATATCCGAAACCGAAGGTGGCGAGGATTTGCAGGAAGGCAATACTCGCCGTACTGAGGGCCTTGCCCATGAGTATGGCACTGAGGGGAATGGGCGCCGCCCGCATCCGCAGCCACAAGGAGCGTTGGCGATCCCGCAGGAGCAACAGCCCACTTTCCATGCCCCAGAACAGGAGGTATTGGAGCGTCATGCCGCTGAAACTGTGGGAGTACGCGTTGAACTCGGCCCGCGTCCCTCGGGATTCTCCCATCGATACCGCGAACGGAATCGTCGGCACTTCGCCAAAGCCCGCCATGGCCGTTTTCGCCAGTTTCCGCATCAACACTTCCGAAACCAAACCCTCGGCCCATTGGCCTTCGCTTTGGCACATCGGGTTGTGTAGGATCCGAATCGCGGGGCGTTCGGCGGGTGTTCCCGGCACCCACGCCGCGAGGGTTTCCAAATTCGCGGGCAGCACCACGGCGATCCACGGCGTGCGATCCGCGATACGTTTCATAGCTTCTTCGCGCGTCGTGATTTCCACTTCCATCCGTTCGCTGGCAAGAAAGTCCCGTACGATTTCATCGGTGAATGGGCCGGCACTTTCCACCACGAGCAACAGTGGCAGTTTCATACTTTCGGATCGGTTCGACGGTTTGGCGAAGATCAATCCGAAGGCCGAGGCGAGGACGATCGGTACCGCGAAGCAGAGCAGCGCCGCCCGGCGATCCGCGAAGAATAAGTGCCAATCCTTGGTCGCGAGTGTGAATACCAAGCTCAGGTAGCGCTGCACGTCGGCTCCTCCGTTCGGGGAGCGGCTTCCCGCATCAGCGTTTCCAATCGCCCCGGAGGCGTGCGGAAGGTTTCCACTACGATGCCATCGGCGAGCACCAACGCCAACGCTTGGCCGAGCGCAGGATGATTTTCCGCCGAGAGCCTCAATCGCCGGCCCGTGACTTCGATTTCCACACTCGGATCGAGCCGCGCCCGCAAACTTTGAAGGAAGAAACCTTCCAACGGTTCTTGGAGTTGACCGTATAGAACGGCCCGCCCCCCGGGCGTGCGCCGGATGAGTTCCCCGGTGGTTCCCGCGAGGATCGTTCGCCCGTGTTCCAGAACGACGAGCCGATCGCAACCCCCCTCGGCTTCGTCGAGGTGGTGCGTGGTCAGCAGGATGGCGTGGCCGCATTCGCGGAGGCGGTGCAGATCGCCGAAGAGGAGATCCCGCGATTTCGCATCGAGTGCGGCCGTCGGTTCATCGAGGAGCAGGATGGGCGGATCGTGGATCAACGCGCAGGCGAGGTTCACTCGCTGTTTCATCCCACCCGAGAAGGTGCCGACGCGATGGTCGGCCCGATCCGTGAGTTTGGCGCGTTCGAGGGCGAGGGCGATCTTACAGTTGAGGTCGTAACCGCGGAGGCCGTAGAGCTTGCCGAAGAATTTGAGGTTCGCCCTGGCGGTGAGCTCGTCGTACAGGGCCGGCTCTTGGGGAACGAAACCGATCTTCCCCGCGTATCCGCAGGGGTCTTCGCTACGGAGGATTCCGCAGGCGGTGGCGGTGCCTTCGCCCGGTTCGAGCAACCCAGCGGCGACGCCGAGGGTGGTGCTTTTGCCCGAACCGTTGGGGCCGAGGAGGCCGACGATTTCCCGGGGGAAGATGTCGAGGTGGAAACCCCGCAGCGCAACGGTGGTTCCGTAGCGCACGTTGATGTTTCGGAGGGAAAGTACCGGCGAACGGGGCATGACGGTTCCGCCAATTGGCGCGGGCATCCGTGCCCGCCGTGCGGGATATTGCCGTCCACGGGCCTCGGCGTCAATCCGAAGTGGAAAACGAGCCGCCGTATAGATCATGACCAAGAACTGAAATGCACACACATCCCCCGTCATTCCCGCGCAGGCGGGAATCCAGTTGCACTCATGGATCAATGCATTCTGGATTCCCGCCTGCGCGGGAATGACGGGGATTGAATATTGAGTGGCTCAATCGGGTGGGAGTTCGGTCGAGAGAATGAAGATACCTTCGGGGCAGGGTTGGATACTCAACTCGAATCGGGCCGATCCCCCCTCGGGGTAGTAGAAGAGGGATTCCACGCGGTGCGGGGTGCGTTCAAGCATGCAATTCACGAGATTCGGGAATACCGGGCTGTGTTCGATTCCCGGATACGCTTCCATCATGATTCGCCCGGTCAGTTCCCCGGCGTGGCGGCGACCGTGCCTCGCGGCACTCTCATTGATGTAGAGGTATCTCCAATCGAATCCGATGATCTGGCAACCTTCTTGCATTCCGTCGAAGGTGTGGTGGAATCGGGCTTCCGCTTCTTGGAGTTTTTGCTCGATGCATTTCAAGTCTTCGATATCGGTGTTGGTTCCGAACCATTTGATGATTGCCCCTTTTTCGTCTCGGAGGGGAATCGCGCGGGTTTTGAACCAGCGGTAAACGCCGTCAGCTCGCAGGATTCTAAATTCCGTTTCGAGGTTGCACCCGTCTCGAACAGAATGCTGCCAGGTCGCGTGCGCGGCGGCGCGATCCTCCGGGTGAATTTGATCGACCCAGCCGAAGCCGAGATGTTCTTTCATCGCCACGCCGGTGTAGGCCACCCATTGTGGGCTGAGGTAATCGCAGTAACCGTCGGATAAGTCGGTCCACGCCAATTGCGGGATGCTCTCGACGAGTTCGCGGAAATGGCGTTGGCTCAACCGGAGTGCTTCTTCGGTACTTTTGAGGTCGTCGATATTGGTGGAAGTCCCGAACCATTTGACGATTTCGCCTTCCGCCTTTCGCACGGGCACGCCGCGGGCGAGGAACCACAAGTACGGCCCCGTTTCGCCGGGCCGCATTCGGAATTCGTACTCGAACACGTTGCCGGTGAGCTGCGCTTCGGCGAAGTGATTCGCCATGCGTTCCCCGTCGTCCGGGTGAACTACCTTCACATTCACGGTGGTATTTGCGGTTTGCAGTCCGGTATATTCTTCCCATCGATTATTGAGGTAGGTGGCTTCGCTGCCGTCCGGTCGGGCCACCCAAACGATTTGCGGAAGTGCATCGGCTAAGTGACGGAACCGGCGTTCGCTTTCACGGAGTTCCGCTTCCACTTTGGCATTTTCCAAGCGGATGCGAGAGCGGACGTACGCCGGGCAACCGAGGAACGCTACGGCGCACGATAGCAAGGAGAATCGCAAACCCAACATGGGAAAGAGGGTGGGGATTGCGGGGTTCGATAACGAAAGCCCCGATAGGAACGCACCCACCACCGACATTGCTACGACGGCCAACACCGGTAACGATTTCCAAGGTGAAGCCGTCGATCTCAATGTCGGCACGGAGAATCCTTCGTTAACGATGGGATTGGAAATATAGCGTTTGTTTTACTCCGCGATGCAGGAATTCCGGAACGATGATCTTCCCCTCCGATACGCCACCAATGTACCCATCGGCGGCAGTGGGCGTACACGGCGTTCTTCATCGTATCGCTGGCGATCACGTTGCGGTTGTCGCCCACGGTATAGGCCAATTCGAACTTCCCTTCGAGTTACACGTCGATCACTCGAACAGATCGTGCCGTTCCGGGTGCCGTTCGACTTTGGGGTACGGCAAAAATTTCTGGCGGTTGTCCCCCCACCCGCCGAAAACTTCGGTTTGGACTACCTCCCGGCGTCATTCCAATGGGAATTTGAACCCATTTGTGCCCCCGCACTCAGAGCACAAACCCCCATCCAAAGATCGAGCGCTTCCAATGTATTGGCAATGCTTTACAGCAGATGCGTCGCTCGAACCGACTTTTGTG
>Ga0105047_10015066_pt1 | contig 12201 bp, 10 predicted proteins | sample MAT04_FD_78384 | JGI IMG/M metagenome (GOLD analysis project Ga0105047, IMG submission 78384) | Freshwater microbial communities from Lake Fryxell liftoff mats and glacier meltwater in Antarctica - MAT-04 (megahit assembly) | ecosystem: Environmental > Aquatic > Freshwater > Ice > Liftoff... | reverse complement strand
TGCCGCACTGCTCGCGCTCAACGCACCCAACCGCAGCGCGCTGGCGGCCGAGCTGGCGCAGGCGCTCGTCGATGCCGACGGCCTGCGTCTTGCGGCCATAGCGAGCAGCACCGACGCGACCGGATCTTGGCGCAGCCAGCTGCGCTCCGAACTGTCGCGCTATTTTAGAATCGAGCGCGAAGGCGCGCGTGACAGCGCGCGCGGGCTGAGCGAAGCGGAGCTAATCGCGCAGATCAAGGCCGCGCTGCGGCTGGCCCGCTTGGCCGTGCTAAGCGGTGATCAGCCGACCTGGCAAGCAGCGCTTGAGGGCATTGACCCGCTGCTGGCTGAGTTCGACCGCAGCGGAGAAAACGCCGCGCGCTTGCGCAATCAGCTCGCGCGCTGGCAGGGCGTGGCGCTGAACCCGGATGCGCCGGCGCTGACCGCCTTGGTCGAGCGCTTTACCCAGCTGAAAACGCTGGCGCAGGAGCCTTAAAGCCCGATGCGCACGCTGACTTTTTACATGGTTGCGCTGTTGGCGCTTTTAAGTGCCATGGTGCTCGGCCATTTTTTCGGCACCGATCCTGGCTATGTGCTGCTGCGCGTGGCCGGCTGGCGCCTTGAAACCACCCTTGCCGGGCTGCTTTTGGCCGCGCTGGTTGCGGCGGTCGCGGGCTATCTTTTGTTCGCTTTGCTGCGCCTGCCGCTGCGCCTGCTGCTGGGCTACCGGCGGAGCCGCGCACGCAATTGGTTTGATGAGGGCCTAAGCGCGCTCTACGAGGGCCGCTACAAGCGCGCCGAGCGCTCTTTGGTGTTGGCCGGGGCGCGTGGGCGTCACCCGCAGCTGGCCTGGATTGGCGCGGCGCGCGCGGCGTTCGAACAGGGCCGCTTGGTTGCGATGGAAGGCTACTTAAACCAGGCCGAGGCGCTTGGGCTGAACCTCAATTCGGTCAGGCTGACCCGCGCCAATCTGCTCTTTGAGGCGAAAAATTACGCCGCCGCGGCCGAGGTCTTAAACGCGCTCTTGCGCGAGCAGCCCAAACACTTAAGCGCGCTGAAACTGCTGGCCCAGGTGCTCGCCTCAGCCAAGCGCACCGATGAGCTTAAACTTAAGCTGCCGGCGCTGATCAAATACAAGGCGCTGCCGCCGGCTGAGCTTGCCGCGCTGACCGCGGAGATTTTGGGCGAACAGCTTCAGCACGCCGACAGCGCGCGCGCGCTGGACGCCGCGTGGCGCGAGGTCCCGCGCGAAGAGCGCGCCGAGCCGCGCGTGTTGATCGCGCTCGGTGAAGCCGCCGCTCGCCTGCATGAACCCGATCCAGCCGCGGACTTGATCATCGCGCGTCTGCGCGAAAACTGGCACGACGGCTTGATCGACGTATTGGGCCGGATTGAGGGCCCCGGCATTGAGCTGCGTCTGCGCAAAGCCGAGGCCTGGCTCAACGAGCGGCCGCAAAGCGCGCCACTGCTGCTTGCGCTGGCGCGGATGTGCCGGGCGCAGGGGCTGTGGGGCAAGGCGCGCGACTACTTTCAATCCTCGATCAGCTTTGCGCCAAGCGTGGCGGCGTTTGAGGAGTTAGGCGAGCTGCTCGCCGAACACGGGGACGCAAGCGTCGCCAGCCGCTGCTATCTGAATGCGCTCAGGCTCTCGCGCGGCCTCAAGCCCGAACCCATCAATGCGCAGATCAAGCCCAATCAGCCGGCGCTGATTGGACAGGAGCTGCGCAGCAGCCATGGCGTGCCTTTGGTCGGCGTCGATCCACGCGAGCGCTAAGCGGCAGCGCAAAAAATTTAAGCGCTGGCGTGCGGGCCACGCACGTCAGCGGCTAGGGCGCCAGCATGGAGCCGCGACAGGCGCTCGCGCCGCACGCGCAGGCCCAGCGCTCGATGTGCGCGAGCGCTTGGTCTGAAGCAAGTTCAATGGCGTAATCGATGCTGAGCTCTTGTTCGGCCTCGATTTCGCGCAGCGCGTAGATAAACACCCGATCGCGCTCTTCATCGCCATTGATGTTGACGAAAATCACCGCTTCGCAGTTGGGCTCGCAGCTGTGGTTGATATACCTCGCACTTGAGCCACCGCGCTCGGCGTCGATCAAGAAGTGCGCGTTCGGTGCAAACAAAAACGTGTGTCCCGTGCCGGTGTTGTCGCCGTAGCGGGCGTGCGCTTGGGCCGAGCTGATGCGCTCGCCTTTGTATTCCAAAAGGCGCTCGCCCGGCGCAAGATGGGTGCGCGCAAAGAGGCCGCGCCCGTGGATCGGCGAGCTGCGTACCGTGAACCTCATCTGCAAATCGAGCGCGCAGAGGCGCTACAATTTTGCCCACCCTTACTGCTGAGGTCGCTCATGACCAAGTGGATTTTGTTTTCGATTTCATTGGTCGGCTTCGCGCTCATGTATGGCACGTCATCAGCGGCGCTGGTGTTTCTGGGCCTGTTGATGGGCGGCGGCTGTTTGATCGCGGGCATTCTCAAATGGATGGACGAGCGCATCAGCAACGTGTCGCGCTCGCAAACCTACATTCCATCCGCCGATGAGGTGCAGGTTCTGCGCCGTATGCACGAAAAACGCGCGCGCCCGCTTGGGACCGCTCAAGGCAGCGGTTCTGCAAAAGCAAGCTAGCGCCAAGCATCGCGCTGCGAACGGAAATCTCAGCGCGCAAATGCGTCGCTGGTAAGGGAAGGCTGATAGGCAACTGCACTGGCGTTGATCGCGCGTTTTAAGGTGGTTTCGAGCGGCGTCAGATCCTGCTCGCCCTTTGCCAGCAATACCAGCGCCCCGTGGCCGAATTGAAGCACACTGCCGCTGTAGTCGCCACGCTTGAAGGTGACGCGCTCGGCAGCAGCGGCGTTGGCGACATACAGCGCGCTAACGGGGCCGTCCGCGGTGGACAAGACCATGTGAATAGTTCGGAACTCACCCAGTGGGCAGCGGTTGATGTAGCTGACCGGCGCCATTTGATCGGTCAGCGCCAAGCCGAACTCGGCGAATACCGCGCGCACGGAACCCGGCGGAATGCGGCCTTTGGACCAGGGCGCGTCGACTTCGTAGGTGCTGATGTGCTCAACACTCAAATCCACCAGATTGGTGCTGCCAGCGGGCGGCGCACGCCCGATAAAGAGGCCGCCGAGCGCGACCAAAAACAGGCTTGCTGCGAGCGCCCACAGCGGGTTAACGCGAAAGCGCAGGCGCGTGGCTTGCGCCGTGGTTTGCGCCAGCAAAACCCGCTCCAGCAGGGTTTCAGGCACCTGCACTCGCATTGCTTGACGTAACTTGGCTTCAAACGCCCCATCGTCGGGTGGGAGTAAACCCGCGGCGCGCGCATGTTCAAAAACAACCTCCGAGGCGTGCGTATCGAGCGCCCTGCGCGAGCGAAAATCAAACACGTTCATGCGCTTTTCTCCACGCCTTTACCCACCAGGCTTGCTTTCAGTTTTTCGCGGGCGCGAAAAACCTGGGTCATCACCGCAGCGGGGGTCAGACCCAGTGCGCTGGCGATTTCGTCTACGCTGAAGCCGCCAATCACCTGCATGGCGAGAGGTTCGCGGTACTTGGCGTCGAGGCTGAAAATAGCCGCGCGCAGCTCGCGAATTTCGGCCTGTTCGGCGTGCGCTGTGACGTTCATGTCTTCAATCTCAAAGTCGGCTAAATCCACTTGTTCGTGCTGTTTGCGCTCATACAGGCGCGCGTGTTCGCGGCGCAGAATGATCATCAACCAGGCCTTGACCTTGCTCGCCTCACGCAGGTCCTTAAGCGATCGCCAGGCGCGCAAAAAGGTTTCCTGAACCAGGTCCTCGGCCACTTCGCGCTGCCGGCACAGCCAGAAAGCGACGCGGTAGAGCTCGGCACCATGGGCACGCACCAGCGCTTCAAACTGAAATTGAGGTTCGGTCATATTGAGCAAAGACCCGTGATCTGCGAATCATCTTTCATTCGGTCCTACACTATCGCGATGAGATTACTCCCACCCCTCTTGCTGCTTGCGCTTGGCTGCTTGATGCCGGCCCATGCGGACACGCTTGAGCCCGAATCAAGCGCAGCCAACGTGGGTCCGGCCGCTGGCAGTGAAGCGGCGCAAACGCTGCTGACCCAAACCGGCAGCGTGCTCGGGCCGCTCGCCACGGGCCTGTTTGGCTTGTCCGGCGCGATCGCCTACGAGCGCACCCAGGCGCGCGCCGCGAGCGCGCTTGGCTTGATCGATCGGGCCGACGTGCATTTTGCGCGGATGTATTCCTTTGCGCTTCGCGCGAACGATATGAGCGCGGCGATGGACGCGCTCGGCGAACAAGCCCGCAATGCCTTCACCCGCGGCGACTACGACGCCTGCGAGCGTTTTATTGAAGAAGAACTGGTGATCGCGCGCCAGGTCGGCGATTCGATTCGCGAGGTGGTGGCGCTTAACGGCATGGGCACGCTGTCGCGTCGGCGCGATCGGCTGGATGAGGCGCTGAAATATTTCGAGCAGGCGCTTAGCATCGCCGAGCGCAACCGCGATGATTTTTCAGTGGCGCAGTCGCTGCTTAACTTAAGCGTGGTCTACAAAAGCCAAGGCGACTACTACCGCGCGCTTGATGTGCAGCTGCGCGCGCTTGAAATCCGCTCGCGCTTGGGCGACGAAAGCGGGCTTGATCGCACCTACCACTACATCGGCCTGATGTACAAACACTTAGAAGACTTTGCCCAAGCGCGGCACTTTCTAGAACTCGCGCTCAAGCGCGCCGAAACCCGACAAAACCTGACCTCGATGGCGCCGATCTTGGGTTCGCTGGCGGGGCTCGCCAACGACACCGGGCGGCCGCAGGACGGGCTTGATTACGCCAAGCGCGCGCGCGAAATCAATCAGCGCTTCAACTCCAAGTCCGGGCACAGCTTTGACGCACTCGAATCCGGCCGCGCGCAGCTGGCCTTGGGGCAAACCGAGAAAGCGCGCGGCGAGCTCACCGCATCGCTCAACGTGTCCCGTGAGCTAAGCCAGCCACGCACCGCCGCAGATGCGCAGTTTTATCTGGCCCAGATTGATGAGCGCGAGGGCAATTTCGCGCAGGCGCTGGATCAATTCAAGTCGGCGATGGTGATTTTTCGCGATGCCAATGATCGGCCGCGCCTGCTTGACTGCTTTCTTGCGCTGGAGCGCAACTTGGCCAAGCTCGGGCGCAACGCCGAAGCGCTTGACTATTCCCGCCAGCGCTACGCCCTGCGTGAGGAGCTGCTCGGCGTGCAGTCCGGGCGCCGCCTGAATGATCTACGGGTGCGCTACGAGCGGACTCAAGCCGACCGCCAGATCGAATTGCTCAAGCGCGAAAACGAAGTCAAGGCGCTCAATTTGAAAAACCAGAACTTACAGCGGGTGATGGCTGCCGGCGTTGTGCTTGGCCTGCTCGCACTGCTCGGCCTGATCGCGTGGCGCTACCGGGAATCGCGCCGCCTGCACGCCGAGCTCTCATCCAATCACGCCGAGCTGTTGGCGCAAAGCCAGAATCTCAAGCTCGCCCACGAGCGCTTAGAGGAGCAGGCCCGCGATCTCTATCGCGCCGCCATTTCCGACCCGCTGACCGGCGTCTACAACCGCGCCCACGCGATCCGTCATCTGGACCAGCTGCTCACCGATTCGGCAATTGCGCGCAAACCCGTATCGCTGCTGCTGCTGGATCTCGATTTCTTCAAGCGCGTCAACGACGAATTTGGCCACCCGACCGGCGACCGGGTGATCCTCGCGGTGGTCCAGGCCATCGCCACAGCGCTGCGTCCCGATGACATGCTGGCGCGCTACGGCGGTGAGGAGTTCCTGGTGATCTTGCCCAATTGCGCGCCGAGCGACGCGATGCAGATTGCGCAAAGCCTGCGCGCCGCCGTTGCGCTGAACTCAGGCGACGAGCAGGGGCCATTGCCCAAACTGACCTTGAGCATTGGTTTGTCGTGCATTGCTGCGGGCCAAAATGTGGCGGTCAAGGCGCTGATCGCAGCGGCTGATCGGGCGATGTATCTGGCCAAATCAAACGGGCGCAATCGGCTTGAACGCGAGGATCCCTTAAGCACAGCCACGCCGCCTTTGCGCAGCAGCGGGCTTCATCGTGCCTAAGCCCAATCTTAAGCCACCCAAACGCGATTGGGGTGAGCGCTTAGGTCGCGCCGCCGATGACTTGACCGATTATCTGGAGTCACTCGAACGCAAACGCGCCAATCGGCCCGCCCGCGAACTGCCCTTTTTCGCCTGGATCGGCCCGCGTGAGGTTCTGCTCGCGGCGGTCGGCGCGCAGCTTTGCGCGGGCGTGGCGCTGCTGCTGGGTGGCTCGGCGCTGATGTGGTTCCTTGCTGCGGTTTCGTTTGGGCTTGCCGCGCTGATGTTCAGGCAGATTCGCTTCGCCCACCACGCCAACCTGATTTTGAGCAGCCTCTCGCTGCTGACGATCCCCTTTGGCAGCCTGCTCGCAACCTTCATGGGCAGTTCCAGCGAACAGGGCCTGCGCAGCGGCGGGCTCGGCATGCTTGGCGTGGTGCTGGTGGTTTTTCTGGGCCTGAGCGCGCTCGGTTCGGTGGCGGCGCTGTGGCAGGATCGGTAGGTCAGCGAAGCTTGATCTTGCTCAGCTGGCGCCCCGCCGCAAGCCACGCGCCCAGCCAACCGATCAGCACGCTCACGAGCAGCAGCTTAAGGGTGGCAGAGAGCGGCAAATAGCCCATGGCAAAGCCCGAACCGTAAGAGCGCGCCAGCTCCGCCACCGGCCCACGCAGCGCGTACAGACCGACGTTGAGCAACACCCACGCAATGATCCCGCCGAACAGCCCAAGCCACACGCCCGCGTACAAAAATGGCCGGCGCACAAAGCCATCGGTCGCGCCGAGCAGCTTGGAGATCTCGATTTCCTCGACGCGCTCTTGAATCTCAAGGCGGATGGTGTTGCCCACAACCAAAAGCACCGCCAGCGCCAGCATCAGCCCGACGATCTGGGTCAGGCGCTCGGCAATTTCGAGCATCCCGGCAAAGCGCTCGACCCAGCGCTGATCAAAAGACACGTAATCGACGTCTGCGCGCGCCTTGAGCCGCTCGGCCAGCGCGCTCATGCGCTCAGGCGTGCGCTGCGCGGGCGCGGCGGTAATCTTGAGCACCGCCGGCAGGGGGTTGTCCTTAAGCAGCGCAACCGCCTCGCCCAAGCGCGACTGCGCTTTGAATTCTTCGAGCGCCTGCTGCGGCGATTTAAGCTCCACGCTTTGCAGGTTTTCATCCGCGCTCAAAATGGTGAACAAGCGCTGCTGCGCCTTTTCATCGGCGTCCGCGCGCAGAAACACGCTAAGCGTGCCCGGCTTCTCAAAGCCCTTGGTGGCGTCCTTGATTTGCCCCACCGCAATCAGGAAAGCCGCCGGCAGCGCCAGCGCGATGGCGAGTACGCCGATGGTCATCAAGCTGGCCAGCGGCGCGGTGCTGAGCCCTTTCAGGCTGCGCTTGGCGCTCGCCAAATGGTGCTCGAAATAGGCTTCGCGGCGCGTGCGTTTGGGCTGGATATCCAGATTCGCCATCAGTCGGGCCGAAAGTCGTCGATCAATTCGCCAGAGCGCAGCACCAGCGTGCGCCGGCGCCAGTGTTTGATCAGGTTCAAATCGTGCGAGGCAATCACCACGCACGAGCCCACCTGCTGAAAACTCACAAACAGCGCCATGATTTCTTCGGCCAGCTTGGGATCGAGATTGCCGGTCGGCTCATCCGCAATCAGGATCGGCGGGCGGGTCACGATGGCGCGCGCAATGCCCACGCGCTGCTGTTCACCGCCGGACAGCGCCAGTGGGCTTAAATCTTCTTTTTCCAGCAGGTTGACGAGATCAAGCGCCGAGCGCACGCGCTGGCCCAACTCGGGCTGGCGGTAACCTGCGATGTACAAAGGCAGCGCCACATTTTCAAAAACCGAGCGATCGGTCAGCAGGCGGTGATCCTGATAAACCACGCCAATCTGGCGGCGATAAAACGCCAGCCGCTTGCCCGCGATCCCGGCCAAATCATGCCCGCCCACCTTGACCGAACCCGAAGTCGGCCGGTCGATCAAGGCCATCAGCTTGAGCAGCGAGCTTTTGCCCGCACCCGAATGCCCGGTTAAAAACACCAGCTCGCCGGCCTCAAGCTCGAAGCTCACTTCGCGCAGGGCCGGCAGGCCAGTCGGGTAGCGCAGGCTGACTTGGTTGAAGGAAATCAAGCCAACGCCGCCATTTCAGCGGCACGCGAATGTTCAAAACGCGTGCCGATTGCCACCTCAGGCCGCCCGTCGAATGGGCAAGCGGAACTGCTCAAGCAGCTGCGCTTCGTGGGCCTTGGCTTCTTTCAGGTGCTTTTCTTTGACGTGGCCGTAGCCGCGAATGTGTTCGGGCACCGAAGCAATTTCAACCGCCAAGCCGTGGTTTTCGCCGTCAAGTTTGTTCAGCAGCTCGTCAATCACGCGCACGTAGTCGCCAATCAATTGGCGCTCCATCTTGCGTTCCTCGCTGCGCCCGAACGGATCAAGGAAGCCGCCGCGCAGAAACTTGAAGTGCTTGACCAGCTTGAACGCACGCATCATCCACGGACCGTATTCGGCCTTGACCAGGTGCCCGTTGGCGTCGGTTTTGGACAAAAGCGGCGGGGCCAGATTGAAGTGGATCTTGTAGTCGCCGTCGAAGGTGTCTTTGATCTGCCGCTCGAACTCAGCCGAGGTATACAGCCGCGCCACTTCGTACTCGTCTTTGTAGGCCTTGAGCTTGAAAAAATAGCGCGCGACGGCTTCGCTCAAGGCCGTGAGGCCGGGGGTACGCGCTTTCTCGGCGGCGCGCACTTTCTCAACCAGATCGACATAGCTTTGCGCGTAAGCGGCGTCTTGGTAGTCGGTCAGGAAGGCTTCGCGGTGGGTGATCATCTGATCAAGCGTTTTCGCAATCGGCGCGCGCGTGCCCTGCCAGTAATCGGGTGTGCCCGATTTGGGCTGGGCGTTGGCTGCCTCAATCACTTGGGGCATGTCGTGAACGGCCATGCGGCCCCAATTGAACGCGCGCTTGTTCATCTCGACCGCGGCGTCGTTGAGCTCAATGGCGCGCATCAAGGCATCCAGCCCGACTGGCACCAGGCCCTTCTGCCAGGCCACGCCGAGCATGAACAGGTTGGTCGCGATCGAATCGCCAATGATCGCGCTGGCCAATTCAGTGGCATCGACCAGCATCGGGTCGCGCTCACCGAGACCCAGCTTGACCGCCGCCAGAATCTGCGCGGTGGGAAACTGCATATCGGTGTCGCGGGTGAAACTGCCGGGCATCGCCTCGTAGGTATTGAGCACCGCGTGGGTGCGGCCGGCGCGGATCTTAGACAGCGCCCAGTAATCGTTGATCACGACCATGTCGCAGCCGAGGACCAAATCGGCTTCGCCCGCGGCGATGCGCACCGCGTGAATGTCTGCGGGGCTGGTGGCGATGCGCACGTGGGTGGTAACCGCGCCGCCTTTTTGCGCCAGCCCGGTTTGATCGAGCACCGAGCCGCCCTTGCCTTCGAGATGCGCCGCCATGCCAAGCAGCGCGCCGATGGTGACCACGCCCGTGCCGCCAATGCCGGTGATCAGAATGTTCCAGGGCTGCGTAAGAGCCGGCAATTCAGGAATCGGCAGCGCGTCGAAATCAACCTTGCCGCCCGCGCCTTTTTTCTTCTTGAGCATGCCGCCTTTGACCGTAACAAAGCTCGGGCAGAAGCCGTTCACGCAGGAGTAGTCCTTGTTGCAGTTGGACTGGTCGATTTCGCGCTTGCGCCCAAACTCGGTTTCAAGCGGCAAAATCGCGATGCAGTTGGATTTGACCCCGCAATCGCCGCAGCCCTCGCAGACTGCAGCGTTGATGAAGATGCGCTTGGCCGGATCGTCCATCAGCTTGCGCTTGCGCCGGCGGCGCTTTTCAGCGGCGCAGGTCTGATCAAAAATCAGCACCGACGCGCCACCGATCTCGCGCAAGCGCTGTTGGGTCTCATCCAGCAGCTTGCGGTCAAAAAACTCAACGCCGCTCGGAAACTGCTCGCGGTGTTCGTATTTCTCGATATCGTCTGACATCACCACGATGGTCTGCACGCCCTCGGCGCGGACCTGGCGCGCGATGTCCAGCACCGACAGCGTGCCGTCAATGGGCTGCCCGCCGGTCATCGCCACGGCGTCGTTGTAGAGAATCTTGAAGGTGATGTTGACCTTGGCCGACACGCACGCACGCAGCGCCAGCGAACCCGAATGGAAATAGGTGCCGTCGCCCAAGTTCTGGAAAATATGCTTCTCCTGGGTGAAGGGCGCCTGCCCGATCCAGGGCACGCCTTCACCGCCCATCTGGGTGAAGGTGTCGGTTTTGCGGTCCATCCAGGTGACCATGTAGTGGCAGCCAATGCCGCCGGTGGCGCGCGAGCCGTCGGGCACCACGGTCGAGGTGTTGTGCGGGCAGCCGGCGCAAAAGTGCGCAGCGCGTTTGAAATCAACGCGCGGCAGGGCGAGTTCGGCTTCCTTGTTGGCGAGGAACAGCAGGCGCTCTTCGATCAGCTCGGAGGTGAAAAACCGGCTCAGGCGCTTCGCAATCAGCCGCGCAATCCGCGCCGGAGTGAGCTCACCAATCGACGGCAGCACCCACTCGCCGCCCTCGTTGTATTTGCCGACGATGCTGGGGCGGGTGGCCTGGTCCCAGTTGTACATGTGCTCTTTCATCTGCGCTTCGATGAACGAGCGTTTTTCCTCGACCACGATGATGTCCTCAAGGCCACGCGCAAACGCGCGGATGCCCTCGGGTTCAAGCGGCCAGGTCATGCCGATCTTGTAAACGCGAAGCCCCACATCGGCCGCGACTTTTTCATCGATACCCAGATACTCAAGCGCCTGCAGCACATCCAGATAGCTCTTGCCGGTGGTGACGATGCCGAGGCGCGCGCGCGGTGAATCCAGCACGATTCGGTCGATCCCGTTGGCCCGCGCGAACGCCATCGCCGCGTGCATCGCATATTGGTGCAGGCGCATTTCCTGATCCATTGGCGGATCCGGCCAGCGGATGTTCAAGCCGCCACTCGGCAGCTCAACGCCGGTCGGAATGACGATATCGAGCTGGTGTGGATCGACATTCACCGAGGCCGAGGTTTCCACCGTTTCGGCGATGGTTTTAAAACCCACCCAGCGCCCGGTGTAGCGGCTCATGGCCCAGCCGAGCAGGCCCATATCGAGGATGTCCTGGACGCCAGCCGGGTTCAAGATCGGCATCATCGCTGAGATAAATTCGTGCTCGGATTGATGCGGCAGCGTCGATGAGCGGCACGCGTGATCGTCGCCTGCGAGCACCAGCACGCCGCCGTGTTTGGAGGTGCCGGCGGCGTTGGCGTGTTTGAACACGTCGCCCGAGCGATCAACGCCAGGGCCCTTGCCGTACCACATCGCAAAGACGCCGTCGTACTTGGCGCCGGGAAATAGATTGACCTGCTGGGAGCCCCAAACCGAAGTCGCCGCCAAGTCCTCGTTCAAGCCCGGCGCAAATTCGATGTTGGCGCTTTTGAGGTACTTTTTGGCTTTCCACAGCGCTTGGTCCAAGCCGCCCAGCGGCGAGCCGCGGTAGCCGGAAATGTATCCGGCGGTGTTGAGGCTGTTCTTTTTGTCGCGCAGCGCCTGCATCAGCGGCAGGCGCACCAGCGCCTGGATTCCAGACAGATAAATCCGCCCCTGATGCAGCGTGTATTTGTGATCGAGCGTGTAGCCGAGATCGAGGGGTTTGGGCACGGTGGACATGGGCTGACGCTCGTATTTGAAAGATCTAGAGGCGCGATTCTAAAGAATGCGGTGGGTGAGCGCGTAGGCGCTGCTTCGTCACGGGAATGCTTGTATCTTGCAGAGCCCAGTATTTTGTGAGTGTGAGCCATGCGCGCGTTGTTTTTCGCTCTTGTAGTATCCAGCGCAGGCGTCGCCCACGCGTGCGAGGTATCGATTGAAAGCGCCTGGATCCGCGCCGCACCGCCTGGGGCAACCATGCTGGCGGGCTATCTGCGCCTGAGCAATGCCGGGGACACGGCGGTTGCAATCAAAGAGGTCAGCTCGGTTAACTTTGCCCGCGTTGAGATTCACGAAACCCAAGTGGTCGACGGCGTCTCGCAGATGCGCGAGCTCGAAACCCTGACGCTGCCCGCAAAAGGCAGCGTTGAGCTCAAGCCAGGCGGCAAGCACCTGATGCTGATCAGCCCAAGCAAATCCCTGAAAGTGGGCGACAGCGTGGTCTTGAC
>Ga0105047_10015065_pt1 | contig 12201 bp, 12 predicted proteins | sample MAT04_FD_78384 | JGI IMG/M metagenome (GOLD analysis project Ga0105047, IMG submission 78384) | Freshwater microbial communities from Lake Fryxell liftoff mats and glacier meltwater in Antarctica - MAT-04 (megahit assembly) | ecosystem: Environmental > Aquatic > Freshwater > Ice > Liftoff... | reverse complement strand
TCGGCCGTCGCATGTTCTGATGGCGTCATCTCAGCTCAGGTCGGCGGCAGGTATCTCGATCTTCTTCAGCTCGTAGCCCAGCGCTTTCGCACGCCGGTGTAGGTTCTTCTCCTGCCGCTCGCGGTGCTCACTCGTGAATGCTTCCTCGCTCCGCTTTTGGTAGGCCACACCGCAGCGCATCACTAACTAAGTGAAAGCTCCGAAAACGGTCTCCATCCCAATCGAACACATCGGGTGGAGGAAAACCCTCCGAACACCAGAAACCAAACGGGCATCGACACCAGGCAGACGGCTGTTAGACTACAGTCAAAGTTCTCCGCATGTACGGCTCGCCCGGCAAACGGGCATGAACCGGAGGGCTACAACGGACGGCCAAATCGAGGTTAGTTCTTGTTGGGCCCCTGCTCTCGCCGCTGCTGAGCTTAATCGTTATGCGAAATGGAGGCATGCGTTGTTGCAACGGCTCTGGAAACCGTGGTTCGTGTACCGGCCTGCTCAGTTGGTGCGCCGGGCTACGACGGTATTTTTCCCTCGGCCGCACGGGCTATCCCCCTTGCGGACAAGTTGGGGCGTGAATGTCATTGCCGATCCCACACGGACAATCGGTCGTAGTATTCTCACAACCGGGCTTTATGACATCGCAGTGTCCGAGGTGCTGTTGCGACTGATCACGCCTGGAGACACAGTCGTTGATGCGGGTGCCAACGTCGGCTACATGACTCTGCTCGCCAGCATCGCAGCTGGGCCTAGAGGGAAGGTGATTTCGTTCGAGCCCCACCCCGAGTTGTTCGCCATCCTCAAACGGAACGTCGCAGATTCCCGGGGTAACTGGAGCACGGCCGGGGTAGAAAGCCATCCCGACGCGTTGGGTGCACAGCCGGGCACCGCCGACTTGCATTTGCCACCGGACTTCGAGCAGAACGACGGGATTGCCCGGATTGGGTCGGGGTCTGCTGCGGGTGGCCGAGCACTGACGGTTCGGGTTGCGACCCTCGACGAGGTGCTGGGAGATGCACCTGTGGGCGTGCTCAAACTCGACGTGGAAGGCTTCGAAGCCCAGGTGCTCATGGGTTCAGAGCGAGCGCTCGCGGGTCGGCGAATCAAGCACATCGTGTTCGAGGACCATTCCGTCGCTGACAGTGAGGTGGTCCGCATCTTGCGCGGTGCCGGTTTCAGGCTCTTCTCGCTCGGCTGGTCAATGCGGGGGCTTCGCGTCGCCCCAATCGAGGTGGGTAACTTGTCGACTCGATACGAGGCACCGAACTTCATCGCGACACTGGAGCCGGACGAGGTGCTGGCCCGCTGTCGGCCGAGGGGCTGGCTGGCATTACGGCGCCAAAGCAGGCGTGTAATGGTCGGTTGATAATACTCTTCCGTTTATTGGCGAACGCGGTATGTAAGCCGTGTAAGCACCGTTAATCTTGCAACCCATGCCGCATCTTCAATATACGCGGTCGATCGTTTGCACGATGCTCGGCAAGATGGGGTTTGGGCGGTTGCTCACATCGTAGACCATCGCGTGCGGGTCCAAGCCGAGGTTTTTGTAGACGGTTGCCAGGACGTTGGTGTAGGGAATCGGGTCGTTTTTCGCTTCGCCGGCGATGGCGTCGGTGCTGCCGATGACTTGCCCCACGCGCATTCCGCCGCCTGCTAGAAGTGCCGAATTCACGCGGGACCAGTGATCGCGACCGGCGTCTTTGTTGATCTTCGGCGTACGCCCAAATTCGCCCCAAACGCACACGGTGACATCGTCGCCGAGGCCGCGTGCGTAAATGTCTTCGATGAGTGCCGAGATACCGCGGTCGAACAGCGGCAGTTGCTTTTTCAGGTACGAAAAGTTGTTGCCGTGCGTGTCCCAAAAGCCGTACGCCACTGTAACGACACGGGCACCGGCTTCGACGAGGCGACGCGCCATCAGCAGTTGGTCGTTCCATTGCGGGGCACCATCGCCGAGGTGCTTCGTGGAACCGCGGCCGTAGCGTTCGCGCACCCGTTCGGGTTCCTTCGTCACATCTAGCGCATCGACGAGTTTGGAGGAAGTCAGCACGTCGAACGCGCGATCGTGGAACGTATCGGCGTTGATTCCGCGCGACGTGTCGGCGTCCTGCTTGAAGCGATCCATCGTCGCCAGAAGCTGCTTGCGGCTCGACAATTGTTCGAGCGGCACCGAACGATTTTTCAATACGGCCACTTCATCGCCATCGACTTTCACCGGTGCCGCACCGCGACCCAACATGCCCGCGCCGGGTGTGTTGTACGGCTTGTGCTGCATCGTCGGCGAAAGATCCACGAATGCAGGAACCATCGGGTCGGTCTGGCCGAGCAACTTCGCCACGACCGAGCCGAAGTGCGGTTTATGCTCGCGTTTGGCGGTATCCATCGTGGTGGCAGTGTAGCTTTGGTAGCTGCTATGTTCGTCGCGCTGGCCGACGAGCGAACGCAGCACGATCATCTTATCTGCACAGCGGGCGAGGTTCGGCAGGTGTTCGCCGAACTGCACGCCGGGTAGATTCGTGGCGATCGGCTTGAACTCGCCGCGAACTTCCGACGGCGCATTCGGTTTGAGGTCGAAGGTGTCTTGGTGCGCCAACCCGCCGGTAAGGTACACCATGATCACCGATTTATGTGATTTTCGCCCCGTGGCTGCCTCAGCTTGTAACAGCGACGACAAGGTCAGGCCACCCATTCCGAGCGCTCCGATTTGCAAAAACGAGCGTCGCGATTGCCCATCGCAGTATCGAGACGCCGAACCGGAAAGGGTGAACATGGCGGAACTTTCGGGAAGCGGGAGGGAGGTAGGCAGTGATCAATCGTAGCATATCCGGATGTTGTCCGCATGTGCGAATTCCGACTTGCATTAGATTGCCTGCGATTTTTTGACTGTGGAAACATGGCAAACTTCGACAAAAAGCCCGCGTTCGGACTTTGTAGTCTGAACGCGGGCCGTTGGTTTCAATACTCGCACGAATCACGATTGGGTGACGAGTGCGGGGGGTGCGACCGGTGTGCCGGAGCGGCGTTGAACTTTGACTTCGCCTTCCTTCAGCATCTCGATGATGGCCGTCTCACCGGCGTCGCCGAGGCGACGATAGTGCAACTTCATGACGCGGGTGTACCCACCTGGGCGGTCCTTGAAGCGCGGGCCGATTTCGTTGAAGAGCTTCTTGAGAACGGTATTGTTCTCTTCGGCGAGCTTGTTTTCTTTGGTGTAAATACCGGTGCCGTGCATCGGCCCAAGGAGCGCCATCGCCTGACGGCGATAGTGCAGCGACTGGATCTTGCCCGATGGCGTGCCGTCGTCGACGAGTGCAGCCTTCTTGGCGAGCGTGATGAGTCTTTCGACGAACGGACGAAGCTCTTTGGCCTTCGGGATGGTCGTCTGGATCGATCCGTGCGTGAAGAGCGCGCGGGAAAGGTTCCGGAAGAGAGCGAGGCGGTGGCTGGACGTCCGGTTAAGGTGCCGGCCTTTGAGACGGTGGCGCATGAGACCCTCAAATTAAAGTTGGTGTGAGAACCCCACTCCGTGCCAAGGAAAGCGGGGGACACGTTGTTGCTGACAGCTATCAGCGGTCAGGCAAACTCTCTCGGATTGGCTGACCGCTGATAGCTGAAAGCTTATCTGCGTACCGGCGGCAGTTTCATGCCCAGGTGAAGGTTACGTTCCTTCAGCTTGCCGGTGACTTCTTTCAGCGTGGTTTCACCGAAGTTGCGGACTTCGAGGAGTTCTTCTTCGGTCCGCGACATCAGTTCGCGAACCGTCGTGATGCCTTCGGATTCCAGGCAGTTCGTTGCACGAACTGACAGTTCCAGTTCGGCGAGCGACATGCTGAGCTTGCGTTCGAACTCGGTGTCGACGCCTGCGCCCAGTGCGGGCCCGATTTCGATCGGACCATCATCCAGTGGGACTTCTGGCCCCGGTTCGCTGTACTGGATAAATGCGTTCAGGTGCTTCCGAAGAATCTTGGCCGATTCGACGATGGCCATCTGTGGCCCGACGGTGCCGTTCGTCCAGATTTCCATCACGAGCCGATCGTAGTTCGTGCGCTGGCCGACGCGAGTTTCCTCGATGTCGTACTTAACGCGAACGACGGGCGAAAAGCTACTATCCACGGGAATCACGCCGATTTCGCGTTCTTTCCCGGAGTTTTCGTCGGCGGTATGATAACCGCGACCGTTTTCCACGGTCATCTCGATCACCAGCGGAACATCGTCGGTCATCGTCGCGATGTGGTGCTCGGGATTGAGAACCTGAATCGATTCGTCGTGCTGAAGGTGCGAACCGTTGACGACGCCCTTTTGGTGGCGATCGATGCGGATCGTTTTCGGCTGGTCCGACAGGTTTTTCACGACGAGCGACTTGATGTTCAGAATGATGTCGGTGACATCTTCCACAACGCCAGGGATCGTCGAGATTTCGTGTTGGACGCCTTGGATTTTCACGCGGGTCACCGCCGAGCCTTCGAGGCTCGACAGGAGAATGCGTCGCAAGCTGTTGCCGACCGTCATGCCGAACCCGCGTTCGAACGGTTCGACGTGAAATTTGCCGTATGTATCCGTGAGGGTCGAGCGTTCGCTCGCCACACGGTTCGGCAGTTCGAGGCCACGCCATCGGATACGCATGAGAAACGAGCCTTTGCAAAGTCGTCGGCGTCAGCTTTCCGTTGGGGGCAGGTACCGCGATGGAGTACCCGAGATTCCCCGACACAGCAAGACGCCAGACGATTGGGTGAAAACAATCGCTTGTGTCGTTGATCGCCCGCTTATCGCGTGGCAATTTCGATGATGAGTTGCTCGCGGATCTCGGAAATCCGCGGATCGACGTCGCCGCGACCGGGCAGGCGGAGCATACGGCCTTCCGGATCTTCGGAGTTCGTTCGCTCCAAGAAATCGGGGACCGGCTCGCCGCCGACGGCCTGCAAGTGCAGTCGCGTCAGGGCGAGGCTGCGAACGGCCATTTTCACTTTGATAATGTCGTTCGGCTTGACGAGCACGCTCGGCACGTCGCACTTGCGACCGTTCACCATCACGTGGCCGTGTGCGACGAGTTGGCGGGCACCCTTGCGGTTCGGCGCGAAGCCGAGGCGGTGAACGACGTTATCGAGACGGCGTTCGAGAATGCTGAGCAACGCTTCGCCAGTGTTGGCCTGGCGAGTCGCGAGTTCGAAGTAGCGGCGGAACTGTCGTTCGAGCACGCCGTAGAAGAACTTCAAACGTTGTTTTTCGCGGAGGCGAAGACCGTATTCGGAGGTTTTGCCGCGACGGGCACCGTGCATACCGGGAGGTAACGCTTGGCGATCGATCGGGCACTTCGAGCTAAAGCAACGGCTGCCCTTGAGGAACAATTTCAATTGTTCCCGACGGCAGCGTTTGCATGCGGGGTCGGTAAAACGGGCCATGAGTAGGCGGTTCGTCCAAATGGGATGTCAGTGAACGTAACAGGGGTCGGTCCCGCCGCGAAGGCAGGATACACCACTCCGGAGAACCCCTGGGTCGATCCGGTGCGGAAAGCGAAATCGCAGTAGAAACCGTGCGCCCCACTGACACGGGGACGGTTCCGAAGCGATCTCGACAAAAATTACACGCGGCGCTTTTTCGGCGGGCGGCAACCGTTGTGCGGGAGTGGGGTGACGTCTTCGATGGCTTTGACGTTCAACCCGGCGGCTTGAAGCGCGGTGACGGCCGATTCGCGGCCAGCACCGGGGCCTTTGACGCGGACTTCGACTTCTTTCACGCCGAACTTGGACGCCTTCGCAGCGGCATCTTCCGCAGCGCGTTGGGCGGCGAACGGCGTGCTCTTGCGGCTTCCTTTGAAGCCGACCATGCCACCCGACACCGAACACAGCGTGTCGCCGTTTGCGTCGGTGATGGTGACGATCGTGTTGTTGAACGTCGACTGCACGTGCGCCACACCTCGGCTCACGTTGCGACGCTGTTTCTTCTTCTTGCTCTTGGCCATGATTAGCGATCAGCCTTCGGCTTACAGTGGACTTCAAAACGGAGTATGTGTAACTGAACGCTACCACGCCGCCACAAGCCGTCAAAATCTGTACGGCTGAAGGCGGACTGCTGATAGCTAAATCTTACTTGTCCTTGACGCCCTTTTTACCTGCGACCGTCTTACGAGGGCCTTTCCGGCTGCGGGCGTTCGTCTTGCTACGCTGGCCGCGAACTGGAAGGTTCTTCCGGTGACGCTCGCCGCGGTAGCTCTTGATCTCTTTCAGGCGGGTGATATTCCCACCCTCGAAGCGGCGTAACGCCCCTTCGACGAGATAATCTTTGTCGAGAGTCGTGGCAATGCGGGCGATCTCATCGTCGTTGAGTTCTTTCGCACGACGTTGCGGATCGATGCCGACCTTTTCGCACAGTTCCAGCGCCGTCACGGGGCCGATGCCCCGGAGGTAACGCAAGGAGATGTGGGTCGGTTTGTCGGATGGTAAGTCGACGCCTTGGATACGAGGCATGTCAGCAGTTCCTCAGTCTTAGCCTTGACGCTGTTTATGGCGCGGGTCTTCGCAGATGACGCGGACGACGCCCTTGCGCTTGATCATCTTGCATTTTTCGCAAATGCGTTTAACGCTGGATCGCACTTTCACGACGGCCTCCGGGCCATCACGGCCGAGAATTTATGTTGAGCGCTTACGATAGCGACAGGCGTTCCGTCGGCAAGTCTCCTCGCGAAAATTCGTAGCGATCGATGAATGTATCCCACGGACTTCGCCTTGCAGTTCCCCGTGCGAATCGGGTAACACTTCGAATACCAAAACCCAACGGGACGGTTCCCCATGACACGTAGCGATGTGCGGCTGATTCACCCGACGGCGATCATCTCTGCGGAGGCGATGCTCGCACCCGATGTACGCGTCGGTCCGTTTGCGGTAATCGATGGGCCGGTCCAAGTCGGCCCCGGTTCCCACATCCGGGCGCACGTTCACCTCATGGGGCCGATGACGATCGGTGCGGATAACGACATCGGCACCGGCTGTATTCTCGGCGACCGCCCGCAGCACCTCGCCTACAAGGGCGAGGATACCCGCGTCGCGATCGGCGACGGCAACACCTTCCGCGAACACGTTACCGTCCATCGCGGAATGCCCGATTCACGTGGCGTCACCCGCATCGGCGACGGCAATTACTTCATGGTGAACAGCCACGTCGCGCACGATTGCATTCTCGGCAATCGCGGGATGTTCGTGAACGGCTGCCTCATCGGCGGGCACGCGGAGATTGCGGATCGTGCGATGTTGTCCGGTAACTCCACGGTTCACCAAAACTGCCGCGTCGGCAAACTCGCACTACTCGGAGCCTGTTCGAGTTGCACCGTCGACGTGCCGCCGTTCTGGATCGTCCGCGAACTCAACACCGTTCGCGGCGTCAACGTCGTCGGCATGAAGCGCGCGGGATACACACCCGAAGAGATCGTCGCCGTGCGCAAGGCGTTCAAGATGCTGTACCTGCAACGGATGACGGTTTCGCTAGCGGTCGCGCGGATGGAACAAGACTTCGGACATTCCCCCGCCGTCATGGAACTCGTCGATTTCATTCGCAAATCGAAGCGCGGAATCCCCGGTGCCAAACACTACGCGGGCGCAGCCGACGCAGGACCGACTGCCAATGCGGCTTGACCGCAAGATTCCACGTTGGGCCATCCTCGTCTGGATCGTGCTGGTCGTCAGCGTCTGCGGGCGGTTGGCGTACGCGACACCCGGTTCCGGTACGGTCGTGCCGATCTACGCCGGTGCGGCCGAACGCTGGCGGAATGCGGAGGATATTTACGCACCGCAACCCCCGCTCGACGTTTACCGCAACCCCCCCATCGTCGCGATGGCGTTCGTGCCACTAATCGTGTTGCCCGTGAAAACGGGCGAGATAATCTGGCGGCTGATCGGCCTGTTTCTGTTCCTTCGCGGCCTCGGTGGGTTCGTTCGAAATGCCGTTGGCGAACTGTCGTCGTTGCGGCTCGGGTTGCTGTATCTCGTCGCGGCCGAACTGGTCATTCCGAGCGTCAACAACGGCCAAACCAACGTCCACCTCATCGGTGTGATTCTCCTCGGCGCGAATAACGTGTTCGAGGATCGTCCGTGGCGGGCCGCGCTCTGGTTCGCGGTGGCGGCTTCGATGAAACTGTACCCGATTGCAGCCGCGCTCTTGTTCGTCATCGTCGATCCGAGGCTCGGCTGGCGACTGCTTTTGATTTGCGTTGCCATCGCCGCGCTGCCGTTCCTCGGGCACGATTCGCAGTATGTTTTCAGCGAATATCGCGAGTGCTGGCGCTTCCTCGGTCTCGACGACCGCACTCACACGCCGTTCCTACATCGCGCGCCGATCGACTGGTCGATCGTGCCGCGCGTCTGGTTCGATTTCTATCCATCGGTGTTAGTCAGCAAAGTCGTCCCGGCGATTGTCGGCCTCGGCATGGCGGCGTGTGTCGGCTTCGCAAAATTCCGGCGAAGCCGAACGGAAGCGATCAGTTTGGCACTCGACCTCGGAGCCGTCTGGATGACCGCGTTCGGGCCGGCTACCGAACTGCCCACATACGCCTTGCTTGCGCCATCAATGGCCGTCGCGATCGCCACCGCATCGTTCCGCAATCACCCAAACATCGGCACGCTGTATTGGCTGGCTTACCTGCTCATATTCGCAACGATCCTCCGCGGATCGTTCCCGACGAGCGACATCTACCCCTGCCGCACACTCGCCCCACTCGGTGCGATTTTGTTTGCAATCGTACAAGTTTACGTGGTATTCAAACGGAAAAACCACCGGGATCACCCGGTGGCTCGCGATTCCGCTTCGAGCAGTGGCTCGTAGTTTACTTCGACTCTTTCGCATCTTTCGGATCTTTGAAGTCGGTCGTTTTGCCCTTATTTAAGATCGTCTTGAGTTCTTCGACGGCCTTCAGGCATTCTTCCTTGGTTTCCCAATTCAGTTGTGGCAGTGGCATCGCGATCGTCTTGCCTTCGGCGTTCTTAATCGAATATCGCCACGTGCCCTTTTCGACGTTCTTCTTGATTTCGATCGTTCCCACATCGGCCTTCGGTTCGGCTTTCTCTTCGACTTTTTTCTTCGGGTCGACGGGCTTCTTGGTATCCTTTTTGGTTTCTTGCGCGGTGGCCAGCGTGACGGTACTGCCCGCGCAGAACGCGAGTGCGGCCATCAGCATGAGGGATCGGGACATCTTCAACATGGGGGCAATTCTCCGATGAGGTGGCTCGATCGCATGTCGTCAGAGAGACGCTTGTGCGATCACGTGCATGGTATCCGCGAGTCTCGTCGCGCGAAATCGAAATTCGGAAAGTGCGACAACTTTTAGGTGAGTCCGAGTACCAAAACCGGTTTGTCAGTTCACTTCAGCATCAGCAGAATGCCAACGATGGTGGCGGCGATGGCGGTGGCGATCATCACCCAGGGTAGCCACTTCGGTAGTTCGCGGGCGGGGGCGGTGTTGCGAGGGGACTTGGTTTTTGCGGGTCGTTCGCGCGGTACGCGGGAGGGCGGTGGCTTCTCGGAGGTAATCGGCATGGCGGCAGGTGGGCGGGTACGCTTCGATGGCGTTGGGTTCGGCACGGTTTGACGGGCGTTGAGCGTGTCGCGAGATTCGGCACTCGAACGGGTGGCACTCGGTACGCTGCTCGCTGCAACCGACGCGGGATCGACGACTAACACTCGGAACTCGGGGATCGCGCGTACCGGCTCGAACGGGCCAGTCTTAGTTCGGCAGACCAAAATCGCGCTCGGATCGCCCAGCGTACCGGCTTTCAAGTTCTCTTGAATCCGCTCGGTCGTGCCCTTCACCGTCTTTTGTTGGCCATCGGGCGTCTTGTAAACGAGGTACCAAATGTCCGCAACCGGCTCATTTTCGGGCATCGGGATCGTCGTCGGCGTTCGATTTTGCAACCGCGTCGACGATTGCGACGTATCGGCGCGGTTCTTCCAGGTTTGCCCCGTGAGGTCTTCGATGAACTCGCGGCAACTCGCGGGCCGTGCGGCGGGGTCGGCACTCATGGCTCGCAGAATCGCACGGTTGACGCGGTCGCCGAGTTTCGGGCAGACCTGCTTTGGCGGTGCAAAATCGTTCTTGATCTTCTTCATCCAACAATCGAGCGGGCTGGTTTTCGTGAACGGCACTTCGCCCGTGACCATCATGTACAGCGTTGCGCCGAGGCTGTAGATATCGCAACGCACGTCGGCATTTTTCGCGTTGCGGAACTGCTCGGGGGCCATGAAGTGCGGCGTGCCGAGGCCGCGCCCCGTCTTCGTCAGGTTCAATTCGCCTTCGACGTCTTTTACCAATCCCATATCGGTGAGTTTCGCGATGCCATCGAGCGTAACGAGAATATTGTCCGGCTTCACGTCGCGGTGAATTAGGCCTTGTTTGTGGGCACGGTGCAGGCCATCGCAGACTTGGCTGATGATGTGAATCGCAACGGCTTCGGCGATGGCCCCATCGCGTTCGACGCGCTGGCCGAGTGATTCCCCGTCGACGAATTCCATCACGAGGAACGGCGAAGCGCCGGTCCCGCAATACTCAATCGCTTTGACGATGTTTGGATGGTCGAGAAGGCTGGCGGCGCGGAATTCTTGTTCGAATCGCTTGAGCAGAATCGGGTTCTTAGCGGTTTCCGACGGAACGATTTTAATCGCGACGATGTCGCCGGTAATCAAGCTGCGCGCTTTGTAAACGGCACCCATACCGCCCTCAGCAATCTTAGCCAAGAGGTCGTAGTTGCCGACCTGTCGCGGTTGTGTAGAGGTGTCCGATGCCATGAGAATGCAATGGCTCTAACCGGTGAAGGTTGTAGGTGGGCGGGTAATCGCATTGTCCTCTGAATGTTGTTATAGTTCACAACTGGCCCGTTCGCGCACGGAAAGTTGCGAAAGTGGGTTCGGGGACGCGACGCGAGTCGCAAGAGGTGAACGTATATTCCTCGCTAGCGCGTCGGGCTAACAAGATCGGAATTGTTAGTCCAACGCGCCAGCGAGGGAGTCTTCGAGATGCCCGATCCGCATGATATGCGGTAGGTTCCGCTTCGTATCATTCCGACAGTATATTCATTACTTATCCCTAGTTTATCTGATTCTACTGGCATGATGTCGCATTCTCGACCGCGAGAAGTAAAATCGAACAGGAGGTTACCGATGGCTCTTCTCCCCACGTGGCCACGACCGAACTTTGCACCCGGTGGCGACGATGCGTTCGTCCGGTATGCGATCTTCGGCAAACTCGATTTGAGCGTGCCGATCGATCGGGAGAAGTACCGTTCGGCGGCGGTGCCCGCAGGTTTGGAGTTGGTTCAATACGATCGCGATCGGCAGCAAGCGGGGTTCCATCAGTTTTTCAGTAGTCGCGGATGGAAACTCGCTGCCGAGGAATCGCCGGAGATGGCGTACGCCGCCGAAACCTCGCCGAACATGGCGGTGCTTCGTGGCTTCGTCAAAGACCCCGCTACGCTCGATTACTTGCGCGATTGCATCGGCGTTGTGACGTACCTCTACGATCGCGGGGCCGTGACGGTCTTCGACCCGCAGACGTTCCACCTCTGGACTGCCGACGAATGGCGAAATGAACTCTTCGCCCCCGGTCATGCCGCCCCACACCGGCATATACTCATTTTGCGTTCGCCGGAAGATCATCGCATCGGGAACACGGAGTGGATTCATACGCGTGGGATGCGCAAGTTCGGACGCCCCGACCTGAGCGTTCGAGGCGTTGGGCCTTCATACCAAATGAAAGTGATCGAACTGTTGAATCTGTACATCGACTATCAAGCGCACGGAGGCGAGATACTCGCCGACGATGTGGTCACATTCGATGGCCTGCCCGCCGAAGGGACTTGTTACCCCAACCTCCAAATCGATCATCCGGACTTTCAAAACACGCACGTCGAAATCATGTGGCCCGGCAACGGACTTGCTGGGTGATACCAACTCGCTTCACTATTGCCCCGCTGGCAGGTCTTTCAGAAGGGGCGCGCTGAGTTTCCCGTAAAGGGCAAACAGAAACTCGACCCGTTCGCGGTCGTTATGGAATGCGGCTTTGCGGTAGCAGGCTTCAACGGCACGATCGAGTTCGGTGTGTGCTTTCTGCAACGCGGATGGCATCGTCAGCGGATCGTACAAGTCCGCGAGGCACGATTCCGGGAACTTCGCCCGCGCATCGAGCACCGCCTGCGCCTTGGTTTCGACCGTCGCACGCTGCTTGTC
>Ga0105047_10015064_pt1 | contig 12202 bp, 6 predicted proteins | sample MAT04_FD_78384 | JGI IMG/M metagenome (GOLD analysis project Ga0105047, IMG submission 78384) | Freshwater microbial communities from Lake Fryxell liftoff mats and glacier meltwater in Antarctica - MAT-04 (megahit assembly) | ecosystem: Environmental > Aquatic > Freshwater > Ice > Liftoff... | reverse complement strand
TTTGGCTGCAGATCAGCATGCCACCATGGATCGGGGAGTAGCGCAGCCTGGTAGCGCATCTGCTTTGGGAGCAGAGGGTCGCAGGTTCGAATCCTGTCTCCCCGACCATTCTATCTCCAGTACCCACGGAAATCAGCCTGTTAGCATGGGCTGATGGGTTTTTTGGTCACACGACCACTGCACACACCACCAGCACATGCGCCCGACACAAGGCGATACCTTGTGTGCAAGATACCCTATGCCATCCGCGTCCAGGGCCGATACATTTTCCGGCGCCGGGTGCATTTCCGAAATATTATCTCCAAGCCCGTTATGGTCGCTCTTCGCACCGCCGATCCCAAGCTGGCGCGGCGGCGCGCTTTGCCGATGTGAAGCTGAGCGTGGATATTATGCTGGAATCGAACCAAGTGCTGACTGGTGACGAGATAGAGGCGATTTTTGGCCAGCAGCTTGAGGCCAAATGCAATTGCCTCTGGCGCCTGCAACCTGAGGCGCAGTGATTTTTGCGCGCCCCGCAAACGCAACCCCTGCTGATGCCTTCAGCTCGATCAGGCAGACAACGAGCAGCCTCAGCCTATCTTCTCCAGCCGGATCGCAAAGCCGCCGCCGGGGACCATGCGGATATCGAGCCGGTCGGCAGGTGTCAGCATGCGCTGCTCGATGGTGATATCGTGGCGCGCGGCTGTCCGGTAATCAGCAGCATCGCCATCGCGCCAGATATGCGCGCGCCAGCGGGTGCCTTTGGGCAGGAACGACAAGTCGATGATCGTGTTGCGCGCATTCTCGTCGGTCACGCCGCCCAGATACCAGTCCGGCCCGTTGCGATCCTGCCGCGCGATGATCGCAAAATCGCCGACCTCACCCGACAATACCCGGGTTTCGGCCCAGTCGGTCGGCACCTGTTTGATAAACGCCAGTTCGCGCGGATATTTTTCGAGGTTCTCGGGCACATCGGCGACCATCTGGATCGGTGAATAGAGCACGACATACAGCGCCAGTTCGCGCGCGATGGTCGATTCCAGGTCGCGCCCGCCGCGCCCCTTCAGCGACAGCACGCCGGGGGTATAATCCATCGGCCCGGCAAGCATCCGCGTGAACACCAGTGTGGGCACATGTGCTGGGCCATTGCCGGGCGTTCCCCATGCCTGATATTCGCCGCCGCGTGCCCCTTCGCGGCTGACCCAGTTGGGATAGGTGCGCCTGAGACCGGTATCCTTGATCGGCTCGTGCGGGTTGATCGCGATCCGTGCCGCGGCTGCTGCCTTGACGACCCTGAGGTGGTGTTGTGCCATGCGCTGGCCGTCGTGCCATTCGATGCGCTGTTCGCCCGGAGCATCGCCCGGCGCAATGATAGCGCCTGCATCGGCGACATAGCCGGTCTTGACCGCATCGACACCATGCCGCGCATACAGTGCCAGCGCCGCATCAAGCCCGGCCTCATAGACCGCGATGTTGCCGCCGGTTTCATGGTGACCAATCAGGTGCACGCCTTTGGGCCGCGCATAACCGGCAAGCGCGGGCAGATCGAAATCGGGATACGAACGGGCAAAATCGAAGTCGCGGCCATTGCCAAACCAGTTGCCATCCCATCCGACGTTCCAGCCTTCGACCAGCACACCGCGAAAGCCATGTTCGGCGGCAAAATCGATGTGGCGCCTGACATTGGCATTGGTCGCGCCGTGCTTTGGGCCGCTTGACCAGCTGGCGGTTTCAAGGTGCATCTGCCACCACACACCGACATATTTGTGCGGTGTGAACCAACTCACGTTGCCCAGCGTGTTGGGTTCGTTGAGGTTGAGTTCCAGATCATTGTCGTACAGACCGCCTGCATTGTCGGCGATGCGGATCGTGCGCCATGGCGTGGTGAAGGCACCGCTGCGCTCTACCTTTGAGCCTTGACTGGAGGGCGACAGCGTCGCGCGGAAGCGGCGGCCATCGACTCGTTGCAACCACATCGCCGCATAATCGACCAGCGCTGCCTCATGAAAAGCCAGATGGGTGCCATCTGCCATGCGCACCGTCATCGGCGTGTGCGCTGTCGATATCTCTTCGACCGGGGTCTGGTGATAGAGATACTCGTAACGGTTCCAGTCGCCCGCCTGGATCCACCATGCCGTGCCTGGTGCTGCGATGACGAACTCGGTCAGTTCATCGGCAATGCGCCAGGGCTTGCCGCCGGCCCGCGCGCTGAATTCATAGCGAAAGCCGATGCCGTTATCGAAGGCGCGTACGCGCACCGCGATCGGCCGGTCGGCACGGTTGTCGCTCATCGCATCGCTCCCGCCCGGCGAGACGAGATCAACCAGCAGCTCGTTGTGATTGTCGGTAACCCGGCGGCGCTCGCCCCAAGGCAGCTCCCAGTGCGCATTGTGGCGGGCCGTTTTGGTGCCGACCAGCCGGGTGTTGCGGCCAAACCCATCCTGATCGGTAAACCGGAAACCCAGCCGTGATGGCGCAATCAACGGCTTGTCGTCGCGGCCGACCGTGTATTGGGCCCAGCCTTCGCCATCGATGCTGATGGTGATACGGATCCGCCCGTCGGGGGATGACACGCTGGCGGCAGGGCCAGTATGGGATGGAGCCTGGGCTTGGGCCTGGGCCTGCGCTTGCGCCCCGGCATTACAGGCTATCCATGTCAGCATCGCGATCAACAGGACACGCATGGCAGGTCTCCGGCAAATAATAGTGCCCCGGCTCAGCGGGGAATAAAAAATATGGCGGAATAGCCGGGCAGGCACCCGGGCGCTGCGCCGTTCACCGCCAGCAAAGGCTTGCCGCGTGTTGAAACGTCACTGGGCCACGCCGCGTGATCCGCGCCAAGATTGAACACCGCTGTCACCGTTGCGCCATCGCCGCTTCTGGCAAAGGCCAGCGTTGCATCGCCGGTGTGCAGAATGGCGATGCTGCCGGTGACAAGCGCCGGATGCGCCTTGCGCAAGCCAATCGCCCGGCGCGTAAGATTGAGCAGCGAGGCCGGGTCAGCGTTTTGCACATCGACCGCAAGCGCGTTGTGACCTTCGCCCAGCGGCAGCCACGGATCGGCGCTGCCAAAGCCCATATCGGCGGCCTGGCTTTGCCATGGCATCGGGGTGCGTGCGCCATCGCGGCTCAACGTCAACGGCCAGTTGGCGATCGCTTCGGGGTCCTGCAGCCGGTCAAACGGAATATCGACCTGTGGCAGGCCCAGCTCCTCCCCCTGATACAGGAAGATATTGCCGCGCAGCGCGACAAGCAGCAGGATCTTGAGCCTGGCGAACGCTGCGCGATGATCGGGATCGACCCAGCGCGACAGTGCGCGTGGCGCATCATGGTTCTCGAACGCCCAGCTTGGCCAGCCGATCCCCGGCGCATCGGGCCAGCCGGTCAGCGCATCGGCGACGAGGTGCGGCGTCAGTTTGCTGGCATAGAGGAAATCGAAGCCATAAGCGCTGTCGAACCGCTTTCCGCCCGCAGTGAACAGCTTCATTTCGCGCTCGGCATCATCGCCGCCGACTTCGGCAACTGTAAACTTTTCGCCATAGCTGTCGATCACCGCACGCATCCGCTCGACAAACATGGGGATGTCGGCATGCGACTGGTTGTAGATCTTGCGCTGGAAATCAAACGGGCGGGTGCGCGGCTTGCCGGTATCGGGCGCGGGCGGATTGTCGCGCAGCAACGGGTCATGCATCGCGAAATTGACCGCATCCATGCGGAAACCATCGACACCGCGATCCAGCCAGAAGCGCAGGACGTCGAGCAATGCCTGTTGCACATCGGGATGATGCACGTTGAGCTGCGGCTGCTCCTTGAGGAAATTGTGCAGATAATACTGGCGTCGGCGCGCATCCCATGTCCAGGCCGGGCCGCCGAAGACCGACTGCCAGTTGCTCGGTGGGCTGCCATCGGCCTTGGCATCGGCCCAGACATACCAGTTTGCGCGGCGGCTGCTGGCGCTTGACCGGCTGTCGATGAACCACGGATGCTGATCTGAACTGTGCGAGAACACCTGATCGATCAGCACCTTGAGCCCCAGCGCGTGCGCCTTGGCGACCAGAGCATCGAAATCGTGCAGCGTTCCGAAAATCGGATCGACGTTGCAGTAATCGGCAACGTCATAGCCAAAGTCCTTCATCGGTGACGGAAAAAAGGGTGACAGCCAGACCACATCGACGCCCAGCGAGGCGACATGACCAAGCCGCGCGGTTATCCCGGCCAGATCGCCGATGCCATCGCCGTTGGCATCGGCAAAGCTGCGCGGATAGACCTGATAGATCACCGCGCCCTTCCACCAAGGCTGGCGCGCCAAAGCGGCTGGCACTGAACTGGTCTGGGTCACTGCCTGGGTCATACCGGTATCAATCATCAGTCGATCGGGGTGGCGCGGCAGACCGCATAGCCAAGCGCGGGCAAGCTGACGCCGACCGATCCTGGAGCGCTGGCGGTGGTTGGACAGGTGCCGATTACGCCGATAAAGGCGCGCGAGCGATAGCCGATCTCGACATTGGCAGAGACCGGCGCATCGGAAGTGTTGACGAACACCAGAATCTCTTCGCCATCATCCTCGCCACGGGTGAACGCCAGCAGGCCAGGCTTTGGGCCATAGCTGCGCAGCATCGTACGGCCATGGCGCAGCCGGTCGTGGCTCTTTCGCATTGCAGAAAGCTCTGCGATCAGGCCGTATAGCGGGTGGCCGACATCGAAATTGGCCGTCGCGGTGGTTGCCGATGTGCCGACAAGACGATTGTCGTTATAGCTCGCCACGGCGCTGGCAAACATGTCTTCGCGCGCGTCCTGATCGTTGCCATCGCCGACAAAACCCTGCTCGTCGCCAGAATAGATGGTCGGCACGCCGCGCGCGGTCATCATCAGCACATGGGCAAGCTTCAACCGGTCCAGCCGCTGTGCGTCGCTGGCATCGGGATGGGCCTTGTCGAGCATATGCGCCAGCCGTCCCATATCGTGATTGCCCAGAAAGGTTGGCAGTTGCAGCGCAGCAGCGTCGCCGCCTTCATACAGGACATCGCCTGCGATCAGGCTGGCGAACAGGTCAGTACCCGATTTGCCGGTTAGCATGTCACGCACCGCTGCCTGAAACGCAAAGTCGAGCACGGCGGGCAGCTTGTCGCGCCGGGTATGCTGGGCCAGAAAACCTGGATCCATATTGTCATTGGCAACCTCGCCAAAGATATGGAAATTGGGGATGCCCGCCGCTGTGGCGCGTGCCAGCATCGCAGGTGCGAACCTCGCCCAGAACTGCGGGTTCACGTGCCGCGCGGTGTCGACGCGGAACCCGTCGATGCCGAACCGGTCGATCCAGCTTGCATAGATATCGATGAAGCCTTCGACCACACGCGGGCTTTCGGTCATCAGGTCATCCAGCCCTACGAAATCGCCATACAGCGAGTCCTCGCCGTAAAAGCTGGTGTTGCCCCGGTTGTGATAATGGATCGGATCGTTGAGCCACGCCGGCACCTTGCTGCGTTCCGCACCCTTGGGCAATTGCGGCGTGTACGCAAAAGCCGGATCGGTCAGCTGCGCGAAGTTTTCCGCTGTGTGGATCTGGTCGCCTGCAAACCCCTGGTTGATCCGCGCTCCGCCGATGCCGCCTTTGGTCCAATAGGGATAGTCGGCCTTGGAGCGATAGCCGCAGCCCGGTTTTCCGACACACTCGCTGAAGTAGATCACATCTGCGGTGTGGTTGGTGATGATGTCCATATAGACCTTCATGCCCAGTCCATGCGCTGCATCGACAAAGGCGCTGAACTCTTCGTTGGTGCCGAAATGGCTGTCGACGCGGGTAAAATCGGTCACCCAATAGCCGTGGTAACCGGCGGTTTCCTGACCCGGCTCGCCCTGTACCGGCTTGTTCTGAAAGATCGGCGCGAACCAGATTGCGGTGACGCCAAGCTGCTTGATGTAATCGAGCTTCTGCGTCAGCCCGGCCAGATCGCCGCCGTGGAAAAAGCCCTTGTGCGCTGGATCGAAGCCGGTTTTCAGCCGGTCGCCGCTCAGCCCGCCGCGATCATTCGATGGATCGCCATTGGCAAACCGGTCGGGCAGGACGAAATAGATGATCTCATCCTGAGGCGCGCGCGCCCGGACGGTCTGCGCGCTGTAATCGACCGACTGTGCCACCAGCGGACTCGCTCCTGACATAGCTGCAACGACCGCCGCAGCCGCAGCGAAACCCAGTTTCATCGATATGCGCGCCATGCCAGTTCCTTGTGGTTTGGCGATCGGGGGGGCAGGCGGCAAAAACCGGCCCCCCATGTCTGCTAGACGATCAGAATTCGTAGGTTGCACCCAGAAAGAAGGTGCGCCCGAAATTCTGGATCGTCCCTGTCTGGGCAACATTGCCAAAAAAGGTCCGGGTCGGTTCATCGGTCAGGTTGTTGACCTGCGCAATCAGCTTGAGGCCCTGCAGAAATGTAGTTTCAGAAAACTGATAAGACAGTTGGGCATCCATCACGGTTTCCTTGGCGCTGGTCAGGATCAGCTCGCTGATACCGATCTGCGGGCTGACAAAGCTCGAGCGGTGACGCGTGCTGAGCCGCGCGCCAAAGCCGTTCTTTTCATAAAACACCGTCGGGTTGAAAACGTGTTCGGACAGGCCCGGCAGCGGCAGGTTGATCGATGCGCCGCTGGTCGAGCTGGGGAATTCCAGGTCACTTTGGCTGTAGGCATAGTTGATCTGGACCCCAAGGCCGTCGAACGGAGCGGGAAGTTCGACGAAGGTCTTGGAGAACTGGAACTCAATGCCATAGACATAACCGCCATCGCCGTTAATCGGCGATGAGAAGCTGCCCACAGCGTTCCCTGGAATGTTGGTGCCAGGAATGGGCGGCGGGGTGACACCGTTTGCGGCAAAATTGAACTGTGGGATGGTGCCGTTGATGATGAAGGATTCAAGATCCTTGTAGAACGCGCCGATCGCGATAACGCCGGTATTGCCAAAATAGTGCTCATAGCTCAGATCGAACTGATTGGCGCGATAGGGCGACAGTTCGGGGTTACCGCCGCCGCCGCTGGTATTGCCATCCGATCCGGTATTGACGCTGATCGACCCGCGCAACTCGAAAAAGCGTGGGCGTGATATCTGGCGGCTGTAACTGGCGCGCAACACATCACGTTCAGAAAGTTCAAGGATGAGGTTTGCCGACGGAAGAAAGTCATTGAACGTGTCGCCGCGGGTGACGAACCGGCGGTTTTCGCGCGCCGGGGGCGGGGTCGCGGGATTATCGACCAGATTGGGATCTGCGAAGAATACAAGCGAGCTTTGATCGGTGCGGATGTAGCGACCGCCGATGTTGCCGTGGAAGCGCAACCCGCCAAGCTGTGTATCGAAATCCAGCTGGGCATAGCCTGCATAGGTTTCCTCATCGATACGGAAGCTCTGGTCGATGGTGAAATCGAACGCGATCTGGTCGGTCGGCTGGCGCACGCCCAAAGTGTTGCCGAACGCCAGATTGAACGCGCCGTCAATATCAACCGATGCAAAGTCAGGCAGGCCGGCACGGGCAAAGCCGCCACTAAAACCGGCACGGGTAATCAGGTTTGCTGGCACTTCAAGCGGGCTGCCCGGAATACTAAAGGTATTGAACGAGGTTACCCGGCGGTCGCCGCGCCGGTCGGCATAGCGAAACCCGAAGCGCAGGGCATCGAGGAAGTTGCTTTCGTCAAAGCTGATCGAAAGATCGACGGCGGAGGCATAGAGTTCATCACTGTCAGACTGCGGGACGAGGAACTGCCCGTCGAGCAGAAAGCCACCGCCTGCAGCGGTAAGATCGGTGAAATCGCTCGAAATCGACCGTATGGTGGGCAGGCTGGTGCCGTTCAGTTGAGAATCGACCGAAATCAGCCCGGGGATCGAGTCGGCGCGGCGCAAGCCTGTCGGCGTGTTGACAAAGGGCCGCAGATTGATGCCGGAATTGTTGAAGAAGCTGGTGCCCCTGGAGTAGCCGAGATCGAACGCCAGCGTTACCCGGTCGCTTATATCATAGGCGATGTTGCCGCCAATAGTGTACAACTCATCGCGGCGGCTTTCATCCTGATTGACCAGCTCGGTACCCAGGCCGAATCCAAACCCGTTGCTGCCCACCTGATTGACGACGCGTCCGCCAATCAACGCATTGTTGGAGATGACCGGGTCGATGAACTGGTTGTCCCCCGATTGCGGTGAGACGACGCGAAAGCCGCGCCGTGCCACATCAGATTTGAACCGCGAATAATAGCCGTCGATCAAGATGCGCAGACTGCTGGTCGGCTCCCACTGGATAACGCCGATGGCAGCATCGCGGGTTTCGCGACCGCCAAACTGGATGCCCTCAAAACCAAAGTTCAGCGAATCAAGGGTACCATCGCGATTCAGGTCGACGCTGGGCGATCCATTGGTGCCAGGCAGCGGGAAATCAAACTGGACGAACCGGGTAGCGACGTTTGGCTGATACAGCCGCGCATAGCCCACTGCGACACCCAGCGTGTCATCCAGCAGCTTGGCCTGCACCGATCCGGACACGCGATAGCCGTAAGAGGATACATCCGGGCTTTCGCTGGCGCGGTCATTATACAGGCCGCGCAGATTGACCGTTGCCCTAAAATCGTCGCTGTTATCGAGCGGACGTACGGTCTTGAGCTCTACCTTGCCTGCAATACCGCCTTCGATGTGGCTGGCGAGCGGCGTCTTGTAGACCGCGGCCTGGCTGATCAGTTCGGATGGATACTGATCAAATTCAATGACCCGGTTGCCGCTGGTGGCGACCTGTTCGCGCCCATTCAGCGTTGCCGAGACCAGGTCCTGCGACAGGCCGCGAATGTTGATCGCGCTCGCCTGACCACCGGTGCGCTGCGAAGTCACGCCGGGCAGCCGCGCCAGCGATTCGGCGATCGACACATCGGGAAGGCCTGCGATATCATCGGCCGTGACCACATCGACGATGAAGTTGCTGCTGCGCTTGACCGCTATCGAGTTCTCGATGCTGGCCCGAAAGCCGGTGACGACGATGACGCTTGCGTCGTCATCGATCTGCGTTGCGCCCTCTTCGTCATCGATCTGGGCTGAGCCTTCTTCGCTTGCCTGGTCGGTATCCTGCGCCATCGCCGGGCTTGCCATTCCGGCACCGACCGCCAGCGCGGTTGCCAATGCAGCAATGCTGATTTTTCCAGAACCTTGACGCGTTCGACCGGCGCGATAAATCGCTTTCATAATCACTCTCCCTTGGGGACCCCGCATTGGTAGCGGGGTCGTTGTTACTGCGCGTGGCGGTTGCCAGCGCTGCCGGTTTTCAGATGAACCGTTCGACACAATGAATAACCTTTGCAGCGCCGCGACAAAAGGAATACGCATACGTATTCAGCATTATGCGTATTAATAACCGCACAATAACGCGGCTTCGCAACGACTTTGATGGTTTCGGGAGCAGGATGGGACGCAGGCCGACATCGTTCGATATCGCACAGCTTGCGGGTGTATCCAGCCTACCGTATCGCGCGCGTTGAGCGGCAATCCAGCGGTCAACGAGCAAACCCGCCGTCGCATTCAGGCCATCGCCCGGCAGCTCAATTACGCGGTCGACAAAAACGCTTCATCCTTGCGCCGTCAGCAGACCAGAACGCTGGCGCTGCTGTTCTTTGAAGACCCGACACCCGATGATTCGATGATCAACCCGTTCTTTCTGGCGATGCTGGGGTCGATCACCCGCACCGCATCGCGCGCCGGTTTTGATCTGCTGATCTCGTTCCAGCAGCTGTCGGGGGATTGGCATGTCGATTATCAGGATAGCCACAAGGCCGATGGCATCATCCTGCTGGGCTATGGTGACTATCAGGATTATCGCGCGCGGCTGACGCATCTGGTCAAGCAAGGCACATATTTCGTGCGCTGGGGATCGCCGATGTCAGATGAGCCGGGAACAACCTTGGGATCAGACAATCGCGGCGGCGGGCTGGCGGCAACCCGGCATCTGATTGCGCGAGGACGCCGCCAGATCGCTTTCATCGGCACCGCATCAAGCCACGCGCCCGAGTTTGAGGATCGCTGGCGCGGCTATTGCGATGCGCTTGCCGAAGCGGGGTTGAGTGCCGACCCGGCCCTGCAACGCAACGCTGTGACATCTGAGGATTCCGGCCGCGCGGCGGTGCAGTCGCTGCTGCAATCGGGCGCATCGTTCGATGCGATATTCGCTGCGTCCGATGTGATCGCCATCGGTGCCATGCGGGCGCTGGCCGAACACGGCAGGTCGGTGCCCGGGGATGTCGCGCTGGTTGGCTTTGACGATATTCCCGCTGCCAGCCTGACTGCGCCGGCGCTGACCACGGTGTGTCAGGATGTGCGCGGCGCAGGGCAGGCTCTGGTCGATACGCTGTTGAGCCAGATCAGGGGACAGGTGGTCGAGCCTTTCATGCTGCCGACACAGTTGGTGGTGCGTGGCAGTAGCGGCTGACTGGCCGCCAACCCATCTGCCAAGGTACCCGCCAATCTGCCAAGGTATACGTATGCGTAGCAGTTGTGCCGCATCGGGCGCTCTGCCAGATTGCCCATTAGCCTGGAGCGCGGATCAACATGCGGCGGGGCCAGCAGGATAATCCCAGGGAGTGGCGCATGCCGGCGGAAAAACCGCGCAAAAGCTTTTGGCAGCTGTTCAATCTGAGCTTCGGGTTTTTCGGCATCCAGATCGGCTTTGCGCTGCAGAATGCGAACATGAGCCGCATCTTCCAGTCGCTGGGTGAAAGCCTCGACAATCTGCCCGCCTTGTGGGTGGCCGCGCCGTTGACCGGTCTGCTCGTTCAACCGATCATCGGGCATTATTCTGATCGCACATGGAACCGGCTTGGTCGCCGCCGCCCGTATTTTCTGGCAGGCGCGGTGCTTGCTGGATTGTCGCTGGTGATCATGCCGATGGCGCAGTCGCTGCTGCTTGCCGCGATGATGCTGTGGATACTCGATGCCTCGCTCAATGTCTCGATGGAGCCATTCCGCGCCTTTGTCGGTGATAATCTGCGCAAGGACCAGCACACCATGGGCTATGCGGTGCAGACCGCGTTTATCGGCGCGGGCGCGGTCGTCGGATCGCTGTTCCCCTATATGCTGACCGCTTTGGGGGTCAACAACACCGCGCCTGGTGGCGGGGTTCCCGATACGGTGCGCTACAGCTTCTGGTTTGGCGCAGGCGCGCTGTTTGTCGCGGTGATGTGGACCATCGTCACCACGCGCGAATACAGCCCCGATGAGATGCGCGCCTTTGCCCGGAGCGAGCCTGATGAAGCGCAGGACCAGCCGATGCGTGCGCTGGCCACACGCGGCATCGGCACGGCGCTGGTCTGGCTGACGGCGGGCGCGGTGATCGTTGCGCTGGTCTGGCAATTGCAGCTTGAAAAAGAGGTCTATCTGCTCGGTGGTCTGCTGGCAACTTATGGTCTTGCGAGCATTGCCGCGATCCGCCTCGCGCGTGCCGGGCGCGACAATAACCTGCTCAGCAATATCGTGGGTGATTTTTCCGGAATGCCACAGATCATGAAAAAACTGGCGCTCGTCCAGTTTTTCAGCTGGTCGGCGCTGTTCATCATGTGGATCTATACGACACCGGTTGTGGCGCAAAACAGCTTTGGCGCAACCGATCCGGGCAGCGCCGCCTACAACGACGCGGGCAATTGGGTCGGCGTGCTGTTTGCAACGTATAACGGTGTCGCAGCGCTGGCCGCGCTCACCTTGCTACCCTGGCTTGCCGCGCGGCTGGGCAAGGTGCGCACCCATGCTGTGTCGCTGCTTTGCGGCGCGGCTGGCTATGCCAGCTTTTTGCTGATCCGGGACCCTGTATGGCTGATCGCCAGCGAGATCGGCATCGGCATCGCCTGGGCGTCGATACTGGCGATGCCTTATGCAATCCTGGCCTCCAGCCTGCCGCAGGCCAAGCTGGGGGTCTATATGGGATTGTTCAACGTGTTCGTGGTGGTGCCGCAATTGCTGGTGGCGACCGTGATGGGCAGCCTGCTCAAGGCGTTTTTTCCCACCCGGCCGATCCTGACAATGGCCTTTGCCGCTGCTGTGCTGACGCTGGCGGCGCTGGCAACGTTGCGTGTCCCTGAGGATCGCAAGGCGGTTTAGTGGATTGATTTTGACATTCGAGTCCCGCTTGCGGTCAGGTCCCACTTCGAATGTCAAAATCATAAAATCCACTAGAAACATATAATGACTAGTGGTCCTGATGATTCTGACATTTGCTCC
>Ga0105047_10015063_pt1 | contig 12204 bp, 9 predicted proteins | sample MAT04_FD_78384 | JGI IMG/M metagenome (GOLD analysis project Ga0105047, IMG submission 78384) | Freshwater microbial communities from Lake Fryxell liftoff mats and glacier meltwater in Antarctica - MAT-04 (megahit assembly) | ecosystem: Environmental > Aquatic > Freshwater > Ice > Liftoff... | reverse complement strand
GTACTTAGCAATATGTTCAGCACACCGCGAACGGCTGTCGCGAAAATCAAGTTGTCCGCCTGTAAACCGCAGATCACAACGTGCATTAACATCCAGCAAATCAAGGTATCCGGTTGAAGAAGAAGATGTTTTAGTATATTTAATATCAATTTTAAATGGTAGCGAAACGCCTTGCAGAGTTTTATAGGCAGTAGCTCCGGATGCAACAGGGCTATCAGCATAACCCGAAACCGGCGAATGAATAACCGTCCACGACTGGCTTCCCACAGCGAGCCCAAAGGAACTTGTAACAATTGATTTGGCGGCAGTACCTGACCGAACCTTAACTTCACCATCGGCTGCCAGCGCAGGCACCTCAAATGTATAGGACTTATTGAGAATAACATCGAAAATTTGAGCGAACCATTGCCTGCCCGATTTTATCAGGTTCAGATTGTTTTCCTCATAAAAAGTATAAAAATCGTACGAATCCACTACGTCGGTTTCAACCGAGTTTGAACTTTGCTTCAACGGAATACGCTTTCCTGATCCCTGGTCGGTGGTAAGAAAATAGCAAATGGTATCGGCATACAAATGGGTGGTATGTTCCCAAATATCCCGCGGATTATTGAACTGCCAGGTAACCGGTCCCTGGGCATAAAAAAGAATCTGGTCGGCCTGGTCGAATGAGCCATCAGCCTGGCCTGTAACTTCAATGGAATTTTCGGGCAAATCGTCGGCACGGGCAATGGAATTAGCCTCGGGAAGCATGGTTGCTCCCCTTCCGAAAATTCCGATTTTTGAAGGATTCAGCTTTGAAGGATCAATTCCCATTGCAACAAGGTCGTTGTAATTTAACCTGTAAATACCGGTTTGGGTAACAGCAAGCTTATACCAGTTTCCCTTCGAAAGCACTGAATTTGACGCATAAAGGTTGGATGAACTTTTTAACAATCGTTTCTGTTCCGTAAACCGGATCCGGAAGGAAGCTAATTTCAATACCTGCCTGGTAATAGAGTCCATTTTGAAAGGAAGTATTTCCACATGAATTCCTCCTTGTTTGCGGCTCATGACTTTGTTGGCCGAGTAGGAAAGTTTTGTTGGAACAGGTATTTCTGAAAACCTAAGCAGCAGCACTTCTTCATCCGTAAGTGGTATAAAAATGCAATTATCCAGGGTGATATCATCCGATATTTCGGATCCAAAAAATGTTTCGTTCCACACAGGCAATGATTGCCTTAAAGAGTAAACCGCACCATCGAATGCTATATTTTTGATCAGGCTGTCGTTGAACATAACCGATGAAGGGCTGTTCCAAAGTATAGTGCGGCTGGCAGGCTGAACCTGCGAGTGCAACACCATAGGCAGCAGAAACGCCAACAGCAGCAGATTCAGACATAGATACCTGTTTTTTAACAACTGACCGGTCTTTAATAATTTACCTGACTTTACAACAAATAAGACAGGGTTTCGTTTGGAAACCTATGCTTAATGAAACGTAAAATTTGGTTATTTCAGGCTTATCTAACGTTAGTATTTAAAACGTTAAAAACATTTCATTATTGCAGCCCGCAGGATATTTTGCATCAGCCTCTCACAATAAAGATTTATTTCGTAATATTGTCCTCATAAAACCATGCGTACGAAAGCATCAGCTATATTGTTTCTCGGAGTTTTTCTCCTTACCGCAACAAGTGTTTCGGCACAGGATGTTGCATTTTCACAGTTTTATGCCAACCCTGTTTACCTTAACCCTGCCCTTGCCGGAAACAGGTTGTGTCCGCGTATTATGCTCAATTACCGCAATCAGTACCCCAAGCTAGGCGGCAATTATGTTACCTACAATGCTTCTTATGATATGTATTCGCGTAAGCTATCGGGAGGAATTGCCGTGCTGGCAAATGCTGATATGACTGGTCCGCTGGGATCATTGGCAGGAAGCGCAGTTTATTCGTATTACCTTAAAATTTCTCAAAAGTTAACCATGAATGCTGCCTTGCAGGCTGGTTATTTTCAATACCGGCTAAACTGGGATAAACTTATTTTTGAAGATATGATTGTTCCGGGAACCGGTGAAGTAATACCAGGTTTGACCACCGAAGTACAGCCTCCAAAGTTGAAAGTCGGGGATGTTGATTTTTCGAGCGGAATGGTTTTCGGATACGATGGCACCTATTACTTAGGCGCTGCCGTTCACCACATTACAAGCCCCGATCTGGCTTTTTACCAGGGCAACATCAGCCGCCTTGCACCAAAGCTTACGCTTCATGCGGGAGCTTTATTCAATTTAAGGCAAGCAACAATTCCCGGCAAAGAGAATGATAATTTATCGCTTTCGCCAAACATCGTTTATATGCAACAAGGTAATTTTCACCAGCTAAATGGAGGAATGTACCTTAATGTATTTCCTTTTGTGACAGGTCTTTGGTTGCGGCACAATTTTGAGAATCCCGATGCGTTAATAGCTCTGCTTGGGTTTCAGCAACCCAACTATAAAATAGGATATAGTTTTGACTATACATTGTCGCAGATGGGGATGCAGGCAGGCGGCGCCCACGAGATATCATTTGTATGGTTTTTGCCTTGTCCGAAAAAAGAATTCAATTATAAGGCAATAAAATGCCCCAGTTTTTAGTTAATACCCAAACAAACCATTGAAAAAGATGTCTAACTACGGCAAATTAGCAGCAAAAGTATTGTTTGCAGCAACAATTGCACTTATGGTTTCTTGTAAGAGCAAAGAATCTTCACGCACCACAAGTTGGAAATACAATGATCCCAAGAATGGCGGTTTCGAAGTAGCAGATTATAAGAGTCCTATCACAGGTCCCGGACTTATGTACATCGAAGGAGGTACCTTTACCATGGGACGGATCAGCGATGACCCAATGTACGAATGGAATAACATCCCGCGCAGGGTTACTATTCCCAGTTTTTACATGGATGAAACCGAAGTATCCAATCTGGATTATACTGAATACCTGTACTGGATCAGCCGCGTTTTCGGCACAAGCTATCCTCAGGTTTATCAAAAAGCATTGCCAGACACACTGGTATGGCGCGACAAACTCGGGTATAACGAACCGCTGGTTGAAACCTACCTCCGCCATCCGGCTTACAGAAACTATCCGGTTGTTGGCGTAAGCTGGTTGCAGGCTAACGATTACTGCCTCTGGCGTACCGACAGGGTAAACGAAATGCTCCTGGTTGAAAACGGTATCCTGGAACTTGATCCTGCTCAAAAAGACGAAAATAATTTTAATACCGAAGCTTACCTTGCCGGTCAATATACAGGACTGGTAAATAAGCCAATGCGCGACCTCAACCCTAATGGTACCGGCGAACGCAGAGTACGAGTCGAAGATGGCATTCTTTTATCAAAATACAGGCTGCCTACCGAAGCCGAATGGGAATTTGCAGCTTACGGACTTGTTGGCAATACACATTTCGAACGCGTTGTTGAGCGCCGTATATATCCATGGAACGGAACTGTACTGCGTACCGATGAAAAGAAATTCTATGGAAGCTATGTGGCTAACTTCAAACGAGGCCGTGGCGACTACATGGGCGTTGCCGGAAATCTGAACGATGGTGCTGCCATTCCTGCCGAAGTTACTTCATTCTGGCCTAACGACTATGGCCTTTACAATATGGCAGGTAATGTGTCCGAATGGGTAATGGATGTTTACCGTCCGCTGAGTTTCGAAGATGTAAGCGACTTCGCTCCGTTTCGTGGTAATACATTTCAGACACGGCAGACTGACGGGCAGGGCTACCTGGTTCCTAAAGACAGCCTGGGTCGTATAAAATACCGTCCGGTGAAGGAAGAAGAAGCCATGGGTCGTTTTAATTACCGCAAGGCCGACAACATTAACTACCTCGATGGCGATAATCAGTCATTGGCAGGTGCCGACTGGCTGGCTCCAAGCACAGAAGAAGGCAGCACCAGCAACAAAATGTACGAATATGGTGTATCATCGCTTATTAGCGACCAGGCGCGTGTTTATAAAGGCGGATCGTGGCGCGACCCGGCTTACTACCTCAGCCCTGCAGCCCGCCGTTCGATGGACGAAAAAATGTCGTCAAACTATATTGGCTTCCGTTGTGCAATGGGTAGTGTAGGAGGTTCAGCCCCGGCAAAAAGATAATAACTTATTTTGTTTATAAAAAAACCCATCCCTTATCCGGATGGGTTTTTTATTTTAAGTAATTTGCATCTTCTAACCTACTACTCCTATGCATACCTCTATCGAAGAATTATATTCCTTTTTTCTGAAGCACACCGCAATTTCAACCGACTCGCGCCAGGTTGTTCCGGATTGCCTGTTTTTTGCACTGAAAGGAGATAATTTCGATGGCAATAAATATGCGAAAGTTGCAGTGGATGCTGGAGCCGCCTACGCAGTTATTGATGATCCTGCATACGAAGGAAACAAAACGCTGTTGGTGAATGATGTGCTCGAAGCATTGCAATTGTTAGCGCAAATGCACCGCCGGAAATTCAGCATCCCGGTTATAGCCATCACCGGAAGCAATGGAAAAACAACAACCAAGGAATTGATAAATGCAGTTCTGAGCCGCCAATACCAGGTTACGGCTACTAAAGGCAACCTGAATAATCATATCGGCGTTCCACTTACTTTGCTTGAAATAACAAATGAAACACAAATTGCAATTATTGAAATGGGCGCCAATCACCAGGGCGAAATTGCACAATTGTGTTCGCTTGCAGAACCCACTCATGGCCTCATTACCAATATAGGCAAAGCTCACCTGGGCGGTTTCGGTGGTTACGAAGGCGTAATTAAAGCCAAGAGTGAAATGTATGCCTGGATGCGTAATTCGGGTGCAGAAGTATTTGTTAATGGCGATAATCCCTTGCTTACGGAACTTTCGTCAGGAATAAAGCGAACGCTGTATGGTAAACATGAAGGCAATTCCTGTCGCGGGCAGGCCAGGGAAAATAATGGAATGCTGGAAATTGAATGGATAACGGATATCAATACAATTTCAGTGAAAACTAACCTGATAGGAAGTTATAACTTTGAAAATGTGATGGCTGCTATCTGCATGGGGACTTTTTTCAATGTTTCCTCCGATGAAATAAAAACTGCCATTAATTCGTACATGCCCTCCAACAGCCGCTCGCAGGCAATGAAAACAACAAAAAATTCGGTGATCCTTGATGCCTATAATGCCAATCCTACCAGTATGCAGATGGCCATTGAAAATTTCAGACAAGTGAAAGTCCGGCATAAAATGGTGATATTGGGCGATATGCTTGAACTTGGCGACGAAAGTTTTGCGGAACACCTTGCTATCGTAAATCTGGTTGATACATCTGATTTCGATAAAGTAATTCTGGTGGGACCTGATTTTAAAAAGGCTGCCAGAGAACGCTTTCACTGTTTTATGACTTCAGCAGATGCTTACGAATGGTTAATTACACAAAAGCTGAAAGATTATTATATCCTTGTAAAAGGCTCGCGGGGGATAAAAATGGAAAAAGTGCTTGAAGCGCTTTGAGTGATTGGGGAATAGTGAAAAATTACGACACGACTGCACGACGGCACGACGGCACGACGACACAACGGCACGACGACACGACTGCACGACGGCACGACGGCACGATTGCACGACTATACAACTACACGATGGCATGACGACACGAATTTTCAACCTTGAACGCTAAAAGCTTATTGAACCTTGAAAACTAAAAAACACCAGTTAATTAACCTATGAAAACTCACCACATCATCGGGATTATGTCGGGCACCTCGCTCGATGGCGTTGACCTGGCTTTTTGTGAATTTGAGGAAACCTCATCTGGTTATTCTTTTACATTAGGAGCATATGAAACCATCCCCTATCCTGAAACCTGGCTTTATCGGCTAAAATCATTGCCGGAAGCATCAGCTCTGGAATATGCTGAAACTCATACCCATTTTGGCACTTACCTTGGCCGACTCGTGAACGAATTCGTTGGCCGGCATCAGCTTACAGCAGATTTTGTTGCAAGTCACGGGCATACCATTTTCCATAACCCGGCTAAACAGTACACTTCTCAAATTGGCGAAGGAGCGGCTATATCTGCCGGTTGCGGTCTGCCGGTTGTCTGCGATTTTCGTACAGGAGATGTGGCAGCCGGAGGACAGGGAGCGCCTTTGGTTCCAATTGGCGACCAATTGCTTTTTGCAGAATTCGATTATTGCCTTAACTTGGGCGGATTTGCCAACATTTCCATGCAAACATATGGTAAGCGGATTGCTTTTGATGTGTCACCTGCCAATATTATTCTGAACCATATTGCAGCTCAAAAGGGCAGATTATTCGACAAAAACGGAGAAATGGCCGCTTCAGGAACAATAAATCCAGAACTGCTTCAAACGCTTAACAACCTGGGATTTTATCATTTACAGCCGCCTAAATCACTTGGCAGGGAATGGGTTGAGAAAGAAGTGATACCCATGCTTACCTACTATAACATAAGTCCCGAGGATGCGGCATGTACATTTTGCGAACATATTGCCATCCAAATTGCAGCCTGTGTAATAAATGACCCGGATAAGCAAATGCTGATAACCGGTGGCGGTGCGTTTAACACATTCCTGCTCAAGCGGCTTGCAGCAAATACAGGTGTTAAACTCATAGTTCCCGATCACAAAACAGTAAATTACAAAGAAGCACTGGTATTTGCATTCCTGGGATTACTCCGCATGGAGGCCAAGCCTAACTGCCTGGCATCGGTAACAGGAGCTTCGCACGATGTTTCGGGTGGCGCAGTTTACCTGCCGTGAAGCAATAATGGGACCTGCATGATTTATTTCTTAAATATTTATTGATACGAATATGTTATTGATTTTGTATAAATTTGCGCCTTCAAAAAAAAGGCCAGAAAAAGTCAACAGACAGTTTCTGCCAAAGCTTATGGCTGATTTACCTAATCTAAAATAAAACTGATGAATTTTAAACAGAAGGCATTGATTACATTGATTACAGGCACTTTCATTTTACTTCCTGCTTTTACATTTGCTGCTGTTCCGGCGGCTATTCCACTAATCTTGGGTGTAAGGCTTGAGTTTATCATTTTCGCTCTTACCCTGGTTGGGGTGGCTGTGTTTCATCATAGAACCATGTTTGTAGCCCTGAGCGGGTTAGCAGCCATTTTACTTTTAAAATACATTTTTGTTCCCGATTATTCCTTTATCGAACATATTGCAGGAACGGCCACAGTGGAAGGCGAATGGCGCACATTACTTAACCTGACAGGTTTGCTCTTTGGCTTTGGCATACTTGCCAAGATTTTTGAAGAATCGGGTGTACCCGACAAACTCCCTGATTTTCTGCCCAATGACTGGAAAGGTGGATTTGTTCTTTTGCTTCTTATTTTTGTGCTGTCAAGCTTTCTGGATAATATTGCCGCAGCCATGATAGGAGGAACTGTAGCTGTTGTTGTTTATGGCGGAAAAGTACATCTGGGATACCTTGCAGCCATTGTTGCTGCCAGTAACGCAGGCGGGTCGGGATCAGTTGTCGGCGATACTACTACTACACTGATGTGGATTGATGGTGTAAACCCGCTGGATGTTACTCATGCTTACATTGGAGCATTTGCCGCAATTTTTGTTTTCGGAATTCCTGCTGCCATTATCCAGGACAGATACCACAGCATACAGAAAGATGCCGGCAAGAATGTAAAAATTGATGTGATGCAGATTGTGATTGTTGCACTGATACTGGTCGGTGCCATACTTACCAATTATTTTCTGGATTTCCCTGCGCTGGGAGTCTGGATTGCAATACTGATAGGTTCCTTTCTCCGTAAAACTCCATGGGATGAAATTCCAAAATCAGTACAGGGAACAATCTTCCTTGTAGCTTTGGTAACCTGCGCCTCACTTATGCCTGTTAATGAGCTTCCGGCAGCTACCTGGCAGACTGCTTTTTCGTTGGGTTTTGTTTCAGCAGTTTTCGATAATATACCTTTAACAAAACTCTGCCTCGAACAGGGTGGATATGATTGGGGAATATTAGCTTATTCCGTGGGTTTCGGAGGTTCCATGATATGGTTCGGATCCTCAGCCGGTGTTGCACTCTCGAACATATTTCCCGAAATGCGTTCGGTAGTTGATTACGTTAAAAACGGGTGGTTTGTAATCGTTGCATATATCGTTGGCTTCTTTATCATGCTTGGCGTAGTTGGCTGGAATCCACATGCTCCGCACCGGAAAAATAAGAATGCAATTCCTACAGAACAAGTTCTTAAACCCGCTTTGCATTCGACTGACAGCCGTTAGAACTAATTCCGGCTATACCAGTTTATCATTTGCTTCCGTTTTTTCGTGAAATACTTTAATGAATAAAAGCACCTCTTTAGCGCATAATTCCTTGTCGATGGCAGGGGTGATAATCACCATGGGTATCGTTTTTGGTGATATAGGAACCTCGCCATTGTATGTGATGAAGGCTATTTTGTCGGCTTCGCAGGGATTACTGGAGGTGGATTTTATACTTGGAGCCATTTCGTGTATTATATGGACGCTCACACTGCAAACAACCGTAAAATATGTACTGATAACCTTACGCGCCGATAACAGGGGTGAAGGTGGAATAATGGCATTGTACGCTTTGGTACGCAAGCGAAGGAAATGGCTGTTCGTGCTGGCTATTGTTGGTGGAAGTACTTTACTGGCAGATGGAATTATCACACCTTCCATCACCATAGTTTCGGCCGTTGAAGGACTACAACTACAGTTCCCGAATATTCAGATTTTACCTATTGCGCTCCTTATTGTTACCACCCTTTTCCTTATACAGCAGTTTGGAACATCGGCCATTGGAAAATCATTTGGCCCTATGATGATGATCTGGTTCGGAATGCTGGCAGTTCTTGGGTTTATACAACTGATTCAGTTTCCGGTTGTTTTAAAAGCATTTAATCCATACTACGCCGTTCACCTGCTGTATCATTATCCCCATGGATTTTTGTTGCTGGGAGCTGTATTCCTTTGCACAACAGGTGCCGAAGCCTTATATTCCGATCTCGGACATTGCGGAATTGCCAACATACGCATCAGTTGGATCTTCGTTAAAATAAGCCTGATACTGAATTACCTCGGCCAGGGAGCCTGGATACTGATGCAACACAAAGAAGGAATACTTTTACCGAATCCTTTTTTCGCCATCATGCCTTCCTGGTTTCAGCTTATAGGAGTTATAATAGCTACCATTGCGGCTGTTATAGCAAGCCAGGCTTTGATAAGCGGATCATACACGATTATCAGTGAAGCCATTCAATTGAATTTCTGGCCCAAAGTGCGTGTGAGTTATCCTACCACCCGCAAAGGGCAAATGTATATTTCGTCCATCAACTGGTTTCTATATGCCGCCTGCGTGGTAGTTATTCTGATGTTTCAGACTTCCTCCAATATGGAAGCCGCCTATGGTCTGGCAATAACCATCACCATGCTTATGACAACCATGCTCATGGTATTCTATCTCACGAAAATAAAAAGGAAGAGTTGGTTAATTGCCTTGTTTGTAATTACTTATCTTACCATCGAAGGCACTTTCCTGGCGGCTAACCTAGCAAAATTCATTCATGGAGGATGGTTTACTATATTGTTGGCCGGATTGATAGCTTTTGTGATGTACACCTGGCAACGTGGCCGGAATATTAAAAATCAGTTTACCCGATTTGTTAAAATTGCGGATTACGCTCAAACCATCCGGGATATCAGCAAGGACGAATCCATACAAAAATTTGCGACCAACCTTGTGTATATTACACATGCCGATTTTACAACCGACATCGAAACCAAAATACTCTATTCAATCTGTAACAAAAAGCCAAAACGTGCTGATACCTATTGGTTTCTGCATGTTCATATAACCGATGAACCACATACGATGGATTATTCAGTCGAAAAAATTATTCCCGGCGTATTGATGCGGGTTGAATTCCGGTTGGGATTTAAGGTTCAGCCCCGGATAAACCTGTTTTTCAAACATGTACTCCAGGAATTGGTTACAAATCACGAAATTGACCTTGAGTCAGGTTATCCATCGCTCAGGACACATCATATTCCGGCTGATTTCCATTATATCATCATCAGGCGAATACAAAACTACGATTTCGATTTCCCGGCTTTTGAGCAGTTTGTGATGGATGTATATCGCTGGCTCACAAAGATGTCAACTTCTGATATCAGGGCTTATGGACTTGATACCAGTAATGTTACTGAAGAGAAGGTTCCTTTTGTGATTGAAACAGGAAAGCGGAATTTGCTTAGCAGGGTTAAAACCCGGGAAGCAATTTAGTTTCCACGTGTAAACGGATGAAGGTTTCGTCAACTTGCAGAAATTTAGTATTGTAGCTCGTTTGTGGCTTATAATCATACCAAAACCACGTGCCTCAGTTTAATTGATTTCAATTTGGGGCCGAAAGTCAAAAAGAGGATATCTTTCTGGTTTCCGGTTGTTAAAATCCATTCAATACTAATATCCATTTTTTTTAGTTACATTTAACAACATTCTGTTTGTAATTTCTTTAAAATTTAATTACAACGTGCTGTGAACAGGATTACCTTTCTCTTGAAATTTTTTTCTTTATGATAAACGAAGTAATACTTCAGATAGTGCAGGCCAAAGGTGCTTTAGCCGGTATTTTAATACAGACACTTATTGCCATTCCACAACCTGCGAAAGCAGTGCAGATCAGCCTTTCATTTTGGGATCTGGCTTTAAAAGGCGGTCCGGTCATGATTCCGATAGCACTATTGTCGATTTTAGGAATTTATATTTTTATCGAAAGGTATATTATGATTGGCCGGGCATCGAAGGAAGATTCCGAATTCATGGACAATATCCGGGACTTCATGCATATTGGCCGGTTGGACTCGGCGGTATCGCTGTGCAAGAACAATAATACACCCCTTGCCCGCATGATAGAAAAAGGATTGCAGCGGATTGACCGGCCTTTAGGTGATATAAATGCTGCTATCGAAAATGTGGGTTCGCTCGAAGTGGCTAAACTCGAAAAGAACATTGCACTGCTGGCAACAGTAGCCGGAGGAGCGCCAATGCTGGGATTCCTGGGCACAGTTGCAGGCATGGCAAAAGCTTTCTACGATCTGTCAACGGCAGGAACTAACCTCGATATACAATTACTTTCGGGTGGAATTTACCAGGCATTGGTGAGCACCATAACCGGCCTCATAGTTGGTATTATCGCCTACTTCTGCTATAATATCCTGGTAGCGAAAGTTCAGAAAATTGTTTACTCGCTTCAATTCAGGGCCTCCGAATTTATGGATATGCTTCATGGATCAGCCAAATAACAGATCATTGGATACAAAGTGTAGATAAAACATTCCATGTATGGCTATTAAGTCGCAAAATAAGATAAGTACCGAATTCAGTATGATATCAGTGGTAAACATTGTGTTCCTGCTGCTGATATTCTTTTTAGTCACCTCAACACTCATAAGCCCTAATGCCATTAAGCTGCAACTTCCTTCCGGTTCAGGCCAGATCATTTCCAAACAAAATACAACGGTATTAATCGACGATTCAAATCGGTTTATCGTAAACCACACACCTGTCACTGAACTGAATTTACAGCAAGTGCTTTCACAATCACTTATCGGTCAATCAGAGGGAGTAATTGTAGTAAAGGCTGATCACAATGTTCCTGTACAAAATATTGTTACTGTAATTGACGCTGTGACCCAGATGAACAAGCTTATGAAAACCAGTCATAAGGTTATATTGGCTACCAGGCCCAAGGAATAGGACGTTCCTGCTTTACCGGAACATTAAAAATTTTACGTTAAGTGTTTAATGTTATATGTTATTCATTAAAAAATTGAAAATGATTAACATATAACACTTAATAATAAATGTTAAGATAACAGTTCTGAACCTTTAACGCCGAAGGCAATTGAACCCTGAACACCAAAGGCATTTGAACGCGAAACATTGAACCTTGAACGCCGAAGGCAATTGAACCATGAACAGATGATATTCAACATTTAACACCAAATTTCACCATTCCAGTCCATGCTTTCGAATAACGAGCAAAAAGAACGTAAATCGCGCATAGCAGCCATAGCAGGAACCATTCTGTTCCATTCTCTTATACTGACTTCGCTGATGTTACTTGCTCTTCGCACTCCTTCGGTATCAACTGAGAACGAAAATGTTGAAGTAAGTTATAGCTATAAT
>Ga0105047_10015061_pt1 | contig 12207 bp, 12 predicted proteins | sample MAT04_FD_78384 | JGI IMG/M metagenome (GOLD analysis project Ga0105047, IMG submission 78384) | Freshwater microbial communities from Lake Fryxell liftoff mats and glacier meltwater in Antarctica - MAT-04 (megahit assembly) | ecosystem: Environmental > Aquatic > Freshwater > Ice > Liftoff... | reverse complement strand
TGCTGTTGCGCACGCCGTTCTCCGCTCCTGGTGATGGACCATAGACAGCCCAAAACCTAGACGGAGGCGGCGTGTTGCACGTTCAGGCGGTCCAACCGGACCCACGGAAACGACCGGAGAGCCTAAAAACCCTCGCCCGCATCGGTCTGAGCCTCGATGAAGTGACCGACTACCTCGGCCACCACGATGAGCACGACGCCGACAGCGCGACCCCCAGGGTGTTCAACTTCGCGGTCACCGTCCTGGACCCGACCAGCATCTGCCGATCCAGCCGGATCCGCCACTGGTGGGCCCCGGCAGATGATCTAGACGAGCGAGGCCTACTGCAAGGCCCGCCGCTGCCCCCACCAGCGGCTCGGCCAGCGCCTCACCGACCCGAGACCACGCCGCCACCGCTCGTAGCGGCGCTACGCCGTGGCGTCTGTGGCCTCTACCCCGCCGAGGCCGGCACCGAACTGCTGATCCGCCACGCCACCTGGCTGCACCGTGACGACTTCCGCCTTGGCTACGTGCGCCACGACGAAGACACGTCTGACGTTGACTGGCCCGCCACCATCAGCGCCCTCAACACTGGACAGCTCCCCAGCTCCCGCAGCGAGGCCCGCATCCTCCGCCTGGCGGCCAGCCTCGCCAGCGGGATCCCCGTCGACCTGCGAGACGCGTTCACAGGTCTGGACAGCCGCAACATCAACCTGGTCAGTCAGGCCGTCCTGCACGCCAACGGCACCCGGCCAACGCAGGTCAGCACCTGAGAGCCCTTCGGGTTCGCTGTGGTTCGCGAAGATATCCCGTGAGAGCGGGCTTACGCCGGACGATCCACCAATCTTCGCAGTCAGCTGACCGGCAAATCGGCCAGCCTCGATGGTTCAGAGAAGAGGTCTGGACGGTGGTCCTTGCTGTGACCCCACGTGATCACCGGGGTCGACTGTCCACCCCGCGCAGTGCCGATCGCATCGGCGTAGACGCCGTGCACCGAGATCGAGGTGGAGTCGTTGTGGAGCTGGTCGGTGTCGATGCCGAACTCGCTGATCGCCCGGAGCACCACGCCGGTGAGCAGACTGGCCCGGTCGGTGTCGAACAGCGCCTCCAACGCTCGCCCGACCCGGTCGTCGTTGACCACGCTGACCTCGTTGGGCGTCAGGCCGAGCAGGGCCGGGTCGTAGCGGGCGGCCCACTCGCCCAGGCCGTAGAGCGGCTCACGACCCAGCACCAGGTTCGTCACGACCAGCCCGATCGCCGTGGCCGCGCTGAGCTTCACCCGCCCGTCACGGTCCGGCAGTGCCGCGGCCAGCAGCGCCGGCAGCCCGAGCCGGTCGGTCACGGCGTTGATGATCGGCAGCCCACCCAGGACCTGGGAGGTCAACTCGAGGTTGTTCGGATCGGCCGGTTCGGTTGGCTCGGTCATCACGACACCTTCCGGTCGGGGTTGCGTTCAGCACAACCCACGCTATCCTTCGGTTTCCAACCGAAGGATAGCGACACGCGGAGGAGAGCATGGCCAGACGACGAGCCGCAGAACAGCCCCCGGCGCCCATCCCGTCAGCTGCCGCCTTCACCGACACCGACTACGCCCTACCCGGAACGCTGGCCCGCCGGTTCATGCGCTGCGGCAAGACGAACTGCCGCTGCAAGGCCGAACCACCCGTTCTGCACGGGCCGTACTGGCACTGGACCCGCACCATCGCCGGCAAGACCCAGAGCCGCAGCCTCACCCAGGAACAGGCCCAGTGCTACCAGCCCTGGTTCGACAACGCCCGCCGCCTGCGTGAACTCCTCACCGACCTCGAGGAACGCTCCCTACGCGCCTTCCTCGACGCCGAAGACCCAGCCCCGTAATCGCCGAGATATCACCCGGCAGATGTGCGGAACGTCAGTACGAAAGCTTCAAGCAATGGCGCGGCCTGGCCACCCGCTACGACAAACTCGCCGTCATCTTCCTCGGCGCCGCAATCTTGCGCAGCATCATCATGTGGCTCCGCAGCCCATTAGGAGACACGCCCTAGGTGGCCCTCTGAGTTACCGCCTGAGGGCGCCGCGGAATATCCGCACGCGCTTGGTTGCTGTGCCGGCGTCCGAGTCCCAGTTCCGCTCTCGCGATGCCTTCCCTCCGCTGCTGCCGCGCCTGCTTGCCGGTGACGCCACTGTGCTGGCCGATGCGCTGGATATTGACTGTGTCCCGTCCGTCCCGTCCCGCGTCGTCGCGTACGTCGACGGCTACGGCAATCTCAGAACCACCTGGCAGGAACCTCCCGCCGCCGCAGGTCGCCAGGTTCGGATCAGTAGCGGAGGGGTCGAGGCCGTCGAGGTGGTCAGCGACGGCACCGACGGCCTGCGCCGCTGCTCTGCCCTGTGGAAGCACAGACCGCAGGAAGACGCCATGACGATGCCCGAGAGCGTGCCCGACACCTGGCCTGGGACAGCGACCGCGACGAGGCGTTCTTCCGCATCGTCTCCTGCCTGCTCCAGAGCGCCGTCGTCGCAGGCGCCTCGTCGCTGCTCGTCAGCTACGACGCGGGCCCGGCCGGGTCGCCGCACGTCGCCCCGGCACGCGCGGTGCCCCCGCGGCTGCCGCTGCAGGTCACGGTGCGGGGCAGCCGGCCGTGACCGTCGCGCGGGGGCGCCGTGCCACTGCTGGAGGTGGGCAGACCACCTGGCTGCTCCGGTCGGCGCCCGCTCGCGCGTCACGCGCTCCCGCGCCCGACCGCGTGGTCCTGCAGGGCCGGGCGGCACGGGCGCCGTCAATGCCCTCGAAGGACTGACGGACCGGCCTCAGCCGTCCGCGCTCCATGCCAGGCGGACGTCCTGGAGACGGTCCAGCGGGACGAAGCGGGGCGTTGCGTCGTCGAGCCGCTCGGTGCCGCCGGAGTCGGCCTGCGTGAGCGGATCGGCGTCCTGGTACGCGGAGAGGTCGTAGCCGCTCAACTGGGCGAGGTCTCGGACGGCGACCTGGAAGGTGCGGTAGGCGCCGAGCTCGAAGCCCTCGACCGCCTCGGTGCGGTTGCGCCGCTCGAGGAGCTCTCGGATGAGGTCACCCTGGCTGAGCACGTAGGCGGTGGCGTGCAGCCCGTCGCCGTCTGCGTCCGGCATCACAACCAACTTCCAGAACTCCCTGGGGGCCAGGACGCCGTCCTGGATCTCCGGGTCGTCCTCGCGGTTGACGGGGCCGGTGAACACGCACGCGCGGAAGCCCTCGGTGCGCGCGCTGTCGAGGATGTAGTTCTCCAACCCCAGCCACAGGTCCTTCCCCTGGTTCATGGCCGAGTGCTGCATGCCGGCGTTCGTGTAGTGGAACGTGTCGTCGTTCGCCTGCTGAGCCAGTGAAGTCGCGTCGCTCGGCCCGGAGGCGGCAGGGTCCCAGTTGGGGTCCTCGCGGCGCACCATGTGCCCGCGGTCGATCTGCGGATCGTCGTAGTGGTGTCGACCCAGCTGGATGTCGGCGGGCAGCCGGCCGTCGGTGAACCACCTGTCCCGGGTCCGCTTGATGCGTACCGAGTGCGCACCGTCGATGTTCACGGCCGTCATCACGGCCTGCCGTCGGCTCGTCGAGTACTGGACGCCGAAGTGGGTGTAGCGCAGCTCGAAGGGGTTCTCTTCGGTGCCGTCGCTCGGCCGCGCCAGGTCTGCCTCCACGGCCGCGGGAAGACCGGGCCACGGCACGTGCGGCCGCCCGATCAGGAAGGCCGGGTCGTACCCGGGGCGGTTCGCTAGCTGGTCTGCGGAGTGGTGACCGTCGGCGCCTTCGGCATCACCGCTCGGCGCCAGCTGCGCCCCGGCGATCACCGCAGGCTGGTCGCCGCGCAGGGCCCGCTTCAGGCTGCCGACACCGACCGCGCTGTTCGCGACCCCGTAGACGCCGGCGAAGTGCAGGCCGACGACCTTGCCCGAGTCCAGGCTGATCAGCGGCGAACCGGAGTTGCCGCCCAGGCTGGTGCAGTCGTGCGTCAACGTGGTGCGGCTCGACAGCGGCTGCAACACCCTGCCGGGCGCGAGGCGCTTCACGTCGTACAGGTCACGGAAGTACTGCGCCTGGGCGTCGACGTCGTTGCGGCTGTCGAAGGCCGGATAGCCGATCAGGGCCACCAGTTCGGTCGCCCCCGCCTCCCCGTCCGCCAGCTCCAGCGGGTCCGGCAGGCCCGGCCCGGTGAGCCGCAGCAGGGCGACGTCCGGTGCCGCGTCGTCGGCGAGGTAGGGGACGGACTCGACGGCGAACGCCCGCGAGGCAGCGCCGGACCCCACTTCCTCTTTGAAGTCGATGTCCATCCCGTACAGCGCACCGCTGGCGGGGGACCGCAGGAACAGGCCGCTGCCGTTCGCGGTCCGCTGCGCCACCAGCTTGGCGACGTGCCGGTTGGTCGCCACCACGCGTGCCTCGCCGTCGGCGTCGACGACCCATCCCGTGCCGCCCCACGAGAGCTGGTGGTTGACGAACTCCACCCGACCCACCGACGGGATGCACGCCAAGACGCCGACGATGAGCGCGTCGGTGCCCGCGGGGAGGTCGACGAGCGGCTCGAGCTCGACAGCGTCGTTGCGGACGAGCAGCGAAGGACGGCCGACCCGCTGCACGATGGCCTCGAGCACGTCGCGACCGATGAGGCGCTCGAGCGGCTCGCGGTCGGCCGCCACGCCCTGGCGTGCCTCGTCCGTGACCACCTCGTCGATGACGCCTGGCGCTGAACGGTCCACCAGGGCCGCACGCACCGCTGCGGCCAGCTCCGGCGACTGCGCCAGTCGGGTGCGCAGGCTCTTCGTCCGCTCCTCGTCCATGGTCATGGCCTTGCTCCTGTCTCGGGGTTCGTGGTGGACCAGCAGGAACGCCGCTCGGACCGTCTGCCCCGACGCTCCGAGCGCCGGCAGGAGGGCCGGCGGATCCGTCCTGACGACTGCCAGACCCGCGCTCTACACCCCGAACTCGCTGTCCGCGGTGTGAGCAGCCAGCCGTCGAAGCGGGTGCCGTTGGGCTTGATGACCGGGTTGCCGAACGTCGAGCCCGCCTGCGCGAGGATGCCGATGCCCCACGGGCTGGTCACCAGGATCTCCGCGCATCCGTCGCCGTCGAAGTCGCCCACCGCCCCGAACTGGTTGTGCGCCGTGTTCAGCAGCCAGCCGCCGAACCGGGTGCCGTTCGGCGCCAGCACCGGGTTGGCAAAGGAGGTGCCGGAGAGCTCGAGGATGCCGATCCCCAAGGGACTGGTGATCAGGATCTCGTCCCGTCCGTCGCGGTCGAAGTCGCCCACCGGACCGAACGTGTTGTCGGCCGTGTTGACGAGCCAACCACCGATGCGGGTGCCGTTCGGCACCATCGCGACAGCGGTCAACGTGCTGCCGTCGAACTCGAGGATGCCGATCCCCCACGGGCTGGTCATCAGGATCTCGTCCCGTCCGTCGCCGTCGAAGTCACCGATCGCAGCGACGTGGTTGTCGGCGGTGTTGAGCAGCCAGCCGCCGAAGCGCGTGCCGTCCGGCGCGAGCATGGGGTTGGTGAACGTGCTCCCGTTGAGCTCGGGGACCCCGATGCCCCAGGGGCTGGTCACCAGGACCTCGGCGCGTCGGTCGCCGTCGAGGTCGCCGACCGCGACGATGCGGTTGTCGGCGGTGTTAAGCAGCCAGCCGATGAAGCGCGTGCCGTTCGGGGCCAGCACGGGTTCGCGAGCGTGCTGCCGGACTGCTCCAGGACACCGATGCCCCAAGGGCTGGTCACGAGCACCTCGGCGTGTCCGCCGCCGTCGAGATCTGCCAGTGGACCGATCTGGTTGTCCGCCGTGTTGAGCAGCCAGCCGCCGAACCTGGTGCCCTTGGGCGCGATCACGGGGTTGGCCAGCGTGCTGCCGGACTGCTCGAGGATCCCGATGCCCCAGGGACTGGTCACCAGCATCTCGGCTCGGCCGTCGCCGCCGGTGTCCCCGGTGCGCACGGACAGGCGCTGAGCCGCGGCGAGCAGCTGCCGAGTGTCCGGCAGTCGGCCGATGCGCTGGCTCGCGGGGCGCGACGGCGCGTCCTGCTGCGGCGACCCCGTCATCCGCAGCAGCGCCCGAGTGCGGGCGGGCGTGAGCCGCAACGGTCCGCGCCCGTGATGGATGCCCTGCACCGCGGCCAGCGCGCCCAGCACGACCGGGGATGCGCTGGAGGTGCCGCTGACCCTCGCGGTGTAGTGACGCCGCGCATCGGTGCCGCCCTGGAGGTCGCCGTAGCCCGTGGTGACGACCTCGCGGCCGCACCCTGGGCGTCGACGCGCCGGCCGTAGTTGGAGTAGTCGAGCCGCGACCGGGCCGGTCCTCATGCGCTCCCGTTGAAGCCGTCTGGCGGCGCGCCGGCGCCGACCACCACGGCGCCCGACTGCACGTTGGCGGGGTTGCACGGGTTGCGCCAGGTGGGCGGGAACCCGGCGGCGGGCCTGTCGTACACCGGGTCGTCGAGGTTCTGGAAGCCGTTGCCGGCCGCCTCGATCACGATGACGTCCCGGTTGCTCGCCGCCCGGATGGCAGCGAAGAGGTCGGGCCACCACTCCAGGGCGATGAGCCCGACGTCCGAGTCGGGGTCCGTCCTGTTGGGCCCGGGCAGCTGACCTTCGAGCAGCAGGAAGTCATCGGGACGCAACCGGTTCGCGGCTTCGTTGATCGCCGTGGCAGCGGGCTGGCTGGTCCAGGACGACGCAACCAGCCACGCGTCCGGGACGATGCCCGTGACCCCCTTCCGGTCGTTGTCAGCCCCGAGGATCCCGAAGACCGCGGTGCCGTGGGCGTTGGACGGGTTGTTCGTCCCGCTCACGACCCCGCCGTTGTTGGCGAGGAGGTCCTGGTGGTCCAGCTGCCAGCCGTGCTCGCAGTCGACGACGCGCACGCCGGCGCCCCGTCCACCAGCGATCGTCCAGGCCCAGCGGGCGCCGACCCCGGCCGGCGCGGCGTCGAGGTACCGCTGACCCGAGGTGAAGTGCGGCGTCGCGGTTGGCTCGACGGGGCTCGCCGTCATGGTGTTCACCGGCGCCTGCGTGGCGGTCCCGCACCCCTGGCTGATCGTCGAGCCCGACACCGGGAGCTCGATCGCCGGGCGCACGTACGCGCCGGCGACTCCCTCTCGGCCTCGGAGCCGGTCGGCGAGCTCCTCGAGCCGGTCCGCCGGTGCCTCGACGTGGACGAACTGCTCCAGGCGTTGCGCCGGCTCGGCGCCGAGATCGTCCGGGGTGCCGCCCTGCGTCGGCGTCGTCGACTCGGGCGAGGCGTGGGCGGGACGCTCGTCGGGGCCGTGCTGACCTCGCTCCTCCGACGCCGCTGGGAAGAGCGTGGTGAGGGCGGCGCCGTACTCCGCGAGGACCTCGCATAGCCGGTGCATCGCTCCTCGTGCTTCCGGTACGCCGACCTGGGAGGTGCTGCTCGGGGACGCCTGAGCGATGCCGCGCGCTGCGGCGGGCTCGAGGACGACGACGAGCTCGGGGGCGCCGATCGGGCCAGTGGCGGGTGAGCCTGTGTCCTGCGTGGTCATCGTCTGCCCCCTCGCTGGTCGGGTGTCGTCTTGCCCGTCGGTACCGGCAGCGGGGACCGGTGCGGGGGCGGACGTCGGTGCGGGGATGTGTGGTCCCTGCGACGCGCTGCGCCGCGTGAGCATGTGACCCGGTGCGTCATCGGAGCGTCACCGTGGTGGTTCCGCCAGGGCGAGCGGTGCAGCGAGGCTGCGCAGTGCTCGGTCGCCTACGGCGAGGTCGTCTGCGGAGTGCCGAGGACCTCGTCGAATGGCAGGCCTGAGGGAGCTCCGTTCCGGCGCGGCAGTCGGGCAGCCACACGACCGGGCGGCGCAGCGTGACCTTCGCGGTCGTCCTTCGCATGCGGTCCTGCGGGCAGTGGTCCCGCCACGTCGAGCCGTTCCGGTTGGTGGCCGCACGACGGGCTCACCGCCTCGGCAGCGTGATGGCTGCTGCGGGATCCCCCAGCAGCACCGTCGCGGCTCGGTCGCCGGCTGCCAGGCGCAGGTACGTGGCGGCCGTCAGCACGCGGGAGCGCTCGGTCGGCTCCGCGTCGAAGTAGCGCAAGACGTTGGCGTGCGCTTGCCGCAGCTCGCCGATGTGGCTCCAGGACCGTCGCATGGCGAAGCCGATCGGCTCACCGGAACAAAAGCCCTGGTATACGGTCTTAGCGATGCTGTCCGTCAGGGGTCGAGGTCCACGGGAAGCTGATCGTCCAGTCGAACGTCGGCTCGACGTGGCCGATGAAGGCGCGCAGCGGCTGCTCCGCCCCGAGCAGCGCGGTGGGCAGAGGGGCGACGTGTGACCCGAGCCCGGCGACGCCGTGCAGGACGCGCGCGGCGTCGGTGTCCGGATCGAGCAGCCCGTCGTACTCGCTGTGGCCGCTGGCACCCGCGGAGCAGCAGGCCTGCGCCCACCACACCGCGCCGTTCGGCTGCCAGTTGGCCAGGACCATCTCCGGCTCGACCAGATCGCCGAACTGGCCCACGGGCACGCCGAGCCGTTGGAGCATGGCCGCGGGGTCGTGCAGTGGGCCGGTCTGTCCGTGGCTGCTCGTGACGACCAGGGCCGGTCGCCGTTCGGCGAGCGTCGAGCAGAGCCTCTCGGCACTGCCTGCCGTGGGATCCTCGCCGCCGTCGAGGAACAGGTGCTCGGGCATCTCGTCGTCGCCGGCGAAGGAGCTCGCGATCGGCGCGGCGATGGTTCGTCGCATCAGCCCGGAGATGTCACCGGGGCCCAAGTCCACCGCCCACACGAGGGGCGCCTCGTAGCGGGCGGCGCCCGGGCCGCGGTCCGACACCAGTGACGAGACGTGCCGCTCCAGCGCCGTCCCGGTGAGGTGGAGACGGCCGACGCAGCGGCTCGCGCCCAGCGCGTACTGGAGGCTCCACGGCAGGACGTCCGGCCCGCCGGCGAGGAGCAGGTAGTCCGGCAGCGCGCCGTGTTCCGTGCCGTCCCTCGCGCCGGCGAGCGGGACGATCGTTCCGTCGGCTTCGAACAGCGCAAGCACGCCGTAGTCCGACCGGTACCGCAGGACCTTGGCGCCCGGTCCGCGGTCGGCCAGCAACCGTCGGAAGGGCGGTTCCGCGTCCTCGGCGCGGGCCAGCGCCGCGGCGTCGAGGCTTGGTGTGAAGGGCAGCACCAGGGCCCACCCGACGTCTGGATGCCTGAAGTCCGTGGGATCCGCCTCGGCCCCTGGTCGCATCAGGCGCGGCAACTTCGCGAGCCGCTGGAGGGCGAATCGTCCAGGCCGCTGCACGAACGTGCCCGTGACGCCGTGGCCCCCGTCCCAGGCGTCGAGCGCGACGTGCTCGGGAAGGGCGGCGTCGCGTGGCAGCCCGTCGATCGCAGGCTTCATCCGGCACCCGTCTCGAGCCGCCTGACGTGCGCCTTGAGGTTGTCCCGGTACTGGTCGGGAGCGTCCGCGCTGAGCCCCTCCAGCATCTCCCGGAGCAGTTCCAGCTTCGCGGTCACCACCGGGTCGACGGGCGCCGACTCTGCCGCCGACCGACCGGACCCTTCGTCATCCGCGTCGCCGGAGGCGGGCTGGGCACGGGTGATGAGCAGCACTTGTCCCCGCAGGTACAGGACGGGCAGCGTCCACTGCTTGCGCTCCTGTGCGGCGATGTCGATGACCTGCCCCGACAGCTCGGCGAGGCCACGACGTGGATGGACGAGGAACTTCGACCAGTCGAGAGCCGTCGGGGCACCGCGGGGCAGCTGCCGGAGCGCCTCGAACAGCTGCGGGTAGAAGTGGGAGCTGAAGACGGTCGCGTCCGACGTCTCGACCGGCTCGCGCATGCCGACCACCGCCGGGAAGCCTCCTTCCCGGACCAGCTCGCGGGCGAGTGAGTGGGTCGCGTGGCGATCTCCAGGTGCGGCCCGCCGTCGGTCGATCCGTGGGTGAAGAAGTGCAGGATCTGCGGGGCGAAGCCGTCGAAGCGCTCCCAGGCGAGCGTCCCCCTGAGCTCCTCGGCACTGGCTGGGATCCCTCGGACGGCCCGCACCCATGGCAGCTGTTCCTGCGCCAGCTCTTCTGCGAGGTCGGGTTCCCCGACGAAGAGCAGCATCTCGATGTCGAGCTGCGACTTCTCGACGGCGACCCGCAACTGCCGCCACTCGTCGGCCGCGGAGATGCCCAGGCAGGACAGCACGACCCCCACCTGCAGCCTCGACGGGAGCAGACCCTCAGCCGGCGTGGTCATCTTGGAATCGACCCGACGGCCGACCGACCAGCGAGCGTCGAGGCCGAGGAAGCCACCGTCGGGCATGTACAGGGTCTCCCACGGCAACGCCTCGATCGTCTCGTCCCCCCTGAGCTCGAGGAGGATCGGGCACCGGTCCGTGCCCGTGGCTAGCTTCGCCAGATCGAAGGCGGTCTCGACCTCCGGGTTGCTGACGAGCCCACGGAAGAGCAGCTCACCCGCGGCCCGTACCGAGTTCGCCTCCGGGATGGCTTGGGCGAGCTGCGCGAAGACCGCGTCCTCGGTGTCGCAGCCGAAGTCGAAGCTGTCCTGGTCCCCGATCACGGGTGCCTCGAGGGAGACGACGAGCTTGCTCGGGCCCCGCCGTCGACGGTTGTGGAAGACCCGCACCACGACTGGAGACATCATGTCGGCCGTCGCCCTTCCGTCCCGGAGGGACCCGCTTGCTTCACGTGCTCCTCCAGGAGGTCGGCGGCGAAGCGGAGCGCCTCGACCGTGGCCTGGCTGCCGGTCCGGCTGGGGCCGCTCGGCGCGGATGCGCGCCAGTGCGCCTCCGCCTGCTCCAGGACCCGCGCCGTCGCGGCGATCCAGGTGGGCGTCCGCTCAGCGCGGAGCGCCGCCCCTGTTGCGCTCGCCGGCCGTGATGCCACGACGCGGTCGTCCGTGCCGGCCGTGGACGCCGGGCCCTCGTTCCACCGCAGCAGCGCGGGATCCAGCCAGATCGCCGTGGCAACGCAGCTGGGGATGGGGGGCGGGGGCCGGTTCCAGATGACCGACAGCGCAGCCTGCAGCTCATCGAACTCCGGATCGCCAGACGTCTCCTGCAGCACCACCGGGCCGGGACGGGCGTCGGCCACCGTGTACGCGACGTCACGGAGTCCTTCGGGCGACAGGTTCTGCGGCGGCCCCGAGAAGCCCACCGACCAGGCGCCGAGGCCCGTGAGCGCGGCCAGCAGCTCGGGGCTCCCGACGCACCGGTAGCTGTCGTCCGTGCTGTCCGGTGTGCCGGCGAAGGACACCACTCCGCTGTCGAGGACGATGTCCCCGTGGCAGTGAAAGTGCACGTGGTCGACGGCCACACCCACGAGGCGGTCGAGCATCCAGGTCAGCCACGGGTTCTCCACCGCCGCAGGGATCCGGCTTCCCGGGGTGGCGCGGGCCGGCTTCCCGTTGGGCGGCGGCTCGTGGATCTCGACGTCGTGTGCTGGGCCCAGCACGCGTCGCAGGAGCGGCGCGTGCGCCCTGTTGGCGAAGACGTCCACCAGGACCGAGCGCGGTGTCGCCGAGCGGATGGCCTCGATCATGACCGGGATGTCTCGCTCGAAGTCCGGACGGTCCTCCCCGCCGATCGAGCTGGCGACCACGGCCACCTTCAGCCGGGACGTGGCTGGGGGGCGTGCCGGCAGGGTCAACGACGGCATGCGCAGGACCGGCACGCCGAGCGGCTCGAGCAACCGCTCCCACGGAACGAGGCGGAGCGCTCCGGCCGTCGCGGGCAGCTCCAGCCAGAGCGGTTCGCCCTTCAGTGCTCGGAAGACCTGCGCGGTGAAGACCTCCCCAGGCGGGGTGAACTCGGGCAGTTCCACGCCTTCGCGACGGAGCTCGGCGGAGGCGGTCGACGGGGGCCGGACGCGCGCGGGCACGGTCGGTTCCTCGCTGCCCCGCCAGGCTTCGAAGACGGCCGCTGGGCCACGCGTTCCGTCAGGGCGAAGACCTCGCGGAGTTGTAGTTGAGCGCTTCTGGACGTACCGGGTCGGCATAATCAGAGCTTGTCGAGGAAGGCCAGGATGGTGTCCGTCGCCTGGTAGCGGCCAGGTTTGGCCTTCGGGGGTGCGACTCGTGCGAGGGCTCGTTCCTTCTGGGTCATGTCGGCGTGCAGGTAGTGTCGTGCGCCTTAAATTCGTTTGATAATTGGTATGATGACTTATGCCTCCTCGTGGACGTCCCAAGGCAGTGCTGGAGTTGACCGACGACGAGCGCGATCAGCTGCAGCGGTGGGCCCGCCGGCGCAAGTCGTCACAGGCTTTGGCCCTGCGGTCTCGGATC
>Ga0105047_10015060_pt1 | contig 12208 bp, 15 predicted proteins | sample MAT04_FD_78384 | JGI IMG/M metagenome (GOLD analysis project Ga0105047, IMG submission 78384) | Freshwater microbial communities from Lake Fryxell liftoff mats and glacier meltwater in Antarctica - MAT-04 (megahit assembly) | ecosystem: Environmental > Aquatic > Freshwater > Ice > Liftoff... | reverse complement strand
GCCGTGGCGGCGGCAAGTCTGGTGTCGGCGTCCTCGATGCTGCGCACCGCCAGTGAGGCATTGTCGTAAGCCGAGGCGAAGTTCGGGGCCACCTCGATGAGCCGTGTGAAGGTTGCCGCGGCCGCAGCGTATTGCTTGGCGCCTTGCTGGGCGAGGCCCAGGTTGCAGAGGCCGCCGATATGGGTCGGCGACAGGCGCACCGCGACCTCGGCATCGGCTATCGCCAGGTCGAATCGCTCCTGCCCACATTTCACCAAGGCCCGGTTGGAGAAGAAGTCCGGCTCCTTGGGATTGAGCGCGATGGCCCGTGTGATCGCCTTCTCGGCCTCCGCCAGCCGGCCGAGGCGCTGCAGTGCGATGCCGACCATGTGGTGGGCAGGGGCAGCACGCGGCGCCAGCTTCGCCGCGCTCTCGAAGGCAGAAAGCGCCTGTGAAATCCGGTTCTGACCCAGGGCAGTCAGGCCCGCCTGAAATTGTGCCTGCGCGACGTTCATGTGCTTCCGTTCCAATGACTTGCCGGTAGCATGCCGAGCATCGACGATAAACACCCGCCTTGATTTCGTCGCGGCGTCGCCTCCGATCCGGCGAAACGTGGCCCTGTTGCCCCGTTGTGCCCGAACTATTGCCGCACCTCCTACCTAGCTGTTGGCCGTGCAGACAGACAGGGAGGGCACCATGTCCATCGTCAGGCCTGCGGCAGTCGCCGCGTTATTGCTTTGCGTCGTTTCCACCGGCGCTTTCGCGGCTTCCAGCAGGCTCCAACTCATCGTCGGTGGCGAGGCGTATGACGGCCCGCCGAAATTCGAGGTCAGCTTCGACGGCAAGCCGCTCGGAGAGGGTATCGTCAGCGACGCCATCGATACCGCCTCCGCCGGGCGGTTCGCGGACGCCGTCGACAAGACGCCGTATGTGCAGAGCTTCGATTTCGATATCCCCGACAACCTCTTCAAGCCGGGTGGCGAGGTGCGGGTGCGCCTCGTCAACGAAGCCTATGGCGGCGACGGCTCCAACCACGACCGCAACCTCTTTCTCGCGTCCGTCACCTTGAACGGCCGCGCGGTGACCGTGTCGGGGCTCGAGACCCGCGGTACCAAGGCCGACCAGGACAACGAGTTGCTCGGCGAGTTCCTCGTGCTGCGCGACGGCAACATGGAGGGCGTGTCGCGCGCGCCCGCCGGTGGCTGGCCGACGCCCGAGACCGAGATGGCAGAGGCAGTGCCGGCCGACCAGCCCGAGGCGGCACCAGTCGCTGCCGTCGCGGCGCCGGAAGCCGCGCCGCCCAAGGCGCCGGTCGCGGTGGCTGCGCTGAAAGTGCCGGAGGCGCCGGCCCAGCCCGAGGCGAAGACTGTCGAGGTGGCGGCCGTGGCACCGGCGAAGGTCACCGGGCCCGTCGCGATGGAAACTCCCGAGTGCAACCGCGACGAACTCTACAACGTCATCGGCTTCAACGAGAATTCGAACGACCTGACGCCCAAGCTCGAGGCCCGGCTCAAGCAGATCATCGCCGATATCGGGCCGCAAAAGTGCAAGGTGCTGGTCACCGGCTATTCGTCGCGGCAGGGCAATCACGCCACCAATGCACTGTTCGCCATCGAACGGGCGCAGAACGTGCTCGCCTACCTCAAGCAGGCGGGCCTCAGCTTCGACAAGGCCACCGCCACCGGCGGCGGCGCCACCGAGCAGTTCGGTGAGGAGTTCTCGGTCAACCGCCGCGTGGTGATCTCGGTCAGCCCTTAGGCCGCATCTCGTCGAGGTAGGCCCGCACGGCGGACGGGTCGACGTTCTTTTCGATGAAGGACTGGCCGATGCCGCGGGTGAGGATGAAGGTGAGGGCGCCGCGCACCACCTTTTTGTCCTGGGCGATGGCGTTCATCAGGAAATCCGTCCCCGGCAGCTCGCCGGGGATCTCGGCCAAGGTCGTCGGCAGCCCGGCAGCCTCGAGGTGATGCTTCACCCGGCTGGTGTCCTGGCTCGGCGACAGGCCGAGTTTCGCCGAAAAGCCATGCGCCAGCACCATGCCGATCGAGACGCCCTCGCCATGCAGCAGGCGCGACGAAAAACCGGTGGCCGCCTCGAGCGCGTGCCCGAAGGTGTGGCCCAGGTTGAGCAGGGCGCGGACGCCGGTCTCGTATTCGTCCTCGAGCACGAAGCGCGTCTTGGCCCGGCAGGCGCGGGCGATGGCCTCGGCGCGGGCCGGGCCGCCCGCGAAGATGTCGCGGCGATTGGCATCGAGCCAGTGGAAATACGGTTCGTCGTCGATCAGCCCGTATTTCACCACTTCGGCATAGCCGGCGGCGAATTCGCGCGGCGGCAGGGTGTCGAGCGCGTCGAGGTCGGCGAGCACGAGTTTCGGCTGATGGAAGGCGCCGATCAGGTTCTTGCCGTGCGGCGAGTTCACGCCGGTCTTGCCACCCACCGAGCTATCGACCTGGGCCAGCAGCGAGGTCGGCATCTGGACGAAATCCATGCCGCGCCGCGTGATCGAGGCGGCGAAGCCCGCAAGGTCGCCGATGACGCCGCCCCCGAGCGCAATCACCAGGTCCTTGCGCTCCAGCCGGGCCTCGAGCAGGCCTTCGACCGCGGTTTCGAGGTGCACCATCTTCTTGGTCGGCTCGCCATTGGGCAGTACGATGGTGGCGTAGCTTATACCGGCCGCATCGAGCGAAGCGGTCAGCCGCGGCAACTGCTTCAGCGCCACTTCGGTGTCGGTGATGATGCCGAAGCGGCGGCCGGGGAACATGGCTTTCAGCCGTTCGCCAGCGCTGTCCAGCAGGCGACGACCGATGAGGATATCGTATTCGCGACCCGGCAGCGGCACGTGGACGATGATCGGCTCGCCGGCTAACTCACTCGTCGCGTCACTCATGGACGGGGCTTTCCGTCGTCTGTGCCACCGCTCCGCCGAAATGCGCCGCGATGGCGTCGATAACCTCGCTCGCCACCTGGTCCTGCGGCACGTCGCGGGAGGTGATGGTGATGTCGGCCTCGGCGTAAGTGGGGTAGCGCGCGTCGATCAGCTTCTGCAGCGTTTCGCGCGGGTTGGCGGTCTTGAGCAGCGGCCGGTTGGAGCGGCGCGAAACGCGCTGGAACAGCAGCTCGAAATCGGCCTTGATCCACACCGAAATCGCCGCTTGCTTGATCAGCCCGCGGGTCTCGGCGTTCATGAAGGCGCCGCCGCCGGTGCCGAGCACGATGCCGGCTTCCTTCAGCAGCCGGGCGATCACCTTGACCTCGCCAGCGCGGAAATCGACTTCGCCACGAGCGGCGAAAATATCCTCGATCGACATGCCGGCAGCTTTTTCCACCTCTTCGTCGCTATCGACGAAATGCCGCCCGAGCCGGGCGGCGAGGCGGCGGCCGACAGTGGTTTTTCCTGCGCCCATCATGCCGATGAGCACGATTGGCCTGTCGCCGATAAGCTGTTGCAGCATTTCGCGCTTGTGGTCCCTGCTGGCGCGGTCGCGTGACATGCCGCGTGCCCTCCGTGCCCGGTTTGAACCGTTAGGGCGGCATAAAGTCAATGGCCGGTATACTTGTTGGGCCAATTGGCGTGCCAATTTGCCGATGCCTTGATCGACCTGCCGAAACAGGGGACATTGGTCCCCGCGCCCCAGAAGCGGACTACGCCATGCCGACCCTGATACGTCTGATCGTCGTCCTCCTGGTGCTGGCAGGCATCGCCTTCGGCGCGATGTTCGTGCTGGTGGCAACCGTCACGCCGCGAGACAAGCAGGTGACCGTCCGCATTCCGGCCCGCGACCTCGTGCCGAGCGCCACCAACGATCCGCTGGTGCGCCGCGAGATCGACACGACGCGGCCGACGACGCCGGCACCCGCCATCGACGTGCCCGCCACTCCAGGCGAAGCGCCAGCCACGCCGGCAGCGCCGGCTGATATTCCTGCCGACAATGGCGAGAACCAGGGCCCCGTCGTCACGCTGCAGCCCGGCACCGAATGAGCAACGGCCACCTGGTCGGCGCCTTCCTCGAAATGATGAGCGCCGAGCGCGGCGCTGCGCGGAATACCATCGCGGCCTATTCTCGCGACCTCGCGGACTATTCGGAGTTTCTCGGCTGCAAGGGCGTCGCCGTCACCTCGGTGGGGCGCGAGCAGGTGACGCAGTATCTCGCCGAGCTCGATGCCAACGGCATCGCTGCAGCATCGAGTGCGCGAAAGCTCTCGGCCATCCGGCAGTTCCACAAGTTCCTCGCCGCCGACGGCATCCGGGCGGACGACCCCACCCGCATCATCGCTTCGCCCAAGGCGCGCCGCTCGCTGCCCAAGGTGCTATCGATCGAGGAGATTGCCCGGCTGCTGGCAATGGCCGAATCGGAGATCGAGCTCGAGGGCGTCACCGACGCGCAGCGGGCCATGTCGCACCGGCTCTATCTGCTGCTCGAACTGCTCTATGCCACCGGGATGCGGGTTTCCGAACTGGTGTCGCTGAAGCGCGTGCAGGTGATGCGCGATGCGAGCTTCCTCACCATTCGCGGCAAGGGCGCCAAGGAGCGGATCGTGCCGCTCACCGACCGGGCCCGCGATGCGGTGAAGGCGTATGTTTCCACCCTCGAGCCGGGCAGCCCGTGGCTGTTTCCGGCGGGCGGTGAAACCGGCTATCTGAGCCGTCAGGTCTTCGCTCGCGAGCTCAAGGGGCTGGCGGCGCGAGCTGGGATCGGTGCGGCCCGAATTTCACCCCACGTGCTGCGCCATGCCTTTGCCAGCCACCTGCTAGCCGGTGGGGCGGATCTTCGCGTGGTGCAGACGCTGCTGGGGCACTCCGACATCTCGACCACGCAGATCTATACCCACGTGCTCGACGAAAGACTCCGAACGCTGGTTGAAACCCACCATCCGCTGGCCGAGGGCTGAGCCCTTCAGGCGGCCTTGTCGTCGCTGCGCTCGTCGAGACGCTGTAGCAGGGCATCGAGCATCGACAGCACATCGGTCAGGGTTCGCGGCGCTTCGGCGGGAGTGGCGGCCTGCGGCGGCGGGTCGGTCCAGCGCAGCTTAAGGTCGGCGAGCCGGTCCTTGCGGCGGCGGCGGGATGCCTTGGCCGCGTCCAGCACCTGTCGTATCGCCTCGTTGGTCTCATCGAGCGCGAACAGTTGCTCGCATTCGGGACACCAGGCACTTCCGCCGGCGCGGACGAGCTTGGCGTTTTCCACGAACTGCTTGTGACAGTGGGGACAACTCAGGTCCACCAGGGCATGCAGCGACATCTGCGTTTGGTCCGAAATCGTTCAGGCGGGGCAACGGTTTGGCCCGTCGCTTAGGGTTGTCATGAAAACGTCATGTCTTGGTTAACGCTATTCGGGTGGTCGCCACAATCGTACAATCGCTCCAAACGGCGCGGAATTCTGCACCTCGCTTGACTCGCAGGGCCGCCATCGCCACTTTCCGGCCACTTTGGAACGTCAGTTCGGCGGACCTCACTGGGCCATTTGGCGGGTTGGATGCAGTCCTATCTCGATTTCGAAAAACCGGTTGCCGACCTCGAAGGCAAGATCGCCGAGTTGAAGGCGATGGCCGCCTCCGACCACGCGGTATCGATCGACGAGGAAGTGGCGCGGCTGAGCGCCCGCGCCGACGAGGCGCTGGCGGACATTTACCGCAAGCTCACGCCGTGGCAGAAGACGCAGGTGGCGCGCCATCCGCAGCGCCCGCACCTCTCCGACTACATCAAGACGCTGATCACCGAGTGGACGCCGCTCGCCGGCGACCGCAAGTTCGGCGAGGATCCGGCGCTGCAGGCCGGATTCGGCCGCTTCAACGGCCAGCCCGTCGCCATCCTGGGGCAGGAGAAGGGCTCGAACACCGAGACCCGGCTCAAGCATAATTTCGGCATGGCGCGGCCCGAGGGTTATCGCAAGGCCGTCCGCATCATGGACATGGCCGACCGTTTCGATATCCCGGTGATCTCGTTCGTCGATACCGCCGGCGCCTATCCGGGCATCGGGGCGGAGGAGCGCGGGCAGGCCGAAGCCATCGCCCGCTCGACCGAGCGCAGCCTCGACATGGGCGTACCCAACATCGCGATCATCATCGGCGAGGGTGGTTCGGGTGGCGCCATCGCCATTGCCACCGCCAACCGCGTGCTGATGCTCGAGAACGCCATCTACTCGGTGATCTCGCCGGAAGCCGGCGCCTCGATCCTGTGGCGCGATGCCGCCAAGGCGCAGGACGCCGCCAACAACATGAAGATCACCGCCACCGACCTCATGAGCCTCGGCATCATCGATGGCATCATTCCGGAGCCGGCGGGTGGCGCGCACCGTCATCACACAGAGGTGATGAACTCCACTTCGCAGGCCATCACGCGGTTCCTCGGCGATTTTGTCGGCAGCCGCGGGCGGCTGGAGATCAGGGAACACAGGCGGGACAAATTCCTTGCCATGGGTACCAATTTGGCTTGATCGCGCAGTTGGGCGGGCGCAAAAGTCCGCCTTAAGCATTGGGTAACCTCGGTTGCTCATGTTTTGGTAACCCTGCGGACGTACCCCCTTGTGGTTCGGGCAGACACGAATTCGGGTTAGCGACTTTGGGCAGAACGCTCCGCTCCATTCTCTACGCTTTTGCGGCGCTCGTCGTAGCGGTCACGCTGTCGGCCTGCGGTGGACTCGTACCGCCGCCGAACGCCAAGGCGATCAAGCCGCTGGCCTCGGCGCTGGTCAGCAAGATCGCATCGATCGGCTCGACGCCTGGGGCGCCGATGATGGTCCGCATCTTCAAGCAGAGCAACGAGCTCGAGGTGTGGAAGCAGTCGAAAGCCGGTGGCTTCCGGCTGGTGAAGACCTACGAGATCTGCTCGTACTCGGGTGACCTGGGGCCGAAGATCAGGGAAGGCGACCGTCAGTCGCCCGAAGGGTTCTACAACATCACGCCCGCGCTGCTGAACCCGAACTCCAACTACTACCTGGCGTTCAACACCGGCTTTCCGAACAAGTTCGATCGCGCCTATGGCCGCACCGGCTCCGACCTCATGGTGCATGGCGACTGCTCGTCGCGCGGCTGCTACGCCATGACCGATGAGGGGATCGCGGAAATCTACGCGATGGCTCGGGAAACCTTCAAGGGCGGCAACGCCTCGTTCCAGCTGCAGATCTTCCCGTTCCGCATGACGGCCGAAAATCTGGCCAAGAACGCCAAAAACCCCAATATGAGCTTCTGGAAGAACATCAAGGCGGGGTACGACCGTTTTGAAATCTCCAAGGCGCCGCCGACCTGGGACGTGTGCAACAAGCAATACGTCTTCGACGTGCCCGCCGGCTCTTCGTTCGATGCCGCCTCGGCATGCCCGGCCAGCGTTGCATCGCTCTCGCCCGACCTGCAGGCGAGGCAGGCGGCCGATCAGGCCGCCATGGACAAAGTCGTGAGTGATCTTGCGGCACGCGACGCCAAAGCTGCAGCCGACGCGCAGAAGGCCGCCGAGGCCGAAGCCGCCGCCAAGGCGCGCGGCGAGGCGATCGGCGATTTCATCGGCGGCGTGTTCGGCGGTGGCGGCGCCGATGGCAAGGTCGATCCCACGATCGAGGCGCCCGTACCGGCGTCGCGACCGGATCGCGCCTGACGCTTGTGATGGCGCTGCGGCCGCACCATCTGGTGGTTCTGGCCGTGGCACTGATAGGCCTCGGCACCGTCGGCCTTGCAACCTATCGGTATCTTGGCCATCGGCCGGAGGCGCGAAGCATTCCAGAGGTTCAGGTTTTCGACCGCAGGACGCTCTATGCGGAACTCGGCGCCGCCGGGTTCCGGCTGGGCGCGCCGGCGCATATCCGCATCTTCAAGCGCGAAAAGCGGCTGGAGCTCTGGCTCGCCCGCGACGACGGCCGCTACGCCATGTTCAAGGGCTATGACATCTGTACCTATTCGGGGGCGCTCGGTCCCAAGCTCAAGGAAGGCGACCGGCAAGCCCCGGAAGGTTTCTACCGCGTCGGCCTCAGACAGCTGAATCCCGCTTCGCGCCACCACCTGAGCTTCAACCTCGGCTTCCCCAACGCCTTCGACTCCCAACTGGGCCGCACCGGCTCGGCGCTGATGGTGCATGGCGGCTGCTCGTCTGTGGGCTGCTTCGCCATCACCGACGAGAGCGTCGACGAGGTCTACGCTGTGGTCGAGGCGTCCCTCAAACAGGGGCAGGAGGCGGTCGACGTCGCGGTGTTCCCGTTCCGCATGACGGACACGGCGATGGCGGACCAACGCCAAAGCCCGTGGCTCGGTTTCTGGCGCAATCTCAAGCAGGGCCATGACCTGTTCGAGGCCGATTTCACCCCACCCAAGGTCGGCGCCTGCCAGGGCGAATATCGTTTCGGCCAAGCCGCGGAGGATGCGCAATGCGCCGCTATCGCCGCCTGGTCCTGATCGACCGTGTCGTGCCGTTTCTCGCCGCGTTTGTGGGCCTCATCGCGTTGGCCGGCGCCGTGACGGCACAGATGAGCTCGGAAGCCCGCACCGAGGCCGTCGCAGCCCAGATCGCCGAGGTAAGGGCCGCGATCGACCAGATGAGCCAGCAGACGGCCGCGCTCCCCGCCGCCTCCACCGACGATGGGACCGCCGAGGGCCTGCTCGCGCTGCAGGACCGGATGAACGAGCTCGAGGCCGGTTGGCAGGCACAGAAGGAACTCTCGGCCGCGTTGCCGGCCGCGCCCGACGGCGCAACCGATGCGGCGCCTGCCGACCAGCCCGCCAAGTCCGCAGCGATCGATCCCAACCTGCCCACCACCGACTGTATCCCGCTCGGCACCCGCTTCATGGTCACGCCCAACGAGACCTATCCGCTCTGCCAGTCGAAGCAGCAGGTGAAGGTGGGGATGATCACCAACGAAACGGTGGACGTCGCTGGCGCCGGCACCATCGTCGAAACCGGTTTTGGCGCGCTCGCCGGCTCCACCTGCACCGTCATGGTGTTTTCGGCCGACGCCGCAGGCTTTGCCGAGATGCGCGTCAGCTGCACCTGATTCGTCGTCGCCGTGAGACGTCGCCACTGGCGGCGCGGGCGCTGAACAACTAGAGCTTGGCGTCTTCCCGCCAGGCTTCCACTCCCCGTGTCCGCACCCGCCATCACGTCCGGCAACTCCTCGCTCAAGGGCATGGCCCTGGGCTTTGCCGCCTACAGCACCTTTGCGGTGCATGATGTGCTGGTCAAAGCGGTGATCCACGACATCCCGGTGGTGCAGATCCTGTTCCTGCGCTCGGTCGTGGTGGTGCTGATCTGCCTCGGCATCGGCCGCATGGGCGTGGTCCGTGGCCTGGTCAAGTCGCCCAACAAGCCGATGCTGCTGCTGCGCGGCGTGCTGACGCTTGCCGCCTGGTGCATGTACTACCCCGCCGGCAAATCGCTGCAGCTCGCCGAGATGACGACGCTCTACTACGTCGCCCCGGTGATCACCGTGGTGCTGGCGGTGGTGTTGCTCAAGGAGCGGCTGACGCTGGCCCGCGTCGGAGCGTCGGCCATCGGGTTTTTCGGCGTCGTGGTTGCGGTCAATCCGGCCGGCATCACCATCGGTATCCCGGCACTGATGGCGCTCGAGGCGGCGTTCCTGTGGTCGGTGGCGATGATCGTGATGCGCACGGTGTCGAAGTCCGAGAGTTCGCTCGTGCTCGTCTTCTCGATGAACCTGTTCTACGTCGTCGTGCTCGCCGGCTTCGCGCTGCCCTTCTGGGTGCCGATGGATATGCGCGAGATCGGCTTCATCGTGCTGACCGGCATTCTCGGCCTCGTTGCCCAATATGCCCTCATCGACGCGGCGCGCCTCGTTCCCGCCAGCGTGCTCGGCACGGTCGAGTACTCGGCTCTTTGCTGGAGCTTCATCTTCGGCTTCCTGTTCTACGCCGAAATGCCGGCGCCCCTGGTCTACCTGGGCGCCGGCATGGTGGTGGCGGCCGGCATCATCATCGCGGTCAGCGAGCGTCGTCGTCGTCCGCCACCGATCGCAACGCCCTGAGACAGGCCTAGAACGGGGCGGGGCTGGTGTGCCCGGTCTCGATCAGGGTCTTGAGGTTGCCGCGGATCAGCCCGCCCCAGCCGCTCGAACAGGCGTCCCAGCACTCGCTGACCGGCGAGAGGCCGTGGTGAGTGAAGCGCAGTTCAGTGCCTTCGCCGCTGGGCGTCAGGTCAAAGGCGATGGTGGTGCCGGTCCACTCGGCCTTGTCCTTCAAAAAGCTCAGGTTGCTGTCGAGCACCTTCCAGGCCACGCGCTCGCCGGGCACCAGCTCGCTCACCTCCTGCGTCGACTGGTGGATATCCTTGTAGCGGTAGCTGAACCTGTCGCCGACAGTGGCGGTTTCGCCGTCGATGATGCCGCTCCACCAGCCACGGACATTGTTGATGGCCGCGAACACCGCATCGGGCTTCGCCGCCACGGTGATGGTTTCGTTCAGGTCGTTGCTGTTCATGGCGTTCATGGCAGTTCTCCGTTTGACGGGCTAAGACCTATGTCCACGGCGCGACGGGCCGGGAGTGACAAGTGTGACGGGAAACCGATGGACTCGCTGATCACCGCCGCGGCGCGGGCGCTTTCGGCTGGCGATCCGCTCGGCGCGCTGAAGCGCGTGGCGCTTCGCGACGATCCGCCGGCGCTGGCATTGCGCGGCATCGCCATGGCGCAGCTCGGCGATTTTCCTCGCGCCAAGGCAACTGCTCAAGGCGGCGGGCCGGGCTTTCGGCCCGCGCGAGTCGGCGGCTCGCGCCCGCTGCGTGGTGGCCGAGGCGGAGATTGCCCTGGTGTCGCGTGACCTAGGCTGGCCGGTAAAGGCGCTCGCCGCCGCCCGCCAGACTCTGGCCAGCCATGGCGACCATACCAATGGCGGGCACGCCGGCAATATCGAGGCCCGCCGCCTGCTGCTGATCGGCGATCTCGACGGGGCCGAAGCGGTTCTAGCCGCTTTCGACCCATCGCCGCTGCCGCCCGCGTCGCGTGCCGCCTATCATCTCGTGACCGCCGGCATCGCCATCCGCCGCCTGCGAACGGTGCAGGCGCGCGCAGCATTGGCCAGCGCCGAAATTGCGGCCGCCGAAGCCGGTATCCCCGGCCTCGCCGCCGAGGTAACGGCCGCGGGGCGGTCACTGACCGAGCCCGCTGCTCGTCTGGTTAGGCGCGGCGAAAGCCGCTCGGTTCGTCTCGACGAGGTCGAAGCGCTGTTCGCCTCCGGCGCCCTTGTTGTCGATGCCACGCGCGGCGCGGTGCGGAGCGGCCCGTCCACCATCCTCCTCGGCTCTCGCCCGGTGCTGCTCGCACTGGCCCGCACCTTAGCCGAGGCGTGGCCCGGCGACGTTTCGCGCGCCACGCTCATCGCCCAAGCCTTTGGTGGCAAGGAGGCAGACGAGTCGCATCGCGCCCGGCTGCGGGTTGAAATAGGTCGCTTGCGCGCCGAACTGACCAGCCTCGCCCAAATCACTGCCACAAGGTCCGGCTTCGCTCTCGCGCCACGCGCCGGCGAAGTCGCGGTGCTGGTGCCCCCCGTCGATGACGAACACGGCCCCTTGCTGGCGCTCCTCGCCGATGGCGAGGCCTGGGCCAGTTCGGCTCTTGCCATCGCGCTCGGCACCAGCCCCCGCACGGTGCAGCGGGCGCTCGAGACCCTCGGTTGCGAGGGCAGAGTGCAATCGTTTGGGCGCAGCCGGGCGCAACGCTGGATCGCCGCCACCGCGCCGGGTTTCCCGACGACGTTGTTACTCCCCGGCCCACTGCCGGGCGACTAGGCTGCGGCCAACAGGAGGCTCCCCCATGAAACAGGCGCATGCCGAAATTGTCAACGCCGGAGTAAAAATGCATCGGCTGGCCGGAGTAAAAATGCATCAGGCTGCGACGACCTTTCGAGCGTCGTGAAGCGGCCCGTTGGCGGGAGATGGTCAAGCCTGGTGGGTGTCGTCGGGGTTGGACTGGGCTCGCTGCTTGCTTTGCTTGAGCCGGAAGCTGTCGCCGTTCATTTCGAGGATGTGGACGTGATGGGTCAGGCGGTCGAGCAGGGCGCCGGTGAGGCGCTCTGAGGCGAACACTCCGGTCCATTCGTCGAACGGCAGGTTCGATGTGACGATGGTTGAGCCACGCTCGTAGCGCTGCGAGAACACTTCGAACAACAGCTCGGCGCCGGTCTGGGACAGCGGCACATAGCCGAGTTCGTCGATGATCAGCAGCTTGTAGCCGGCAAGCTGGCGCTGCAGACGCAGCAGCCGTTTCTCGTCGCCGGCCTCGATCAACTCGTGCACCAG
>Ga0105047_10015059_pt1 | contig 12208 bp, 10 predicted proteins | sample MAT04_FD_78384 | JGI IMG/M metagenome (GOLD analysis project Ga0105047, IMG submission 78384) | Freshwater microbial communities from Lake Fryxell liftoff mats and glacier meltwater in Antarctica - MAT-04 (megahit assembly) | ecosystem: Environmental > Aquatic > Freshwater > Ice > Liftoff... | reverse complement strand
TCCAGGAATCGCTGCCGGAGCTCCAGCCGACGCTCCGGCCGTTCGGCGTAGGGCACGATGCGGACGCCCTCGTCCGCGAGCTGGTCCCGGATGCGCAGGTACGCCCCCGAGTGGGCCGCCTGCAGCTGCAGCACCCGGTCACGGATGCGCTCCAGGATCTGGGGCGCCGTCATGCCATCCGCGGATGGCCACGAACGACCCGCCGCGACCTGCTGCTGGAGGCCCGCCACCCGGACCTGGAAGAACTCGTCCAGGTTGCTGGCAAAGATGGCCAGGAAGCGAGCACGTTCCAGGAGCGGGTTGCGCTCGTCTTCGGCTTCATGCAGGACGCGGGCGTTGAACTCCAGCCACGACAGCTCGCGGTTGAGGTACGGCAGCCGACCAGCGAGGCGACTGGCGGCGCGGCGGCGAGATGGGCGCTGGGTGGTCGTCACTGGGGCGGTGCTCTCACTCAGGTCAGGGCGGCCTGACGGGCCCGGAAGCGTAGCACGGAGGTCGCTCAACCCAGACGGTGGATGGCGTGCGGATCGCTGCCCCGGCGAGCCGTGTCCTCGGCGCAGGGGCACTCCTCGCGGAGGCGCGCGAACGTGTAGTAGCCCGTGTGGTGGCCGTCTGCCCAGGTCGGGGCCACCGCGTACTGGCCGACCAGCTCCATGGTCGTCAGCTGCGTCTGCGCCTCGCTCAGGGTGGGGTTCGAGTCCAGCCAGCCGGGCTGGCCCGCCTCGCCGCGGCAGAACGCACAGGGGCACAGCCAGCGCAGGGTCACGAAGTCATATCTCGTCCGGTGGCCGTCGGACCAGTCGATATCCAGTGTCGCGGCCGCGCGGTCGGCATGGATCCGCGTCGGCATGAGGTACTCGCCGCCGGTGGTATAGCTGGTCATTCGCCTGATTGTCGCATCGGTGTCACTCGGGTGGGTCTGACCCTGGATCTGACCTGGGTCTCGACCGCGGCAGAAGGTGGCGTTCGGGAGGGCGTGCGTCCGGCTGGTGGAGGAGGCCAGCCCAGCCGGACGCGCCGAGCGGTGCTCGGAACTGCACCAAGGCCATCCTCGACGATGCACGTCATCACGTGATGAACGCACGGTTAGACGTCAGGCGGCTCTCGCGGTGCGCGTGGCCGGCAGCCAACGCGCGGCCAGCCGGCCGTCAGATGTTCGATGCCATCGGGCGCGAGTCTCCTCGGGCCTGGCGGTGTTCGGGAACTTGCGCGTGCGGGCGGATGCGTGGTTCATCGGTGTTCCTCGGGTGCGTGGCGATCTGTTCGTCGCTGAGAGGAGTGTCGGACGGACGGGCCGCTCGGTCATCGGTCGGGCGGCCCATCTCACGACCGTCACGAGACCAGCACACGCGTACGTCGAACGTCGCAGCTGGCAGTGCGGGGAACGGACGTGAACGTCCTGTGATCGGACGCGCCGATACCCTACGGTCACCCGGCCATCCGGTCGGCGACCGGAGGACCCTGATGCCCGATATCAAGCTCGACACGACGACTCACCTCTCCCCAGATGCGATCGATGGACCCGACCCGGAAGCACCGGTCGCCGATGGTGAGGGGGACGGCGACCCGAGGGCGCTGGGTCGCGGGAACGACGCTACGGACTCGCCGAGCCTTGCCGGTGTTGGCCGCGACCACCTGTTCGGGAATGAGGTCGAGCGCGAGATTCCCGATCGATAGGCGACCATCGGGTCGGGGGAGGATCGACCCTGAAGCGTGTCCCTTGGCCCGCGATGGGGTGCCAAAAGGCACTGTCTGCACGGGCGAGGATGAGCCCATCGTTGGGTCCAGGCGAGTCTCTGACCGGTTTCCGGGCGGATCCTCGTTCTGACCAACGAGGTACGCAGGATGGCTCCGGCACATCGGCTCGGACTCTGGCAACGCTTGGTCAACATCCCCTTCCGGTGGCTGACTCGCCACGGGCATGGGGCGGAGTATCGGTACCTGCTGACGGTCCGCGGCCGCGCAAGTGGCCGACCTGTCACTACCCCGGTCGACGTCATGTCCAGTGGGGGACGGCGGTACCTGGTGTCCGGATATGGCGACTCGAACTGGGTCATGAATGCCCGCGCCGCGGGTGAGGTCGAACTCGTGCGAGGGGACAGTCGGGAGCGACTCGCCGTGCATGAGCTATCAGCAGAGAGCGCCGCGCCGGTCCTGCACCAGTACGCGGAGGAGGTGCCGGTGATGCGTGGCCGGTTCCTGGCCCGCCACACTGACTCGGACGCGACCTTCCTGCCGGACGTGCCGCAGCATCCGGTATTCGAACTCACGGCCATCGCGGCATGAGCACCCGGACACGCTTCGAGGAGTTCAAGGTCACCGGCGACGAGCTCCTGGCGCAAGCCAGGAAGTTGCTCCACGAAGGCAATGTGCGGCGCTTGATCGTCAAGAACGAGGCGGGCGACACATTGGTCGAGGTGCCCTTGTACCTGTCGTACGACGTCTCGGTAGTGCCTGCCTCTCGCCGACGCGAAGGCCGTCAGCCTATGGCTGAAGAGTCTCGCTGACAGGGCCCAGGTCGAGGAACAGGGTCTCGTCGTCGTTCCGGGAGGATCAACGGACCGTTGATCGTCCGTTGATGTCCCGCCGACCTGATCCGTCGATGCTGGGCCGAGGACCGGTGAGGGCGCCAACTACCCGTCACCTCCCATCGTGCCGGTCGCTCATCCGACAGAGGACCGCCCCATGCCCCATCGCACTCGCTCCATCATCCTTGCCCCGCTCACCCTGTGCGTCGCCTTCGGTGCCCCCACGGCAGCGCAAGAGACGACGGAGGCGCCCGCGCTGCCGACGATCCAGGCCGTCACGGAGACTGTGCCAACGCGAGAGGACGGCGCCAAGGGCATCACCCTGTGGCTCCACCCTGACGATCCTGAGCAATCGCTCATCCTGGGCGCGGACGACGGCGCAGGGATGGGCGTGTACGACCGCGGCGGTGCGGAGATCCAGTACGTCGAGGACGGACCGATGAAGTACGTGGACGTGCGCTACGGCATCCCGTTGGGCGATCGGACAGTGGACCTCGTAGCCGGATCCGGGGACGAGGAGCCCCTCATCCGGCTGTACACGGTCGACGCCGCGACTCGACAGCTGTCCCTGCTCCAGGAGGTCGAGGTCGGTGTCGACGCGAATGGCATCTGCCTGTATCGGAGTCCCTACACGCTCCAGACCTTCATGTTCGTGCCTGGCATCGATGGCGACCTCGAGCAGTGGCGCCTCACGCCGGGTGATACGGGGACGTTCGAGGCGAGCCTCGCGAGAGTGATCCGTGTCGGCAGTGAGCCCAAGAGCTGCACCGTGGACGACGACCTCTCCAACCTGTACGTCGCCGAGGCGGACGTCGCCGTGTGGCGATATGGCGCCGAGCCCGAGACCGGCTCTGCCCGGACCCTCGTCGACTTCACCGGCGTGGCGCATCCGGGTGGCAACCTGGACGAGGACGTGGACGGCCTGTCGATCGCGGCGTATGCCGATGGCACGGGCTACCTCGTCGCTGGCAACAAGGCGGCGTCTGCCATCAACGTCTATCGGCGCGACGGCGCCAACGCATTCGTGGGCACCATCGAGGTGACGCCCTCCGCTGACGGCTCGGTCGATGGCATCGACGAGCCCGGTGGGGTGGCCGTGCTGCCCGTGCCCATCGGTGACCGGTTCCCCGCGGGCATCATCGCCATCAACGACGACGCCAACTCCGACCCGGATGGCAACACGGACTACAAGATCGCGAGTTGGGGCGATGTGCTGACCGCACTCGGCGAGCCCGCGGCACCATCCACATTGGCGGTCCGCCGCGACCCGCGGTCCCCCAGCGGCACGGCGTATATCGCGTCCGTGACCGGGACCGTCGAGACCGACCCGGTCGAGGCGCGCGCCGACGCCGCCGATGACCCCTCGATCTACGTCGACGCCGAGCATCCCGAGCTCTCGGCGGTCATCGGGACCGACAAGCAGGGCGCCCTCGTCGTGTACGGCCTCGATGGGTCCGTACGCCAGGAGCTTCCCGTCGGGGACGTCAACAACGTGGACCTGCGCTCTGGCGTCGACGTGAACGGCACCCCGCGCACCGTGGTCGCGGCATCGAATCGGACCGACGACGCCATCTGGCTGTTCGTGGTGGACGAGGCGACGGGCACCGTCGAGGTCGCCCACGCGGCGCCGATCGCGACGGGCCTGCCGGTGTATGGGTTCTGCCTCTACCAGCAGCCCGAGACCGGTGCGCTGTTCGCGTTCGTGACCAGCGACGGCGCCGGCGGCATCGAGCAGTACGAGATCTCGGCCGGGACGGACGGCAAGCTCACCGGCGAGCTGGCGCGCACCTTCAGTGTCAGCAGCCAGGCCGAAGGCTGCGTCGCAGACGACGAGAACCGCACGCTGTACCTGGGTGAGGAGAATGTCGGGCTCTGGCGGTTTGCAGCAGATCCCGACGGCGGCGAGGAAGGCGAGCTGGTCGATGCCATCCAGCCGGACGGCAACCTCGTGGCGGATGTCGAGGGCGTCACGCTGGCTCGGGGCGAGGACGCGGAGTCGGGCTACCTGCTCGTGTCCAGCCAGGGCGAGAGCCTGTTCGTGGTCTATGAGCGCGACGGCAACGACTACGTGGGCAAGTTCCAGGTCGTCGATGGCGACGGTTCCGAAGGCGCAGTGGATGCGGTGAGCGGTACGGACGGCATCGATGTCACGACGTCGGCGATGCCGGCACCTTTCGAGGGTGGCTTGTTCGTGGCACAGGATGACCTGAATCGCGAGCCCTTCGACAACCAGAACTTCAAGCTTGTCCGCTGGGTGGACATCGTCGAGGCGATGGGCCTGGAATAGCCCGCGCACGGTCCCGGATGCCCAGCCTGGCTGCCGGGGTACCGTTAATACTCTGGTATCACTGGACTGTCAGGATGTGCCCATGGTCATCCCTGATGAGTCCGAGCGTCTCCAGCTGCTCGCGGCCAGCCTGGAGGCACTAGCAGACGATGTCCGTCGCGGCCAGCGCGTGCGACTGGCGACGTGGCGGCAGCGGCTCGTCGGCTCGCCGTACGCTGGCAGCGCCGCGAATCTGGCCGCATACCTCACGTTCCGACATCACGACATCCGGGATATCCAGGACCGGCTGTCCATCCTTGGCCTGTCGTCACTGGGCCGGACCGAGGCACACGTACGTACTGGCATCGCGACCGTCCACGCGGCGCTCGAGGCGCTCCTGGGTGATGCCGCATCCATCCACAGGCTGAACCGGCTGTCCCGACTGCGCGCAGCCCAGGGTGGCACCCTTGCCGCGCGGGCCACGGCACTCCTGGGCCCTGAGCCGGCCGAGCGTCGGACGCGCGTGATGGTCACGCTGCCGACCGTAGCTGCTGTGGACCCCCGCATGGTCCAGGAGCTCGTGGATCGAGGCATGGACGTCGCGCGTATCAACGGCGCTCACGATGGACCTGACTCCTGGCGTGCGATGGCCGAACAGGTTCGCTCCGCCGCCCGCGTTTCGGGTCGCAGTTGCCGCGTCCTGCTCGACCTGCCCGGTCCCAAGCTTCGGATAGCGCCCCTCCCGAGCAGTGTCGGCAAGCTGGACCTGAAGTCTCCGCGGGAGAGCCTGGGAGCGACGTACCTTGTCCTGGATGGTTCGGGGGCGCCGGGTACATCCCAGCCGGTGAATGGCGTGGAGCCGCGGATCGCGGTCGACCCTGACTGGCTCGAGCGCCTTGACCGCGGCGACCTCATCACGTTTGACGATGCACGTGGACGACCCCGCAAGTTCCGGGTCGAGTCCCGAACACCGGACGGCGGCGTTCGGGTCACCACGGAGCGGGGGATATCGGTCGTCCAGGGAACGGTGCTGCACCGGGAACACAAGCACTCGGGGAAGTCATCGGCCACGGTCGGGCCGTTCGAGCCGTCAGCCGGAACCATCGCTGTGCAGGTCGGCGATGTCATCCGGCTGGTCGCCCATGGTCCAGCGGAAGGTGCTGAGCAGGAACCCATGGCCGATGGCGACCCGCCCTCGATCGCGTGCGCACAGGACGGTGTGCTGCGCGCCATCGAAGTGGGGCATCACGTGATCGTCGATGATGGCCACGTCGTGACCGAGGTCGAGGATGTCGATGCGGATCGGGCGCTGCTGCGCGTGGTCTCCACGCGTCGACCGACCGAACGACTCCGTGTCGACCAGGGCCTGAACTTCCCCGACTCAGCGATTCGGGGCCAGGGGTTCGGTGAGGATGACGCGCTCGCGCTCGACGTGGCAGCCGAGGTGGCCGATATCGTTGGTCTGTCATTCGCCCAGGGACCCGAGGACGTCGACCGCCTGATCACGGAGCTGGAGGCGCGTGGCGCTCACGACGTGGGTGTCATGGCCAAGATCGAGACGCAGCTGGGCATCGAGCATCTGCCGGAGATCATCGTTGCCGGCGCTGCCAGGCGGCCGTTCGGGGTCATGATCGCGCGCGGCGATCTGGCTGTCGAGATCGGCTACGAGCGGACCGCCGAGATGCAGGAGCAGCTCATGTGGCTCTGCGAAGCGGCGCAGGTGCCGGTCGTGTGGGCGACGCAGGTCCTGGAGTCGCTGGTGAAGACGGGCGTCCCGACCCGTGCCGAGTTGACCGACGCTGCGATGGCCCAGCGCGCCGAGTGCGTGATGCTCAACAAGGGTCCTCACATCCTGGAGGGGATGGACACCCTCATCGACGTCATCAGCCGGATGCAGGCCCACCAAAGCAAGAAGTCCCCCAGATTGCGAGCACTCGCGTCCTGGTGATGGAGCGCGGGCCGTCCGCGATCCAAGGCTCGGGCCGCCGGGTTCGCAGACGACACGCCACCTGCCTCCCGGCCTAGACTGTGCGCGATACACCGCCGGGAGGGGAACCCGTGCGGGAACCCCGCCGGCGCATGGTGGCCGGCCACCAACCGAGGAGCCCCATGCCCCGCGCACCGCGACCCGATGACCTGTACGCCCTGCGCGTGCCGCTGGAGGTCCGCCTCTCCCCGGACGGAGCCCGGATCGCGTTCGTGGTCACGGAGACCGCGCCTGACAAGGACGGCTACCGCGCGTCTGTCTGGCTGGTACCCGCGGACGGACACACGCCCGCACGACGGCTGACCCTGGGGGCGCGGCGCGACGTGTCGCCGCGCTGGAGTCCGGATGGCAGCACGCTCGCGTTCCTGAGCGACCGTGCCGGCATCCTGTCCACAGGTGGCGCGGGCGACCGACCCACCGATCCTGCCGCGGGACCAGATGCATCGGGGGGCACCCAGGTCTGGCTGCTGCCGATGGGCGGCGGTGAGGCCACCCAGCTGACCCGCCTGCCAGGGGGTGTCGGCGAGTTCGCCTGGAGCCCCGACGGCGCGCGCGTCTGCGTGGTGTCCTCCGCGACGACGCTCGCCGCGAGCGCACGGCGGCGAGAACCGGGCGCTGCGCCGGCACGCGACGTGCGGCTCATCGATCGCCTGCAGTACCAGTTGAATGGCGCCGGCTTCATCTACGACAAGCCACCCCACCTGTGGGTCGTCGACGTCGCCGATGGTGCCGCCCGGCGGCTCACGTCTGGGACCGCCCGCGACGACCAGCCTGCCTGGAGCCCCGACGGGCGACGCATCGCGTTCGTGTCCGACCGCCATCCGTCGCCGGACCTGACGTGGCGCTCGGACGTGTATCTCATCGATGCCCAGGGCGGGCCGCTCAGCCGGGTCACGGGCGGCCGCGGCGACCGGGCGTTCGGACAACCGACGTGGAGCCCCGATGGCAGCCAGATCGCGGCCACAGGTCACAGGTTCCCGGCCGGCAACGCGTCCGCAACGAGTCTCTGGCTGTTTGCGCCTGAGGCAGCCCAGGACGGCCGCGACCTCACCAGCGCCGGCGGCAGGGAGATCGGTGCGGGCCTGAACTCGGACCTTGCTGGCGTGTCCGAGCCGGCCATCACGTGGAGTGGCGACGGCGGCTGGCTGGTGTTCGCCGCGCCGCTGGACGGCTCGTACCAGTTGTGGCGAGTGCGCGCCGCGGACGGCGCTGTCGACCAGCTCACGAAGGGCGAGCACGCAGTCACCCGGCCCCACGGCGTGCCGGACGGTAGCGGCATGCGCCTGGCCGTGATCGTGGGCGACGGCACGAAGCCCTGGGATGTAGCGGTGGTGGATGTCGCGGCACCCGGGGTTGCCGACCCGCGGGCGACACGCACGTCACGATCGGCGAGACCTCGACTCGTGACGGACCTGATGGCCGATGCCTGGGCGGACGTGCTCCCGGTGGCGCCCGTCGCCCGCTGGCACGAGGTGGAGGGTCGGCGCATACAGGGCTGGTTCCTGGAGGCACCCGCACTGGACGGCAAGCCCGCGCCGCTGGTGGTGGAGATCCATGGCGGTCCCGCGACGATGTACGGCTGGGCGCTGATGTGGGAGTGGCAGAGCCTGGTCGCGGCAGGCATCAGCGTCTACGCCTGCAATCCACGGGGCTCCCAGGGCTACGGCCAGGACTTCTGCTACGCCAACTTCGCGGACTGGGGCGACGGCCCGATGGACGACGTCATGGCCGGCGTCGACGCGCTCATCGCGGATGGCCTGGTGAACGGCGACCGGCTGGGTGTGACGGGCGGTTCATACGGCGGGTACCTCACGGCCTGGATGGTCGGTCACACCGATCGATTCGGGGCCGCGGTCGCCTGTCGAGGCGTGTACGACATGACCTCGGAGATGCTCAGCGGTGACCTCGGTGGGCCGTTGTTCGGCAAGTTCGAGTACGGCGTCAACCCGTGGGAGGACCCGGACCTCTATCGACGCCACAGCCCCATCACCTATGCCCGCGACATCCACACGCCGCTGCTCATCCAGCATGCCGAGCAGGACCTGCGCTGTCCCATCACCCAGGCGGAGGAGCTGTTCACCGTGCTTCGGTCGCATCGTCGACAGGTGCGCCTGATGCGCACCCCGGGCGAGTCCCATGAGCTGACACGGAGTGGCGCGCCGTTCCGGCGCGTGGAGCACATCGAGCGGATCCGGGACTGGTTCGTGCACTACCTCGTGGATGGCAAGCGGGGTCTGCCACCTACGTGACGATCGCCGCCGCGATCGATATCGGCAGCAACAGCGTCCACGTCCTGGTCGCTGACCTGGACCCGGCCGGGTCCCTGGTCACGCTGCTCGACGGGAACCTGCAGCTGGGTCTTGGCCTGATGGTCGACGCCCAGGGTCGGCTGGGCGCTGTCGCGCGTCGGGCCGCGGTCGCGGCGGTGGCGGACTTCGCCCTGCTTGCCGATGACATGGGTGCGTACCCCATCCTGCTCATGGGCACCCAGCCGCTCCGCCGCGCGCTCGACCGGTCGCTCCTCCGACGCGAGATCCGCGACGCCCTCGGCCTGGAGCTGGTGGTCCTGAGCCACGACCAGGAAGCGGCGCTCACCCTGCTGGGCGTGACCGGTGGTCGGAGGGTGGCGGCGCCGCTGCTGGTCATGGACGTTGGTGGTGGCTCCAGCGAGGCGATCCTCATCGCGCCGGGTGCCGATCCGGTCGTGGGTGTGGTCGCGGTCGGCTCGTTGCGTCTCTCGGCCTCTGTCGTGAGCCACGACCCGCCGACAGCCGTGGAGATCGCCGAGTTGCGGGCACGCGCCGCCGGGCTCATGGCCGGCATGCCCGCCGGTTCACCCGCAAGCGGCATCGTCTCGGGTGGATCGGGTACCAATGTCTCGCGCCTACTGGGCCGGGAGCGGACCACGCGCGTGACGCTCGAGGACCTCGCGACCGGGCTGGCCCTGCTCCAGTCGTCGGCCGCCGCTGACCTGTGTCTGGCGACGGGCCTGACAGAGCGGCGTGTGCGCCAGCTGGCCGCTGGTATCGCGCTCGTGGAGGCGCTCATGCTCCGATATGGCCTGTCCGTGACCGAGGTATCGGATGCTGGTTTGCGGGAGGGCGCCGTGCTCGCGGCAGAGAGGCTGGGGGGCGCATGGCTCGCCGGCCTGCGGGGTCTTCTGGACGGATAGCACGCGCGCACAGCAGGAAACCCGTCTGACGGGGCATGATGGCAGTCACCTGACGACCCCACCTGGGTCCAGACCGTGGGAGCGCATGGACCTGCCCATCCGATCCGAGACCGGCACGCGGCCTTTGCGCCTGTCCGCCGTCGTGCGTTGGCGCCCGACGCTGCGCGCCCTGCTGGTGGCCACGGCGATCGTGCTGGCCTGCGGCTTCGTCATCGCGGTCATGACCGCCGGCCCGTCGCAGTGGTTCCGGCCCACCGGGTTCGGCTTCGATACGCGCTCCTATTGGGGCCTGCGAGCGCCGCTCTACCCCGGCCCGGGCACCGACGACGGATACGGCTTCTATCGCTACTCGCCCGCGTTCGTGCCCTTCCTGATGCTCGCGAGCGCCGTGCCGTGGCCGGTGTTCGCGACTGGCTGGATCGCGCTGCTGGTCGGTATCTATGTCTGGATGGCGGGCGACGAGAAGTGGCCGCTGCTGGTGTTCGTGCCCGTCCTGTTCGAGTTCTACCTCGGCAACATCCACCTGTTGCTGGCACTGGCGGTCGTGCTCGGCTTCCGATGGCCCGCGACCTGGGCGTTCGTGCTGCTGACCAAGATCACGCCCGGCATCGGCCTGTGGTGGTTCGTGGTCAGGCGCGAGTGGCGGTCCCTGGCCATCGCGTTGGGCGCCACGGCTGCGATCGTCATCGCCGGCCTGCTCGTGTGGCCTGGGATGTGGCGCGACTGGTACGTTTCACTGACCGTGACCGGGCCGGCCACGGGCATCAACCAGGTCCCCATCCCGCTGCCCATCCGGCTCCTGGCCGCGTTCCTGCTGGTCACCTGGGGCGCTCGCACGGACCGCCGCTGGACCGTCATGGTCGCGGCGACCCTGGCGCTGCCGACACTCTGGTTCCACGGCCTGGCGATGCTGGTCGGCATCGTGGCCCTGGAGCGCGGCCAGCCGGAGCGACTCGCGGCATCCATCGAGCGGTTCACCCAGCGCATCGGCGTGGCATCCCGTGACCTTGGCCCGGGTCGCGTCGAAGCCTGACCCCGTCGATGTGTGGCGCTAGCATGGCGCCATGAGCCAGGTCACCGACCATCCTGCTGCGACATCACATGCCGACGCGCGCGCCGCGGCGTCATCCCTGGTACGTGCCTGGGTGGGCCGCGATGGGTCCCCAGGTGCGCTGCTCGACCGCATCGGTGGCGTGGACCAGGTGGGTGTCAACGAACGGGTCGACAGTCTCAAGAAGCGCTCCATCAAGCACGCATCCAAGCTTTGGGCACTGGACCTGACCATCCGGATGATGGACCTGACGACGCTCGAGGGGAAGGACACCCCGGGCAAGATCCGGGCCCTGTGCGCCAAGGCGATCCATCCCGAGCCGGGTGACCCGACCATCCCGTCCGTGGCTGCGGTGTGCGTCTATCCAGCGCTGGTGCCCATTGCGAGGGCAGCCCTCGTGGGCACGACCATCAAGGTGGCCAGTGTCGCCACCGGGTTCCCGTCAGGCCAGACGTTCACGGACATCAAGCTCGCCGAGACACGCCTGGCGGTCGAGGCCGGTGCGGACGAGATCGACATGGTCATCGACCGGGGCGCCTTCCTGTCGGGCGACTACGCCACGGTCTTCGACGAGATCGTGGCCGTCAAGGCGGCGGCGGGGCCGGCCCACCTCAAGGTCATCCTGGAGACCGGCGAGCTGGAGACGCTCGACAACGTGCGCCGGGCGAGCGTCCTGGCCATGGCCGCTGGCGCCGACTTCATCAAGACCTCTACCGGCAAGGTCGTGCCTGCGGCCACGCTGTCAGTCACGCTCGTGATGCTGGAGGCCATCCGCGACTTCCATGGGCGGACCGGCCGTATCGTGGGCATGAAGCCCGCGGGCGGCATCCGGACCGCGAAGGAGGCCATCAGCTATCTCGTGGTGCTCTACGAGACGCTGGGTCCTCGCTGGATGACACCGGACCTGTTCCGGTTCGGCGCCAGCAGCCTTCTCAACGACGTGCTCCAGCAGCTCCAGAAGGAGCGGACCGGACGCTACTCCGGCCCGGACTACGTCACCCTCGACTGAGGTGGCAGGCTCGGGCACACCCGACGACAAGACGTCGCTCAGGGAACTGGCTCGCACATTCCTGCGACTGGGCGCCACCTCGTTCGGCGGTCCGGCGGCCCACATCGCCCTGTTCCGCGACGAGTTCGTGGTCCGCCGGCAGTGGCTGTCCAGCCAGGCGTTCCTGGACCTGCTGAGCGCCGCCAACCTGTTGCC
>Ga0105047_10015058_pt1 | contig 12209 bp, 9 predicted proteins | sample MAT04_FD_78384 | JGI IMG/M metagenome (GOLD analysis project Ga0105047, IMG submission 78384) | Freshwater microbial communities from Lake Fryxell liftoff mats and glacier meltwater in Antarctica - MAT-04 (megahit assembly) | ecosystem: Environmental > Aquatic > Freshwater > Ice > Liftoff... | reverse complement strand
TCTCCCGGCTCTTCGGCGAGATGATAATCGGGCAGATGATCTTGGGCCACCATGTCACGGATCATCCGACGGAAGACCCGCAAGGGACTGGCCGAACCAGACTTGCGCGCCAGTACTGGAATCGAGATCCGCCACTCTGGCTGGCGGCCGCAATGTTTGCGGGCGAGTTCGTAGACCCGCCGCTCCAACGGCTTGCGCAACCGGAAATAGTCGCGGCTGAGCGTGAGGACAGATTTCGCCAACACCGCTCGATACAGCCATTCCGAAAGCGTGATTGAAACTTGCACCATCCGGCCACCCCGTGTCGCCCGCACGATCTGCCAGCCCTCAATCAAGCCAAAGCCAGTCGTTACCTCCCGATCACCGGTGACAAGATTGGTGGTGATCCGCGTACCGGCCAGCCGTTCGAAAGCTTCGCGCAACCGGGCGTAGCCGTCACCGCTGGTTTCGCGGTTGGTGGCAAGCATCAGATCATGCGCGGTAAGCCGCAACTCGCGCCCAACCGGACGCCCCGCGTTCAATGCCGCCATCAACTGGCTGATGCAGTAGATCAGGATGTCCTTGTCGAAAAGCGTGGCCAAGCCCCTAACCGAAGGCACGACGGTGATCCGCACGCCATTATGGGCATAGTCCAAGATGCGCCGGTCGGGCCGGGTTCCCAGCGAAAAGAGCGGGTGTTCCATCGACGCCATATCATCCTTGGGCAACGCATCAAGGACGTCGCAAATGAAGAAATCCCCGCCATAACGGTCCGGAGCCAACCCGGCACCCCCCCTCTTCGCCACCCTCCGGTGCACTGAATCTGCCATTCCTGCCCTGCCTTTGCACATGCCACCCGTGCTCTCGTCTTGCTGCGGAACTTCGTGGTTTCGGTGACACCTGCCAGTCTAGAAACCGCCTACAGCGCTGTCGAGCACTAGGCCGAAAGATCGGGGGATCGGAGTCACTTCTTCGGGGTACCAGAGTCGCACGATCGGGGGATCAGAATCGCACACGCCAAAAAACCGACCATTCCTTCTTTCTTTTCAATAGGTTAAAAAATAGCTACCGCCATGTAACTAATTCAATAACATAATTATAACAGAACAGCGCAGAACTGATTGAGTAAGAAGGGAAAGCACTTGGCGCAAACACCGGGTTTAAACCGATGTTTTTGCAATGAAAAATATAGTCATGACATGCATGTAGCACTTTTCTTTCCATGTGCCGTCTTTTATGATACCTTATGAAAAACATCGTACATGAGGCCGCATGTCCCGCGAATCAACAACCGATCTACCACCCTATTTCAACATAACACCCGAAGCCGCCCTGGCAGACCTGACACCCACTCTGGGCACAACAGACCTGGCGGAAATCGCCGCTGCCTGTGGACGGGGGCGCGACGATCTCGCTTCGCGCGGGTTATCGGAAGATGGACGCAAACAGCTGCGGCTGTTCTCGACATGGGAGATTACCCGCTATCTGATCCCCGTAGCCGCCGCCCATTTTCGTCGGGTGCTAAAACAGAACCCCATCCTCCCACAAGGCCAGTCGGAAACCGATGGCGGGGCCAAATGGTTCACTCTGGACGAAGTGCTGCAACTTCGGGCTCATTTCGGCAGCGAAGGCGCACGCAACCGTGACTACCTTCCCTATCGGCCCAAGGGTCTGGCCGCCAAGATCGTGGCGGTGGCGAACTTCAAAGGCGGCGTCGGCAAGACATCGACCTGTGCGCATCTCGCGATGTCCGCCGCGCTGGATGGCTACCGGGTCTTGGTAATCGACCTCGACGCCCAAGGGTCGTTGACATCGATTTTCGGAGGTCGCGTGACCGATGAATGGCAGACAGCCTTTCCGCTGCTTGCACGTCACTACGCCACATATCTGCGGGCCGAAAACCGCGCCCGTGCCGAACGGGGGGACGCGCCTGTACCGCTTGACCCGATGCTTTCCGATGCCCTGAAGATCCTGCCGCGGGATCTGGTGCAGACTACACACTGGCCGAACATCGACCTCATCGGCAGCCAGCTGAACCTTTACTGGGCCGAGTTCCAGATTCCCGTGTGGCGGATGCAGGGGCGCGGCTGGAAACTCTGGGATGCGCTTGGCGATGCACTGGCCGACGGCGGATTGCTGAACGATTATGACCTCGTCTTCCTCGATACCCCGCCTGCCTTGGGCTATCTGACGATCAACGGGCTGGCGGCGGCCGATGTGCTGCTGGTGCCGACCGGTGCGTCGTTTCTGGAATTCGATTCGACAGGGCGCTTCTTTGACATGCTGCATTCCACCTTCGCCTCGATCGAGGAGGGCGAGAACATTGCTGCCCGCGCCCTTGGCCGACCTGAGATGGCCTTCGAATGGGATGCTGTCCGTCTTGTGGTTACACGCTTCGATGCCGCTCAGCAGGGCGAGCTTGCCGGGCTGATGCAAGCCTACCTTGGTCGCACCCTTTCCCCGCAGCGGCAGGACTTCACGGCACTGATCGGCCAGGCGGGCGAGCAGGTCAGCGGCATCTACGAGGCGGATTACCGCGACTTCAACCGCGAAACTTACATGCGGGGGCGCGAAACCTTCGACACCACCTGGGCCGGGGTCAAGCGCTTGCTAACCGGCATCTGGCGGCGAGAGGAGGTGGCCCGGGACGCAGCCCGAGACACTGCCCGTGATGGGGCGGCGGCCTGACAGATGTTTCGCGCGCGAAACATTTCTTCGCCCCCTACCCTGCTTGCCAGAGGCGTGCGCTGCCTTTGGGAAATTGCAAGTTCCAGGCCGCAGGATTGGCCCAGAAGGAGACCCTGACATGGCCAGACGCAAACGGCTGACCCCAGCGCAGCCCACCTATCTTTCCACTGTACCCGTGCCCGCTCTACAAATCTTGCCACGTGCTGGGATCGGAGCGCCGTCGCCTATTGCCCAGGTCGCGGGCGAGGCAAGCGCTCTCGCCGCTCTGCGCGAGGTCAGCAATGCGCTTGATGCCGCCAGAAGCGAGGGACGGCTGCTGTTGCGACTGCCGCTGGACGCCATCGAGGTGGATTATCTGGTGCGGGACCGGCTGGTCGCAGATGCGGAGGAACTGGACCACCTGATGGCCAGCATTGCCGAACACGGCCAGCGCAGCCCGGTCGAGGTTGCTGAACTCGCCCCCGGCCGATACGGCCTGATTTCCGGCTGGCGCAGGCTGACCGCATTGACCCGGCTGTCGGTTGAAGATGAAGTCCGCTTCGGCACTGTTCTGGCCCAGGTGCGTCATCCCGATACGGCCGCTAGTGCCTATGTGGCGATGGTCGAGGAGAACGAAGTCCGCGCCGGTCTCAGCTATTACGAGCGTGCCCGCGTGGCGGCCAAGGCTGTCGAGGCCGGGGTTTTCCCGACCGAAAAGGCGGCTCTGCAACGGCTGTTTTCGGCAGCCAGCCGCGCGCGTCGGTCAAAGATCGGCTCCTTTCTTGCGATTTACCGGCATCTTGATAGCGTCCTGCTCTTTCCCGCTGCCCTGCCCGAACGTCTGGGTCTGAACCTCGCGCGCCTGATTGAGGCGGAACCTGCCGCCGCTCGCCTGCTGGTTGCCGCGCTTGCGGCCAACCCGGCGGGAACGGCAGAAGAGGAACAGGCTCGACTTGGCAGTTTCGTGGCGAAATACGCCCGAAGCGGTGAAGGCGTGTCCGCTACGCCGCCTTTTAACAACCTGCAAGAGCGCTCTGGCGTCTCGTGCGAAGAACTTCCCTCCATACTTCCGGAGGTCAAACAGCCTATGGGCCCGTCTCCTGAAACCCGTGAACTTCGCCCCGGCCTTTTTCTTCGGGTCACCGGTGGCTGGACCAGTCCCACGCTGGAACTTTCTGGACCCGCGCTCGACCCGGTCTTGCGTGACCGCCTAGAAATCTGGCTCGCGACAGGTATCTGAAATGTTTCGCGCGCGAAACATTGCTGGTCCGGCTGTTCATTTCGTCTCACCCGATTGTCGCTATTCCTTCATCAAGCTGCTGTGACTTTTCTTCTGTCAAAATCTTGGCGTTTCTTATCCGATGCTCTATACATGCCATGGTATATCACAGGAAATTTTATGTCCGGCGCACAGCGTTTTGATCCTCCACGCCGTGTGCTGATCGTTGTCGAAAACCTTCCGGTTCCTCTCGACCGCCGGGTCTGGCTGGAGGCGACGACGCTTGTCGGCGCGGGCTACGAGGTCTCGGTAATTTCCCCGATGGGTCGTGGATGGACAAAGCCTTATGAGGTCATCGACGGGGTTCATATCTGGCGCCACCCAGAACCTCCCGAGGCGCATTCCGGTGCGATAGCCTATGCACGTGAATGGGGGCAAGCGATCTGGCATTGGTTCCGGCTGGCGCGGATCATCTGGCGGACGCGTTGCTTTGACGTGATCCACGGATGCAACCCGCCGGATCTGATCTTCCTTCTGGCGCTGATTTATCGGCCTTGGGGCGTCCGGTATCTCTTTGATCATCACGATGTCTGCCCCGAGCTTTTCGAGGCCAAGTTTGGCAAGCGCGGCCTGTTTTATCAGGTCATGCGACTGTGGGAGCGGATGACCTTTGCCACCGCCAGCGTCTCGATCGCCACGAACGAAAGCTTCCGCCAGATCGCCATTCGTCGCGGGCGAATGGACCCGGCGGATGTCTTTACCGTCCGTTCGGCTCCCCGGGTCGAGACATTCCTGCCCGGGCCGGGTGATCGTTCGGTACGCAAAGGGGCAAAGACGGTGCTTGGCTACGTCGGCGTGATCGGTCAGCAGGAGGGGATGGATCTGCTCGTTGCGGCCATTGATCACCTGATACGACAGCTTGGGCACAGCGATCTGCATATCGTCATCGTGGGTTTCGGGCCTAGCCTTGCAGATGTGCAGGCCGATGTCGTAGCCCGCCGCTTGCAGGATTTCTTCACCTTTACCGGCCCGCTTCATGGCGAGGCGATGCTGGCGGTGCTGAATGCCGTCGACATCGGCGTGTCGCCCGACCCGAAGAACCCGATGAACGACATTTCGACCATGAACAAGGTCATGGAATATATGACGCTGGAAAAACCCGTGGTGCAGTTCGACCTGACCGAAGGCCGCGCCTCGGCCGGAGAGGCGTCACTTTATACCGATGCCAACGATCCGATCGATTTCGCGGCGAAACTGGCCTGGTTGATCGATCACCCGGAAGAGCGCGCACGAATGGGACAGGCTGGGCGGGCGCGGGTGCTGGAGCGCCTGAGCTGGGATCATTCCGCGCCACATCTGCTGGCAGCCTACGACCGGGTTTTTGCCAAGCCGGGGCGCAGGTAGGCGGTAAAGACGGCCCCGGCGATGATGCCGCCCAGATGCGCCTGCCAAGACCAACGCGCAGGTTTGCGGTCGAATGGCTTTTGCCGTCATATCTGGCAGTGTGCCGGTCGCCAGAAGCTTGAGATCGGCCTGGCCAGTCCGGCCTTGCATGGGAGTGTCGTCGAAGGCGACGAGAAAGCTGTCCCGTGACGGCAGTTGGACTGTTTGTTGACACTTTGGAAACAGTGGTCCTCTACCGTGCACGATACTGCTCAAGACTTTCCCTTGACCGCCAGAATTTCGCCGCAGCACCGCCAGATTCTGCGAAAAATTCTTGCTCCGAATCGGGTTTTCGTAGTAATCACAATTTCGTTAATTGATTGAATTTCAAACCACACAATGTGCAACAGGAGTGTAGAATGAAGCTAAAAAATCTCGCTGTGATCGGCTGCCTTGCCGCTTTCACCGCAGTTCCCGCAAATGCCGCCATCATCACTCTCGATTTCGAAGGGGTCGGGAACTTAAATCCGGTTGGTAATTTTTATTCCGGTTTGGGTGTGGTATTCTCTCCCGCTACGCTGGCAGTCGTCGACTTTGATGCCGGCGGGACCGGCAATATCGCGAACGAGCCGAGCCCGGACACAGTCATGTTTTTCCTCGACGCAAACAACGCGATCCTGGATTTTGCGGCGGGTTTCATGACAGGGTTCTCGTTTTTCTATACATCTTCGGTCGCTGCGACGGTCTCGGTCTGGGACGATGTGGGCGGAGGGGGTAACTTGCTGGGATCAATTAACATTCTTGCCAACGCCTTTACCGGACCGGGTACCGGAGACCCGAATGGCTCGTTCGCAAACTGGGATATCGGCGGCGTGGCTTTCGCAGGTACCGCAAAGTCGATCGATTTTGGCGGCACGGCAAATCAGACTGCCTATGACAATATCACGTTCGGCTCCGCCACGCCCTTGCCTCCGATACCGGTTCCTGCGGCCTTTCCATTGTTGCTCGGCGCGCTTGGCGGTCTTGCCGCACTTCGCCGCCGCCGCCGCCGCGCGGCCTGAAGCACACCACATCGGGTTCACAACGGGCGGTCCCTACGGGGCCGCCCGTTCGCGTTTGTCCCGCCACAGCACCGCCAGCCCTGCCCCCGCCAGAAACCCGCCCAAATGTGTTTCCCAGGCCAAGTGACCGCCCTGCAGCACCCACGTGACGACGTTAAGGGCGACGAAGACACCCATCAGCGCCCCCCCCCGCAGCGCCCGCGCGCGAAAGCCCTGTGCTGCCCGCACCTCGGCCACCATCCATTCCCCCGCCAACCCGAACAGCGCGCCCGAGGCACCGACCATAGGGGCGGGGCTGGTGGCCAAAAGGCCAAAGACAGCACCCCCGCCCAGCAGGCTCGCCGTCCAGAGGGCAAGGAACCCACGGGTTCCGGTCCGGGCCAGAACCTGCGGCCCAAGCCAGACCAGCGCCACGAGGTTGCCCGCCAGATGCCCCGGCCCGGCATGCAGCCAGCCATAGGTTGCAAACATCGTGACCGGCTGGGCCGCGTAGTTCGGGGTCCAGCCATGCAGCAGACCGGCCCAGAAGGCCCCGTTCTGATAGGCCAGCGGCCGCCAGCGGGCGGACCCCCACAGCCCCCAGTCCGCCCCCAGCAGCACCAGTTCGGGCAGCAGACACAGCACAGCCAGTGCCCAAACGGCGGCGGGGATGACGGGCAGGGCAGGGTGGCGGGGTACAGGCATCGGGCGACACTGGCGCGCCCACCGGCGGCTGGCAAGGGCGGGGTGATTCGCGGCGCAATTTGCCCGCCCGACGCGCGGGCCACAGGCATTGTTGCCCCACCGTCAACGATCCCACCTCTGGCACGAGAATCGTCCGGATGCCGCAGGGGGCGTTTCGCGCCCCAGTTGCAATCGGCGGCAACCCGCAGTTTTCGCTTTGAAAGCGCGGTCATTGGGGCAAAACTGTGGCCTTAATGATCGTTTGGGGTTCAACATGGCGTTCAAGGCATTTCTGACATCGATGGCCCTTGCGAGCGCACTGGCGCTTGCCCCAGCCGTCGCCGGGGCCTTCACAGTGACCTATCAGAATTCCGGCGGCGTGTTCGGCGGCAACGCCTACGCGCCTGTTACGATCAACTCCACCGCCGGGCCCGACGTCGGGCCGCTGGCGGTGCATGCCGGGGGCTTTGCGCTGAAGGGCAACCTCTTCGGCAACGGGGTGGAAAACTTCACAGCATTCTGCTTGGACATCGCCACCACGATCAAGAACGGTTACAACTACGAAGTGACGGCGAAGCCGTTCACCAGCGACCCACTGACGGGAACCCAAATCATCAACATCGGCCGCCTGTTCAACACCGCCTACGGCATTCCGGGCCTGCTGACCAGTGCGGCCAAATCGGCAGGGTTCCAGTTGGCGCTGTGGGAGATCATCTACGAGACCGACGCAAATTTCGTTCTGGGTTCGGGCAATTTCTCGGCGACGAACTACAACGGTTTGTCCGTAACAGCGATCATGGATGGGCAGGGGTTCCTGAACAATCTGGGCGGGACGACGGTCGGCAAGGGCTGGAACCTGACGTTCCTGCAGGCGACTCCACACAACAGCCAGCACCTTGTCACCGCCACACCGGTGCCGCTGCCAGCGGCCGGGCTGCTGTTGCTGGCCGCGCTTTGCGGGCTGGGGCTGGCGCGCCGCCGCCGTCCCGCAGCCTGATCGCCCCCCCCCCAAAATGGGCGATCAACGGGCGGCCTTCGGGCCGCCCTTTTGCATTAGCCGGGCGGGTGATTCGGGTGGCGTTCAGCTACAGGGAACACAGTGTTTCCGTGCTGGAACCAATTCGTCCCGGCCCCACACCTGGGGCGCGAGCATCTGGCCGACGAGGCGATTTTTTACCACTTGAGATTGTACTTTTTCTTGGACGCAAGCAAAGATTCGCGTTCTGGCCAAGAAAGCGGCATAAATTGGATAAGAACGCACAGTTGCCCTGTGAAGATGCGTTTCAGACCTAGAGGGTTAGATGTTCGGATTTGGTAATTTCAAGACGCTGGCGGCTGCGGCTGTGCTGGTGATGACGGCGGGTGTGGCGCAGGCAGCGACGGTGACCTATCAGACTGTGGAAGTTGTCCCACAGGTTCGGTTGGTCATCGACGACACCGCGGCTGGTGCCGGGAAATTTCGCTTTACTCTCACGACGGTCGCAGGAGGTGGCGCAGACTTTCTGGGCCTCGGATTTGACTTTGCGGGAAGTTCCCTGACACTAGCGGCCCTGTCCGTGTTCAGTTTCACCTCGACGAGTAAAATACCAAACCCCTTGGTGCTTGCTCTGTTTGGGAACAACACCAACTCTGAGATCAAATGCGGGAACGGCTGCAACTTCAAGGGAGCGGGCAACTCGCCAGACCCATACGACTACATTATCCGCATCGGTGAAAACGGTGGGGGAGAGAACAACGTTTCCAGCGTCGTGTTCGACGTTACCGTTGCTGGCTCGCTGGCGAATAATCCGTTCTCTCTCTTTGGTGTCCGTGCACAGGGAACCGGCCCGGACGGGAAAGGCAGCATCAAGTTCGGGCTGGTTCTCGTGCCGCCTTCACCGCCCCCGCTGCCGGTTCCGCTGCCTGCTGGCCTGCCGTTACTGTTGGCCGGGCTTGGTGCTCTGGCGCTGGTAAGCCGCCGCAAGATCGCCTGAGATTTTGGACACTTAATAGTATAGATGCCGCCCCTCTTCAGACGGTACGAGTCTGACCAGCTATCTCTTTACCATTGCGCGGGCGGGCAAGCCGTTGGTCAAGGTCGAGGCGCTGCTGCTCGTCTTGCTTTGCCGCACCGGGGCGGGCGTTCAACCTGTTGCTGGATGCGCATCTGCTGCTCTGGGGCGCTGCCCGCGACGATATGATAAGGCCCGAGGCGAACGTGCTGGTGAAAGGACCTTAAAAATCGGCTGTGGTTCAGTATGGCGAGACTGTGGGAAGTGGCGCTTAAGCGTGCCACGCAAAGCAGATGATGATTCGGAAGCGGCTGACGCCCTCGACATCCTGCGCCGCCAAACTTGGTTAACTATTTGTACATAAATACAAAATATGATTAACGACAGTCTTGAGATGTATCGAGATGCAAGTAAACAACACTGGATTGCATAATGCCGTGTGATATGTGCTTCTTTTTGCATCGATACTCGGAATGTGCCAAAGTAATATCGGGGGTAAGGATGTTCGATCAGATGATCGGATATGGAGGCTTGATATGTATACGCGACTGTCTGAAATCGCTGCTGCGACTGTGAATCTTCACCGTCCGGTCTGCGTTTGAGCAGAGGAGAAGGGTAACCCTCTCCGGTTTCCCAACCCATGAACACACACATCTTTTCCATGCTCCGCTGCGGCGCAGTCTTTCTGGGTCTGCTGGCTCTGCCGATTGCCGCCGCCACTGTGGACATGCCGGCTGCCGATCAGGCCCCGGCGGGGCGGGGCGCGCCTCTTCAACAGCAGTTTCTTGAAAATGGGGCTTCTCTCGTCACCACAGCAAAGCAGCGCTATTGCGCGGTCAGCCGTCGGATCGACATCGCAAATTCGGACTACCGGACAGCCGACGGGTCCGTAATGCCCTGGGACCAGGTGATCCGCAGTCCTGCTGCCTCGACCCAAGCCATGGCGGGTCCTGAGGGGATGATGGGCTTCCGTGTGCAATTGAAGTATTCACCGGCACCACGGGCGGGCATTACCTTGTTCATCGGCGATGCGTCCGAGGAGGTTGCCGGGCTTCTGGAACCCTCGACCGACAGCCTGCGCTTTGGCGGCGATCTGGCGGTGCGTTTGGCATCTGCGTTCCGCGATGGCACGCCCGTGCGGGTGGTGGCGCAATCGCGTGACACCGGGCGGCGGGTGGGCGACACGCTGGCACCTCCGGACCTCGGGGCGTTGGAGGCTTGTCAGACCGAACTGGCAGGTTTGCCGGATGCCGGGCTGCCGCCCATGGCCAATCAGGTCAGCCTCGATTTTGACGCAACCCCCGATCCGTCCAGCCTTGCCACGCTGGACGAGATGCACACCTGTGGCATGAAGCCGACCGAGGCGCCGCTGCATCTGGGGCGGATCCGGTCGACCACGGGGTTCTTTTCCCACACCGACAAGGTCTTTGTCACCTTCAACGATGCGGGGCGTGTGGACAGGGTCTATGTACCGGGGCTTCTGGATGCGGGCTTTGCGGGTGGCGGATTTGGGGAGGCGCAGGTCAGCCAGTCCGCCGATGGCAACCTGCCCGACGCCGAGAACAAGGTAACCGGCTGCATCGGGGCCTCGGCCCTGCGGCTTTGTCATATTCCCGAGGTTGGCGGTTCCGGGCACCGGCTGCAGGTCTGCGATCCGTTGCCGGGCGATGGCAACAGTGACAAGCTCGCTTTTCTTGAGTCTCCGGACAACGGCGGCCTACCAGGCAGTGGAAACCCGACGGGCAATTCGCCCGGAAACCCACGGGGCAATTCGCCGGGTGGTCCCAACATCCCCGTCCTGCCGCCACCTTCTACCTTCGAGGATGGGTTGGGCAACAACGAGGAAGTGCCGCCGCCGCCGCCGCCGCCACCCTCGCCCGTTCCACTGCCCCCGGCAGGGCTGCTATTGGTCGGCGCGCTCGGTGGCCTTGCCGCGCTGCGCCGCCGTCGCACGACAGTCTGATCGCAAGAAGGTTTCGCGCGCGAAACAAAAGAGCCACTCCGAAAGGTGGCTCACTCGTATCCGTGATTGGCCAAAAAGGGATCAGACCGATTTGCGACGACGCAGGAGGGCAAGACCACCAAGTGCCCCGAGTAAGAGAAACCCGGCAACGGGCACGGGGGTGGTCGCCGTCGGCGTAAAATGGAACTCAAAAAGCGGACTGCCAAAGTCGGCAATTTAAGTCCAAGACGTATTCTGCCCGGCACCGCCCTCGAAATAGAGCGTGATGCTATAAAGCATACCTGTCACCGGAGCAATGAAACCTGACCGCAAGCCTCGCTGTCAGGGAAACCAAATGGTGCGCCTAAACCGCCAGTGGAGGGTTCGATAAAATGGCAGCATATGGCAGCACAGCGAAGAGGGCTGCAGATTCAGATCGACCAGCCAGTCTGCGCAAAGGAAAAGGCCCGGTCTGGTAACAGGGCCCCTTCAAGTTCTCAGAGTCGGAGACGGACTTAGTTCCGACGGCGGCGACGCAGAACGCCCAAGCCACCCAGTCCCGCCAAGAGCAGCCAACCCGCCGCCGGCAGCGGTATCGGCGAAATCGGCGTACCACCAATATTGGCACCGGCAACCGCAAGGCCGGTATCGAAAGCTGTGTCAACGAAGTTCGTCACGCCGAAGCCCAGGCTGTAAGTTCCATCTATCACGATCGTGTAGGTCGCGCTGACCCAACCGGTGTAGCCACACCCGGCACTGAAGCAAGTACCGCTCGAAGCGCCGAGGGCAGACCACTCCGGCGCGCCACCGTTGATCACTGTCGCACCGACCGTGACACCGGCGCCCAACCCGGGTAGATTAAAGCCGGGCACAGTATCGCCCGCAGGGATCGTCCGCGCCGAGAACAGCAGGAAGGACGAGGGGGCCGAGAGGTTGTTCAGTTCCGCCCAGGCATAATCTGCAAAACCTGCGCCATCCGACGTCACGAAGTTGAAGAAGAACTGCAGAACGTCGCCTGTCGCTGCCGCGAACGTATTCGACGTCATCGACGAACCGTTGGTTCCGCCGCTTCCAGCAATCTGGCCGACCCCGTCAGACCCGCCGCTGGTCGATACGTAGGTGTAGCCGCCGGGTACCGGCGGCGCAATTATATCACCATCCGGCGTACCTGATCCGGCGTTACCGACGGAGGTCCAGCCTGCAGGCAAAACACCGGGCAAAGTCGCTGCCGAAACGTCGAGGGGGGATGCGATCAGTGCAGCCACGCCCAGAACAAGTGCATATTTCATTTTTTACTCCCAAAT
>Ga0105047_10015057_pt1 | contig 12209 bp, 7 predicted proteins | sample MAT04_FD_78384 | JGI IMG/M metagenome (GOLD analysis project Ga0105047, IMG submission 78384) | Freshwater microbial communities from Lake Fryxell liftoff mats and glacier meltwater in Antarctica - MAT-04 (megahit assembly) | ecosystem: Environmental > Aquatic > Freshwater > Ice > Liftoff... | reverse complement strand
GGCGGCGGGGCGTGGGGAGGTTCAGAGCGCTGCGGCAAGTCCCAACGCCCTTGCCAATTCGAACGCTCCACCGGCTAAAGCCGGGACTCCAAACGAAATCTGCCGCACCGTCTCCCAGCGCGCGGCGCAGACGCTCAAATGGGCCGAAGCTGCAAGCGGCGCCTCGCTTCTCGACACCGCCACGATCCACCTCACGCTGGGCCGCGCCGCGCTCTACGCGGCGATCCTGGAGAGTAGCCGCCGACGTCAGTCGGCGCATACTTCTTCCCCCGCCTCTCCCGCACTCTCGGTAGAAGATCAGCGCGGACTGAGGTCCGCGGCTACGGAACTGGACGCCGCCGTGGCCGGCCTCCGCCGCGCCGGCACGCAGGACCATCTTCCCCCGCCCTCCTCACCCGCGCCTGGCTGCGTTTTCTCAGCGGCGCGCGCACCGGCCCCGGGAGCGCGCAGGAGGATTTCCGCCCGCTTCTGCCCCGGCGGCCACACCGGTGGGCCTCACGCTGAAACCGGCTCCGCTCCTGACGGCGCGGGTTAAACTCTGCATCCCGGCGCGAACAAATGCACCGGCCGCGAACGCCCGCGCACCGGAGCCCCGGCCACTGCGCGGAGCGGGACCGCGTCCGCCAGGCGCCGGGCCGTTTCGCCAGTGAGCAGGAGGTCTTCGCTGTAATTGCGGGTGAGGTTTTCGAGGCGGGCGGCGACAGTCACCGCGTCGCCGACGGCAGTGAACTCGCGGCGGCTCTGGGTGCCGATGCTGCCTACGATGGCGCTGCCGGTATGCACCCCGCCGCCCACGCTGTGCCCTGGGGGATGACTTGAGGCACGACGGAGTTGGCGCAAGCCTTTGTGTCGTGCGGTGCGCCCACGGCGGAAGGCCCCCCAAGCCAACCTGCCGGCGTTGGCGAACCAACCCGGCAGCGCCTGGAAGGAGGAAATTGGCAGGGCTTATTATTACTACAAGCGCCGCTTGATTCACGCGCGCCCCTGCCTAGAGTCACGCACCATGAAGCCCCATCCCCGATCCTCCACACGCATGGCCTTTGTCTCGCAAACGCTGCTGCGTTGGTCCCTCCCATGCCCGACGCACCGGCTACTCGCAGCGCCACTGCTCTTCCTGCTGCTGCCGACCTCCACCTCGGCGCAGGTTTACGACCGGCCCACGTATTCCAGTCCCATCGCGGTCTCGCGCAACGACCGGCTGATCTGGTCCGTGAATCCGGGCGACGATTCGGTCAGCGTCTTCCGCCCGGACAACAACACGCGACTGGCCAAGATCACCGTGGGCGACGAACCGGAGAGTGTCGCGCTCACGCCCAACGGCCAGTATGCCTTCGTGGCCAACGCCGCCGGCAACTCGGTTTCCGTCATCAAGATCAACGACCCGGCCTGGGGCACTTTCTCCGCTAGCGTCGAAAGCACGCTTACCACCGGCGCCGAGCCGTGGAACATCGTCACCTCGCCGGACGGCAACCGCGTTTTCGTGGCCAACAGCGCGCAGGACACGATCACGGTCATCAACGCGACGACGCGCTCGATCATCGGCCACGTGGACCTGCGCAACAGCCTCGCCAACGACCCCGATCGCGCGCGCCACTTCCAACCGCGCGGGTTGGCAGTCACGCTGGACAACTTAAAGCTCTACGTGACGCGCTTCCTCTCATTCACCAAACCGGGTGGCCGGCAAGGCGACGATCTTGGCAAGGAAGGATTGGTCGCCGTGCTGAATATCAACACGACCTCGCCCTACATTTCCGATTACTCCGTGGCGCGTGTCGTTACGCTGGCGCCGCAGATCACAGGCTTCAAATTCCCCGGCCTGACCAACCCGCCCGCGCCGGACACGCTCGCCTTTCCGAACCAGCTACAGAGCATCGTCATCCGCGGCGAGCGCGCCTACCTGCCGAACATCGCCGCGTCGCCCAGCGGTCCGCTGCGTTTCAACCTGGACACGCACGCCTTCCTCAACGTGATCGGCGGTGTGACCGGCACCAGTCCGACCGATCTCGGTTCGACGAACCTGCACCTCGGCGCGCGCGATCCGGAGCCGGGCAAGCGTCGGGAGTTCTTTGCCAACCCGTGGGCGGTCGCATTCACTACGCAGAGTGGCGCGGGCAACGCCTACGTTGCTTCCGCCGCAAGCGACCTGCTCGTGAAGCTCAACGTGGACCACAGCGGCAACCTCGCCTTCACCAGCGACAGCGACACCACGCGCTACATTGACCTCAACGATCCCACCAACCCGCTCACCAGCGGCCTCAACGCGGGCAAAAACCCGCAAGGCATTGCCATCAATAGCACCGGTACCGTGGCGTACGTCGCGAACTTCGTCTCGCGCAACGTCTCCGTCGTGAACCTCGCCTCCGACACAGTCATCGCCACGATGCAATCGTCCGACCTGCCCACGGCCGGTTCGGCAGGGGAAACCAACCTCGTCGGCGCGGAAATGTTTTTCTCCTCGCGCGGCAACTTCGACACGATCCCCGGCACGAACTCGTTGCGCGACCGGCTTTCCAGCGAAGGCTGGCAAAGTTGCGCCAGTTGCCATTTCAAGGGCCTGACCGACGGCGTCGTCTGGCAATTCGGCGCCGGCCCGCGCAAGAGCGTGTCGTTGAACGCGACCTTCAGCCCGCACAAGACCAGCCAGCAACGGCTGCTGAACTACTCCGCCATCTTCGACGAGGTGGAGGATTTCGAAGCGAACATCCGCAACGTCTCCGGCCCTGGCGCGTTGAGCGGTGGAGTCCTTGACCCCAATCACGGCCTGCTCATCGGCCCCGGCGGCAACCTCAACGTGCCCCCGACCGCGGTGAATGCCTTCGCCCTCGCCAATGCCAACCGCGATCAAGTCACCGTCACGTTGCCCGGCAGCGCGAACAAAGTGCCGGCGCTCACTGCCATGCGCGAATGGGTGCGCCACGCCGTGCGCACGCCCAACGCGCAGTTGCAGGGCTTCCCCGGTGCGCATCCGCCGTCCTTCATCAACGCCGGCCGCGGGCTTTTCCTCGCCGCCGGCTGCGTGCAATGCCACGGCGGCCTCAACTGGACGACCAGCGTGAAAGACTTCACTTCGCCGCCCGCGACCGGTGACATCTTCACCGAACGCACCGGCACATTCACGGGCAACCCGGTGGGCGCGCAGTATCTCAACCGCTTCCTGCGCGACATCGGCTCGTTCAACCTCGGCGTGCCCGGCCAGGGCAATCTATTTGGGGCGAACATCGGCGCTGACGAGAAAGCCGCCCCCACCGTCGCGAATGGCGCGCTGGTGGCTGCGCAGGACGCGCTGGGCATTGACTACAACAACGATGGCCGCGGCATCGGTTTCAATCCGCCGTCGCTGCTGGGCATTTTCGCTGTGCCGCCCTATTATCACAATGGGGCCGCGGAAAACCTCCTCAGCGTCATCTCCGATGTGAAACACCGCACCGCCAACGGTCGGATGCCCGATCTGCTCTCCAATCCCACCGACCAGATCAGCGTCTTCGCCTTCCTCGAAACGCTCGACACCAAGGCCGTGCCGTTCGTGCCCCTCGACGTGCGGGCCAGCGGCAACCAGGTGATCGTGGGCTTCGACTCCGTCAGCGGCGTGGCCTATGGCATCGAAGGCCGCACCACCCTCACCGGCGCGACCACGATTCTCACCAGCCGGACCGGCACGGGTCAGCGCATTGAAGTGGCCCTGCCGAACAACACCACGACGCGCTTCCTCCGGCTGACGGCGCCGTGAGTCACAGCGGCGCCGCATTGATGCCGCGGCCAAGGCTCAGAACTCCTGAGCCCTGCACCTGGAGTGCGGCTGGCCAAGGGAACGGCCCAAGACGTATGAGGGATCGGGGTACCTGTAAAATGTCCCGTACGGGACATTTTACCCGTTTAGGTGGGAAGACGCCTGACTCGCTTCATTTCCTCGGCTCAGGAGTTCTGCGGCCGCGCCCGCCGTCCGCACATAGACCGTCTGGGTTGGGAAGGCGAACTCAAGGCCCTCGGCATCGAAGCGCTCCTTGATTTGCAGGTTGAGCGCCTGCAGGTCCACCGTGAAATCCTTGAAGACCGTGCCGTTCCACCAATAGATCACCTGGAGGTTCAGCGACGAATTGTCGAAGCGGTTGAAGGTGATGATCACGTCGTGGGTCTTGGGGTGGCGGCGGAAGATCTCGCCCAGCAATTCGACGGCGCGCTTCACCTGCTCGGCTGGGGTGTCGTAGGTCAGGCCGAGGTTCATCTCGGTCTTGATGTTCGGCCGGGCGGCGACGTTGGTGATGGTGGCGTTGCCGACCGTCTTGTTCGGGATGGTGACGAGGTGGCCGTCGAGGTTGCGCACCCGCGTGCTGCGCAGACCGATGGTTTCCACCGTGCCGTCCACGGCGTCCAGTTTGATGCGATCCCCGATGCGGAAGGGTTTGTCGAGATACACCGAGACCGCGCCGAAGAGATTGGCCAGGGTGTCCTGCGCCGCAAGGCCGATGGCCAGGCCGGCGACGGACGCCGAGGCAATGAGGCCGGTGATGTTGATGCCGAGATTCTGCGCCGTGACCAGCACCGCGACCACGACGACAAACGCCTTGAGGCTCTTGCTCAGGATCGGAAACAACTGCTGGTCAAAATCCTTGTCCACCGACGCGCCGGCGCGTTCCCGCCAAAAGCCCAGCAACCCCTCCAACACGCGCAATAGCACATACGTGACCGAGAACGCCACCAGCACTACCAGACCCTTCGCGAGCACCGTTTGCACCGCGGCCGGCCAGGCGAACAAATCCAGCCCGATGTAAAAGAAAATGGCGAAGGCAATCACCTTCACTGGCCCGCGCAACAGCGTGAGCAGGAGGTCGTCGAGCCTCGTCTTGGTGCGGTCCGCCCAGCGCTGGAGCCACACGCCGATGACCCAGTCGAGCAGCTTGGAGATGTAGAACGCGAGGAAGATGTAAACCAGCGAGGCGACGTACTTCCACAGCGGTTGATGCAGGAACTCGTGCTGTAGGCCAGGCACGGAGTCCAGGCCCAACGTCAGCGCGCGCGCGTCGGGTTTGGGCAACAGCGCGAGCAGCGGCACGCCGTTGGTGGCGGCTGGGGCTGCGGCGGGTGCGGCCGGTGTGGCCGGCGCCTCGGGTTGCGCGGCGCACCAGGCGCTCCAGCACAAGGTGACCAGCAACAGGACGAGCAGACCGCGATACAGATGTAGAAATCTCCAGTTCATGGCGCGTGCAAGAAAGCAACCCCCGGCCCGGCGGGCAAGCCTCCAGCGCCCCGGCACCGCCCGCCCGCCGCGTTGGCACCGCGTCAAAGGACGACCACGAAAGCACGGTTTCGTCGCTTGACCCTGCATGAGCGTGAAAAGATACTTCGCGCGCCGCGCCGGCCCAAGGTTGGCGGGGACTCTTACGGAGCATGAGCAAGCGCCAGAAGCCGACGAACCGACGACCCGCGGGCCTTTCCGGCCACGCGGCGGGGGAAACGGCTATGCTGAAGCGTCGGCACGGGCGGCCTGCGCAAGCCGCCCGCCGCGCGGCTTCGCCCCCCGAGGCACCCGTAGAGGTGCCCCGCGAGGACATTACCGAGCACAGCGACCCGCTGATCGCCGCGCGCCTCAAGGAACTGGTCCGGCTTTATCGCGAGCAGGGCTATCTGACGCACGGCGATGTCAGCGAGGCTTTTCCCGTGGACTCCGTCGCACCGGCGGCGATGGATGAAGTGTATCAGCGATTGCGGGCCTTGGAGATCGAACTGGTGGATCCGGCGGACGTGGACCACTCGCGGACCGCGGAGCCGGACACCACTTCCGACCGCCACCGCTTCGATGCCCTGGACGATCCGGTGCGGATGTATCTCAAAGAAATGGGCCTGGTGCCGCTCCTCACGCGCGAGCAGGAGGTGGTCATTTCCAAGCGCATCGAAGAGGCTGAGATTGAGATCCAGCGCCTCCTGTTTGGGTTTGGTTTCAGCGGCAAGGAACACGTCGCCCTGGCGGAAAAGCTCATCTGTCAGCCACCCAAGGAGCGGTTTGATCGCGTCGTCCAGGACCGGCTCATCGCCATCCGCGCGCCGCATTTGCACCGGCTGCGCAAGCTCAACCGCGACGTCGTCCATCTCGACCAGGATCTGGATCGCAAGTACGCCGCGTGGCAGAACGGGGCCTGCCCGGCGGAGAAGGAAGCGCTCCAGGCGGACCTCCACCGCCTGCAACACAAGCTCGAAAACCTCCTCTCCAAGTATGGGTTCAAGCAGAAGGTGATCGAGGAGATGTCGCTGGTGGCCGAGAATGTCCACGACCGCTTTCTGCATGGACTCAACACGCTGGCCGAGTTGATGGCCCCGCCCGCGCCCCACCCCGCTTCCGGCGGGCATGCGCACCCGACCCATCGCGAACTCCAGCGGGAGCCGCACCCCGCCCCCGGACCCCACGCGTTGATTCAAGCTGAGGAAGTACAACTCGCGACGCTGGAAAGCTTCGTGCGCCTGCCCGGTGCCGAGTATCTCCAGCGCTTCACCCAGTTGAAGGCGGCCAACCGCCGCGCCCTCCAAGCCAAGAGCGAAATGGTCGAAGCCAACCTCCGCCTTGTCATTTCCATCGCCAAGAATTTCACCAACCGCGGCCTGGGCTTCCTCGACCTCATCCAGGAAGGCAACTTGGGCCTCATGCGCGCCGTCGAAAAATTCGAGTACCGCCGCGGCTTCAAATTCTCCACCTACGCCACCTGGTGGATTCGCCAATCTGTCACCCGCGCCTTGGCCGATCAGTCCCGCACCATCCGCATCCCGGTGCACATGATTGACATCATCAGCCGGCTCATGCGGGCGCAAAAGCAGCTCCAGCAGGACTTCGGCCGCGAGCCGACGCCCGAGGAAATCGCCGATGAAATGCAGTTGCCGCTCGACCGCGTCCGCGCCCTGCTCCGGACCGCGCAACAGCCCATCTCCCTCAGCGCCACCGTCGGCGAGAACGAGGATGTCAGCCTGTTGGATTTCATTGAGGACAAGGCCAGCGAGAATCCCATCGAGATCACTAACTTCGGCCTGCTCAAGGAGATGCTCACCAGCGTCCTCGGCAGCCTCACCGAGCGCGAGCGCCAGGTGCTGGAACTGCGCTTTGGCCTGCGCGACGGCTACGCCCGCACGCTCGAGGAAGTGGGGAAACAGTTCCGCGTCACCCGCGAGCGCATCCGCCAGATCGAGGCCAAAGCCCTCCGCAAAATGCGCCACCCCACCCGCATGAGAAAGTTGGAGGGCTTCCTCGAATACGACACCGAAATGCCCGGGTGACCCACCCCGGGCCGGCGCGCGACGTGGGCGAAAATGCCCCCGGCTTGCGCAACCTTCCCCCTTGCCACGTAAGTATTGACCGCTATGAACCCGAACTCCGAAGCCCCAACGCACGATATCTGGAAGTCGAAGCCGGCCGACCTGTCGCGTCAGGAAAAGTCCAGCCCTACGTCTAACGCGCCGCGACCCTTTCGGAGTTCGGGCTTCGGGTTTCTTTCGGGCCGCGGATTTCGGAATTCGGCTTTAGCGGCGCGCCGCGCCGCTTTCACCCTCATCGAACTCCTGGTCGTCATCGCCATCATCGCCATTCTCGCCGGCCTGCTCCTGCCCGCGCTGGCCACCGCTAAGAAGAAGGCCCAGATGACCGCCTGCAAGAGCAACCTCAAGCAGTTCGCCTACGCCATCAGCATGTTCACCCACGACAACGAGGACCGTCTGCCCGGCCCCTGCTGGTCAGGCATGTTCTTCACTTACCAGAGCGGCGACCTCCAACCCGATGGCCGGGATTTCTACAACGGCTCCATCGTCGCCAACCTTGCCACCTACCTGAGCTATCCGCCGCCCTCCTCCCTCCTGCAAACCGCGCGCGTCACCATCTGCCCGGCTTCCTACGCCGTGCTCCCCAGCCGCGTGCCCAGCCCGCCGCTCGGCCTGCCCATCTCCTACTTCTCCAACTCCAGCATCACCAACCATCCCGGCCCGCCCGCCGACGTCATCACCTACCCCTTTGGCCGCCCCAACACGCCCTACGCCGTGCCGGCCCGGCTGACTTCCATCCTGCGGCCTTCGGACAGTTGGGCGATGCAGGACTGCGACAAGCAACTCCTCACCGGCCTCGGCATCACCGCCGCCACCTACATTGATTTTATCGCCGTCCAACCCGTCCACGGCAGCAAGCGCCCCGCCCTTCGCAACGGCCTCTTCCTCGACTTCAGCGTGCAGAACATCCGCAGCCCGTTCTAATCCGCCTCGCCGGTGTCACTCGCTCCCAGCCATCTCGCCGCTCTCGTCCTCCTCCTGCGGCTCAGCGCGCCTGCCGCCGAAATCGTCGCCGTCTTTCCCGCGCCGCAATACACCGCGCTCAAGCCCGGCCTGGACTTCGCCCAAATCCACGTCGAGTCCGTCCCCTGGCGCATCCACCTCGTCCGTCTCGACCGCCGCCAACCCGGCCTGCAACTCCGCTCCACGCTGGGCGGCGGTGAGGTCATCGGCCTCGCCACCGTCCCCGCGCAAGCCCGCGCCTGCGCGGCGCCCGGTTGGACCCCGCTCGCCGCGGTCAACGGCGGCTACTTCCGCGAAGCCCGCGGCCCGGAGCGCGGCACCCTGGCCGGCCTGCTCATCCTCGACGGCGAACTCCTCAGCCGCCCCGCCAACACCAGCTTCTGGGTGGACGCCACCAACGGCCTGCACATCGCCGTCGTGCACGCAAAAATGGAAATCACCTGGCCCGACGGCACGACCTCGCCGCTCGGCCTGAATGAACTGCCCGCCACCAACCGCCCAGCCCTGATCACGCCGCGTTACGGCTCCCAAATCCAAGTCGCCGATGGCCTCGCCGTCGAACTCCGCGCTCCCGGCGGAAAACCCTTTCCCGCGCTCCGTGCCAGCAGCAACTACACCGCCGTCGCGGGCGCGCACCATGCCGCCGGGCGCATCGCCATCCCGCGCGCCGCCGCGCTGCTGCTCGCCCACCCCGCGCAACGTGCGCGCCTTGAAGCCCTCGCCGACGGCGCGATCCTCCGCTTCACCACCGCCTGTTCCCACGACCTCTCCTCAGCCCGTACCGCCCTCGGCGCCGGCCCCACGCTGCTCACCGGCGGCGTGGCCAACCCGAGCCTGCTCCGGCCCGGCGCCGACGCCCGCCGCAACCCGCGCACCGCCGTCGGCTTCAACGACCGCTACTGCTTTCTCGTGGTCGTGGATGGCCGCGGCCTGCGTTCCGCCGGGATGAACTACGCCGAACTCACCCGCCTCCTGACCCAACTCGGCTGCACCGAAGCCATCAATCTCGACGGCGGCACCTCCACCACCCTGTGGGTCAACGGCGACGTCGTGAATTCCCCCTCCGGCTGGCTCACCCCCGCCGTGGCCGACGCGCTCGTCATCCTCCGCCGCGACGAATAAACCGTACCGCGTGACCATCAACGCGGCGGCGACGGCACCCGAATCGCCCCTCGCTTGACCGCCCCGCAGCCCACTCCTACGCTCCGACCCGTGAACCAGCTTTTCTATGGCGACAACCTCCAGCTTATCCGCGAACAACTCGCGGACGAATCCGTGGACTTGAGCTACCTCGACCCGCCGTTCAACGCCAAGCGCGACTAAAACCTCCTCTTCAAGTCACCCAAGGGCCAGAACAGCGAGGCGCCGATCGAAGCCTTCAAGGACTCCTGGCTATGGGGCAAGCAGGCGGAGTGGGAGTTCGACGAACTCCTCAAACAAAAGAACACCGACGTCGCCAAGTTGATCAAGGCCCTGGTGGAGTTCCTCGGTCGCAATGACATGACGGCGTATCTGGTGATGATGGCCAATCGCCTCCGGGAACTGCATCGCGTCCTCCGCGCCACGGGTTCGCTTTATCTCCATTGCGACCCCACCGCCTCGCACTACTTGAAAATCGTGCTCGATGCCGTCTTCGGCAAAGAGAACTACCGCACCGAGATCAGTTGGAAACGCCAGCGCGCGCACAACGACGCCAAGCAAGGCCGTAAGCAGTATGGCAACGTCCGCGACACCATCTTTTTCTACACCAAGTCCCAGAACTGGACGTGGCACTGGTATTACCTTCCATACAGCAAGGACTACGTGGGCAAGTTCTATCGCCATCAGGAGCCAATCACTGGCCGGTTCTACCAACTGGGTGATCTCACCGCACCTGGTGGCGGCTCGCCGGAAAAGCGCAACCCCCGCTTTGAATTCATGGGAGTCACTCGCTATTGGCGTTTCACGGAGGCGAACATGCAGGAGATGTTTCGGCGCGGCGAGATTGGGCAGACGCGCATGGGTACGGTACCGAGGCATAAGCGCTATCTCGACGAAGCTCCTGGCATATCGCTGCAAAACGATTGGGATGGCCTTCCACCCACGAGCAAACACGAGTCGCTCGGTTACCCGACGCGAAACCGCTGGCGTTGCTGACTCGGATCATCGAAACGAGCAGCCACAAGGGTGACGTCGTGCTGGATCCTTTCTGCGGTTGCGGGACCGCCGTTCACGCCGCGCAAATGCTTAAGCGCCGCTGGATCGGCATAGACATCACCCACCTCGCAATCTCACTCATCGAAAAACGGTTCAAAGACGCCTTCGGCATCCGCTACGAGTTCCAAGTCATCGGCACGCCCAAGCACCTCGACGCCGCCCGCGACTTGGCCAAGCTCGACAAGTATCAATTCCAGTATTGGGCCATCTCGCTCGTCAAGCCCCAACCTTCGCAGGGCAAAAAGAAAGGCGCGGACAGCGGCGTTGATGGCCTCAAGTTCTTCCGTGACCTCGACCAGCAGGGTGTGCGCAAGATCGTGGTGAGCGTCAAGGGCGGCGGGTTGAAGGCGGATGACGTGCGCGCCCTCATGGCCGTCCGCGAGCGCGAGGGGGCGGAGATTACGCTGCTCATCACTCTGGAGGAGCCGAGCAAAGGCATGATCGCTGATGCCGCCAGCGCGGGCTTCTACGAGAGCGCCACCGGCAAGAAGTTCCCCCGCGTGCAGCTCCTGTCCATTGACGGCTTGCTGGAAGGCAAAGTCCGCGCCGAGCATCCCGACTACGAACCCGACCTGAACTTCAAACGGGCCAAGGCCGAGGCCCACGACGAGCAGGAGCCGCTGCTGTAACCAGGCGACAATCCAGCCCCGCAGCCTTGCCTCACTCCGAAGCCACCAGCGGAATCACCCGCGGCTCAAAACGGCGAGCGCCTTGAAAATCCTGGCGGTCGAGTGTGGACACCCGGCAATCGCGCTTCAACTCGGACACCCGCACCACGCAAGCATCGGCCAGTTGCATCCCTTGGCTGCGGCATTTCTCCAGCAGTTGCGCCACCGGGTCGGCGTGAGCTTCCAAGTTGAACCGCACCGTGATGCCCCGCCGCTCAGACAGGGCCGGCAGCTTCTCGCTGGGCAGCCCGGCGCGACCGCACGCGGGGAGAGGGGGGCTGGCGCGACGGATCCTGGGCGGGGGCGGTTTAGGTCAACAAAACCAAGGCTTGACATGAATACTGAACACGAATTATCCATAATCCATCAAATACATGCTCGCGAAGGGGACCGCTGCAGTTCGGAGTGGCGAGTCTGAAATCACCGCACCCTGGCTGAGCAACAGCACCTTTATGCCCGTCCCGCCCATCAAATCACTCCGCGAGGTCATCCGCGTTACCCTGCTGGAGCGTATCGCGCGGGGTGAGTTGGCTCCCGGTCAGCGCGTCGTCGAGACCACGTTGGTGAAGGAATTCTCCATCAGCGCCACACCCGTGCGCGAAGCCATCCGCGAACTGGTCGCCATGGGCGTGCTGGAAGCTCAGAACAACAAAGGCGCGTCCGTCCGAGAAATCCGCCTCCATGAAACCATTGAGGCGTTCCAGGTGCGGGTTGCTTTAGAAACGCTGGCCGCCAGTAACGCCGCGCCCAGGCTCAAGGAAGGTTGCCAGGAACTGCGCCGGGCCGCCGAGGCCATTGTCAAATCGGCGCGGCGCGGCGACTTCGCGGCCTTTCAGGAGCACAACCAGACCTTCCATCGCACCATCGTTGAGGCGGCGGGCAACAGCATCTTGCTCAAGACTTGGGACGCGCTGTTCTTCCAAGTGCGCACACGCTTCACGATGGATTACCTGCAAAGCGCTGACCCGGTCGCCATCGCGCTGGAGCATGTGCCGATTGCCGACGCGCTCGACCACGGCGACGCGAAACTCGCTGCCTCGCTGCTCGCGTCGCACTCAAACCATCTCGTGGAATTCTTGAGAAAAG
>Ga0105047_10015056_pt1 | contig 12209 bp, 11 predicted proteins | sample MAT04_FD_78384 | JGI IMG/M metagenome (GOLD analysis project Ga0105047, IMG submission 78384) | Freshwater microbial communities from Lake Fryxell liftoff mats and glacier meltwater in Antarctica - MAT-04 (megahit assembly) | ecosystem: Environmental > Aquatic > Freshwater > Ice > Liftoff... | reverse complement strand
GTGACGAGGAGGTGGAGCGCGGCGCGCCACATCAGCAGCGCCGCGAGGCCGGTAGCCCAGAAAGCGGCAATGAACGAGCGTGAGAGGGCGCCGGTACGGTCGAACAGCAGCACGAGGGCGCCGAGCACGACGAAAGCGGCGGTCCAACTGGCGGCGACCCGTGCGAACTGCTCGAGGCGAAGCCGGTAGGCGGCGATGCCGTGCATCTTAAGCCGGGCGACGAAGATTTCGGCGACGGCGACGAGGCCGAGCGTGGTGAGCGCACTGAGCAGCGTATCGCCGCCATTGAGCCCGAAGACGGCGAGGCCGGTGACGCAGAGCAGCCCGATTTCGACCGCCTGGGCGATGCCGGTAGTGACGGTGGCCGAATAGGCGCGCTCGTAGGGCTGGTCGGCGACCATGGCCGCCATGTCGTTGAGCGTATTGGGCGCCGGCTTCGTCGCGGGCTGCGCGACGTGTTCGAGAACGGCCTGCTTGGGGTCGAGATGGAACATCGGGGGCTCGTGCTTGTCCTGGTGTCCGGCTTAGCGGGGGATGGGTGAAGATGGGGTTGCGGCGAGTTGCCGGGCGCCGCGGCGATTGCCGAGCGCCTCGCGGTACAGCGCTTCGATGCGGGTCGTCATGCGCTCGATGGAGAAGCCCTGCCGGATATGGGCGAGGCGGGTTTCGGCCTCGCGGGCCGCGGCCGCGGGATCGTCGAGGAAGCCCTGCATGGCGCGGGCCAGGGCCGGGGTGTCGCCGGCCGGGACGAGACTTGCGGCCGTGGGGCCGAAGATTTCGCGCACGCCGCCGACATCGGTGGCGATGACCGGGCGATTGGCCGAGGCGGCCTCGAGGATGACATAGGGCAGCGACTCGGCGAGCGACGGCACGACCTCGCAGCGACCGAGGTGGAGGGTCGGGCGCGCCGGCTTGACGCCGAGCAGGGTGACACGAGCCTCCAGCCCGAGGCGGGCGATCTGCGCTTCGATCGCCGGCTGGTCGGGCCCGCTGCCGGCCATCGCCAGGGTAGCGGGACGTCCATCCGGGGCGCGGAGCGGGGCCAGCGCATCGAGCAGGCTTGCTATGCCCTTCACCGGGCGGAACTCGCCGATGAAGACGAAATCGGCGGCGTCGGCGTTGGGGACGATGGGTTCGAATTCTTCGGGCGTCAGGCCGTTGTGAATGACCGGCGCGGGGCAGCGCGGCGGGGCGATCTGCTCGATATAGGCCGCTTCGGCGAAGGCGCTTTCGAAGACGATGCCGTCGGTGGCGGCGGCCAGCAGGTGCTCGACCTGGCGGAAGGCGCGGCCGGCGAGCGAACCGGGAGCATAGTTCAGTACGCCACCATGCGGGGTATAGAGCGCGACGCGGGTGCGGGCGCCGATCCGGGCGAGGCGGGCATTGAGGCCGCCCTTGGCGCCGTGGCCGTGCAGCACATCGACGCTCAGGTCGTCGGCGAGGCGGCGAACCTTCAGGGCGGAGAAGATATCGTCGGGGCCGAACAGGCGCGGGATGGGCAGCGAGTGGATGCCGAGCGGCGCGAACGGCCGCAGGCGGTGTAGCCGCTCCTCGCTCAGGGCATCGGTGTGGAGGCTGTCGGCGACGATGCCGACCTGATGGCCGCGGGCGGCAAGCTCGCGCGTCAGGTCCTGGACATGGCGGAACAGCCCGCCGACGGGGGCGCGAAGGATCTGCAGGATGCGAAGCGGCTGGGTCATGCCCCACAGTTACGCGGTGGGGAGTTGCCGAATGCTTGCCGACGGACTGCGGGTTGGTCCGATGGTGAATCGAGTGTTGGCTGGCGGGATGCCAGCCGGTGCCTACAGCCAGCGTTCGGAGATGACGATGGTGTCGCCGGGGAAGACGGGGAAGTCGAGGTTGACCGACCCCTTCACCATCTCCTCGCCCTGCCGGCGGTAGAGGATGGCCTTGCCGCGGTCGGCGGTGTCGGAGAAGCCGCCGGCGGTGCTGATCGCGGCGCGGACGCTCATGCCGTAGACATAGGGGAACTGCCCGCCATTCTTGACGGCGCCCTGGATGAAGAACGGGCGGTAGGTTTCGATCTCCACCGCGACGCTGGGCTCGCGGATGTAGCCGGCGGCAAGCGCGGCGGTGATCTCGGCAGCGGCCATCTGGGTCGTCTTGCCGCGCACCTTCACCGCGCCGATCAGCGGCAGGGCGAGACTGCCGGAATCATCGACCACGTAGCTCTTGGTAAGCTCTGCCTCGCCGTAAACGGTGACGCGGACCGTGTCGCCGGTGTCGAGGGCATAGGGCCCCTTGGTCTCGACGAAATAGGTCGCGGGCCGGCCGTTCATGGCACAAGCCGAGAGCGCCAGAGGCAACATGAAAGCGATAAGCAGGAAACGCAGCCAGCGCATTGGCCAGACCTGAAACTCGGAACGGATAAGAGCCTCAGGATGGCCGTGCATGGTTAAGATTTGGCTTAGAACGCTGCAGCCGTTTGCAGAATGCACGAAAGCTGGCCGGAGCTTAACCGAATGCTTACCACGAGAGGGCAAGATTTAGCTCAAGTTGCGTTAGTTCCGGGCAGTGTCATGAGTACCGATCACCAGCATGCCGACGATGACCTACAGATGGATGTCGGCGGGCTGATGCGCGCCGTTCTGGTGCGGCTGCCACGGATTGCGCTGGTGACGGCGCTGCTGCTGGCCGCAACCTTCGCCATCCTGATGTTCGTGCCGAAGACCTATGAAAGCTCGGCAAGCCTGCTGGTCGAGCCGCGGGGCACCGATACGGCTTCGGCTTCGACCTCGGTGAACGCCGATGCGCTGATCTCCAGCCAGATCGAGCTGATCAAGTCGCGCGACTTGCTGCTCGCCGTGGTGGATGCCACCGGGCTGCGCGAGAAGGACGAGTTCAGAAACGCTGGATTCAACCCGGTTGCCAGCATTCTGGCTCTGGTGGGCCGGAAGCCTGATCCGAAGACGACCGACGAGATCGTGCTCGGCGGCCTGTCCGACCGGATGACGGTGATTCGCGAGCGCGATTCCGCGGTGATCACTGTGTTCGTGCGCTCGACCGACGCCGCGCTCGCGGCGCAACTTGCCAACTCGATTGCCGCCGAACATGTGAAACGGCGCGGCGAGCAGTCGGTCGGTGATGCGGCCGACAGCAAGGTTTCGCTCGCGAGGGATATCGACGTACAGCGCGCCAGGGTCACTGCGGCCGATGGCGCTGTGGCGAACTACAAGGTCGAAAACGGCCTGTTTGTCGGCGCGAATGCGACGCCCGTGACGGACCAGACGCTCTCGACGGTGAGCCAGCAGATTGCCGACGCGCAGCAGAAAAAGAACGACGCGTTGTCGAGAGCCGAATTGATCCGCGGGCTCGTGCAGTCCGGACAGCCGCTCGACGGCATGGCCGACGTGCGGAACTCGACAGTCATTACCGGGCTGCTGCAGGCCAAGGCCACGCTCATGGCGGAGTTGGCGCAAAAATCGGTCCGCTTGCTGGACGGGCACCCCGACATCAAGGCGCTGAAGGCGCAGATCCGGGCAACCGAGGTCGAACTGCGCAGCGAAAGCCGCAAGGTGGCGGATTCGCTCGAGGCAGAAGCGCAGGTGCAGGGCGATCTGGAGCAGAAGCTGCGGGACGACCTGGCGCGGGCGCAAGCGGTTTCTGGCGATGCCACCAAGGGCGGCGTGACGCTCGACGACCTTCAGAGCAAGGCCAAGGCAGAGCGCGACCTGCTCGATACGTATCTGACCCGCTACAACGACGCGGTTGCTCGGTCCAGCGCTCAATCGGCGTTGCCCGACGTGCGGATTACTGCCAATGCGGCGGCATCGGTGGTGCCCAGTTCGCCCAAGGTGGGGCTGATCCTCGGGGCCGTGGGCTTCATCGCGCTGGTGCTGCAGGTGGGCGCGGTATTGTTCGGCGAGCTGATGTCGGGCAGGGCGCTGGTCGAGCGGCGGATGTACGACGCGGTCGAAGAGGCCGTGATGGATGATGGCGTCGCGGCCGAGGCCGGCCTGCCGGTCGAGGCTGGCGCGGCGATTGAACTGCCGCGGTCGACGGGCACGCGGCGCGACGACCTCGGCATGCTGTCCGAGGCGGTGAGTGCGCGGCAGATGCGCATGGTGCTGCTTGCCCATGTCGGGGAGCGCGACGAGGCGATCGCGGTGATCGACCGGCTGGTCGAGGATGCGCTCAGCGCGGGCTTGAGCGTGGTGGCGGTGGATGCCGGCAGCGGCGACATTTCGTCGACGCAGGGCCTGACCGACCTCGCGGCGGAGCGCTGCGACTATGGCGATGTGGTGCATCGGGCCTCGGACGATCTGGCGGAGGTCGCCTGGGGGCGGCTGGCCGCGATCGATCGGCGCTCGGCCCGTCCGGCAACGCTGGTGGAAGCGCTCGCCGACATCTATCATGTGGTGATCGTCGATACGGGCCGGGTGGGAATGGTGTCGAGCTTGCCGCTGTTTGCCGAAGCGCGCGCCGGAGTGGTGCTGATCGCGTCCGATACTGCCTCGGTGCAGGCGGTGGTGGCGGCGCGGGCCGACATCAAGGCGCTCGGACTCGAGGTCGGGCGCGTGGTGACGCTGCCGACCGAACGGGTCGCGGCGGTCGCGTAGCGGCTCCATGGCGGGATTGCGCTACACGGCGATCGCCGCCGCCTTCGAACTGCTCTGGGCCTCGCAGCTGACGTGGCTGGTGCGCCGTCTCTCCAAGGCCCGGGGCGTCATCTTCACGCTGCACCGGGTGCTGCCGGACGATCCGGCGGATTTTTCGCCCAATGCGATCCTGCAGGTGAAGCCGGACTATCTGGAGTTCGTCATCCAGCGGGTGCGGAAGCTGGGTCTCGATATCGTCGACCTCGACGAGGGGCTCCGGCGGATCGAGAGCAACGAGCCCTCCAAGAAGTTCGTGGTGCTCACCTTCGATGACGCCTATCGGGACAACCTCCGCTACGCGCTGCCGGTGCTGCGGCGCCAGCAGTGCCCGTTCACCCTCTATGTGCCGACAGCGCTGGTCGACGGGGTAGGGGAGGTGTGGTGGCAGGGGCTCGAGGACATCATCGGCTCGAGAAACGCGCTGGCGGTGACCGGGGCGAATGGCGAGACGACCTATCTGCCATGCGCCACCGAGGAAGAAAAATACGCCGCCTACCAGACGCTGTACCAGCGGATGCGAGCGATGCCCGAGCTCGAGCGGGTACGGCTGATCCGCGAGGTGGCCGTGCAGTATGGCTATGACCTCGACCGCCAATGCCGCGAGTTGATCATGGACTGGTCGGAACTGCGCATCTTCGCGGCTGAGCAACTATGCACCATCGGGGCGCACACGGTGCACCACTATGAACTGGCAAAGCTGTCGGTGGCCGAGGCGCGGACGGAGATCGACCAGTCGGTCAAGATCATCAAGGCGCAGTTCGGCAAGGCGCCGATGCACCTGAGCTACCCGATCGGCGCTGCCAGTTCGGCCGGCCCGCGCGAGTTCGGGCTGGCGCGTGACCTCGGCCTGCGCTCGGCGGTGACGACGCGGCCGGGCGGGCTCTACGCGCACCACCGCAACAGCATGCACGCGCTGCCGCGGGTGTCGCTGAATGGAAGGTTTCAGTCGAAGCGATACGTCGAGGTGTTTGCCACGCCGGCGCTATTCTCGCTGCGCAGTAACTAGGCTAAGAAGCGTCCCCAACTTTTACCGAGTTTTCGATGTCCGATCTGATCGTCGATGGTGGCCACCCGGTTTCGGGTATCATCCGTCCGTCCGGCAACAAGAATGCCGTCCTGCCCATGCTGTGCGCGACGCTGCTCACCGAGGAGCCGGTCACGCTGACCAACGTTCCCGAAATCAGCGATATCGACAAGCTGGTCGAGTATTTCCGCATGAAGGGCTCGACGGTTACCCGCGACCTGAGCGGGCAGACGCTGACCATCCAGCACGACTTTTCGGCCTTCGCCAACAGCGATGCCGAACTGCCGGTGGGGATTCGCGCCGCGGTGTTGCTGCTGGCGCCGGTGCTGACGCGCTCGGACGTCGTGGTGTTCGATACCGAGGCCAAGGGCTGTGCGCTGGGCGTGCGCGAGATCGACCCGCACCTCGAAATCCTCGAGCAGTTCGGCGGGCAGATCGCCACTACGCGGCCCTACCGGATCGAGCGGAAGCGGCGACTCAAGGGCGCGAACATGTGGCCCGACTATGCCTCGGTGACGGCGACCGAGACGTTCGCGATGATTGCGGCGCTGGCCGAGGGCACCTCGCATATGAACAACGCGGCCTCCGAGCCGCATGTGCAGGCGCTGTGCGAAATGCTGGCGGCGATGGGCGCGGATATCGATGGTATCGGCACCTCCAAGCTCACCATGCGCGGCGTCGAGCGGCTGAGTGGCACAACGGCCCGGGTGCCGGACGATCACCATGAGGTGGCGACGTTCCTCGCCATCGGCGCAGTGACGGGCGGCCGGCTGACGGTCGAGACCGACATGGGTCCGCACATGACGCTGATCCTGCGACAGCTGGGGAAGCTCGGGCTGCAGTTCGAGGTCGAGGGCAACCGGATCACCGCCAGCGGCTGGACCCGGAAGATCACCGAACCCTACACCGCCGAGATGCTGCCCAAGATCGAGGCTGCACCCTGGCCGTATTTCCCGGCCGACCTGCTGCCGCATGCCGTCGGCATCGCGGTGGGCTGCGAGGGCGACATGATGTTCTGGAACAAGGTGTACGAGGGGGCGCTCGGCTGGAGCGCGGAGCTGCTGAAGTTCGGGGCGCGCGTGCACCTGTCCGACCCGCACCGGCTGATCGTGTTCGGCGGCAACAAGCTGCGGCCGGCACAGGTCGAGGCGCCGTACATCATTCGCGTGGTGGTGGCGCTGCTCTTGGCGGCGATCCAGATTCCCGGCGAGTCGCGGATCAAGAATGCCGATCCGATCCGGCGCGCCTACCCGCATTTCGTCGAAAAGCTGAGCGCGCTCGGCGCCCGGGTCCGCTGGGAGTAGCCGGAGTGCTCTCAGGAAAAGTTGCAGACTTTTCCGGTTCGAGAGCGCGACCACCTAAAGCGCTCAGGCGTCCGGCTTGGACATCCAGCGGATGATCCAGGTGGCGGGGAAGAACCAGCCGACGCCAGTGACGGCAAAGAAGGGGATAAGCACGTACCACGCCTGGCCTTCGAGCAGGCCCATGTAGAGCCACATCACGATGGCGGCGTAGACGGGGATCGAGATGAGCACCAGGACGGTGCCGATCAGCTTGCGGGTAGACTGGGTCATCGCGGGGCCGTGAAGATGTGCGGCAACGGGGCCGTTGCGCGGTCGGTCGCAGGAGAGTAGTTCGGCGCCGCAAAGGATATCATCTTGGCTCTGAGCGCAACTGCACAAACTGTCCCGGTCCCCGCGAGCGGAGGCGATCGGCTTAAGCCGGTCCGCATCTGGCTCTATGTCATGGCTTTTCTCGTGCTGTGCATGGTGGTGGTGGGCGGGGCGACGCGGCTCACCGAATCCGGACTGTCGATCACCGAGTGGGCGCCGGTTTCCGGCACGATCCCGCCGCTGACGGATGCCGACTGGGCGCGCGAATTCCAAGCCTACAAGCAGATCCCGCAGGGCGTGCAGAACAGCTGGATGGGGATCGAGGACTTCAAGTCGATCTTCTGGTGGGAATGGGGCCACCGCTTCCTCGGGCGGTTCCTCGGCTTGGCGTTTGCCGTGCCGTTCGTGGTTTTCCTGTTCCAGCGGCGGTTCAGCTTGAACCTGGCTGCGCCGCTTGCCGGGCTGTTCGTGCTCGGTGGCCTGCAGGGCGCGATCGGCTGGTGGATGGTGAGTTCGGGCCTGAACCAGCTCACCTCGGTGTCGCAGTACCGGCTCGCCACGCACCTGTTCGCGGCCTCGCTGCTGTTCCTCGCGCTGATCTGGGTGGCGCGACGGCTTGAGCCGGCGCGGCCGGCGAGTTCGCCCGGCTGGCCGGTGTGGCTGCTGCTGGTGCTGCTCGAGCTGCAGATCGTGGCCGGGGCCTTCGTTGCGGGGCTCGATGCGGGGATGGGCTACAACACCTGGCCGCTGATGGACGGAGCGCTGATCCCCAGGGGGCTCGATGTCATCGACCCGTTCTGGAAGAACCTGTTCGAGAACGCGCTCACGGTGCAGTTCAACCACCGGATGCTCGCCTATGGGTTGGTGGCCTTCGTCGGCTGGTTGCTCTGGCGGCAGTGGCGGCGCGGCGGATTCGGCGGCGTGCATGGCTGGATGCCGCGGATCGGCGTCCTGGTGGCGCTGCAGGTGGTTCTGGGCATCCTGACGCTGGTCAACTCTGTGCCGATCTCGCTGGCGCTGGGTCATCAGGCCCTGGCTTTCATGCTCGCCGGCGCGACGATGGCCTATCTGGCAGATGCTTCGGCGCGAAAGTGACGGTTTCGCGAAGCGCGCTGAGGATCAACAAAATCAATGACTTAACATGTGGTATTATGATACCAACTGACTAAGTTGTTGATATTGAAGTACTAAATCTTATTGCTTGACGCTTTTGCGATGCGGCCGTATACCCCGCCTCACGAAATCCGGGCATGGGTCGCCTGTCCGTCTCAAGGAAAACAACGAATGAGCACCTTCTCGGTCAAGCCGAGCGAGATCAACAAGAACTGGGTGTTGATCGACGCGAAAGACTTGGTGGTGGGCCGTGTCGCCTCCATCATCGCGATGCGCCTGCGTGGCAAGCATCTGCCGACCTACACTCCGCACATGGACATGGGCGACAACGTCATCGTCATCAACGCCGAAAAGGTGAAGCTGACGGGCAAGAAGCTCGACCAGCGCCGGTTCTACTGGCACACCGGCTACCCCGGCGGCATCAAGGACCGGACGCAGCGCCAGTTGCTCGAAGGCCGGTTCCCCGAGCGCGTGCTCGAGAACGCCGTGCGCCGCATGATCCCCGAGGGTCCGCTCGGCCGCAAGCAGTACGGCAACCTGCGTGTCTATGCCGGTGACGTTCACCCGCATGAGGCCCAGGCGCCTGTGAAGCTCGACGTCGCTTCGTTCAACACCAAGAATGTGAGGGCCAAGTAATGGCCGATACCATCAACTCGCTCGAAGACCTGGGCACGACCACCGTTGCCGCTGCCGTCGTCAATACGGCTCCGGTGCACGTCCAGAAGCTCGACAAGGAAGGCCGCGCTTACGCCACCGGCAAGCGCAAGAACGCCATCGCCCGTGTCTGGATCAAGCCGGGTGCCGGCAAGATCGTGGTCAACGGCAAGGAATTCAACGCGTTCTTCGCCCGTCCGGTGCTCCAGATGGTGCTGCAGCAGCCGATCGTTGCCGCCTCGCGCGTCGACCAGTACGACGTGATCGCCACTGTGTCGGGCGGCGGTCTTTCCGGCCAGGCCGGTGCAGTTCGTCACGGCATCTCCAAGGCGCTCACCTATTTCGAGCCCGAGCTGCGCGGCGTGCTGAAGGCCGGTGGTTTCCTCACCCGCGACAGCCGCGTGGTCGAGCGCAAGAAGTACGGCAAGGCCAAGGCCCGCAAGAGCTTCCAGTTCTCGAAGCGCTAAGGCGCATCGAGAGTTCTCGAAGCGAAGAGCTTCGGGGCAAAACACCAGATAATGCCAAGGGCCGGAGCAATCCGGCCCTTTGCTTTTGGGGGGCAGGCGGGTAGGCATGGCAGCTATGTAAGAACGAGCAGCCAATGCCGACCCCCCGGAGAGTCCTCATCGTTACCGACGCCTGGCACCCGCAGATCAATGGGGTGGTGCGGTCGATCGAGCGTGTCGTGGCGGAGATGCTGAAGCGCGGCATCGCCGTCGAGATGCTGACGCCGGCGCAGTTCAAGACGTTTCCGATGCCGGGATATGGCGAGATCCGGCTCAGCCGCACGCTGATGGGGCCGGTCTATCGGCAGATAGCGGCGGCGCAGCCGGACGCCATCCATATCGCCACCGAGGGGCCGCTCGGAATCATGGCGCGGCGGTGGTGCCGGAAGAACGGCTTTCCGTTCTCGACCGCCTATCATACGCAGTTTCCAGAGTATCTGCGGGCGCGGCTGCCGGTTCCCTTACGCTGGAGCTACAGGTTCCTGCGCTGGTTTCACGGGGCGGCGAAGTATTGCCTCGTGGGAACGCCGCACCTCATCGACCTGCTGGAAAAGCGCGGCTTCACCAATGTGGTGATCTGGCAGAAGGGCGTCGATACCGAACTCTTCCATCCAGACAAGCGGATCAAGGCGGACTATCCGGGGCCGGTCTTCCTCTATGTCGGCCGGGTGGCGGTCGAAAAGAACATCCGCGCCTTCCTCGATCTCGACCTGCCGGGCACCAAGCTGGTGGTGGGCGGCGGGCCTAGCCTCGACAAGCTGCGGGCGGAATACCCGGACACGGTGTTCACCGGGCCCAGGCAGGGCGAGGAACTGGCGCGGACGTTTGCTTCGGCCGATGTGTTCGTCTTTCCCAGCAAGACCGACACGTTCGGGCTGGTGCTGCTCGAGGCACTGGCGAGCGGCACCCCGGTGGCGGCGTTCCCGGTGACCGGGCCAATCGACGTGATCGGGAAGGCGCCGGTCGGGGTGCTCGACGGGGACCTGAAGGCGGCGGCGCTGCGGGCCCTCGATGTGGACCGGGCGGCGTGCCGGGCCTATGCCGAGCAATTCAGCTGGGCCGCCAGCACCGACCAGTTTCTCGACAGCCTGCCGACCAGGAACGCGTGAACGACGTAGGATGCGGCGATTGCGTACGGCGCGGCTCGGCGTAGGATGACGGTGCCGGGGGGCGCAGGAGGAGAGTCGTCATGCATCGCTTCAAGATAACCAAGAGCAAGAACGGCGAGTTCGTCGCCAAGTTCGTCTACAACGCCGAAACGATGCTGTGGTCGGAGACCTATGCGGCCAAGGCGAGTGCGCAGAACTGCATCGAGAGCCTGAAGAAGAACGCTCCTGCAGCGCCGGTGATCGACCTCACCAAGGAAGAGACCGGCAAGGGCTATCGCTTCGAGATCGCTGGCTCGAAGGACAAGCAGTTCTTCGTGCGCTTCGTTGCAGCCAATGGCGAGCCGATGGTGCGGTCGGAAACCTACACGCGCCGGGCCAGTGCGCTCAAATGTATCAACTCGCTGAAGACGCGCGCCGCCGCCGCCGAAACCGTCGAGGAACTCTGAGGCCAGCGGCCCTCCGGAGCGCCTTGACCGCGCCGGGATCGGGCCCTACACGGTTGCTCATTCCACCTCGGGAAACGAGCAGATGGCTCAGGGAGTAGCAGCGGCAATGGCAGTCACCGGTTTCGCCGGTGGGCTCGCTCGCGCTAACGCCCCCGCTCGCTAGCTCTCCCCGACAGCCGCCGAGCGGCTGGGGAGAGCGGAAACCATCGAGCAGCGTGACCCCACGATGTTTGCGAACATCCGGGGTCGCTTAACCGAAGCCAAACCATAATTCCGCGATAATCGACGCTCCAAACAGAGTGTGCGTGCGCCCAACGTGCGTCGCGGGTCACCCGAGGTTCAAATGAACGATTTCCACCGCATCCGCCGGCTCCCGCCCTACGTCTTCGATCACATCAACCCCATCAAGGCGCGTCTGCGCGCCAACGGCGTCGACATCATCGACCTGGGCATGGGCAACCCCGACCTGCCGACCCCCGCCGCGATCGTCGAGAAGCTGCAGGAGACGGTGAAGGATTCCCGCACGCACCGCTATTCCAGCTCGCGCGGCATCCCGGGCCTCCGCAAGGCGCAGGCAAGCTATTACGGCCGCCGCTTCGGGGTGAAGCTCGACCCCAATACGCAGGTGGTGGCGACGCTCGGCTCCAAGGAAGGCTTCGCCAACATGGCGCAGGCGATCACTGCGCCGGGCGACGTGGTGCTGGTGCCCAATCCGACCTATCCGATCCACTCGTTCGGCTTCATCATGAGCGGCGGCGTGGTTCGCTCGATGCCGGCCGAGGCCAACGAGGATTTCATGCGCGCGCTCGATCGGGCGGTGCGGCACTCGATCCCCAAGCCCATCGCGCTGGTGCTCAACTATCCGGCCAATCCGACGGCCTACACGGCGACGCTCGACTTCTACAAGGAGGTCGTGAAGTTCTGCAAAGAGCACGACATGTTCATCCTGTCGGACCTCGCCTACGCAGAGATCTATTTCGACGAGGACGTGCCACCGTCGGTGCTGCAGGTGCCGGGCGCCATCGACATCACGGTGGAGTTCACCTCGATGTCGAAGACCTATTCGATGCCCGGCTGGCGCGTCGGGTTCGCCGTGGGCAACGAGCGGCTGATCGCGGCGCTGGC
>Ga0105047_10015052_pt1 | contig 12210 bp, 19 predicted proteins | sample MAT04_FD_78384 | JGI IMG/M metagenome (GOLD analysis project Ga0105047, IMG submission 78384) | Freshwater microbial communities from Lake Fryxell liftoff mats and glacier meltwater in Antarctica - MAT-04 (megahit assembly) | ecosystem: Environmental > Aquatic > Freshwater > Ice > Liftoff... | reverse complement strand
TGCAAACATGCATAAAGGTCGGTCCGAAGTTGGAGGAGCGCTTTGAGGCCGACTTTGATGAAAAAAAAGTTGGCGACCATGTTCACCACTCCCCACATCACGCTAACGATGACAAGCGCCAGGCAGAGCCAGAGAACAATCATGGGTGCCGGTTGATCGCCGAACCAATGCGTGATAAAATCCCGGGCTGATTGGTCGGCGGCTCCTGCTTCGGTTGTCAAAACGCCATCCACAATGTATTTGAATGGCCACGGACGCAGGAGACTCAGAGCAATGCCCAGAAGGGTAAAGACCGTGCCGGCCAAGGTTGGCCAAAGGTAGGGGCGAATATAACGAAGCGCTCGTGAGTAAACAGACACGCATTTCCTATATCTGGTCCTTCGCAACTCTTCTATCGCGAATTTCACGAACGCGCGGCCGCATGCCCGAAATTTGCAAACAGAGAGAACAAGCGTCTCGACTTGTTTGGGGACGGGCTATTGCCTGCGGAGTTTCCACTCCCCGTGGGCGGCACACCCATGCCCCCTGACCTTCAATCGCCGATTGCACATTTCGGGTGCCCGCCACAGATGCGCCCGCCCGCAGCGACGCTCCAAATCCGGGCTCGACGTTTGTCACGGAGCTTGCTACGTCTTCTGCGTCATAAATTTCGTCACGTATGCCTTCCCGCTCACTGAAAATCTTTTTGGTTGAGAACCATGATGATACTCTGGCCTATCTTGCGGAGTATCTTAAGCAATGCGGGCATGATATACGCAGCGCAAAAAGCGTGGATTCCGCATTGCAGGCCCTTGCCGGGGAGCCGGTTGACCTGCTGATTAGCGATATTGGATTGCCGGATGGGGATGGCTGGCAACTCATGCGCCGGATCAGAGAGTTGAAACTCTCCGTGCCCTTCAGCATTGCCATGAGTGGCTACAGCACGCGGGCCGACATTGAGAAAAGCCGCCTCGCCGGCTACCAGCATCATCTGGTCAAGCCCTTTCTGCCAGAGGAATTGGATGTTCTCCTTGAGGAAGCGGCCGCAGCATTTCAAAAAGTTTAACCGATTTGCAAAAAGACACACGCGCAGTCGGTCCAGCAGGCGATTCTGTATAAAACAGAATGGAGATATATGCTTAGCTGGGCTCTTACTTTTCTTATTATTGCTCTTGTTGCCGCCGTCCTTGGTTTTGGAGGTATCGCAGGATCAGCCGCTTGGATCGCTCAAATCCTCTTTGGCTTGTTCGTCATCCTCTTTGTGCTTTCGCTGATCTTTAGAGGAAAGCCGCCAATCGCATAGACTATCGCATGAGCTTGCCACGCGCAGGAATGCGGGCATAGTTGCATGTGATCCAGAACTTGCAGCATCGGACCAATGATTTCAGCTTCCCACGAAACAACGAAGCCTGAACCTGGGGCGAGCGATGCTGATTTGAATGAGTCTCTGTTGTCACTTCTCCTCACTTCCTCCCTGGCTTGTGTAGCTGCGGACCATCTCGGCAAAATCCAGCAATGGAGCGCCGGCGCGAAAGAACTTTTAGGCTGGAGTGCAGAGGACGTGCTACAACAGCCTCTTTCCAAAGTGATGCCCCATTGGCGCACCCCCAAGCACGGCGCACGATCTGGTTCGGATGCGCGCGCATCGGAAGTCTCTCTCCCAAAGAAAAGTGGCGGGATCGTCCGGGTAAAAATTGATAGTACCGCCCTGCCAACAGGGAAATCCCGGAAAGGCGGGCACCTCATCGTGCTTCAAGATATCACCGAACGAAAATTTCTTGAGAGGGCGCTTCTCGAGGCCTCTGAGCGCGAGCAGCGCCGAATCGGGCAGGATTTGCACGATCACTTGTGTCAGCATTTATTGGGAGCCGCCTTTGCTGCGAAGGCCCTGGCAGGTGCCTTGGATCGCGACCACTCAAACCACGCACCTCAGCTTCACGACCTGGCCCGCCTTGTGAATGATTCGGTTTCGCAGGTGAGGGACATCTCGCGTGGTTTAAATCCCGTCGAGCTTGATGCCGCAGGATTGATGTCCTCCCTCCAAGAACTGGCCAATCGTGTCGCCCACTCCATCCCCTGCAGCTTCCGCTGCGATCGCGAAATATTCGTTAAAAACAGCACTGCTGCCTTGAATGCCTACCGCATCACACAAGCAGTTGTAACAGCGGCGATGAAGGAGACCGGCTCAAAAAATATCGCAATCGTTCTCACTAAATCTGGATCTTTGATTCGCCTTCATATCACCGATGATGGGACAACCGAAGGCGAACTGACCTCAGACCTTGCCGGGGTCGCCGCCAAAACCATACAATACCGTGCGCAAGCCATGAACGGGTCTCTCACCTTGAGTTTTGATCCCAAAAGTGGCACCCAAGCCTCCTGCCTCTTTCCCTCATGACCATCACCAAAACAGAAAAAAGTTCCGCTCCTAAAAAGAACCGCGTGCTGATCGTGGATGACCACCCGGTGTTTCGTCATGGAATCTCCGCCCTGATCAATGCCGAAGAGGATCTGATCGTATGCGGTGAGGCGTCCTCATCGCCCTCCGCGCTGGACGCCATGCGGAAGCTGAAGCCGGACATTGCCCTGCTCGATATTTCTTTGCCTGGCACCAATGGCATCGAGCTGATCAAATTGATGAAGGCCGAATATCCCAAGCTGCCCCTCCTCGTTCTTTCTATGCATGACGAGTCCCTCTATGCGCTGCGAGCTTTGAAAGCGGGGGCCCTCGGTTACGTGATGAAAGCCGAGGCGCTCACCCACGTTCTTGATGCCTTGCGCAAAGCATTAAAAGGTGAAATCTACGTGAGCCCGCGTCTGAGCGAACGTCTCATCTTTCAAGCCATCCAAACCACGGACACCAATAGCGGTTCCCCCGTGGATCGGCTTTCCGATCGCGAACTCGAGGTCCTCAACTTTCTGGGCAATGGACTGGGCACCAAGGAAATTGCCTCCAAACTCAACCTCAGCGTCAAAACCATCGAAACTCACCGCGCTCATATCAAAGAAAAACTCGGATTCCGTGACGCGAGTGAAATGATACGCTTCGCCATCGATTGGGTCGCTCAAGAGAAATTGGAGTGACCAAGGGCCTGCTTGCCTGCCCGGGCAGTGGCACGAAGCGGCAAATACCTATGCCGTCACCATGCAGTAGGCAATTGATTAACCGAGAAATGAAAATAGAAGCTAAGGATCACGCGGATTCCACAGCTTATCAGAGATTTGCCTTGCCTGCAATCGACCTGCCGGGTGATCTGAACTTCTCCATAAGCCCCTTTTTATCCGCGTGTTCCAAGTAGTTTGATTCGCTTACTCGCTCTTGCGGGCTGCCTCTTGCCAGTCTGACCCATTGGTCGGCTGTGGTTCTCATCTCTGAATTTAGGATAAAGGGTTTTTTATTGGCTAGTTCCCCCAGAGCCACTACTTGGGGAACCAGTCCCAGTTCCTGTTCCAGTTCCACGTTCAGGAGTCACAGCGGACCCCGTGCCTGTTTTTGGATCACGTGCAGTCCGTGGGTCCAATGCCACTTCTGGATCACGTCCTGTTCTTGGATCCAGCCCAATTTCCGGGTCCCTTCCGGTTCCTGGAGTCGCATCAGGCACTGGCGAGGACATGGGAGCTGGAGAGGGTAACGGAGTCGGCGAGGGATTCGGCGTGGGAGCGGGGGTTGGCGTCGGGGCGGGGATTGGCGTCGGTGAGGGGATTGGGGTTGGTGAAGGAACGGGTACTGGTGACACGCCGAGGTTTGGCCTCGGGGTTGAAGCTGGTTGTTGGGTCGATTGGCTATTGGGTTGGACTGTCGGTTGAGTGGGGGTTTGAATCTGCTGGCCGATGAGAGAGCAGGGGGCAGCAATTGCAATCATGATTGTGGAGACGAGGGTTTTCATTACGCCAAGATCGTTCTGAAATTCTAAGTCAGCCGTCAGGTCAACTCCCTACTCGCCCATAAGGGATCAGACTTTTTTGACAGGCTGCTCAATGTCTCCGTGGTCCTTCGGAGATTGATTCGAATCGGCCAGGTGTCCTTATCCGGCCTTATCCGAGAGATTGTGGGCACGGACCTCCTTGCTAAGTCCGGTCTCCCGCAGCTCTGGATGACTCTCAAAGAAATCGTCTTTGGGAGCGTAGCCCAACAATTCCCTGGCGTCCGAAATATCCATTCGATTAAAGGTGTTGTCACTGAGGGCTTGGAAGATCGCAAATTGTAATTTCTGATCGTCCAGACAGAGCTCGATGAGTTGTTGGAGGTCTCTGCGTGAAACAAAACCATCTGCGTTTGCCATGGAGCCGCCCTCTGAAGGCGCGTCGGAAGGTTGGAAGGCCCCGATCCGCAGAGCTAGAAAAGCTATGCCTTTTTGTGTGGAAAGGTAGCGCCCCAGCGCCTCACCAAAACATTTGGTGACCCCGTAAAGATCTCCGGGATTCACCGGATCGGTGGTTTTGACCTGAACCCCGGCGGGATATCCGGAGATAGCATGGATGGATGAGGCAAACACGATCTTTTTGCATTTAGCTTCCACCGCCGCAGCGAAGAGATGATGTGTCGCGATGATGTTCGCGGGCAGGAGAGCATCCCATTTTGCGAACGCATCAGGAACACCAGCCAAGTGCAGAACAACATCCCTGCCGACACAGGCTTTCCGGGCAGTTTCCAAATCCGCAAGGTCTCCGTGCATCAACTCCCCGAAAAGGCTCAGCGCCTTAGCATCTTCATCCAAGGTGTGGACAAACAAGCGCAGGTCGTAACGATCTGCGGATTCTTTCACGAAGTAGGTGCCAATATTTCCAGCCGCTCCCGTCACCAAGATCTTAAGACGTTCCGGCATGGCGGCCAATTCGCTCTTCAGGGTGAAGGAAAGCATCAACTCGGGATCTCCTGTTTTTTCTTAAAGAAATCCGGGGAGTCATTAGAATATCCCAGCACTGAAGCTCTGTTTCTCATGTCACGGTTTGTGGTCACTAGCCTTTTATCGCTGCTGACGGCCTCAGTGGATCTGTGCAGGTTTAATTCCTCCGCTTCATGGTCTTCATTTGCTTCATGGCAAGCACTATTTTCCCTTCTGGTTTTATCGCCTCCAGCGGAAGGAAGTGTCTTCGTGGATGGTAAGCACCTGAAATGTGCAAACAGGGAGAACATGCGTCTCGCCTATTTGGAAGCTGGCTATTGTCTGCGGAGTCTCCCCTCCCCACGGGCGGGACGCTCATGCCCCCTGACCTTCAATCGCCGATTGCACATTTCAGGCATGTAGTCATACAAGAAAAAAGTTTGGGTGTGATTAAAAATGGGTGTGGTTGAAGACGAACGCCGCAACAGAGTGCCGTGGCTACAATGCGCCTGCTCAGCAACCGAGCGATGTAGCCGCCCCACTCTGTTGGGGCGCCAGCGCGGCTCCGCCGCCATGATTTGATTCTCCGACCGCACCCACTTTTCATCGCACTCAGTCAGAGCCCTGAAAAGAGATGGCGCTATAGGCCGTGGCGCGTTACTTTTTCCGGTATGCAAAACGATTGGGATATCAAGTCACGGGCGCACCAATGCTCGAAGACCGGGCAGGAATTTGCGGAGGGGGACTTTTTTTTCACACTGCTTTTCCGTGAGGCGGAAGGGTTTCGGCGGGAGGATTTGTCCGAGGAGGCTTGGGCGAATCGCAATGAGAACATCCAACCCTTTTCGTTTTGGCGTTCCAAGTATGATCCACCAACACCGCCGCCGCCAGAGGCTTTAAGGAAAGATGATGCGGAGAGTTTGTTGCGGAGTCTATTGGCTGAGGGCAGTCCCGCGACGGCCAATGCAGCGTATATTTTGGCTCTGATGCTGGAGCGCAAGAAGGTGCTTGTGCCCGTGGAATCGAGCGAGCCGGATTTGTTGGTTTATCATCATGCTGGCACGGGTGAGACGTTTGTGGTTCGTAATCCGGCCCTTTCGCTGGACCAAATCCCGGAGGTTCAGCGCGAGGTTTCTGAGCTTCTGGCTGGCAGCTTGCCGGCATGAGTGCTGCGGGCGGTTTGGGAGGACTGGCGTGCCCTCCTTTGTTTCTGGCTCCGATGGCCGGGGTGACCAATACGGTTTTTCGCAGGATTTGCCGGGAGATGGGAGCAGATGTCCTGACCAGCGAATTTGTTTCTGCGGATGGGATCATGCACAAAAATCCCCGGACCCGGCACTACATCGAATTCCACGAAGAGGAGCGGCCGCTGGGGATTCAGCTTTTTGGCGGAGATCCCGAGCGCCTGGCCGAGGCCACGCGAGCGCTTATTGATTGGGTTCGTCCAGATTTTTTGGACATCAATTTTGGATGTCCTGTCAACAAGGTGGTTTCCAAAAATGGAGGTTCTTCGCTGCTGCGGGATTGTCCACTGCTTGCCCGGGTTGCCTCCGCTGTGGTCAAAGCCGCAGGGCCGGTTCCTGTCACCGCCAAGATCCGTATTGGCTGGGATGACCAATCAATCAATGCCAAGCAAACGGCAGCGATTCTGGCCGGCGAGGGCATCACCAGGATTGCCGTTCACGGCCGCACCAAAGCCCAAGGTTACACCGGTTTGGCAAATTGGGATGTGATCGCGGAAGTGGCCGCTGCGGTTTCCGTGCCAGTGATCGGGAATGGAGACATCCGCACGGGGGAGGACGCCATCAACCGCTTTCGTAACTGCGGTGTCGCGGGATTAATGATCGGTCGGGCCGCAATGGCGAACCCATGGATCTTTTCAGAGATTCGGGCGAATGTGGCGGGCGTTCCCTTTTTACAGCCCACCCCCGAAGACCGCTGGAGGCTGATTCTCCATCATTGCCGCGAAGAAGTGGCCTGGCGCGGGGATGAACTTTCCGCCCTCAAATCCATGCGCGCACGACTCATGGCCTACACGCGGGGGATGCCCGGAGGCCCCCGTCTGCGCGAACGCCTGGCCCGCGTCGCAAGCCGTGGCGAACTTGAAGATATTGCCGCGCTCGCGCTAAAGAACCCCGCGCAGGATCAGCTCGGTGCCTTTTCGTAGGGATGGCCATGCCGATCCGACTGGAATACCGTGCGTTCCTTGCCAAATCCGGGGTCGCGTTCGATGAGCGATATGCGTCGGAGGCGATTGGAGGCATGCGACGTCGGCCGCTCTTACCTTTGGGCGTATGAAATTCAAGACTGGAGGAAAGAAGAAAAGCCTCTTGACACCATTCCTCCTATCATGATTAAGTCATCCATGCTTTGATGTGTTACACGTTTGATCCCCCCCGAGACTTCTCGCCTAAATTCTTCCCATGAACCTACAAACCACAAAACTCCCATGGGGTCGCCTCACGCGCGTGCCCCGGAAAACGGGACACAAAACTATGCCTATTACGACAAAGACGCGCAACCGATGGATCCTGACCATTCTTTTGACGTGGTATGTTCATCCCGGATTATTGTTTGGGGCCGGAGACTTGGTTCTGGTCGAGAATGGGCAATCTCAATGTGTGATCGTGGCCGCGGACGGGCTCAGTCCGTCGGAGAAAACCGGGGTCGACGAACTCCAGAAATACCTTAAGAAAATGTCCGGTGCCACGGTTGAAGTGCAAAAGCCGGGAGACGCTAGTAGCAAAGGTCAGGTGAAGCTGGTGGTGGGTAACCAGACAGTTCGTGAATTATATCCCGATGTGAAGTTGGACGATCTGGGCAAGGAGGGATTCATTCTTAAAACCGTGGACAACGCCGTGCTTGTTGCAGGCGGGGAACAGCGCGGGACGATGTATGCGTGCTTCGAGTTGTTGGAAAAGCTCGGGGTCCGTTGGTGGGCACCTGGAGCAACCGATGTTCCACAGAAAGAAACCGTGGCGCTTCCGACTTTGGATGAGCGGCAAATCCCTAAGATCGAGTATCGGGACGCCCTTTACGCGCACAAGTACGTTGACGAAGAAAATAACGGGATCGCATTTAACATTCACAACAAGATGAATGGGTTCTCCTACGGGAATATTCCCGAAGCCCAAGGCGGCCGCTTTTGGTTTCACCAGAATTTGGTCCACAGCCATGCGGTGTTGATGCAGCCGGTGGGGGACTTGGATGGACGCTTTGAAACCCATCCGGAGTATTGGGCACTCCGCAACGGGAAACACTCGAAAGACCAGGTCTGCCCCTCACGGCCCGAGGTTTTCGAGATCATGAAGGCGAACGTGATCAAGCAGTTGAAAGAAAATCCAAAATATGAGTTTGTTGTGGTGGGACAGGAGGACAACAAGAACTTCTGCGAATGTGATGCCTGCATGGCCATGGCAACGAGCGAGGAAGCCCAGGGAGCAGCCACTCTCTTGCTGGCTAACAAGCTAGGTGAGGTCGTGGAGAAGGAATTTCCCGGTAAATTTGTCATGGCCCCGGCCTACCAGTGGACCCGCAAGGCACCCAAAACCCTCAGGCCGCACCGCAATGTCGGCATTGTGCTATGTTCGATCGAGTGCGATTTCAACCGTCCCTTGGAAGAAATGAACACCCGCGAAAATAAGGCCTTTGCCGAAGACATCATCCAATGGGGGAAAATCGCGCCCAAACTTTACATTTGGGACTACGTCACGGATTTTGACCACTATTTTCTGCCCTTCCCCAACCTTGACGCGTTAATTCCAAACATCAAATTTTTCGTTAACCACGGCACGCAGGGTATTTTGGCGCAGGGAAGTCACAAGGGCGTTGGGGGTGAATTTTCCCAACTGCGGAATTGGGTGCTTAACAAAGCCATGTGGAACCCCGACCAACCAGACAATGGCCAGGCCCTGATCACCGAATTCCTGAATGGCTATTATGGTGCAGCGGGACCCGCTATCCAAAAGTATATCGATAGCATGCATGGTCCCGGACGGGCCAATCCCAAAATGGTAGCTGGATGTTACGCCAGGCTGGATGCGGCTTGGCTGAAGCCGGATGTCATAGCCAATGCCGAAGCCGCAATGAGGGAGGCTGAGCAAGCCGTAGCCGACAACCCGGTCCTTTTATCCAGAGTCCAACACGCCCACATGCCTGTCTGGTACGTCCTGCTCAAACGGGGAACCCAGAGCAAAACATGGGCGGCGACCGAGGCAAAAGTCGGCAAACTCGATATTGCGGAGGTGGCCGGGCAATTTTCCAAAGTCGCTGCCGATTGGGACATGCAACACATTGCCGATGGGGAGGAGAGTAAAGGATTTCTGGAATGGGCCAAAGCGTATGCAACCCAGGCAACCAAGGCCCCTCCGCTGCCGCCAGAACTCAAAGACGCCGATCCCGCAAGCTACCGCCTCATCCAAGCCTGCCAAATGGATACGCGAGGACGCTGGTGGGTACCGCAAGAAGGCGCTTCCGATGGCTGGGTCTGCGAAATTCCCGCGCCCACCTGGACCGTGAACCACCAATTCAGTGCATTTGATGACGTCGAGCCGGGTAAGAAATACAAGGTCTTTATCCGGGTGAAGGCCTCGGAACCCCGGACGGAGGGGATGGCCTTGGCCTGCGGACTTTACAAAAGCGAACACATGGACGGCGACCGTGTCGTAAAGGCAGGCTCCGTTATGCCCTCGAAACAAATTCCGGCCTCGGAGCTCGCGGATGGACAATTCCATGCTTTCGAAATCGGCGAATTTGTCGCAGCGAATGACGCCAATACCCACAACGGGCGTTTATGGATTGCGACCGTCAAAGCTGGCGATCCGAAGGTGCTCCTTGACTGCATCTGGCTAAGTGAGGTGGCGAACTAGCGACTCCCCGGTTGCGGCCATCGAGTTTGACAGAAGGCTGGAATGATGTGCTTATAAAAATGCAGCAATTCTCATTTTGAGTGAGCCGTGAGGCATCTTTATTCGGAGCGGTGAATTTATTCGCCGTGCCAAAATTGTGCCGGGCGAAGCTCGGGAAGAATAAGATCGCCGATCCCAGTTTGTCCGCGCACAGGGTTTTTTCAAAATGAGACGTGCTGAGATCCTTCTGGAAGAGGGGTCAAATTCCCAGCAGTCTCTGGTCCACCGGGTATTTGGGTTTTTTGGTGGTGGGAAAAAGCCCGCTGGTGGGAGATCCGGAAATAGGCGGTCACCGACAGAAGAGCCTCAATGGTGGCCTCGGGACCGGTTTTTCCGAGATCCAGGTCTTCAATTCGCGCACCCGATCCGGAAAGGGATTGAGATCGAAGGCGGGGACCAGCCGCCATTGTCCATGGTTTGTGTGCAGAAATCCGTGATTATGCAGATGGTCATCCACATTGGTAATGAAATTGGACTCCTGCCACCAAGGGAAGCCAGGGTTCCAGCGCGAAACGATCCGGTGTAACCCGCCAGGATTCCTCATAGGCAAACGCCACGCGTGCCCTCGCACCCACCCCCTCGTAATAAAGTGTGCCCACCCTCCGGGCCTCATGACCGAGATAAACCGCAATCTCACGCTTCATAGCGGTGTGGGGGATTTCTTGATGCGCACGCGTTTCGGCAGACGGTCTTCATCCAAAAGATGCCCTCAATCGTCGTTCCTCACGTCCACCAAGTCGCCAAACACCGTGCCGAAGCCGAGGACAAACATGGCCATTGCGTTAGCCCCCAGGGCCAGCGGCGTCTCCTTTCTCGATCCGAGAATACGTGCTTTTGGAAACACCCACCCCATTGACGAATCCGCTCGGAGGCCTATGCTTCAATATATGCCTACATCTCCTGCCAATTCCGGCTCCAGACTGGCCCGTTTATTTCGCAATGGGGCCAATCAAGCTGTTCGCATTCCTCGAGAGTTTGAGTTTGAAGGCGAGGCAGTTCTTCTTCGCCGGGAAGGCAAACATCTCGTCATGGAGCCTGTTGTCCAGAGGGGGCTTTTGGAAACTCTCCGCCAGCTTGAGCCGCTCAAGGACGAATTTCCTGATGTGGATGCCGGGCAGCTTCCGCTGGACACTCCGAAAATTTGACCCCTCCCCATGTCCGCCCGCTATCTTCTCGATACCAACATGGTTTCCGATTTGATCCGAAACCCCGGTGGGCGGGTTGCTGCCCGAATCGGCCGGTTGGGCGAAACGCAAGTTTGCATCAACCTGATCGTTGCGGGGGAGATTCGTTTCGGAGTCGCCAAACGCAATTCCCCACGGCTGACCGTCCAGGCAGAGAAAATCCTCTCCGTGCTGCCGATGGCCCCCTTCGAGTCTCCCCTCGATTGCCACTACGCGGACATTCGAAACGCTTTAGAGACCGCCGGAACACCTATTGGCCCCAACGGCCTCTGGATCGCAGCTCATGCCCGCGCCCTAAGAGCCATTTTGGTCACGGACACCGCCGGGGAGTTCGCCCGCGTCCCCGCACTTCGCGTCGAAAACTGGCTGGAATAAAAAGCCGTCTTGTGACGTGGCGGGATCCGGATTGTGTCCATTACGGCCTTCGATGTAGTATTGGCAGCTCTTGGAGGCAGATCGAAAAATGCCAATCGTGCGCTGAGCAATGCAAATCTGATCGTATCGGTCAGTTGGCTATTCCCGTCGGCCTGAACAGAAAATGAATTGAGCAGACTACGGCTTTGCCGTATATTTGCTATGAGCATCGTCACCAGACCACGCAGCGAAAAGGAAATGGACAAGATCGTAGCCGTAATCAGCAGCGCGAGAAAAGAATTGGTGACCTCGAAGGAGAAAGCTCGGGGATTTTTGATTAAACACGGCTATATCACCAAGAGTGGCAAGCTGACAAAGCGTTGCGGCGGGTAATGCGGACCCCCACATGGGTCTTGGGCTATCACGGTTGTGATCGTGAAGTCGGAGAAGCGGTGCTCACCGGAGAAACGAAGCTTTCAGCCAGCAAGAACGATTGGGACTGGCTGGGGACAGGGATTTACTTCTGGGAAAACAGCGCGAAACGCGCCTTGGCTTGGGCGAAGTATGCAAAGCAGCATCCAGAGTTTTTCCGCGTGCCGGTGAAAACCCCATTTGTCGTCGGTGCGGTCGTGGATCTCGGCAATTGTCTCGATCTATTGGAAGCCGGATCGATTCGTATCGTGAAGCGGGCACACGAGGAAATGCGCGAGGTCTTTTCGACTGCCGGTTCCGCGATGCCTTCTAATGAGGGATTAAGGTGGCAGCAGCGGGCAAAATCATCAATCCGTTCTGAATTTTCACTGACCCCAGTTTCCGGCCCATGAGAAATATCGGCTCACCGCTGAAATTGTTTCCATCCGATTCTTCCCCCCCATTGATTGGCTTTATAGCGGAGTGGGGATGCCTGGCGCCCACGCCGTTATCGGATGTTCCCGTCGATCCTTAAAAATGGCCTTTTTG
>Ga0105047_10015046_pt1 | contig 12213 bp, 5 predicted proteins | sample MAT04_FD_78384 | JGI IMG/M metagenome (GOLD analysis project Ga0105047, IMG submission 78384) | Freshwater microbial communities from Lake Fryxell liftoff mats and glacier meltwater in Antarctica - MAT-04 (megahit assembly) | ecosystem: Environmental > Aquatic > Freshwater > Ice > Liftoff... | reverse complement strand
TCAGAGCCGAAGGCGTGGAATCCGAGGCCGAGGCCGAAGGCGGAGAATAATAATATAAAACTTCGGGCTTCGCCCTCGGATTCCACGCTGTCGCTCTGAATGACACAACAAAAGTGATTATTATTATCATTACAACAAGTCTAATTTTGAAAATAATCATCTTCATTGGCTTCTCCGCTGAATAGCCTGCCGACAAAATCGGGGACACATCATTAGTAGATGCTTCATAAAAATCACTATAAAAATCTAATAGTTTCCCAAAAACGGCCCATCCGCTGGGTACAAAAATACCGGCCCAGACACATCCCTTTATATCACTGATCACTTTCTTTAAAAATAAAAAACAATGAAAAAGCACCTGCTGATTTTTTCCGATTATAACTTTAATTTTCTGGCCCAAGCTTACGAAAGCCTGATGAGCCGTTCCACTAGTTCGCTCTTTGTCTTTCTCCTGTTTGCGGGTACTGCCTTGGCCCAGCCCTATATTTCCCGGCACAATTTGACCACTGCCCAATACCAGACGGAATTCAATAAATGGACGGGCGAAGGTTATCGCCTTTCCCAGGTGAGCGGTTACAGCGACGGTGGGCAGGATCGCTACGCTGCTATTTTTGAAAAGGAAAGCGGCCCCACCTGGACGGCCCGCCACGACATGACCGGCGCACAATACCAGACCCAGGCCAACACTTTGAAGCAACAGGGTTACCGCCCCGTGCAAGTGAGTGGTTTTCCATCTGGCAATTCAGCGAAATATGCCGCCATTTTTTTCAAAGAAAGTAATGCCCCAGCGTCGGAAGCGCGGCATGGCATGACTTCCGCAGAATACCAGACGGAATATAACAAATGGACGGGCCAGGGCTATCAACTCACCGATGTCAGCGGCTACACCGTTGGCGGCACGGATTATTACGCGGCTATTTGGGAAAAAATCGGCGGCCCCACGCGCTTTGCCCGCCACCGCATGACCAACGACGAGTATCAGGACGAGGTGAATGAAAAAGTTGGTCAAGGTTATCGGTTACTAAAAGTTTCTGGTTATTCCATTAATAATGCGCCGCGTTTTACTGCCATCTGGATAAAAACAACTGGCCCGGCATTGGCTGCCCGGCACGGACTTTCCGGTTCGCAAAACTACCAGGATGAAGTCGAACGGATGTATTACCAGGGCTACCGGCCAGTGTGGGTCAATGGCTACACAGTGAGTGGCCAGGATAAATACGCAGCGATCTGGACATGCAGCGACCCGTTCAAAGCCAGTGAAATGCAGGCCGTGGATGCCTTGGTGAAAAAATACATGGACGACAACGACGTACCCGGCCTGTCCATCGCCATTGCCCGCAACGGCAAACTCGTGCTGGCCAAGACCTATGGTTACGCCGATCAGGAAGCCAACGAACGCGTGGCTCCCCGTCATTTATTCCGCATCGCCAGCGTCTCGAAGCCGATCACGGCGACCGCCATTATGAAATTGGAACAAGACAATAAACTGGAATTAGGGGAAGAAGTATTTGGCCCCGGTGCCATTCTGGGAACAACCTATGGTAGCAATGCTTATACGACTAACCTGAAAAAAATCACGGTGGATCATCTGCTCACTCACCACGCCGGTGGCTGGGACCAGCAAGGCGATCCAATCGCGCAGGACCAGACCTGGAACCTCACCACCTATATCAATAAAACGCTGGATAACTACCCGCTGGACAATGCACCTGGTGCCGTGTACGACTATTCCAATTTCGGTTTTGCGCTGCTAGGGCGCATTATTGAAAAGAAAACCAATAAGACCTATGAGGATTGGGTGCAGGATAATGTTCTCGCTCCATGTGACATCACCAAGATGCAGATTGGCGGTAGTACACTGGCTCAACGTAAACCCAACGAGGTAAAATACTACGGCAGCAATGCTTATCTGTACAATATCCCGCGTATGGATGCACACGGCGGCTGGATAGCCAGCCCCATTGATCTGGTGCGCTTTCTGGTGCATACAGATCAGTCCAACACCGTTCCGGATATCCTGAGCAGTACTACGCAAACCAAGATGTTCTCCAACAGCGCAACGAACAACAATTACTGCAAAGGCTGGTCGCGCACCAACAGCAACTCCTTCTGGCACAACGGCGCCTTGCCCAGCACACTCTCCGAAATGAAGCGCACCAGCGATGGTTTTTGCTTCGCTATTCTGATGAATACTCGCCCCGGTGCTGGCAAAGACAACAATGGCGGTGGCATGGGTACTCTGCTTGGCAACATCAAGAATACGATTACCAAATGGCCGGCGCACGACCTTTTCTAATGGGCTGTTTTAATAAAGAGTTTTGAGGATTGGAGGATTTGAGTATTCGATCAATTACCACATTATCAAGTATTTGATCGAATACTTAAACCCTCCTGTATTCCATCAAACCCAGGATTTGACTATTTTGATAAAAAATATTTTTCAAAAAACTTTAATTCTCTGGGTACATCTCCGCCACTGAAAACACATCTATTCAAATTCACCATCACACACATTTTCCAAACCACTTTAATTCTCTTCACATCATGACCACGATCAAAAATTTCTTTTCCCTGCTTCTCTTTGTAGCCATCGCTACTGCTTTCACGACCACTAATGCTACTGCGCAAACTGGGGCACCTACTGCTGCCATACAGGAGTTCGTAAGTGCCGCCAAAGATGCTGGCGAAGCGATCGGCCTTTTGCTGCCCGCTGTACAGAAAGTCCGTGAAAGCGCCGCCCGCAGAGCCTTCCTCGATGTATTGGACCGTGCCAGCGATCTGGCTGCCCAAGTAGAAAGAAGCGGCTCCTCTATGACGGCGGCGCAATACAACAGCTATCAGGCACAATTGGGTCGCATCGAGACAGACTTGAACAAGTTGGCCGGTAATACCAACTCTACTCAGGGTAGTCCTGCGGCGGGTTCGGTCGGTGCTTGCCACAAAAGTTGCCACGATGCCTTCGGCAATGGCTTTGGCGGTGGAAAAGGTTGGAACCGCTTTGTCTGCAAAATCGGCTGCATCAAAATCGGTGGCATCGGCGGCTAAGTGAGCGGCTGCGCTGTTTAAAAAACCTGCGACTTATAGTCGCAGGTTTTTTTGTCGTGATCGGTTTAAGATCGCCTCGGTGCTTATCATCTAAAAATCGTGCGACAGCATTATTACGATAAAAAAGCGGTAAAAGCCTGGGTACACCCTGCCCACTGGAGACACATATACCCAAACTATCAATACAATATAATTATGAAAATCTGCTGCTTGCCGCTGTTGCTCGTTTTTGCCGCTTTGGCTTCCGCGCAAACCCCCGACGACTTCGCCGCCGGGCTGCTGCTGGAAGACGAAGTGTATAATACCCAGCCCCGCCAATCGCCCGAAGATGGTGCTAAAAGCGATCTGCCCGCCGCCGTGGACCTCACGCCTTATTGCCCGGAAGTGCGGCATCAGGGTTACATTTTTTCCTGTGTCGGCTGGGCGGCTGGTTATGGGGCTTTGACCATTCAACGCGCCATCGCTAATCAGTGTACCGATAAACAGGTCATCACCCGCAACGCCCATTCCGCCCTGTTTCTGTACAACCAGATCAAAGCCGAGGATTGTAACCAGGGCTCCCGTATTTCCGATGCCCTGAATTTTTTGACCAAAAATGGCGATTGTCTGGCCCGCCAATTTGATTTTGATGTAAATAACTGTGCGCAACTGCCTGATAGCGTGGTGAGGACGCAAGCCAGGCGATTCGCCATTGAGGATTTTATGACCCTTTTTGGTTCCCAGGAAAATGCAGCGGAGAAGGTGCAACGCGTCAAGGTGGCCCTCGCCAAAAACAAACCCGTGGTGGTGGGCTTGCTGGTACTGCGCAATTTTTATGAACTAAAAAACGCGCAATACTGGCATCCAACGCTCGGTAATACCGCTTCCGCCGGTGGCCACGCCCTGGTCGTGGTGGGGTACGACGACCGCAAAATGGCTTTCCGGCTTCTGAATTCCTGGGGCAAAAACTGGGGCGACGGCGGTTATATCTGGATAAAATATGAGGACTTCGGTCATTTTTGTAAATACGCCTATATCCTGTATTTGGCTGCGCCGCAAAAACTTCCCACTGCAGATGTATCCAGTACAAAGCCTGATGTGGCTTCGAACCTGCCGGACGAAAAACCCCTGCTCGAACTGGCTGGCAACTTTCAGTTCCGTGCCCTCACTGGCTGGCAGCCGCAGAGTGGACTACCGCTTTTTGAAACCGCCGAAGCCTTTTTGAATGGTCAAACGTATCGTTTGAAAAAACAGGATTGGCCAATCGGGCAATTATTCCAACTGCTGGCTGCCACGCTCCAGGAGGAGGAATATTTGTACGTATTTAGTGTGGATGCTCGTCGCGAAGTACATTTTCATTGGCCCCGCCAAGCTGGATTGAATGAAAAATTCGATGGTAAAAATGAGAGTGGTCTGCTCCTGAATAGTGGTGAAATTGCCATTCCCGGACCCACTAAAGCCCTGAAACTGACGCAATCCGGCACAGACCGCCTGGTGCTGCTTTTCTCTAAACGTAAAATAGATACGGTCAAAAAACTGGCCGAAACCATCGCTCGTAAAGAAGGTAACTTCACCCAAAACCTCTGGCAAACGCTGGGTAAATATGCGGTGCCGCCCACCGATATTACTTATGCCACCGATCATATCGGCTTCACTGCCGCGACGCGTGCCGAAGGTTTTATGGTGCCATTGATCTTGGAAGTAACCGCGCAGTAAAATAACTTGCGCTGCCAAATTGCCAAAAAGCCAATTGAATTTCGCAAATTTGCAGCACTTTTACCTTCTTCTCCCAATTTCCTGCAATCCGAATTTTCTAAACAATAGAATTACTATTGAATAATAATGCGAATAATGGGTTAATTCTGCTTTTTGAAGTATGCACAAGCCCCGGCAGGGGCGAAATGTTGGTAGTCCAATGGTTGCATGCGCTCCATAAGCCCCGGCAGGGGCGCAATAACGTATGTATTGCGCCCCTGCCGGGGCTTATGGTAGAATAAATATGGACATTACTACCAACATTTTGCCCCTGCCGGAGCGTTTAAACCCATTATTCGCATTAATAACCAATAAACCAGGTCACCATTTTTCCATTAATCAACAGTTATCCGAATCATGCGCACGCTGTTTTTTATGCTGGCTTTTCTTTCCCTGCCAGCGTTTTTGTACAGTCAAAACCTGCAACTGGACTGGCAAAAATCCTTCGGCAACGAGGCAACCATCTATGCCGTCACCGAAGCCACCAATGGTTATCTGGTGGCCGTAGGCAAAACCACGGCCAAAACAAAGGGTGGCTCGGATGGACTGCTAGTGATCGCCGACCATAGCACCGGCCAAATAGTAGCGGAAGTACGACATGGTGGCAGCAAGGACGATATTTTTTATGCCGCTGTCCAAACCTTCGATGGCCGTTTTTTGCTGGCCGGATCCACTGCTTCCAGCGGTAAAGGGGACGAAGATGTCTGGCTGATGTTGGTGGCCGAGAAGGGCCAAAAAGTCTGGGAAACCACGTTCGGTACACCCGGTCGCGATGAGTGTCGCAAAATGCTGCTGCTGCCCGATGGCAACGTCTTATTGGCAGGTTATCAAAACGATCGGAAGCACGGTGATGTATGGTTGGCTAAGGTGGAAAACCAGACTATTGTCTGGGAAAAAAACCTGGGAACAAGCGAATTTGACAACCTTAGCGGTTTGGTATTGGCTGCTGATGGGGGAGTCGTATTTAGTGGAAATACCGGCAAAAAAGCCGAAAAAGGCAGCGGCGATGTCTATCTCGCCAAAGCCGACGCTACTGGAAATTTGCAGTGGAAAAAATGGTTTGGCGAAGGTGGCTGGGAAGAGAATCTGGATCTGATCGCCACCCGCGATGGGGGTTATGCGCTCGCCGGTCTGACCAAATCCAAGGGTGCGGGCGATCTGGATTGCTGGCTGGTCAAAACCAGCCGCGACGGATTTCGCCAGTGGGACAAAACCTATGGCGGCAAAGATGCTGACCTCGCCAATGCCGTCGTGCAGACCAGCGACGATGGTTTTTTGCTGGCCGGGTCCTCCAAATCGCAGCGCAGCGGTGCTCGTTTCTTTGATGCTTTGGTCGTAAAAACTACTTCGGGAGGCGAACAAAAATGGGAAGAATATTATGGCAACGATCGCGATGATGCTTTTACCGCCGCTGGCTTGTTGCACCAGGGAAGTGCCGTTTTAGTGGGCAATTTTGCTGGAAACGCCGCCACGGTTCAGCGTTTTTCAGACCCGCAATCCATGCCACTGGCCGTCACCGGCGTACGCGATTTAGCCACACTGGGCCTTTCCGCAGCCACCGTACCTACTTCCGATGGATCATTGACGCCCGGCGAACACAGTTATCTGGCTTTTCAAATCACCAACCCGGCCGACGTGGACTTGAGCGATCTGCGGGTGACCGTAGATAACCGTACCGGCAGCGATTTAACCGCCTGGAACACCAACTATCTGGGCACTTTGCGAACCGGCAAAAACGTCGAGGTGCGCGTTCCCTTAGCCGCCAGCCCCGATTTTCAGCCTGGTGATCAACATTTGAGGGTCACGGTGAGCGCGGGGACCAAAACCCTCAAATCCTTTGAAAAAACTGTTGCGCTGCGCAAACCCGTGGCCGCTACCTTGCTCATCGCCGATCACACTTTTGAATTGAGTGGCCGCTCCGACGAGGTTACGTTGCACGTCAATATCGAAAACCGGGGCGATTCCAGTTCGCGGGCTGCGGAGGTGCGTTTCACTTTACCCGCCGGTTTGCGCGCCTCCGGGGCCACCTCGCTGCCCATGGGTATCATCGCCGCGCATACCCGGCGCGAAGCAAAATTAGTCTTTATAAAAACGCCGCAATTCACCGCGCCGGTAGCGGCAGTCACCTGTGCTGTATTGGAAAATAGCCGCGAAAAAGCCCGTAAAACCCTGGAATTTCAAACTGGTACCGGGAAATCCACCATCAATGGACCTATTCTGATCTGGACCGATCCTGCTCCGCACGAAACCGGTACCAACAAAGTGCGCCAAAGCAACGATCATTTCGAGTTCAAAATGACCGTGGTGTCGCCCAAGGCCGTCAACACTAAAAACATTAAAATGAAGGTGAATGGCGTGGAAATGGACGGCTCAAAATTCAATGAGGAAGAACTCTCGCCGCCGCGCCAGGAAAACACGCAATATACCTACACCTACCGCAACAAAATCCCGCTGCAACGCGGCAGCAATCGCGTAGAAGTCGTAGTGGACGATCAGGTTTCCGACCCGCTCGAGGTGGAATTTATGCCCGAACGCGCCAACCTTTTCGTCCTGACCATCGGGCCAAAACACGAAGATTTGCAATATACGGCCAAGGATGCCCAGGATTTTGCCCAGGCTTTCGCCAATCAGGGCGGGGAAGGAAAACTGTTCAATCAGGTCATCGTCACTGCCCTGACGGAACCGGAAAAAACCGACATGACCGGCATCAAACAAGCGATTTATGATCAGGTATATCTGTGGGATGATCGGCAGATAAAGCCGGGCGACATGCTGATCGTCTTCCTGTCTTCCCACGGAAAAATAGTGGATAACCGCTTCAAAATCCTGCAAAGCGGCTATAATCCCAAATACGAGCGGCTGACCGTGGATTTTAAAACCGACATCCTGGAAGCCCTCGGCAACGTCAACTGCAAGAAATTGATCTTCCTCGATGCCTGTCATAGTGGGGGAGCCAAAGATGGTTTTGGTGGCCTGAGTCAGGCGGTGGTGGACCTGGCCAAAGCCCAGCCCGGCGTCAGCACCCTGACTTCTTGCGGCAGTATGGAAAAATCCTACGAAGATAAATCCTGGGAAAACGGTGCATTCACCGAAGCGCTACTGGAAGCATTTTCCGGCAAAACCCGCCAGGATGCCAGCGGAAATTTCTGTGCTGATGCCAATGGTGACCGCATTATCCGTTTGGGTGAATTGTACGACTATTTACGTCGCCGCGTCCCGGCCTTAGTGCAGGGCAATATTCCCAATGCGCCCACCGCACAGACCCCTTTTATGCCGGAAAATCAGTTGGATAAAGAATTGCCACTATATTTTTTAGATAAGAACTAAAACCGGAGACCGGAATATATTTCGCTTACATCCCTGCATTAGTTCCCAATACCCAACCGAAGCATGAAACAGCCGAAAATAATCTTCCCGTTACTCTTACTCTGGCTGGCCAGTTCCATAGCCGGCGCGCAGTGCCCCATGAATGATCCGGTCATGGTAATCAATACTGCTAATACCGGCAACGGCTCGCTGCGTTGGGCCATTGATTGTGTGAATAGCGTACCCGCCCTGCATACCATTGAATTTGCTATTTCGGGGCCGCTGCTTAAAATTATTCAGCCGACTTCTGCGCTGCCCAATGTTAGTAAAGCCGGGGCACTGATAGATGGGACTACCCAATCGGTCATTCTGGATGGCAGTTCTACGGCTGGTGCTAACGGGCTGACGTTGGTGGGTAATAATATCACGGTGCAAAGTTTATATGTACGGAGTTTTAGTGGTGCGGCTGGCGGACATGGTATTGTAATTAGTAATGGAAATGGTAGTGTTATCCAGAATAATCGGCTGGCTAATAACCGGGTTGGTATTGGCAGCGGCAGTTCTGCATTTAGTTTTACTATAACCGGCAATATAATCGGAGTGAATAGCGCAGGCAATGCTTTTCCCAATACAGAAGCGGGTATTTCTATTCTGGGCAATCCTACCAACAGCGAAATTTCTAATAATGAAATTGCCTATAATACTGGACAGGGCATCAATACCCTGGCCGGTAATGTGCTGATTTCCAATAATAGTATTTATTGCAATACTGGTGACGGCATCCAGCGCACTGCGGCACCGGCCATTCCGGTCATTACGAGTGCCAGCACCCAACTTGTTCGCGGCCTGGCCGCTGCGGGCCGCGTCATTGAAGTGTTCGTATATAGCACGGTCGGTTGTGCTGCCACTCCGGTGCAGGGCAAAACTTACCTCGGCACGGTCACCACGCCCGGTTCCGGTATTTGGACGCTGATGCCCGCTGCCGGTGCATTGGTCGCCGGTGATCGGGTGACCGCGACCAGTACACAAAATACGAATAACACATCCGAGTTTTCGGCTCCGGTTACGGTGGCGGACTGTGCGGCCTTTGTCGCCAGCATTAGTCAAACTGACGTTGCCTGCTTTGGTGCAAACGATGGTTCGGCGACGGCCATGCCTGATGCTGCCGGGTTTGCTTATGCCTGGAATACCGGCCCCACTACAGCCACTATTTCCGGGCTGGCTCCGGGCATTTATATCGTTACTGTAACCCAAGTAGCCACTGGTTGTACGTCTGTCCGGACGGCAAATATTACGGAACCACCTGCCCTTACATTATCTGTTTCCTCTACTAATGTTTCTTGTTTTAATGGTAATAATGGCACGGCTACGGCTACGGGCAATGGCGGCACCCCAGGTTATACTTTTATGTGGAATAATGGCCAGACCATGCCGATGGAAACGGGCTTAATGGCTGGCAATTATACGGTAACGGTGACGGATATGAATGGCTGCACTATGGTGGAGGGAACAACGGTACTGCAACCTGCGGCGCTTGATTTGGCTGTTTCTGCTACTAATGTTTCTTGTTTTAATGGTAATAATGGGACGGCTACGGCTACGGGCAATGGCGGCACCCCAGGTTATACTTTTATGTGGAATAATGGCCAGACCATGCCGATGGCGATAGACTTAGTAGCGGGTAATTACACCGTGACGGTGACGGATATGAATGGCTGCACTATGGTGGAGGGAACAACGGCACTGCAACCTGCGGCGCTTGGTTTAAATATCAACGCGACTGGTGAAACCGCTGTAAATGCCAATAATGGCCATGCTACCGCTGTTCCAAACGGCGGGGTTGCTCCCTTCACTTATCAATGGAACAATGGGGCCGCTACTGCCCAAATTACGGGTCTCGCACCGGGCATGTACGACCTCACGGTAATGGATCAAAATGGGTGTATTGTCACTGGCTCGACGGTCATCAATTCCTTCTCTTGCGCGGGTCTGCAGGCCACTATTTCCCATACCGATGTAAGTTGTTTTGGCGGCAATAATGGCTCCGCGACGGTTGCGCCTGCGGGTGGTCTGCCGCCTTATGTTTTTGCCTGGAGTAGTGGACAAATTACCGCCACCGCCACGGGTTTAATGACTGGTAATTACACCGTTACGATGACGGATCAGAATAGTTGCACCCACGTGCAGGGCACTACGATTGCCCAACCGACAGCACTCAGCCTGACGGTAAATGCAACCGATGAAACGGCGGTAAACACCAATAATGGTACCGCTGCTGCTTTACCCAATGGTGGCACACCGCCTTTTGTGTACGATTGGAATAATACGGGCACCACCGCCCAAATTACTGGTCTGGTGCCGGGCATTTATACGGTCACCGTCACCGACCAAAACGGCTGCACTATTACCGGTTCCGTTACCGTCAACTCCTTTTCCTGCGCTGGTTTTCAGGCACTGGTTTCCACGATGAATATCAGTTGCTTTGGGGGAAATAATGGCACGGCTACGGCTACGCCGATGGGTGGTACGCCCGGCTACCTTTTTGCCTGGAGCAATGGACAAACGACGGCCACCGCCACGAATCTGGTGGCTGGTACTCATACAGTTACTATTACCGATCAAGGCGGTTGCCTGACGGGGCAGAACGCCCTGCTTACCCAGCCTCCGCTGCTTACCGTGACCATAAATGCCACGAACGAGACGGTAGCGAGCACCAACGATGGCCAGGCCACGGCTGCACCGGATGGTGGCACCGCTATTTTTTCCTATTTATGGAACACGGGAGCCACCACCGCCCAAATCACGAATTTACCGCCTGGCCCGTACACTGTCACCATCACCGATGCGCAGGGCTGCACCACCATCGGCTCGACGACCATTGCGGCGGGCATTGGCTCCGGCGGTTGTATGGTTCCGCCCGTATATGCGCTGGCTGCGCCGGTTCAGGTTTGCGGCAATACCACTTTCAAATTACGGGTGACCGACCCGCTGGCCAATCCGCTCGTCCGGTATGTGTGGATATTGCCCAACGGTGATACCATCGTGACAGATAGTCTCCAACTGAACGTAGTGGCTACCTCCGGCGAATTTTCCGGCGAGTATTTCGTCCTGCGTGATTCAGCGGGTTGTCGCTCTATCGCGGTAGGCGGTGCCGAGATAACGATACTGACCGTGGATGACCTTTTTGCCGGTAATGACACGATATTGTGCAGTGCTGGACTCGCCGTATTAAGGGCCGATCCGCTCACCTCCGGCACCGGCACCTGGGCCTCCCTGGGCACTGCCACCGTGGATGATCCGGGCAAAAATCCCACCGTTGGCCGAAACCTGCAGCCCGGTCGAAACACCTTCGTCTGGCAGGCTGCTTTAGCTAACTGTCCCCAGGCGGGGACCGATACGGTCACCTATTTTCTGGAAAATAAGCCAAATGCCCGCGATGATAATTACACCCTGGAACGTGCTTTCGACGTAGTGGTGATGGAGGTGCTGCTGAATGATGCCCTGGGTGGCTTGACGGATACGCTATTGGTAAATATAAGTGAACCTTCGAGGGGGCAACTGGAATTGCTGGCCGAAACCCGCCGTTTTCGCTACACGGTGGAGGAAGATTTTCGCGGCATCGTTACTTTCCAATACACCGTTTGCAGTCCCGGTGCTGTGTGTACACTGCCTTGCGATACCGCCACAGTGACCATCGAAATAAGGAACCTGCCCACGGTGCCCAGCGGTCTGGTGACGGAAGATAATGGTCCCAATGGTGAACTGACCATTCGTGGGGCGGACGGTTTTACACGCGTAGAGATCACTATTACTGACCGCTGGGGCGATCTTGTTTTTCAGGAAAAAAACTACACAAACGGTCAACCCTGGCTGGGTGATTACCAGAGAACGGGTAAGTATTTGCCGGGCGGTGCTTATTATTATTATTTAAAAGCCTACGATGGTCAGGCCCAGGTGGGGAACACGATGACCGGAGTTATTCACTTGTTCAATAAGTAAGTAAGGAGATAAGTAAATAAGCAAAATTGCAAATGGAGCGCAGTGACATCCCGGTTTTCATCGGGAAGGCAAATGGAGCAAAGCGACATCCCGGTTTTTTATCGGGATAGGCAATGACAATCAGCCAGT
>Ga0105047_10015041_pt1 | contig 12215 bp, 10 predicted proteins | sample MAT04_FD_78384 | JGI IMG/M metagenome (GOLD analysis project Ga0105047, IMG submission 78384) | Freshwater microbial communities from Lake Fryxell liftoff mats and glacier meltwater in Antarctica - MAT-04 (megahit assembly) | ecosystem: Environmental > Aquatic > Freshwater > Ice > Liftoff... | reverse complement strand
TATCCACAGCAGATCGATCGCTGCTTGCTGTTTGCACCGTACTTGAGCGGCACCAACGCTTTAGTAGATTGGGTGGTCGAACGTCTGAACGTTTACTTTGAGTGGAAGACGCAACCTGGGACAGTTGGCTTTGGCTACGGTGGTTTTCACATGCCAGCGCTGCGGGTGTTTTTAGACATGGGGCAGCAGATTCTCGATCGCGCCAAGGTTCAGCCTGCTGCACCCATGCTGATTGTGTCGAGCGCTGGCGATCGCGCCGTCGATAGTGAGGAGCATCAGCAATTATTTCAGGCTGCGCTCAAGTTTCAGCCCAAGTGCTGGTATCACTGTTTCGATCGCAAATTGGGAATGCCGCACAATATGATGACGCAGGCAGAAGGCAATCCACATGCCGATCTCCCGATCGCCATTGCCAAAACGTATGCTGAAAGCGATCTTACCTGGAACGAAATCACAACACTCAGCGAGCGCTGGCAGCAAGGCGAGGCACTGGACGCGATCGTGGAACAACTTCACTTGAACCAGCGACTTTCCCCTGATCGACCGTCCGTGCTGACGACTCTAAAACTCATTGCTGGGGTCACTTGACCGCTAGTTGTCACCATCAAATGCGTCTGTAGGAGGATACATGTAACGTCTCTACAGACGCAAACAACCTTTTTGAACCAGCCTCCTTTTCGCAGCGCCTTACTCATGCCTGTGATCTTGATCACCACTAAACACGACACAAATCACAGTTTAAAAGCCTAGCTGTCACGGTCGTAGCGGAAGAAGGATGACATAACTGAAGTACCACACGTTCCAAAGTCGTTATGTCTAGTTCTCTGCTCAACAAAAGCGCTGCTGTAATCAACGCGATCGCAATCACCACAGCGCTCGCGGTCGTTTCTGGCTACTTGCCGCTTCAGCCCGTCTCTTTCTCCCTTTTGCAAGCAACGCTGCAAACCCAACTGTATAGCAGTCAAAAGTGATTTTAGTTGTTGGTTGTTTGTTAGTTGTTGGAGAGTTAAAGAGGACAGTCCAGAGCCTTGTAGCCGCGACTAAAGTCTTAACTATAAGGACACCTGCCTACACAAGTTCAAAACCCCGGCTTTGTTTGTCGTCCGTACAGGCAGATTTGTGCTTGTAGTCGCAGTTTTAACCGCCGGAGACGTTTCAAACATCCTCTCACCCTTCACGTCTCACTCTTCCCCCAATTGCCTACACTAGAGACGACGCGCTCTAACGGTAGCAATGGTGCGATTAAAACTATGGCAGTGGATGGCGTTGGGACTTCCGATCGCCAGCATCATCGGCTTTCTCGTCACCGCAGCAGGGGTTCAGATTCAGCAGTGGGGCATTAGCTGGATTTGGGGTGTTGTGGCGCTCATGTTTGTGCTTTGGCGCTGGCTGCTGGTGAAATGGACGCAGCCAGCGTTGGCACAGGTACGAGCGGTGGTTGCCGAGGTGACAGAAGAACTGGAAGCGGATGTAACAGCCACAATTGCACCAGCAAGCAGCGTGGCTCGACAAGCTGAGCTTGCGATCCAGACGATTTTGGAAGACGCACGCACTGATCCACCACTCTGGGATGGGTGGACTGAGTTTTGGGCACGCTGTAAGCAAATCGTAGAAGCCGTTGCCCATGCCTATTACCCACAGGTACAACGTCCGCTGCTGCAAATCTACGTACCACAAGCGTATGCGCTGATGCGTGGCACCGTGGACGATATGGATCAGTGGATGCAAAAGCTGTCACCCGCCCTTAATCAGGTGACGATCGGGCAGGCGTATCAGGCGTATGAAATTTACCAAAAGCTGGAGCCATCGGCGCGAAAGGTGCTGCAAGTGTGGAACTGGGCGCAGTGGCTATTGAATCCGGTAGCGGCGCTGGCACGAACAGCAACCCAACGGTCAAGCAATCGAGCCACGCAAGAACTGTTGGTTAATCTGGGGCAGCTTTTGCGAGAAGCGGCGTTGACCAATCTGGGCAGGCAGGCGATCGCGCTCTATGGTGGCATGCCTGCTGCAACGCTGGAACTACCGTCTTCAAGCCCCACCGTGTCCAAAGCGAAGACCCAGACCCTACGCGAAATTTTGTCGCAAGCAGAATCGCCTGAAGCGGTAGAGCAAAAGCCGATCAATATTTTATTGGTAGGACGCACGGGGGCGGGAAAGAGCAGCTTGATCAATACTCTCTTCGTCGATCGCCGCGCTGAAGTAGACGTTCTCCCTAGCACTGATCGTATGCAGGCTTATCACTGGCAGGCAGAGAGTGGCGAATCCTTAACGCTTTGGGACACGCCAGGGTATGAGCAGGCAAAGCGTGAGGATCTGCGAGAGCAAGTGCTGGACTACATCACACAAGCGGATTTACTGCTGCTGGTAACGCCTGCCCTTGATCCGGCACTGCAAATGGATGTGGACTTTCTCAAAGACGCAAAGACAGAGGTAGCAGATTTGCCCGTCATTGCAGTCGTCACTCAGGTCGATCGCCTGCGTCCATTGCGCGAGTGGTCACCACCCTACGATTGGGAATGGGGTGAACGTCCTAAAGAGATTGCCATTCGAGAAGCTACAGAGTATCGTGCCAAGCTGTTGGGCGACTTCTGTAAGCTGGTCGTGCCGATCGTGACGGGCGATTTAGACGCTGGTCGCGCTGCTTGGGGCAACGATATGCTCTCAGTTGGACTCATTCAAGCGATCGCGCCGACCAAGCAGTTGCGCCTTGCCCGCTTTCTGCGTAACCTGGATGCTCGTGCGATCGCCGCCGCCAAAATCATCGATCACTATACGTTTCAGATGACCACGACGCAGGGATTGACAGCTCTGCTCAAAAGTCCCGTGCTGCGCTTCATTTCGACGCTGACGACTGGAGCACCCACACTTGCCTATCTTCTCGCAGAGCAAATTCCTGTAGAGCAACTGCCCATCGTGCTGGGCAAACTCCAGATGGCATACGACCTGTTTACGCTGCTCAATGCCGATTTGCCGAATGCGCGCAACTTTGACCTGCTGGGTTTATGGTCGCTGTTGCTGAACAATACGACAGCACCCGATCGCAACGCCTGGGCGTTTGGTCACGCAGTCACAGATTACTGGACGCATTCCCGCACCACTGAACAGCTCGAAGCGCAGTTTGAGTCATATCTTCAGCAGTATTTAGCGACGTGAGGGCGATCGCAGCGTCTTCTAAACAGCCTGATATTCTGTACCAAGTTGAAAGGGTTTAAGATGTGCTGCGCACTGATTCGGTTGCTCGCATTTCATCCAGCTTGGTTCGCACGGCTTGAACGTCCTGCCACATCAGCCATTTGGGTTGCCCCCGTTCGCGCGATTGGTTTCGCAATAGGTAAGCGGGGTGAAAGATGGGCATGTAGAAGCGATCGTCCTGCTCAATCCACTGTCCTCTCACCTTTGTGATGCCCTGTTTAATCCCCAATAAGCCCTTGAGTGCCGTAGCGCCCGTCAGCAGAATAATCTTTGGATTCACAATGCGGATCTGCTCTAACAAATAGCCTTTGCAGGCTTCTGCTTCATCCGTCGTTGGGGTGCGGTTTTCGGGCGGACGACACTTCACCACATTGCAGATGAAGACATCCTGCTCTGCATTGAGATTCACAGAAGCCAGAATTTTGTCCAGGAGTTGTCCAGATTTGCCCACAAACGGTTTTCCCTGTTCGTCCTCGTTCTGCCCTGGACCTTCGCCCACAATCATAATGGGAGCCTGGATGCTGCCGCGTGAGACGACAGCATTGGTGCGGCTTTGCCCTAACGCGCAGCGGAAGCAGCGACTGCAATGCGACTGCATCTGCGCCATCGTCTGATAGGTGCCAGCCGGGATAGGCACTTTGGCATCTGTGGGAATTTGGTCAGGATCAAAGTGCTGGGGCGGTGGAGCTTCGTTAGTGGCTGGAAGGTTAAACAGGCTGATCTGGTCTTCAGTTGCCATGAATCTGCAAAAAATGCGTAGAGTGGTTGGTAAATGCCAGCTAGGGATGTGTTTCTTCGGAGGGAATGAATTGCTCCACGTGTTCCTGAACTTGACTTCTTCCTAAGCTTTTAAATTTTAGGGTAGTCGCTCTCGGTTCAGCCATTGCGACAGAAAGATTAGTCATCGGGAAGTCGAGAGTCGTAAAACAAGTCGCGTCACGCTGAACTACTGCAAGTATGCAGCGGCTTCCGCCATTGTCACTTGAGGAAAGCTCTTGTAAAAGCGGCTGACGCTATAAAAAGGGTAAGGGGTTGCTAACACGATGACCCGATCGCCATAAGTATGGAGTAGCGGCATCAGTTCAAGGGGCGCGACAGGGGCACAGAGCCAAACTTGAGCGGGCTGCTGCGATCGCACGGCTTGCACGGCTGCTGCCATAGTCATTCCTGTTGCAATGCCATCATCGACTAGAATCGCGATCGCGCCACGTGGACTAAAGCGTGGACTAGCGGGAGAAAGTTCTGCCAACTGAACCTGTGCATGAGTTTGAGCTTCTCGCAAAGCCACTTCGTACGGGTTAGAGGAGGACAAGCTAGTCTCCCGTAGCGGCTCTGAAGACGGTGTCGCGTGTGCATCACGGTAATGAGTATCCCAAACGACATGCCCATCAGCCGTAACCGCTCCGATCGCCAGTTCTACATTGTCGGGGCGGGTAATTTTTTTTGCCACAATCACATCCAGCGGGCAGTTTAATAACTTGGCTACGGGACTTGCAATCGGCAAACCACCCTTGGGCAACGCATAGACAACAAACCGCATAGCCTCTAACCCAAGTTGTTGCTCTACCTCATGCAAAAGCACCTGCGCCAGTTTTTCGCCTGCTTCATGGCGATCGGCAAAGCAGGCGACCGAGCTAGTCTCTCGAAAGGGCAAAAAGGGCATCCTCCTCCCTCAAATCACTTGTAGGAATATCGTTTATCATGACTGATTTTCCTTAATCAGCCCACCACAGCCGTCTTGTTTGATGGAACAGCATCAGAGCACCGAGGCTTCGACGACCTTAAATTAAGGACTGCAATGGCAACCAACGCTGCTGAAAGCTCTTAGAAACGCGGATTTAATAAGGTGTAATGCTTTCTGTAGGGACGTTCCATGGAACGTCCCTACAGAAGGGAAATGGTTCAGATTAATTAATCCACGATCCTAAGGATCGTGGATTAATTAAAACCGACAAATTGTTCGTAGGTAGGGGCGCACGGCTGTGCGCCCCTACGGAAAACGTCGAGGTGATTAAATTCTTGTTCCTTAGCGTTCATTTTTTAGCGATCGTTCGGGTAGTTCGGCACCTCGACTGAATGTCGTTTCCGGAATCTCCTGTCCCAACAGCGTATCTGTTCAGTATCACAAAGGCATCGTTGGCTTGTTTCTCCAAACGCGATACATTGAGCCAACTGCTTGTGTTTCCTGTCACACACACTTCCATGCGGCAACACTCTCAAACCATCCTTCGTTGGGTTCCTTCTGCACTGACGTTGATGCTACTGGCTGCCTGTTCACCACCGCCTCAAAATCAGGTGTCTGAAACTCCCAGCCCGATCGCATCGCAGTCTGAAACCTTGCCAACACCGACAGCTTCTGCGATCGCTCCGCCCAAAAGCAACTCGCCTTCGCCCTCGGCTTCAGTGAGTCAGCCGAAACCGTCGATCACGTCTGCTCCAGTTCAGCAGTCTCAAGCGCCGATCGCCGCCGCGCCTGCTGCCAAGCCACTACCTCTTGAGCGCACGCCGACCTTCCGGGCAACGCCACGTATGGCAGGGTTTTCACCGGATGGCAACTATTTTATTTATCTAGAAAGCTCTCGCGATACAGGGGCTGGTGTACCGAAATCGGCGCTACAGCTTGTGAATATTGAGTCCAATCGCTGCGTTGACAACGGCTGTATTGAAACGCGCTATGGCGAAAAAGAGGCAGGCATCGACACGATGAGCACAACTGATGCCGAAACCGACTTATTGAAGCAAACCTGGAAGGTACGACAGGATTTGCACCTCACGCCGCCCGTTGTTGGAACAGACGTACCGATTCTGTCACGATCGCGTGCTGCTGATGGTAGCGAAACCGTCACCATTCGGTTGAACAACAGCAAGCCCTTGCAGCTTTATCTGCGTCAGAAAAGTACGCCATCTAAAGCCGCTATGCAGCTTGGGGTTTCCTACAATGGACAGCAGCGATCGCTCGACTCCCTCAGCAACTTTAGAGACGACGTAGTGGATTATTCGATCCGTCAGGTGAAGCTGTCGCCCGATGGCAAGCGGATTGCTGTCCTCATTACCGCTACCAAACCGACCTTTGAAGGCACCTTAGGAACAACCCTCATCCAAGGCTTTGTCTTATGAGGCGGCGGTTAGCAAGCAGCAGCGCACTCATAGCTGATCGCTGATACTGGCAGTTTGGTTTGCGTTTTAAGGCTTTACGGCTCCTGATTCACAACTGCGTAACCAGTTCCGAATAGCATCGGCAGTGGCACTTTGGCTGCTATCGCGGGGTGGCGTAACGGGCTGTCGATCGCTCGGATAGGAGCCAATGCGAGAGAATAGTAGTGCTAATCGCCAACCCTCAGCCGTTTGCGCCAAGAACAACCAGTGGTACTGCTGAAACTCAGCGACCTGCTTGCCTGCATACTGTCGTTCTAGAACGGTGAAAAAAACTTGATGTAGGTTGGCATCGGTTGGGTTTTGATACTCGCTAGAGCCAGTTGGTAAGGGCAGAAAGTCAGGCTGACTAGCAACAACGGCATACGTTGGCTCAGTTTGCCGGGAACCCAACCGAGCATTAGAGCGGTTGATGTAGCCTGGTAAATCTCGCAAGAGGGTGGCTGTCAGAGGCTCCAGGGCAGCAGGACAGGTAAATTTGCGGGAGAGGAGAGGGGGTAAGGTGAGAGGGATGAGGTGAGAGGGGGGTTGGAGAGGACGCGTGGGTTGAGCGGGAAGGCGATCGCTAGACGTTGCGACAGCCTTGGTTGGTATGGCTAGCAACCCCATGATTCCCAACCCTATAAGTGCCACTTTCCAGGAATGCCTGTTCCAGCCTGTGACCATTGCTCTACTCCCAATTGTCCATACCCCACACCCTACACCCTGATTCCCCTCTCTTCTACCCAACGGTTGCCAGTTCCTCGCAAATTCGTTCAAAGGCGGCGACTGGATCGGCTGCGGCTGTAACAGGGCGACCAATCACCAAATAGTCTGCGCCTGCTTTCAACGCTGCTGCGGGGGTGACGGTACGACGCTGGTCTTTTGCGTCTGCCCAGGTTGGTCGCACACCAGGACACACCAGCAAAAAATCATCCCCACAGAGCTGTCGTAGTTGTGCTGCCTCCTGCGGTGAACAGACGGCTCCTGCTAGCCCAGCTTCTTTTGCCAAAAGCGCCATATGCAGCACATATTCGGGCAGCTCCAGCGGCACTTTAAGCTCAAAGGCGAGCGATCGCGCCGTCAAGCTCGTCAACAGCGTAATTGCCAGCAACTTGGGCGTTGGCTGTCCTGCGGCGGCGGCACCTGCCTCTGCTGCTTGCTGCGCGGCTTGCAACGCCTCTTTCCCATTCGTCGCGTGCAGAGTCAGTAACTCAACCCCATGACAAGCGGCAGCAGCACAGGCACCTGCAACCGTGTTGGGAATATCGTGAAATTTAAGATCGAGAAAAATCCGTTTTTGCCGCGCTTTGAGTGCCGTTAAAATGGCTGCTCCGCTGCTGACAAATAGTTCCAGCCCCACTTTCCAAAAGGTCACGTTGGGAAGCTGATCGATGAGGGCGATCGCAGCACCTTCACTCGACACATCTAGCGGGACGATCACACGCTCTACAACAGACACATTCAAGCGATTAACTCAACAAGTCCAGTTTACAGCTTGGAGCGACCAGCATCGGTGGCTATGGGCAAAAATCAGCACATCACCATGATTGTAAGTAAAGAGTCCGAGCTATTAACCTGGCAATGTTTGTGATCGTGCTTCGACTCCGCTCAGCACACAGTTAGCCGTGGGTTGAGCGAAGCCGAAACCCACTCATCAAAGGTCGGATCTTTTAGTGCCTGGTTGATAGCTTTTTCTGAAGCCAAGTAGACAAGCACCGTTACTCAACATCCGCAATGCGAAAGCCCATTTGACATTCAAATTGGTCAGGCTGTTGCTCGGTTGCCTTACGAATGGCATGACCGCAACGAAGTTTACCGCTTTGCCAGCGGGGTTTACCGCTTTGATCCGCCATCAAACAAGTCTCGCAGACCGTTTGCGGGGAAATGAGCTGATTGTCCATAAGGATGACCAACATACAACATCTCCAGTGAACGATCGATCCTGGAACTCGTTGCCCTGACTCTATTGTATGGAACTGCTCCAAGAGTTTAGGCGCGTTGCTACACAGCTTAATACGCGCTGCTCAGCACTATCGTATTCCTTGACTCATTTTGGCGAATCGCCGTTCCAATGCGGCGAGAATCGAGTGATTCTGATGCCCTCAAACGCGATTTTCCTCTACCCCGGCGTTGCGGCTGCTAAAGTGGAAAAGTACGTTGAACTTGATGACCTTCTGAACGTTAGTTATGCCGCTTTTTGAGGGGTTTCCTCCTGTGACTCGAACCAACTTAGACTTTCTTGCCGAAACTGATCCCGCGATCGCCACCATTATCCAGCAGGAGCTTCAGCGCCAGCGGGATCACCTGGAACTCATCGCCAGCGAAAACTTTACCTCCGCAGCAGTGATGGCAGCGCAAGGTTCTGTGTTAACCAACAAATATGCTGAAGGGCTTCCGGGCAAGCGCTACTATGGCGGCTGTGAATTTATCGATCGGGCAGAAGAACTGGCAATTGATCGTGCCAAGCAGCTTTTTGGGGCAGCTCACGCTAATGTGCAGCCTCATTCGGGCGCACAAGCAAACTTTGCGGTCTTCCTGAGTTTGTTAGAACCCGGTGACACCATCATGGGCATGGATTTGTCCCACGGTGGGCATCTGACTCATGGGTCACCGGTCAACGTTTCAGGCAAATGGTTCAAGGCACAGCACTACGGCGTGAGTGCTGAAACCGAGCAGTTAGACTACGACCAAATTCGTGATCTGGCGCTGCAACATCGTCCCAAACTGCTGATCTGTGGCTATTCGGCTTATCCTCGCGTGATTGAGTTTGACAAGTTTCGGGCGATCGCCGATGAGGTCGGGGCGTACTTGCTGGCAGATGTCGCTCACATTGCTGGACTCATCGCCACAGGACATCATCCCAACCCCATCCCCTACTGCGATGTCGTGACGACGACGACCCACAAAACGCTCCGTGGTCCAAGAGGTGGCTTGATCCTGACTCGTGATGCGGACTTAGGCAAGAAGCTGGACAAAGCAGTCTTTCCAGGCAGCCAAGGTGGACCGCTGGAGCACGTGGTCGCGGCAAAAGCCGTTGCCTTTGGCGAAGCACTGAAGCCTGAGTTCAAAACCTACAGCGGTCAGGTCATTGAGAATGCTCGGACATTGGCAAAGCAACTGCAAGCACGAGGGCTAAAAGTTGTCTCTGGTGGCACAGATAATCACCTGCTGCTAGTGGATCTACGCTCTGTTGCCATGACGGGTAAGCTAGCAGATCAACTGGTTAGCGGTGTAAATATCACAGCCAACAAAAACACGGTACCGTTTGATCCCGAATCGCCCTTTGTGACCAGCGGTTTGCGGTTAGGATCGCCCGCCATGACCACGCGCGGCATGGGGCAGACGGAGTTTACAGAGATTGGCAACATTATTGCCGATCGCCTCCTCAGTCCTGATGATGCCAGTGTTGCTCAAAACTGCCGTCAGCGTGTGGCTAACTTGTGCAGCCGCTTTCCGCTGTATCCGCATCTGAGTAGTCCGGTGCCAGTATTGGTATAGGGAACAGGCGACAGGAGTCAGAAATCAGGAGTGAGTCGATCATTGCTTCTGACTCCTGTTGCGATCGCCTAGCGAAAGAGCAGCAACCAGAGCGGAATGGTGAACAGCAGGGCGATCGTCGTTAAGGCGATACTGCTTGCAATCAACTCCCGATCTAGCTCATACTCTTCGGCAAGAATTAAGCCTGCAAAAGCACTGGGCATCCCTGACATCAACACCAACACCAAGCGCGCATCACCAGCAAGACCGAGCAGCGTGGTGCCAGCGCCCACTGCAAGGGGCAAAACCAGCATCTTCAAGAGCATGGGTAGAAGCGCAGGCTGAATGCTTTTCCAACCGTGAAGCTGGCTCAGGCGCATCCCCATCAGCAGAAAGGCTCCGGGAATAACGAACCAGCGAGAGGCGTATAGCCCCTGTTCTACCATGTCTGGGAGCGCTACCGATCGCGTGGACGAGCCGATTGCAAACGCCCATAAGGAAGGAACCGTCAGCACATCGCGTAGCTGTACCCACCAATGATTTTGTTGCTGCGATCGACCGTAGTAACTGGCAAGAAACACCCCAATTCCGTACGTACCAACAATATTGTGCGTCACACTGTAGAACACTGCCCAACCCAAATACGGTTGGCTAATCAGCGCGGGTACAAGTCCTAAGCCCACAAAGCCAGTATTGCCGATGGTTGCTGCCAAAATGAAACTACCCCGTTGAGAGGGGTTGAGTTCAGGTTGAGTCGTGTCTACTGGTGTGGACGTGAGTACGGCGATCGACTCATCAAGAGGCTTCGTCGCGGAGAACTCCTCTTGATCTGTAGATGTCGCTCGTAACCAGCGTTGGTAGAGTTGCAGACCACTCCAGGCGAGAATCAGTCCCAGGCTCAGGGCAGCGATCGTCACAGCGGGAGCCAACCCAATGTTTTGGGCGTAATCTGTCTGCCGTGCCAGCGCCAAAATTTGCCAGGGTACGCCAACCCAGTAGAGCGATCGACCCAGCAACCGAGGAAGCGCTTGGGGGACAAACCGAAAAGCAATCAGCCCCAAACCCGTCCACAACACTAATGGTAAATAGGCATCAAAAAGCGTGCCAGCCATCATGAGATTCCTATGGCTCGAAGAACAACCGCCATGCGCTGTTGGCTGGCAGCTTGTCAACAGTCCCACACAGTTCGTTGCAAAACTTTACTGTAGCAGCTTCCAGTTTTGAATCCGCCAGGTGCCTTCTTTCCGCACCAGACTGTAATCAATGCGTAAATTGGGGCTGGACTCAGCATTTTTGCGCTGGTCGGCTTCGTAGTATTCAGTGGCTTCCGTCACGTCTGCCAAAACGGTTGCCTGGTCAGGGTTAGTCGCACTGAGTTCAACTGAACTTACCTTGACGCTATGCTCATACTTTCTGTACTGATTGCTGCGCTTGGCTTCTGCGGCTGCCTCTTGCCATTCAGCTAGCTTCGGTTCTTCAAGGATTTTTGCCAGCGGTTCGACTTTGTGGTCAGCACCCATCGCCTCTGCTTTGGCAGAGAGCCAAGTCTGAATCACTTTTTCCGCACCCGCAGTTGTGAGGGCATCTGTTGTCGCAGTGGAGTTATCGGGCGCAGGTGTCGCGTTCGGGGTTGGTGTGTCAATCAACGGACGATCGAGCCGTAAATTAAGCTGTTCTTCCTGTGCCACAGGGGAAGATACTCTTCGCCAGAGTGAACCCGCTATGAAGCCCAGAGTCACGATCGCCACGATCAGCCCCAACGGCAACAGCCAGGGAAGGAGCATTGCCAGTTTCGTTTTGGCAGGACGCTCACCCCGTCGGCGTGCAGCCGCATTGCCTTGCCCATCGTCATTGCCTGGAGGGCGGTTTGCTGGACGGTTACGAGCGCCAACTGGACGCGTTGCCGTGGCTGTGCGGGCACCCGTCGCTTGAGGTACACGCTCAGCAACGGGCATTGCACCTTCTGTAGATGTACGATCGTCTGGAACCGTCGCAGTGCCCATACGGGCAGCAATATGAGCGCGCGCAGTGTGGATCAGATATTCATGGCTGGTTTCCTCCAGCGATCGCTCAACGACACCACGACTGCTCTCAGCCGCGTTGCCTCCTTCCTCAACATCCGCACGGCGCGATCGACCATTGCTTCTCACTGCCACTGGCTCAGGCACCGAGCGATTGACCTGATTGCGGCTAGCACCGATCGTCGTAGCCGCACTTGAGGCTGCGACCGACGGCTGTAACGAGAGTGCCCAGGCAGTATCGGCATCAACTTCTTCTGGCAGTTCCTCAAGATAGGACTGCACCTGCTGGTCAGCAAAGTAATCTTTTAAGGAAGCGTGTTGCTGCATCAGGTCACGGAAGTGGGGAAAGACCTCCTCCTGTAGCCAGCGTTCGCCGTAGAGACATAGCCC
>Ga0105047_10015038_pt1 | contig 12217 bp, 11 predicted proteins | sample MAT04_FD_78384 | JGI IMG/M metagenome (GOLD analysis project Ga0105047, IMG submission 78384) | Freshwater microbial communities from Lake Fryxell liftoff mats and glacier meltwater in Antarctica - MAT-04 (megahit assembly) | ecosystem: Environmental > Aquatic > Freshwater > Ice > Liftoff... | reverse complement strand
GATTGATCGATCGGTTCTCCGAAGACATTGATTTGACAATTGAGAGAGGTTTACTGGAAGATCTCAGCGTGCCTGCGGATGAACTGGGAATTTCGAAGACCGAACGAAAGCGGCGGATCGATCCCCGGCCGCGCTCACGTCACGTACGGGCGAGCTGAGTAATCCGGATACCGCTCATACACATGCTGAAACAGCGTTTCGCACTTGCTCTCATACAGCGTCTTGGTAAATGCGCGCGGCAACCCACCATCCAGCACATCCTCAATCGCCAACCGCACCTGTGACTTCGCCGACGCTTTCTGACGCCAGTTGATCACCAGCAGGTCTTTGAGTCGCACGAGAAGATCCCGAGCCACCCCCTTGACCTCAGTGCGCTCCTTATCCGTAAGCTCCGGCGCCGGCTTCATGAGTAAATCAAAGATCACCAACTCTTCTTCGCTCATGTTCTCGCGCACGTGACGCTGTTGTTCAACGTTGAGCGACGCCGTTAGTACAGTCAGTTCATGAAACAGATCTTCAATAGTACGACTGCCATTGTTGTACAACTCAATCAACTCTTCAAACTTCTCGGCATAATCCGCGCGCGTTTTGTTTACGGTGATCATCTCCGTCAGCTTCGCACGAATGGCCGCCTTGAGCATCTCCACATCGGTCTTCTTCGTTTGGGACTGCTTGAACTTTTTGGCGAGTGCATCAAAGTCAATCTTCGACAGCTCCAATAGCGTGCCCGGCGTTTCCGGAATGCTGACGCCCGCGATAGAGTAATCCAGCACTTCGCTGATTCCCTCCATCACCATCGAGATATCTGCCGGTTTGTCATTGAGTTTGCCACGAATGGAATCGGCGATCGCGTTGATACACGCCACCGGTCCCGCAAACTCCACCGCGGCCACGTCGGGCATGATCGCGCGAAATAGCGTCGTCACGAGGCGCGTGTGACCGAAAAACTCCTGCCGCAGCCCGTCGGGAGCGATCAACGCTTCAACAGCCAGCCCGAGCTGCTCCAGCCGCTCCATTGTCTGGCGTGGCAATTTCTGAATGGCCGCGAGATCGACATCGCGGTCACCGCAGAACTTTGAGGCCGCCGCCATCGCCTTTCGAAGCTCATCCACCAGCGCGGATTTGTCCCTCACGGGCGTCTCACCGTTCTTGCCGGATCCATAAATCGCGAGCGCGCGCTCCAGCGACGCAAACACGTTCGCGTAGTCGACAATCAGCCCGCTGTGTTTGCCAGGAATACACGGTTCGCGCGCGCAATAGTCTGCATCAGCGTGTGATTCCGCATCGGCTTATCGATGTAAATCGTCGAACAACTCGGCGCATCAGAACCGGTGAGCCACATGGCGCACACAAATACCAGACGCAGCGGATTCTCCGTGTCCTTGAACGACTCATCGAGCTGTTCATCGTTCATGCGCTTGCGATGCGGCCAATCTCAAGCCCCAGCTTCTGCATCCCGGCAATCTCGTTCTGCGCCGGCGAGACGATAACCGCCATGTCCGTTGTGCGAAGCACCTCAAGCCGACGACTTACATCCGCGTACTCGGCATCCTGCTTGAGTGTTCGGTTGCGCACGAGATACAACTTCTTCGACAGCGCTTCGCATCGCTCAAGTTCAGGCGTCCAATACTTGCGTACCTTGTCATGCATGCGTAACGCGGTGGCTTTGTCAATTGACACCACCATCGCTTTGCCTAGAAATCCGCGACCAAGAAAGTGGCGCACAATATCTTTCTTAACGGTTTCCAGGCGGTCATCACGCGTGAGAAGGTGGTATTGACGCCCTAACTCTCGTTCAAGCCGCGCTTCCTGTTGTTCGTCAAGCTCCGCGGCTTCGATGGCGTCGTAAATGTCTTCGTTAAGCGTGGGATTAACGAGCCCCAGCGCCGGCGTGCGATTCTCGTAGAACAGCGGAACCGTCGCACCATCTTCCACCGATTGCTGGAAATCGTAAATGGACACATAGTCGCCAAACACTTCTTTCGTACGCGCTTCTCCAGCAATAAGGGGCGTTCCCGTGAATGCCAGGAACATCGCCTTGGGCAACGCCGACCGCATGTTGAGCGCGAGCGTGTCGTACTGGCTGCGATGCGCCTCATCCGTCAGCACCACCACATCGGCGCGATCCGACAACTGCTCGGCCGACTGAAACTTCTGAATCAGCGTAAAGACGTAGCGATGATTGCCGCGCAGCAATTCGCGCAGATTTGCACCGCTGCTTGCATGACAGGCTTCGCCGTCTTCCTCGGTGACGGCACCGGTGGCTTTGAACGTGGTGGCAATCTGTTCGTCAAGCTCCACGCGATCCGTAACAACCACGAAGCTCCAGTTGCCTTCGATCTTGCGCAATATTTTCTGCGCGAAGAACACCATCGCAAAACTTTTGCCGCTGCCTTGTGTCTGCCAGAATACGCCGCCGCGTCCGTGTCCGAGTTCGCGTGCTTTGAGCATTGCAGCAATCGCGTTGTTGACGCCGAGGAATTGGTGGTTCTGCCCGACAATCTTGATGAGGCCGGATTTGTGTTCGGAGAATAACGTGAAGTTTTCAACGAGATCGAGCAGGCGTGTTTTATCGCACGTTCCGCGCAGCATCACTTCAAGTGAAACGCGTCGCGGTTCGTCTTCGCGTTCGATGCGTTTCCATTCGAAGTAGCGATCCCAGCTTGCGGTGAGCGATCCTACTTTGCTGTCCGTTCCGTTTGATGCAATGAGAAACGCGTTTTACCAGAAGAGTGCGGGAATTTCGCGCTTGTAGTGTGTGAGATTGCCGTCAAATGCGGCGCGCGCCGGTTCGCTTGGTTTCTTGAGTTCGATGACAACCAGCGGGAGGCCATTTACAAAACCAACCAGATCGGGTCGACAGTTGTACAGTGCGCCAACGACGCTGAATTGACTGACTAAGAGAAAATTGTTGTTCGTCGGATTAGCCCAGTCAATGACCGTGAGGCGCTCCGGTTTCTGGCCGCCGGTTTCATCGGGCACTGATACGGGAATGCCGTCTTTCAGCAGCGTGTACACTTCGCGATTGGCGGCTTCGAGGCTCATGGCCGAGCGGTCGCGTGCCAGTTGGTCGATGGCGCTTTCGATGATGTCGGCGTCGATTGACGGATTCAGGCGTTGCAGCGCGCGGCGCAGACCCGCGACCAGTACCACTTCGCCTTTCGTTTCGCGTTCGAGTGTGCCTGATGGGCCGAACGTTTCTTCATTGGCCGACACCGTGGTCCAACCGAGTTCGGCAAACAGCCCGATGGCCGGTTGTTCGACGAGTTGGTCTTCGGTGTAGGCGTGTGGTGTCATTCCGAATCGGGGGCGAGGGCCTTTTCCAGTTCCTCAATCGTGGGGATTGATCCCTTGAGTGACTGCGGCAATGAGTCTACCAGTTTCGTGACGTATCCGGACACGCCAATGGGTTTGGCCATGTCGCGCAGCGCGTATTCGGCGATTACGCGGTTTTTGTTGCGGCAGAGAATCAACCCGATGGATGGTGCATCGCCCGTTTGTCGGAATGTGTCGTCTACGGCCGAGAGGTAGAAGTTCATTTTGCCGGCGGCTTCGGGTGTGAAGTCGCGTGCTTTGAGATCAATGACAATGAAGCAGCGCAGTTTGAGGTGGTAAAAGAGGAGGTCGAGGTAGAAGTCCTGATCGCCGACGTCGAGATGGACTTGTCGTCCAACCAGTGCAAAGCCTGCGCCCAGTTCGAGCAGAAATTTTTCGACGTGCGTGATGAGGCCCGTTTCGACGGAGCGTTCGTTGGCGTCGTCGGTCAGCGTGAGGAAGTCGAACAGGTACGGATCTTTCGTAAGCTGCTGCGCGAGATTGGACTGCGCGGGCGGCAGCGTGGTCTTGAAATTCGTGATCGCTTTGCCCTGACGATTGTGCAGGCCGCTGTCGATTTGGAGGGCGAGGACGTTGCGAGACCAGCCGTGCTCGACGGCGCGGGCGGCGTACCAGAGGCGGGTGGCGGGTGACTTCAGCTTGTCGATGAGCGCTATGTGGTGGTACCACGGTATTTGGGCAAGAGGTGCTTGCACAATTGGCGACGATCCACTTCGGAATTGGGCAAGGGGTGCTTGCCCAATTGCCGAAACTGACGGAGCAAATTGTGCACCAGCCGGGTGCAGAATTGCCGGGGCCGAATCGGCTAATTGTCCAACGGCCTGTTGGACGGTTGTGGTTGCCGGCCACGCCGCCGCGAAGGTGCGCATGTATCTCAGGTTGCGAGGGGAGAACCCCTGTTGGCCAGGGAATTCATGCTGCAGGTCCGCGGAGAGTCGGGCGATTACTTTAGCGCCCCATCCGGCCATTTTCTGGCGGTCTAGAATCAGCCGACCGATGTCCCAGTAAAGCGTCAACAATTCCCGATTGGCCGCCAGACCCGCTTTGACGCGCGCCAATTGCACCCGTGCCTTGATCTCGGCCAGCAGGGGGGCGTAGTCGGGAGGGACGGGAGCGGCGGAATCTGTCTGCTTGGAAACGCGTTTCGGCATGGTCAGCAATTCACTGCGTTAATCCGTGTGTCGCAATGGGTGCGACGTTTTGATACGCCGACAATTGTGCACCAAGCTGCTGCACAATTGGAGTTTCGGCGGATACAAACTACCCACCCATCGAGCCCTCACTTAAACCGCTCCCGGATGTAATCATGCGTGTGACTCGCCGGTAACGCCGGCGAAGATGCCCCTGCACGAATGAAGAACTCTTCGACCGATCCATTCTTGACGAAAACCGGTTTGGAGCTGGCGGTACATTCAACAACGAGCACACGTTTCGCGCCAATATCAGCGAACGAAGGCTTCAGACACGCGAAGGCCGCACCACCCAGGCGGTCCTTGATGAGATTGTCCAGGTGCAACGCCATCTTGTCCTCGTTGGCGAACTTGTCCGACTCCAATCCAATCGCTTCGCCGTTGTCGTTTACGCCAACAAACAGCGTACCGCCATTGGAATTGAGGAACGCTGCGAGCGTCTTGAGCACCGCATGCTCCATTTTCGCGTCCGCTTGATCCGTTTGCAGATTGTTGCGCAGCGTTGATTTGAATTCGGTGCGTGTTCCCTCGCCTCGGCTAATGCGCGATTCAAGAGGATCATCTTCTGGCGCGATTGTTTCGCCATGCGTCAGGCGTTGATACGCGTCCGCAATGACTTTCGCGATGCCCTTACGTCGCGCGTCGAGGAACGCCTCGTATTCCATGACTTCCCATCCAGTGGGAAGCGCATGCCAATAGGCTTGATTCGCCTGTTCCTTTGTGCTGAGTCGGGTCCAATACTTCGAGAAGTAATCTGACGGTGGCGCGTCAGAGATCGCGATATTGTCATTCCACTCGACCAGCGCATAGTTCGCAAGCTGGTTCGTCTCGCGAATCGAACTGAATCCAAAGCCCGACAGATAGTTCTTGGGAAAAAGATGGTGTCGTTCCGCAGCCGACTTGGGTGATGATATTGACGGATCAAGGACATCGCGTGTTCGCTTCTTCGAGAAGAGAACTCGCGCATCAGACAGATTGAGCGACGCGTGATACGCAAATAGCAGCGGCGTCGCCGCGGACGACGTGACCAGACGGTTGGGAAGCGTGACAGACCAGAAATCTGCCGTGAGCTCGGCCACCATCACACGTTCCACCCACGCGAGAAACTCCGCTGCGGTATTGACGCTGCGCAGTGCTGCCAGGTCGCGTTCCATCTGTGATTCAGAGGAAGCGATGTAGCGGCTTGTGATTGACGTCATGAAATACCAACGACCAATCACCTGTCCAAGCGTGTTCAGATTTACCTTCAAGTCGACACGTGCGATCAGATAGACAATGTACGCGTAGTAGACCGTTGTTTCGGAGCTGATCAGATTTGCGCCGGTGAAACCACTCTGTTTGAGAATTCCCAGGAAATCGTGCCAGTGCGTCAGGTTCAGAACATGTTTCTGCGCCTCTTTCAGTTTCTCGAATTGCGTCTCGCGTTGCGTCTCGCTGAACTGCTCCGTTTCCATGTCTTTGCCACGAAGCAGCGAGTAGGCCGATTTGAGACGTGCACGACGAAACGCCATACCAATTGCCGCACGGAGCAGCTGATCGGGTGAAGGAACGAGAAAGTGGTTGAACGGACTCGTACCAACTTTCGCCGGCTGGCGAGCAGCGCGACAGAAGTCTTCGAGTTCCTTTCGCCCGTCTTCCCAGAAGACCGACATTAATGTGAGAATGAAATCAGATTCGTTGAGCTTCTTTCCTTCGCTGTTGATGCGAACGAACACCTCGGCTACTTGTTCCTCCTCGATGTTCGCGGAGAGCTGCAGCGTTGTGAAGGGAAACCCGGTCAAACTGAACAGTCGTTGCAGTGAGTCTTCGCAGGTCTTCTTTTCTTCCAGAGAAAAGGCGCGCTCATTCCGAGTGCGGTACGCATCGAGATTCTCGAGGTACGCTCCTACACTCTTGTACTGACTCGCGCCCGGTGCAAACAACAGTGAGATATCAGGTATGTACTCGGGATCCTTACGAATGGCCGCGTCGCAAACTTCGAACTTTCCATCGGTTGGACGAAAGGCGATTTCGATTTTTTCCGATTCGTAGTTCTCGCGAATAACCGCGATGCCTTTCAATACCGCGTACAGCGACGTCAGTCTCTGTTGACCATCAACGATGAGCAGGTTTGGCACTTTCTGATGGTGTTGCACACCGATTTGTTTTGTCTTCGCGCCAACTTGATTCTCCCAGAACAAAAAATATCCGACCGGATATCCACGGTACATCGAATCGAAAAGATCGCGCACTTTTGCGTTCTTCCACACGAACGGGCGTTGGATGTCGGGAAGTCCGATTTCACCCATCGCGATGTCTTCGATGAGTTTGGAGAGGGAGTAGCCGACTTCTTTGAAGAGTGTGGTGGTCATGGGTCGGTATTTTGGAGGGAGACATTCCCTGACAGCAGGCGCGGCAAAAGTAAGTCACGAGTACGTCGCAAATTCTGGACTTGCCGCTGTAGCGCGAGCATCTGTTTGCCAATCGGGGTGACCCGAGATTCAAAGCTATGTACAAGTGCTGAAGGTGGCTGTACGAAATCAATCGTTTTAAAAACACCGCGACTAATTTCTTTGAATGTCGCTCCCGAAGCCATTCGTAGAAAAGTCGGCACGTTTTCCGTTAGCCAATGGAAAAGGAAGTACAGGGGCACCCGATCGTTTGGAATGCAGGTAATGAATCCTTGGTTTGTGCATGCTTCATGTGTGTTGATCGCGATCGCGCCGATAGTTGCACGACTTGTAAGCATCACACTAAATGGCGGGAACAGTCGGGCCGAGCTCTTTTGAAGGCCTATTGAAGTTATGTGGTCGCGTGAATCATCCATGAACATGGTGGCCGCTCCGGTAAGGTTATTCGGAGAGTACCACTGAACATCCCCTTGTTCCCAGAATTCTGGATTGGCACGCGCAGGTGTGCCGCCACCCGAAATTTCGAACGAATCTCCGACCTTCTTCACCTCCCACCCCTTCGGAATCTCCCCAAGCGCCGACGCAACACGCAACACACTCTCGTGCCCCGGAAACCGAAAGTAGACGAACCACTCACGGTACAGCTTGCGCGCCATCTCCTCCAATATCCGGATGCGACGCTGGCTGTTGTCCATCAGTTGATCGTAGGCGGTGAGGCATGCAGCGATCTTCTGCTGAATTGAAAGAGGTGGGAGTAGGAATCGATAGTCGAGTATCTGCTGTCCGCTTATATGGGGGACATTTACACCTGTCGTGATCGGCTCTACGTATTCCTCGAAGCTCCGGCTTCCGATAACAAATCGCAGAAAGTTTTGATCTAGGCCCTGAACGTTGGTACGAAGCCGTGCACAGCGCTGGACCAGCAATGCCGGAGGATCGCCCTCGCGAATGAATGACCATTTCAAACCCGCGGGAATCCACGGACGGTCCATCGCAACCACAACGTCGTTCGGAACGAGATGAAACTTCGTAAGCTGATTCCAATCGGAAGCGGGCCATCGCTTAGAGATGTCCCAGAGTATGTGGCCCTGGCTGACGTTCTCACCCTTCACGAGCGCCACGGCAGCGTGACGGTGTAAAACATGTTCGGACCAACCGCGACCATCACATCAACGGCGTGCGATTCAATGAGTTGTTTCCGCAACTCCTGCTCGGAACTTCGCGCGTCCGACGCAGAATTCGCCATTACAAATCCCGCGCGCCCCTTTTTGTTCAGTGCCGAGTAGAAGAGCTGAATCCAGAGGTAATTGCCGTTGTCCGTTTTCGGCAATCCAAACGGAAAGCGACGTCCTTTGCCAACGGCATCCTTCAAACGCTCCTTGTCCACCGCATTCACATTGAACGGCGGATTAGCCAGCACGAAATCAAAACTGCCGGTCGCATCATGCGGATCGTCGTAATAGCTGTTGACGTTGCCGCCATGTTTGATGTCGCCTTCCAACCCGTGCACCGCGAGATTGAGCCGGCACAACCGCCCCGTCTCATCGGTCTTCTCCACGCCGTGAATAGACAACTCGGCCGCCGGCTTCCCTTTGTGCTCGGATACAAACCGCGCCGACTGCACAAACATGCCGCCCGATCCACACGCCGGATCGAGAATCTTTCCGTGATACGGTTCAATCACTTCGGTCAACAACCGCACAATGCTGCTGGGCGTGTAGAACTCACCACCGCCCTGTCCTTCGCTCATCGCGAACTCACCCAGGAAGTATTCGTAGATGCGCCCGAACGCGTCGTAGTCCAGCGTGGCGGGAATCTCCGAGACCTTCTTGAGCAACTCCTTGAGCAGCGTGGTGGTGAAGATGGTGTACGTCTTGGGCAGCACACCCGCGAGCTGCGGGTTGGCCTTCTCGATGTCGCGCATGGCGTCGTTGATCTTCGCCAACGTTGTCGCCCTCGGGCCGGCTCAGCAGATAGTCGAACCGCGCGTGCTCCGGCAGATACAGATAGCCGTCCGCGTGGTAGGCCGCCGCGTCATCCACCCGTGAAGCGCGCCGAGACGAACCGCCGGCCTTGTCCAGCTTTGCGCGCTGGGCGGCAAAACTCACGCCCGCAAACCGCAGGAAAATCAGCCCGAGCACCGGTGCCGAGTATTGCTGGGCCTTGAGCTCGGAGTTGGCGCGAAGCTGGTCGGCCGCGTCCCACAGGCGCTTTTCGAGGGCCTCGTTGGCGGCGTTCTTCTCGGTGGGGGCAATCCAGATCATTCGGGGAGGGCGGGAGAGGGCGTTGCGGACGTCGCCGGTGCGGACAATTGGGCCCGCCGTTTGGGCGGCGATTCTTGCCCGCGTACCATAACGTTTGACGACGATATTCGCACTTGAATCGTTTCGGACGCTCTCTTGCTGTCCTTTGAGGGAATGGGCGTACAGGCTGCACCCGGCGTCAGTTCATTTTTCCCTTGTAGTTCAGGAATTTATGAGTTTGCCTGATTTCCATATTCCTTTCTTCCAATTCAACTTTATAAGCCGTACAAGAACTGTTAATTTCAAGTAATTTCTTATTACTTTCCAAAATCTACGTATTTCCTGAAGCGGAATTTCATACATGAAGTATATTATTTCCATAAGTGACGTATTTCCTGAACAGGAAATACTCAATCTGAGCTAACTTGACAGCGTCGATGGCGGTTAAAACCATACTACACATATGCTTACAAAGAAGGATGTTGAAAGAACGTTGACCAAGGGTCTGGGCTTCCCCCCGTTCTCTGTCGACTTGCGCCCAGAAGCCAGCGAAGTCCCGACCTCGCGACGGTTTCAGCCTGACTTTCTCCTCTCTGTCGCATGGGAGGGGATGGTCCGTGATTTCGTTGTGGAGTACAAGTCGACTCCGGGACTATCTCGGCTGCGGTCAGCCATCGCCCAAGCCAAGGCCCTCGCCTACTCCAATCCGGCATTTCTCCCAATGGTGCTGATGCCGTATCTCAGCCCGGAGGCGCTGGACGAACTGGTGCGGGCGGAAATCAGCGGGCTGGATCTCTGCGGCAACGGCGTCATCTACGTGCCGGGTTCGTGGTTTGCCTACCGCACCGGCACGGCCAACAAATTTCCCGACAGCGCTCCCATCGTCAGCCCGTACCGCGGCAATCAATCCATTGTCGCCCGGGCCTTTCTCGCGCGGTCGGCTTTCGGCAAACAGACCGAACTGGTTAGCTACCTGAGCGAGTCTGGCATTGCTCCTTCAACTGTCTCAAAAATGCTGGTATCGCTGGAGCAGGACCTGCTGATCACGAAGAAGCCGGAGATCCGGGTGGTCCGCCCGGATGCACTGCTCGATCGACTGCGCGAGGATTACATCCCACCCGTCAGTCGTTACAGCGAGAAAGTGCGTCTTCTCGGAAGCGAGACAGCCTGGACTCAGATCAACAAGAATGTGGCCGACCGTGGCATGCGCTACGCCATTTCCAACCCGGAGCGCTATGCAGTGCTGCCACGCAGTTCATCGGCGTACCGGGTGTTCACCAACAGCGTCGAAGACTTTCTCGCGGGACTCGAATACTCCCCCGACGACCGCTTCCCTACGCTTGAACTGATCGAAACCGAGTCACGCGTCCCGTTCTTTGACAAACAATTTGCGGACGAGCGCTGGTGGACATCGCCTATTCAGGAATATCTGGCACTCGCGAACGGCGGCAAACGCGAGGCTGAAGCGGCTGTCGCCATTCGGAAACAGATACTTCAGCCGGATCAACCAACGTGACCACCGATCCGCTGCGCGACACCTTGGTCGATCTCGCGCTAATGCTCAAGCCCGATCACATCGAGCTGATTGTGGGTGGCGGCTATGGCTTGGTGCTACGCAGCGAGATGATTGCCAAACGCGAGCACTTCAGCCGCTTTGGCATCAACACAATCGTACGATCAACCGGCGACCTTGACTGCTTCCTCGGCGCCGAAGTAGTCAGTGACAGCGCCAAGACACGTCGTATTGCGGAAGCGCTCGAATCGATGGGATTCACAGCAATTCAACGCTATTGGCAGTTCAGCAAGTCCATTGGCGACCGTGGCGAAATTCACATCGATCTGCTCGCGGCGGACGTTCCAGCACCACTCGTTGCGAACATACAACGACCAAATGACAGTCGTCGATTTCGTCCACGTGGCTTCGACAAACTACACGGTCGCCGCACGCCAGAAGCAGTGACAGTACAGCGTTTGCCGAGCCGCGTTGATGCCAGTCGTGATGGACGCGATGCTTTCGTGCTCATCCCACATCCGCTGTCGTTCATTCTCATGAAACTGTTTGCATTTCGTGATCGCATCGTCCAGGCCGATGACGACTACGGTGCTTACCACGCGTTTGATATTCTGCAAACGATCGATTCAATGAACCACGAAGAATGGGATCAAACCCCAGAATTCCTTGATGATCCGGTCGCAACAAGCACGGTGACAGAAGCACGAGAGATTGTTCGGCAATTGCTCTCTTCGCCGTATGCGGATGGATCGGTGCGCCTGATCGATTATGCGCGTAGCAAACAGAACGTCCCAATAACAGCTCAGCAACTTGAACACTTTGTCAACGAATTGAAGGATCTGCTGAAAGTCTGAACTTACTGCGCGGTCCCGGAGCTTCTTCTTCGCTCAAGCCTGACTGTTTCAGCATTGCTCTCACAAGAGGGCGTGGAAGATCACCAGCCGGCACCATCTCACGTGCTGTTACGGTGGGAAGGCGAGCCATGACCTAAGCGATGGCTCTGACCGGTACCTGAATAATGGCGTTGATAGGGCGAACGTCATCGTGAGGCACAGGCAGATTGTGTTTGAGCAGTCCGTCAACGTGCAGCTCGATTGCCTCACGGACTTTTTCGAGTGCATGTGCCTGGGTTTCTCCGTACGAAAAACAGCCAGGGAGGGCCGGGACCGTGACCATGAACCCCCCTTCTTCGAGCGGTTCCAGCACGACATTGTAAGTGGTGTCATTGGGCATATCGAATGGTATCAGATCACGGTGAAGGGATCAATGCGGGGGAAGTGCGGTGCGAGGCACTCAGGACAAAGTGCCGGTGGATCATCATCGCCGCCAAACTGCGACTGATTGCGGAAAGCTGATGACGCCGCATGCGACCTACGACGCCGTCGTCTTCCGGGATGGCATTTTGCGGGGCCGCATAAAACACTCCGCCGGAATTCCCAATTCCGCATGCAGGCGTTGCATCATCTCTAAACTCAGCGAGCGCTTGCGGTTCAGAATTTCCGACACACGCCCGCTCGAGCCCAGAATACTTTCCAGGTCTCGCCG
>Ga0105047_10015036_pt1 | contig 12219 bp, 11 predicted proteins | sample MAT04_FD_78384 | JGI IMG/M metagenome (GOLD analysis project Ga0105047, IMG submission 78384) | Freshwater microbial communities from Lake Fryxell liftoff mats and glacier meltwater in Antarctica - MAT-04 (megahit assembly) | ecosystem: Environmental > Aquatic > Freshwater > Ice > Liftoff... | reverse complement strand
TACCCGATCTTAAGACAACATTTCTACAATAGTATTCAAAAACCACTACCATACAAAACTGTTGCAGGACTAGAGCATTTGGACAAAGTCATTGAGATAGACCAATCGCCGATAGGTCGTACACCAAGGTCCAATCCTGCTACTTACATCGGTGTATTTACAGATATCAGGAAGTTATTTGGCAATATGCCCGAAGCCAAGATACGTGGTTATCAACTAGGCAGATTTTCATTCAATGTCGCTGGTGGTCGTTGTGAGACGTGCGAAGGTGCGGGTAAAAAGCTGATAGAAATGAATTTTCTACCTGATGTACTCGTTGATTGCGAACAGTGTATGGGTAAGCGGTATAATAGAGAAACCCTCGAGATTCTATTTAAAGGAAAATCTATATCAGATGTCTTAGACATGTCCGTAGAAGATGCCACAGAATTTTTCAAAAATATACCTGCTATTTACAGAAAACTAAAAACCTTGGATAGTGTCGGCCTTGGCTACATCACACTTGGACAGCAAGCTACTACACTTTCTGGTGGAGAGGCCCAACGTGTAAAACTCTCCGAAGAACTTTCCAAAAAGGATACGGGCAATACCATTTATATCCTAGACGAACCCACCACTGGATTACACTTTGATGATATCAAACAACTCCTTGGTGTACTGGATAAATTGGTAGAGAAGGGAAATACCGTCATCATCATAGAGCACAATATGGATGTGATCAAAGTTTCTGATTATGTGGTCGATCTCGGACCTGAGGGAGGCAAAGCAGGGGGCAATATTTTGTTTGCTGGTACACCCGAAAGTTTGATAAAACAGAAGTCAGGCTATACTGCGGAATATTTGAAGAAAGAAATGTAAGTTGGTTTATTATAAATATTCTCACTAATAATTTTTCAGCAATAGCGAATTTGGATTATTATTTTATCTTTACTCAAAATAATCTTTAAAAATTGCTTATGAAACTGGAAAAGATATTAGATAAGCTAGGTTCTTTGGAAAAGAATGCATTTATTAAGATAGTAGATAATATAATTACTAAAAAAACTAAGAACAAGATAGAAATAGATAGAATTCTTCTTTCAGTTGATAAGGGGCTAAAATCAATTGATAATCAGAATGTTGTGAGAATATTCTCTCTTATCAAGGAAGATTTTACTGATCTGATAAAAATTGAATTTAGAGAAGCTGCATCTCAATTTGATATTTTGATTGATATAATTATAAGAGATGGTAATTGTATTATGAAACAAGATTGGTTTTCACGACTATATGAAAAGCAATTGAAAGCTATGCAATTAAAAACAAAGTTATTAGCACAAAATTTAGATGATGATAAATCTGATATTACTCCAATAAGAAAAAGGGATTACAAAATATACAAATCTTGTTTGGAAGCAGCTTTTAAGAATGATATTTCCAATAATAGAGAATCAAAAATAACTTCAGATGAGTTATCAATATTATTAACTCTAAGTAAAGAATTGGAGCTTTCTCAGGAAGAAGTCAAGTTGATAAATTACTCCATTTTACCCATAAAAAAGTTGGATATACTTGATGTCATAAATAACTTGAGGAATATTGGAGTTATATTTTTCTCCAAAAAAGATAATATTATTTATGTTGCAGATGAAATAGTAAGTCTTTTAAGGGAGTTGAGAGAAAAAGAAGTTGCTGATAAATATTATAGAAGAACTTTAAAACTTCTTAGGGAACCAATAATTAATCAAATATCTAAAAAGCACGGTATTGATAGGAAATTAACAATTAATGAAAAAATTGAAGAAATAATTAAAATCGGAGTTTCGTTCACTACTTTGCTAAAAAATGATATTTATAAAGAGGGAATATCGATATCTGAAAAAAAGAAAGAGTTGAACGAACTTTTTGAAAATGGATTAAATCTTCCAAATCTTAAAGGAAATACTATAGAAGATAAAATTACAAGCCTAATAAGTTATTTTGAAGGCATAGAAAGTGACGAAAGTATTGGAATTTCATTGGATGGCTATCAAAAATTGTTAACTGATATTAATATAGGAATTCCATCAATGAATAAATTTTTTAAAGAACAATTTGAGTTTCAAGAAGAGTTAGTATTAAATGCAAGTTTTTTGTTAGATTTTAATATAAAACCCAGAGATGTATTGGATTTGGTGCAAAAAGAAGATATAAATAAGTTTATAAAAGAAAAGGGAATTAAACAAAGAGGAGATAACATTTTTAATATTTTAGAACATTACAAGGATACAGAAAATCTATTGCTTGAGAATTACGAGAATATTGGGTTTAGAAATTTAAACTTAATTAAGGACAGTGGAATTATTTTAAAAGAAAGTGAGTTGGGATTGAAGTTTGAAGAAATTACAAAATTTATATTTGAAAAACTTGGTTTTAACGTGGATGAAAAATTAAAAAATAAGTTAAATACCATGAAAGATAAAATTGATATTCTTGTCAACCTTGGTGGAGATGAGGTTATACTTATTGAATGTAAAACAAGTAAAGAGAGCGGTTATAATAAATTTAGTTTGGTTTCAAGACAACTTAAGTCATATCAAACACTTTTGATTAAAAATGGAATTTATGTAAAAAAGGTTTTATTGATATCTCCAGATTTTAGTGATGATTTTATCACGGATTGTCAATTAGATACTGAAATTAGTATTTCTTTAATTACTGCATCTACATTATATAAAATTACAGAAGCTTTTAAAAAGTCTAAATATAAAGTCTTCCCACATGTTTTATTTAATGATGTAATTATAAGTGAGCAAAGAGTTATAAAGGCATTGGCAAAATAATTATCTAGTTGTAGAGTATTGTTTTTGAAAATTTTAAAAATTGTATTCTCAGATATTATGCTCTTAATCTAGGTTTAAGCAAGAACAAATTTTTAATAAAAGTTAAACTCATGAAAAAAATAGCCCACTACATCAAAGCACTTGTTGGAGACTTGATCCACGTACTATTTCCTGATCTTTGTCTGGCATGCAGCAAATCGCCAAAAACCCGTGATGCTGCATTTTGTGTAGAATGTCTTCATGCCATGCCTTATACAGATCATTTTTTATTAAAAGAAAATGATGTAACCAAACATTTTAGAGGCAGGATAAATATCCAACATGGTGCAGCTTTACTCCGATTCAGGGAAGGTAGTATGGTTCAAATCATGCTTCATAATCTCAAATACAAAAAGCGCAAAGAAATAGGTGAAGTATTGGGTGAAATTGCAGGTAAAAAACTTTTGGATTCACCGATTTTTAGTCTTCCTGATCTTATAATTCCTGTACCCGTACATCCCAAAAAGGTACGCAGAAGAGGGTATAACCAAAGTACAATATTTGGAAAAGCAGTCAGTGCAGCTATACATGTATCGATTGCAGAAGATGTCTTGATAAAAGAGACAGAAACTACATCGCAGACAGGAAAATCAAGGACAGAACGTGTTGAAAATGTATCAGAAGTCTTTGTGCTCAATAAACCAGAAGCAATAACCGGTAGAAACGTCTTAATTGTTGATGATGTAGTTACCACCGGAGCTACACTGGAAGCCTGTTGCCTCAAGCTGAAGGAAGGCGGAGCAAAAAGTATTTCCATATTATCCATTGCAGTGGCAGGTTAGGAAATATTACATTATTTTTATAAATTTCACGTATTCAGATATTAAAGTATGCATTATATTATAAATATGTAATATATTTGCCATTATTATCAAAAATTTGAGTTATGTCTGAAGATATCAAACCTGTAATTATAGAAGATAAATCCCAACGACTCAGAGATATTATTGAGGAAACCGAAAGACAGTTTAACCATGAAGTAAAAATATCTCCGGGTGAAGCCAAAAGGATAGAGCTCATACGCAAGATGAAACAGGACACAGACAAGCAGGAATATATGATTATGTTTAATGTACTTATGCTTGTTTCTACCATCTCAGCACTGTTGCATTTTATATTTTTTAATACTATTTTTTCTCTGGTTTGTGTCGTCGCAGGCATCACTTATTTTATATTTATACGGCAGCGGCTCAAAAGTGCCACTATTCTTTTGGTTGAACATAAAACTAACTTTGACAAATATCTTTGGGAAGGTTATTATCTGAAGGAAATGCGTTACTCTGCCGTTAAACTGGCATATTTTATCTTTTTTCCATTGTTTGTGGTTTTCCTGACCAATGTGTTATCCGGCATGGATGGCCAACTCACGCTTTGGCTGTCTGTTCCTATTGCATTTGTTATTAGCTCAGTCGCATGGCTTATTTATTTTTCTGACGATAAAGCATTGTTCGAATCCTTTGAGTCAGATCTTAAATCATTACAATACTTGTAGTAAAGTTTTTTTCGGTGGCGTTACTTAGATTTATTATCCATAATATCAAATACTTTCCTGTATCTGGTCACCATCATATCCCATGAAAAATGATCTGTCGTATACTGTTTAATATTTGCATCAAATAAATTGTTGTTGGCAGCAAGTAACACGATTTTATCTGCCCAAGCTGTAGCATTACCAGATGGCAGGAGATAACCATTCTTACCGTCATGTACTGCATCGGTGATCCCTTCAATACCAGCAGCCAGCACAGTTTTTCCTTGAATGGATGCTTCAAGCGCTACAAGTCCAAATCCTTCCATATCACCATCATCCTGTATGTTGGGCATCAGCATTAAGGTGGCTGAAGCAATGCAAGTATCTTTTAATTCGTCTGATACCTTTCCTGCAAGGATTATATTTTTATTGAGTCTGGATGCTTTGATCAAAGCGGCGGCATCATTTGGTCTGCCAGTAAATAAATCTACCAATTTACCCACTTTTTTTGGTAGCCATTTCATTAGATATGGTTCCGGTGCGCCTGTATTCCCGATATGCACAAATTTAAACCTGGCATCCAGTAGCGGCATCACTTCCCGCGCAAACCAACTGAATCCTTTTCTTTTGACTGGTCTACCAATAGAAAGCAAAATAATATCAGCGTCCAAATCTATACCCAGATAGGACAAGGTGTTTTTTATTTTTTCGTGGTTCCTTTCAGATGTTTCTCCTGGTATATTTACCCCGTTTGGAACAACAAAAATTTTATTCTGCGAAAATCCTCTTGCTACACTAGCATCTTTGGTGGCCTGACTCACACAAATAAAAGCATCAAAGTTTTGGAGTTTGGGTAGAATATATTTTTGAAACCAAGGCAAAGGGAAAACTACATCCAATCCATGAAAGGTTATGACGACTTTTCTACCACATTTTTTGATGCGAAGAAGATAGAAAAACGCACCTATCAAGCCATCATTCAAATGTATTATTGTAATCTCAGGATGTTGTCGCAACATATCATGAACACGTTTCCTTAAGGTCACAAAAAAACGAATGATATTTCCTTTTCCATCAAAGTAAATAGAATAATTTTGTTCGGAGTTGGTAAAACCTTGTATCAGTTCAAAGCTTTGTTTTTCCATACCACCGACAGCAGGAGGATATTTGTGCGTGATGAAAAGTATAGCCATTTTATTCTACTTCTGCCGCAACAGGTTTTACTTTGCCAGTCAGTCTTTTCAGGTCACTAAAATAAATATCCGTCAATGATTCCCACTTAAGTTTGGAAGTAAATTGAAGACCTTTTTGGATAAACTGTTCACGCAAGTCATTTTCAAAAAGCACCTTAGATATTTTACCCAGATAATCGTTGGAAGATTCGGGTTGGCAAAGAAAACCGTTGATACCATCTTCTATAAATCCTGCCGAACCTCCACCATTGGCTATCACACAAGGTAATCCGGACGCCATAGCTTCTGCCACTACATTACCGTAGGTTTCCGTGATGGACGTAAAGAGGAATACATCACAAGACGCATAAACAGTGGCCAATTGTTCATGGGTGAGTTTACCCAAGAAATAGGCGGCTGGCATAGCTTCTTTCAGTTCTTCGATCGCTACGCCGTCACCTGCTATGATAAAATTGAAGAATAGCCCGCGCTTGATAGATTTTTTATAGATTTTGATTAATGTCTTCAGATTTTTTTCCCAAACCAATCTGCTGGCAAAAAGTATATTTGGTCTGTCATTTCCGGTGATGTTTTTAATGAAAGGAATATTCCGCTTTTCAGTATCAAAATTGGATGTGTCAAGACCTCTGGGCCATATTTTCATATTGTGGTCAGAAATTCCAAGATGTTTCAGTTCTGAAACCATAATTCTGGTGGGCATGTACACCAGATCACATTCTTCATAAAACTTCTTCAGATGTTTTACGAGCATATTTTTTACAGGATCAACCAATAAACTTACATGCTCAAGATAGTAATCTATGTAAGAAATAAAATGGGTATGGTAGATGGTGATGACAGGAATACCTTGTGATTTAGCATATTCCAGTCCAAATGTCCCAAGCGGAGATGGCGTGGATATGTGAATGACATCAGGGTTGAAATCTTCCAATTTTTCATTTAGTTTACACTTATGAAAATAGGGTACTGCCATTTTATAATTTTTATTAAATGGTATAGTGATGGCAGGTACTTCAAAAACTTCATAAGCAAACCCATCTTCGGGGGGTACACCACAAATAAATAAAAATTCAAACTGATCCATTGGTATTTTATGGATGATTTGAAAAATGGTTCTGGATGCACCATCAAAATCTTCCAGCAGTATTTCGGCAAAAAAGGCAACCCTTATTTTAGACATTTTTTATCCCTTTTATTAATGTCGAAGTATATATTGTAATAATAGTAAAGATAGTAAAATGTTTACTTTAAAGGGCCAAACTAATTGTTTTTATTTTTTGCCCACCACGAGATTAAAATAAATGTCTTTTTGAAATGTTTGCATAAATCTATTCCAAGGCACTGACTTATGGCTGTTTGAGCCAAAATAGGTAATGATCATCTCAAAACTGGATACATCCTGAAAACCAGGAATAGCTTGAATGATGTTGAATTCTTCATCTAGAAATACCATCGATGGATAGCTCATTTTGCCCTGCAAGAGCACTGAGGCCAATTCGTGGTAACCTCGATTTCCGCTTTTTATAAATTTGTATTCTGTTCCTTTCAGAAGTACAGGGGTTTCCATTTCAGCATTAAATTTTATTGGATAGTAGTTTGCATTGATGTATTTAGCTATGTGGTCTTCGGCAAAAGTGGTTTTGTCAAGTTTTTTACACCATCCACACCAATCTGTGTATACATCCACAAAAATCTTTCTTTTTTCTTTTTTTGATTTTTCGATGGCTTCTTCCCAGGTATTCCATTTAATCCTGTTTTGTGCCGTAATCGTATTTACTGCAGTATTGGCAAAAAATAGCAATGTTAAAAAAGTATATTTGATCATGAGAAATCTTAAACCGTATTATTATCAATGCAAAGATAACTTTCTCAACACTAAAAAGGATTCAAATTTTCGCACACTTAAATTAACTTTAACAAAAGTACTACGGATATGGGGTCTTATTAACGATTTTATTATTCTGTTTTTTTAAATTCATAATCTGCTGTGATGACAGAAAAAGACTTTTCATTGACCTTTTTAGTCACCCAACTTGACTTTTCCCCCTTTTCATCTTTTCTTGTGTTTTCATATTCCAGCATTACACCGCCTTCAGATGCACCCACGTTTTCTGTAAATGGTTCAGGAGCAAACTGTTTCATATATGGACTAAAATTTTTTTCCCATTGGATAGGAAACTGGTCAGAAATATACATTACAATCTCTTCATTCGGTGAATTGCCTTTGTATTCTGTGCCTGTAAAGCCGGCTATTTTTTTTGTTTTTCCGGTTTTTTTGAGGTTCATTTGGTACGCAGTACTGTCTATATCGGTTTTTATAGCATTTGTCATTGCACCAGCCAGTTTCATAATTGACGGAATGGCTTGCCCGGTCTTTTTACCTTTTTTATCCGTGGTATACAAGATCATTAGATCTTTGGTGAGATCCATGACTACGAGCTGTTTTACCTGTTTTTCATCTGTCGTTTCCATCCCTATTATTCCACTATTCTTTGCATAATGCAACTTAATATAATTTCTTTTTTTATTATAATCTATGGTCTCTACCTCCTGAGTGACGTCAAAGGTATATTTTTCAGGAAGATCTACGGTGGAGTTAAGACTGCTAAGAAAGGCAGCATAAGCTTCTCCCATTTTTTTATTGTCGTATGGCTTACCGTTGTTAAGGGAATCCTGATACTTCTGTCGCAATATAGAGTCAATGGCCTGATCTATGGGTTTAAATGCCCTTTGTGCCAGTTCATCCGATACCGCCTGGACAATTTTATCTTCTATTTTTCGCTCTAATTTTCTTTTTGCCTCATTCATTATGCCACCAAAAATTTGGGCATCTGCGGCTATATTTACCACTAAAATAAAAATGGAAATGAATACTGTCTTCATTACGATGTTGGTTTAAATTTATTGATTTTAAATACATTTTTGTATAAATAAGTTTTGTCAATCTGAATTTAATTTACAATTTTACGTCATTTTTTAGCAATCACAAATTAAGAACCATATGATTGAACCACACATCAATGAAGTGGAGCTGCGCAAAAAAATAATAGAATTGTTTGAATACAGGCTTTTTCCGCAATTATTGGAAGCCGGCCATGCCAATGATACAATTCAATATACATTTTTAGAAAATCTGATACAGTTGCAGACCAAAATTTATTATTTGGATGCACATCTGGAAGCCAATTGGCAAACGGATCTACAAATGCTCACCCTTCATTGGGACAACATTCAAAATTCTCTAGGTTCATTTAATGTACCGGCAGATCAGCATCGGACTTATCTGAATCACATCAAAAAATATGAAAAACATGAGCTTGAATTAAGGCAGGGTAAGTCTCCGCTGCGTTTTGATATGGAATATTTTTATTTCTATAAATCTTGTGATGTCAAATTGCTGAGGAGATTGATTTATGAAAAATTTCTACTTACCCCTGAATGTGGCAGACTTTCTGATTGGCGTTTTTATGATCTGGTGACAGAAGTCAATGATGATATTGAGGACTTGTTTGAAGATCTTGACTTTATCAATGGCAACAGGTTTCTCATTTCTTTGTTGTATTATGATAAATCAAAATCAAAACAGATTTTTTCAGATTTTCTGGATGAGATAGAAGTTAAAGCGAAAAATAAATATTTGTCAGCAACAGGTCGTTATAAAAATATAATCTATGATGTAACTTTGAAAAGAATATTAGAAACAAAAGAGTTATTGGATCATCGGATAGATGAAATCCAAGAAGAACAGTTACAGGCTTCGCGTCTTTTTAAATATCAAAATATACTTCAAAAATGAAAAATCAGGACATAGAGTCACTCAAAGAAGCCATAGAAAGTTCTCCGGACAATTTGCCGCTCCGAATCATGCTGGCGGGCAAGTATTTGCATTTTGGAAGACTGGAAGAAGCGGAAACAGAATATCAGACGGTATTGAATTATGACAGCAATCACATCAAAGCAAAAGAGGGTCTTGCTGAAATTTACTTTAGACGCGGCAGGTATTCCGGCGTTATCGTTATTGTAGAGGAACTCATACAACGTAACAAAGCATCTGAGCGGATGATGGTCATTTGTGCCAAATCACTGGTACGCGAAAAATCTATAGAAGACGCGCAGGAATTATATGAAAAAATTCTAGACAACAATCCTGATTTTGAAGACAAAGAGCTGGATGAAAACCTTCGGATGCCTTCTTTTGATTTTGAGGATGAAGGGGAAGAATTTGATGAAGAAGATCCGTTCGGATTTGGATTTGAGGCTGGTCCTGAGGATAAGGATTTTTTTATGGAAAAGCCAAATATCTCCTTCAAAGATGTAGGTGGAATGGAAAAACTTAAAGAAGAGATTGACCTGAAAATCATAAAACCGCTTGAGAATGCTGAATTGTACGCGGCATATGGTAAAAAAGTGGGAGGTGGTATCTTGCTTTATGGTCCGCCTGGATGCGGAAAAACCTATTTGGCCAAAGCTACTGCAGGAGAGATCAACGCCAATTTTATCAGTGTAGGGATCAATGATATACTGGATATGTGGATAGGTCGCAGCGAAAAAAATATGGGATATATATTTGAAGTAGCACGGAGGAATACCCCATGTGTATTGTTTTTTGATGAGGTGGATGCATTGGGTGCAAGCCGATCTGATATGAAAAATTCTTCAGGTCGTCACGTGATCAATCAGTTCCTTTCTGAGTTGGACGGCGTAGATGGTAATAATGAAGGGATTTTAATCCTTGGCGCTACCAATGCTCCCTGGCATCTTGATCCGGCATTTAGACGTCCGGGAAGATTTGACAGGATCATTTTTGTGCCGCCACCGGACGATGTCAGCAAAGAAAAGATCCTTGAAATCATCATGCATGAAAAACCAAAAGAAAAAATTGATTTTAAAAAGGTAATAGGACATACCAAACATTATTCAGGAGCTGATCTGAAAGCGTTGGTGGACCTGGCCATCGAAGAGAAACTGAAAATTGCCCTTAAAACAGGCATCCCTGAACCCATCACCACACAAGATCTGTTGCAAGCGGCAAAAAGACATCATGCAAGCACCCGGGAATGGTTTAATACAGCTAAAAATTATGCCCTTTTTGCCAATGAATCAGGTATATATGATGAAATATTAAAATTTATAAAATAATGAATCAGTATGAGTTCGTAAGACAAATATCTCATGCTGATGTATTATTGTCTCAAGGCAGATTCGGGCATGCAGAGGAGATTCTAGAAAGATTGATGGCCACAGGTTACGAAGGCATAGATATCATGAAAATGATGGCCATAGCGAAGATGGGACTTAAAAAATATGGGCCAGCAGAAGAATTGTGCAGATTGATCATCTCACATCATCCCAATGAAGCATTTGCATTCTATTTGCTTGCAACCATTCGTGGTACAGAGAGAAAATTTGATGAAGCCCTGTCTACCCTCAATGAAGCCATAAAACTTGATCCCGCCAATGCTGATTATTTTGCTTTTAAAGCCAATATCCTGCTCCAAACCAAAGATTATAAAGAAGCCCTTGAGTCAGCAGATCTTGGTCTTAGTGTAGATGCTGAAAACATAGATGCGCTCAATGCTCGTGCTTCAGCATTGGTCGGACTCAACAGAAAGGAAGAAGCATTCCTGACCATAAATAAATCATTGGCTTCTGATCCTGATAATGCAGATACGCATGCCAATATGGGATGGGGATTGTTACATCAAGGCAAGTCTGATGTCGCGCTTAAGCATTTTAAGGCTGCCCTAAAACTGGAGCCTATGAATGGATATGCCCGCAGTGGTATGCTGGAAGCCATGAAAGCTCGTTTTCCGGTGTACCGATACTTTCTGATGCTGATGTTGTGGCTGGGGAAAATGAAAGGAAATAATCAATGGGGATTTATTATCGGTGGTTATATCGTATATAGAGTTTTGGTTACTTTGGCAGAAAAATATGAAGCATTGCAACCTTTTCTGATCCCAGTGATAGTGTTGATCGCTTTGTTTTTTATTTCAACCTGGATTTTTTCGCCGCTGATGAACCTTTACCTTCTTTCAAACCCTTTTGGAAAACTTACCCTAGATGAAGATCAGAAGCAATCCGCTCGATTAGTTGGTATTTCGCTGCTTATATCATTGACTGGTATTTTAATATATTTGTTGGGATATAAAAATGATGGCTTATTGTCCTTAAGTCTTTTTGCATTTGCCATGATGATACCTGTGGGTAGTATGAATAATCCATATCTGGAAGAAAACAGGAAAAAACTCAGGTACTGGACCATGGCCATTGCTATTTTAATCTTAATGGACAGTGTTTTGTCTATCGCTGCGGGAACATTTTTATCTTCCATATCATTTCTTCCTGTACTGGCCATGATAGGTTATCAGTGGTATACCAATTATATACTGATCAGAGAATGATACCGTGTGATAAAAGGTTGGTGTATCCCATTTTTGTATTTTTGTTGATAAAGTTTTTAGCTGGGAAGCAATCTGTAACATACAAAAGTTTAGCAGGTGTATTCAGTATATTATTAAAACTTATTACTGTTTAAATTTAAAAATACCCAGGACATCCTTAGATTGGCCTTTTGTTTCTTTTGTGTCACTACTTGTCACGCAAGGCGTGAACAAAAGAAAAAGAAGTTAAATCATAGTGATACACATAAAATTCCGAATTTTGCAAAAATTGATAAGCAAAATTGATATATATTTATCACCGAAATTTTAGT
>Ga0105047_10015034_pt1 | contig 12220 bp, 7 predicted proteins | sample MAT04_FD_78384 | JGI IMG/M metagenome (GOLD analysis project Ga0105047, IMG submission 78384) | Freshwater microbial communities from Lake Fryxell liftoff mats and glacier meltwater in Antarctica - MAT-04 (megahit assembly) | ecosystem: Environmental > Aquatic > Freshwater > Ice > Liftoff... | reverse complement strand
GGCCTGGAACGAGTCTTCCGGACGTGGGGTGGGCATGACGCCCGGAACCGATGAGAACGCATCAGATTCCTTGACTTGTGCCAAACGATTACTCCGGAATCCCCTGGCACACCCCCGGGAGTTCCAGCCGAGGGCGGGTGCGTGTGCCATGTCGCCACGTTCTCATACAACACTCGGAACACTCGCGTTCCCACACCACCGGCAAGCCGCGATTATCCGTGGACACAATCTCCATCGACCAGTCTGCACCGATGCCCGTGAAGCGTCCCGCGACCGCCGCGGAACTGTGCGACATCGTGAAGCAAGCCCGCAGTGCGAAGCAAGGTGTGTACCCCATCGGCGGCCTGACCACGCTCGATGTCGGGTTGCCGCCACTGAAGCCGGGGGTTGCCGTCGATACCACCGCGATGAAGAAGGTGATCGACTATCCCGCCCGCGACATGACGATCACCGTGCAATCGGGCATCACGATCTCGGCCCTTCAAGCGGCTCTCGCAAAGGAAGGGCAGTGGCTCCCGATTGACGTGGCGACGCCCGAACTCGCGACGCTCGGCGGGGCCATCGCCCTGAATCAGAGCGGTCCGCGTCGCTACGGCTACGGCACCCTCCGCGATTACGTCATCGGCATCAGTTTCGTCACCGACGACGGTGTGGAAGTGAAGGCGGGCGGTCGCGTCGTGAAGAACGTCGCCGGTTACGACCTGATGAAACTTCAGATTGGGGCTGTCGGCACGCTCGGCGTTGTGTCGCAAGTGACGCTGAAGGTGAAGCCGAAGCCCGAGGCGTCGGCGGCAGTCGTGTTCGGTTGTGACGGGGCGGGGGTTGGTGCGGTGCTGGATCTGTTGCACAATTCGCCTTCGCGACCCGTCGTGGTGGAGTTGCTGAACGTGGCGGCGTGGCGTGTGACCGGCTTGAATCCAAAGGTTGCGGCCGAGTGGGTGTTCGCGGTTGGCTTCGAGGAGAAGGCCGCGACCGTCGCCTGGCAGCGGTCAACACTTCTCGACGAACTCAAGACGACGAATGTTACTGGGGTCACCGAAGTTGCCGAGGGCTCGAAACTGTGGGCTGCGATCACGGGATTGCAGCTTCGTCACGAGTCGAAGAGCATCCGGAAGGTGGGCGTGCTGCCAAGCAAGCTTGCCGAGGAGTTGGCGAAGCCATCGTCGGCGATGGTTCACGCCCACGCACTGACCGGCGTGATCTGGCAGCACGGCGAAGGCGGCACGGATGGCGCCGTGATTCGTCGCGCGTCTGGGAGCAAGAAGGGGCTTCCGGTGTGGGGCAAGCCGACGCCCGATTGGGAGTTGATGCGGCACGTCAAGAAGACGCTCGATCCGGATAACGTGTTCAACCCTGGCCGACTGTTCGGGGATCTTTGAGCGAGTCACGGCGACCCCGTTGGGGTCGCCGCTAAACTTTGTCAACACACTAACCGCCTATCTCATATGGCCGCCACGACACCCAAGCTCGCCGACTCCGAAGCCCAGCGCACGTCGCTTCCGATCTACTCCGCGAACGTCGACGCACCCACCGCGACCGGCGGCCCGTTGCCCGCACCGCCGCACAACCACAGTTGCGGTTCCCACGGGCCAAACATCGATTACGAACTCGTGCTCGACTGCGTCCACTGCGGACTCTGCACGGCGAGCTGCCCCACATACGTCGAGACGTCGAACGAGGCGGATTCGCCACGCGGTCGCATCTACCTGATGCGGCAAGTCATCGACGGCGCCCTCCAACTCGATAACGACGTCAAGCAGCACCTCGACCTGTGCCTGAACTGTCGGGCGTGCGAAACGGCGTGTCCGTCGGGCGTGCAGTATGGCAAACTCATCGAGCCGTTCCGCGTGTACATGAACGAGCAGGAGCCGGGCCGACAAACATCCACGCTCAACGCACTGCAGAAGTTCCTGCTGTTCAACGTGTTCCCGTATCGCTGGCGGAACCGGATCGCACTCGCGCCGGCTCGCCTCATGCAGTGGACCGGCCTCGATTGGCTCACCGAGAAGACCGGCCTCACGAAGTTGATTCCGACTTCGCTGAGGAACATGAAGAACATGCTCCCCGAGTTGAAGCCGCACTACGGCAACCTTCCCGAAGTGCTCGAACCGATCGGGCCACGACGGGCACGGGTCGCGCTATTCCTGGGGTGTGTCGCCGATTCGCTCTATCCGGAAACGAACTACGCCACGGCGAAGGTTCTTCAGGCGAACGGCTGTGAAGTGTGGATTCCGCGGTCGCAGGGTTGTTGCGGCGCACTGCACTACCACGCCGCCGAGGAAGAGATCGCCAAGGGATTCGCGGCTGCGAACTGTGAGGCGTTCGGCGCAACCAACGCGGAGCGCTTCAAGGATGTGGACGCCATCATCACGAACGCGGCGGGTTGTGGCTTCCAGTTGAAGGACTACGCCCACATGATGCACGGCACGGATCAGGCCGAGGTCGCGGCACGCTTCCAGAGCAAGGTTCGCGACATCAGCGAGTTCCTGATGGAACTCGGCCCCGTGAAGCCGAAGCACGAACTGAAAGTGCGAGCGACCTACCACGACGCTTGCCACCTGCGGCACGCGCAGCAGATCTTCAAGCAACCGCGGCAGCTTCTCGAAATGATCCCGGGTCTGGAACTGATCCCGCTGCCCGAAAGCGAACTGTGCTGTGGTGCGGCTGGTAGTTACAACCTGACGCAACCCGAGATGGCCGAACGTCTAGGTGACCGCAAGGTTGGCAACATCAAATCGACCGCGGCGCGTGCTGTGTTCACCGGGAACGTGGGCTGCCTGATGCAGATTACCCGGCACCTGAAGGCTGCCGGGCAGGACGTGTGGGCGGCGCACCCGGTTGATGCACTGTGGGCGAGCTACAGCGGTGAATTGCCGCCGCAACTGACTTCCGGGGGCTGATTGCTATGGCACCAGGACTACCGGCTCTTTCGAGTACGTGAACGGGAACGGCCGCGTCTGCTCGACGCAGCGGTAGACTCGTACCTGACGGAACGGGACGCCTCCGCGAGTCATCGGAAAGTCGGCCGCCACCTCGACGCGACGGAAGAACAGCTCCAGAATCTGCCGCTCCCACGGCTCGTCCGCAGTCGTCACGTACATCGCGTTCCAGCCGACCCACGTTTCGGGCTTGCTCCAGAACGCGAAGCCGCGAGCGTCGCCGATGTTGTAGCACGTCACCGGCACCTTCTCTCGCAGTGCGAAGGCCAACTGCCCGCTGTCGTACCACCGATCCGTCGTCACGAACGTGTGCGGCTCGGCCGTCAGACCGCGGGCTTCCAACTCATCCACCACTGATGCCCAACCGCTGACGTCGGCCATCGGGTCTTTGCCCGGGAACTCCATCACACCAAATCGCGCCTGCACGACACCGAAGCTTCCGCCCACGATCACCGCCAGGGCCATCAACGCGATTCGCTTGCGTGACCACGCGGAGTCATTCGCGGCCCACCGTGCCCAAACTGCTCCGACCATCGGCATCAGTGCGACATAGCCGATCAGTGGCCAGTGGAGCAGAATCCACCGCGAGCAGCCGACGACCGTGAAGAACGCCATCGGCACCACGGCGAGGCACACAGCCAGACGATCGACGCCTTGAACCGAACCCCAGTGACGCACTTTCTTCACGAGTTGCCAGACGACCAGGCCCCATACCCACGGCAGCAGGTACGCGGTCGGCCCCAGGAAGACCGCGAGCAGGCCCATCGGCTTGAAGCCGTTGCCGACCGCACGACCACCCTGGAACACGAACGACGCCCAGCCGTTTTCCGCGTTCCAGATCAGCACGGGCGAGAACATCGCGAAGCCGATCACGACCGCGATATACGGCCCCGGCGACCAGAGCATCTTTCGCGCTCCTGGCGTCACGAGTGCATACAGCACTGCGCCCGCGGGCAGGAAGATGCCGTGATACTTGCTGAGCAGCGCACAGCCAAACCCCAGCCCGACCCACACCCACGGCATGATTCGCCCAGGATTCGCGACGACCGCTTCGCCGAGCGCCCACATCGTCAGCAGGGCGAAGAACAGAAACGGTCCGTCGGGTAACGTGAAGCCGCCCGCGAGTGCGTAATAGCCGCTGAGGTTCAGGAACAGCGCCGCGTAGAAGCCGGCCCATTCGCCGTACCAGCGGCCCGCGTAGCGATACATCACGTAGGTCGAACCCGCGAACATCATCGTGAACGCGAGCCGCAACGACAGCGGGTGCACCCAGCCGCCGCACATGAGAATGCCGAGCTTCGCCAGCCACATCGTCATCGGTGGGTGGTCGAAGTAGCTGAGATTCAGGTGAGTCGTGTACAGGTAGTGATACGCTTCGTCGTTGGTGGGTGGGAGGATCGCTCCCCACACCAGCCGCAACACGAAGGTCACGGCCATCAACAAACTGACAGCCCGCAGAGGCGTCAGCGTGCTTACCCCAGCAGATGTAGGGCGGAACAAGGAGATGCCGGGCAACGCGAGGAGACGCATCCTGTCGAACTCCGAACTGACCCGGGGCGAACCAATGACGACGGATAGCGCCCCATATCGGAATGAAACCCGTGACGAGATGAAGAAATCTCGCACGGCAGCCCGGAAAACCGTCGCAGATTACCCCGCCTCGCTTTTCGAATCTACCCGACAATTGCGTTCCCCAAACCAACGGGTGGTCCACCGGATTCCTGGGGGTCAAGCGAGTAACAAAATCGTGAAGTCAAGAAATTGGTCGGCTTATCCTTGGTTCCGGGTAACCTGCACACCCCTCCCGAAAACCATCCCCAACTCCTGAAAATCATCCCCAACTCCTGAAAATCATCCCCAACTCCCGAAAATCATCCCCACATCCGGAAAACCTTCGGGATGTAACCCGGACACGAGTGGAACACCCGAGCCGACTGGTCTGAGCCGAACAGATTCGGGAGGTCAAGTGATCTGTTTGCTTCTCATTGGTTCCGGACCACATGCACACCCACCCCGGAACCATGTCACCCGTCCGGAAGAATGACTATCAGAACATCCTTGATCGCAATCGTTTTGCCGCAACCAACGTTCCAGAAAAGCTTTTGGGCGATTGCTCAACAAGAAACCGCTCGACGGTCACAATTGTCCGCTCCGGAACCATCACGATCACAAATGGAAACGGGTCGCAAATCGGGGAAGTGTCTCGGAAATATGCGTTCGCCGGGCGAGATGCACTGTTCTTGCGAGTAAACTATCGCGAAGCGAAGGTAGCGAGCGATGAGCGACGAAGCGGCGTTACTCGCGGCGATCTACGCCAATCACGACGAGGACACTCCGCGCTTGGTGTATGCGGATTGGCTCGATGAACACGGTCAGCCAGAACGGGCCGAGTTCATTCGGTTGCAGGTCGAATTGGACAACTGCGACGACCACGCGAGCAGCGAGTACCAGCGGTTGAACGATCGGGCTGCGCTGCTCCAGTCGCAACACTATCGCGAGTGGCTCGCACACCTGAGCGAATTCGACGAAGCACGTCTCGAAGGGCGGATTGCGGTTGGGTTTGTCCGCGGCTTCCCTGAGAGCTTGAGTTTCAGTGACGCACTCGACGATGATTTCGCCATCCTCCGCAACCTGCCGCATCTTCGCTCTCTCGACATCGAGGGGGTGCTCCCGTCCCCGGAGCCACTGCACGACATCGCCAGGTTGACCCAACTGGACAAACTGACCACCGACAATGCAGGCATCGATGGGGGCTTGCTCTACCACCTCGAACCACTCCCGTGCTGGACGCACGTTGACCTCCTCGAAGATGGTCTCGACCAGAACGCCTGGAGAGCATTTCAGGAACGCCGCATCTCCAAAGTCGCGCTCCTTGCTCCAGAGCAACAGCGGGAAGCCGCGATTCGGTACGTGCGTGGTCTCCAAAGGAACAACGCGGTGCGACCGGGCGGACTCGTGAAGTCGGTCAGCCTGATTCAAGAATTCGTTACCGATGGGGAACTTCGATTGCTCTCCTATCTCCCCGAGCTGGAAGAGATCGAGATTTCCGAAGGCCGTGAAACCGCAGCCGGGCTTGAACATCTCTCCAAGCTCCCGAATCTGAAACGGATATACCTGTGGCGTGGCAACGCCGAATCGCTTGTGCCCCTGATGAAATGCGAGACACTTGAGACAATCGAATACTACGGCAGCGCGTGGGCGCAACTGAGCGACGAGGGCGTCTTGGGTCTGGAGCGGCTTAAAAATCTCCAATACCTGACACTCGAATCTCACAGCGGACTACGCGACAAGACTCTGCAAAGCATCGGCAAGCTGAGTGAACTTCGTACCCTGAACATCGACCTCGGCAAACTCGATGATGAGAATTCACTGCTCGCTCTCCTGAACCTGTCGCAGTTGGAATCATTAACTCTCAATGGTCGGGAGTACAAAGGCGACCAACTTCAGCAGTTTCGGAACGCAATCGTGCGAGTCGCGGAAGTTGCCGAAAAGCCCACCTATGGTTTTCTGGAATAGTCAGTCCACCACCTTCGCAGATCATTCCTCAAGGAGTTCGTTCGTGCAGCGAATCACACGCGAACAAGCCCGCAAGTACGCCTTCGACTGGCGAGATGAACCGCTTCTGCGAGTGAAGCAGGGCGAGTCGTTCGAGATCGAAACCTACGACGCCAGCACAGGCTACTTCAAGACCCCCGAAGACAAAGCCATCCCGGGTAAGCGGCCCGGCTTCGACCGCTCGCCACCAACCGCGAACCCCATCGGTGGTCCGGTGTACCTCGAAGGAGCCGAGCGCGGCGACACGCTTGTGGTCACGCTCGAAGACATCCTTGTGGACGATTACTCATGGGTGGCGATCGGTCCGCGGCGTGGGCCGTTGGGTGAATCAACGCGGTGGCCGGAGCTGTCGAGCGGCTACACCACGAAGATCTTCAAGCACAGCCCCGGGGCGAGCGGCACGACTCGCGACGGCACGCTGCACTTCAGTGACAAACTCTCGTGGCCGATCACGCCGTTCGTCGGCACGCTTGGCGTGTGTCCGGATCGCGAAGTGGTGACGAGTTTGGACGGGCAGGGGGCGTGGGGTGGGAACCTCGACATCCGCGACTTCGCTGTCGGGAACAGGTTGTATCTGCCGGTGTATCATCCGGGGGCTTTGTTGTATCTGGGCGACGTTCACGCGAGTCAGGGCGACACGGAGTTCACTGGCACCGCAGCCGAGACGAAAGCAACCGTCCGATTGCGCATGGAACTGGTGAAGAAGAAGCGGGTGCCGTGGGTGCGAATCGAGAAGCCGGACTCCATCATTGCGATACACTCGGACAAGCCGTTGGAGGTCGCGGTTGAAACGGCGACGGTTAGCCTCATGGACTGGCTGGTGACCGATTACGGCTTCACCCCTACGGACGCTTACTGCCTCGTGAGCACCTGCCCGGATTTCCGCATCCACGTTTACCAGATGTGCAAGATCGCAAAGCTCATGTACGTCGCCGGGGCCGAAATACCCAAGAAATACTTGGGATTGTAAGTTTCGGAGATGCTGCACCCTCTTACTGCACGCCATTATCCAGACGTGCAGGTGGTGTGTCATGGCGAAATCGTCAACTGTCAACTGTCCGATACTGGCCGACCAGAAAAGGTGGCGGCTACTTCTGCGTTTACCAACGAAAACAACACGAACTGGCACAAGAAGAACGTGCCGCGTTGGGTTGTCGCCGCACCATGACAATCTTGCTGCTCTCCGCACCAAACCCGAAGAAGTCTCCTGGGAAATTCGCATCGAGTAACGTCGCGGACAAGGAAAAGTGGTGCTGAATCCGTGAACTGGATTGTGCAGTCGCTCCGGGGCTGCGGGTTGCCATACATTCTCGCATAGTGGGCCACCGGTCGATGTTACCGACTCCGGGGTGGGCCTGACCGACTCGACGCTGCCGGGCCTTGTGGCTGCCCTGGCGCAGGCCAAAACTCCACCTTCAAAGACGCCCGTTTGTCGGCCGGTGCCCGCGGTTGTGTTGGCGCGAACCGAAGGACGGACAAGAAGACTGACCTCGCCCCACGCTGGTGTTCGTGGCCTGTAAAAGCGACCAGCAGTAAATCAGCAGCCATCAAACGAAATGAAAGGAAAACACGATGAAGAAGTTATTCACCAGTTTGGCACTGGGGTTGGTAGTGGTGTTGGCCGGAGAAACACCGGCTCAAACGCTGGACAAGGCGGGAGAGGCGGCGGCGAAGAAGCTGTTCGATGCACAGACGATCGGAGTCGAGCTGAAGTTGCAGGGGGAGTACGTCGGTAAGGACGAGGAAAAGCGAGTCGGCATTCAGGTGGTCGCACGGGGCGACAAATCGTTCCACGCGTTGATTCTGGAAGGTGGATTGCCGGGAGATGGTTGGGATGGCGGCCGGTATGGCCTGTTGGAAAGCGGCCCTTTGTCGGAAGGGAGAGCGGAGTTCAGTTCCCCGAGTGATGCCGGTGTCGGCGCGGCTCTCGATGAGAACGGCCTGACGCTTAGACGTGCTGATAAGAAGATCCTGTTGAAGCGAGTGGAACGCAAGAGCGAAACTTTGGGACAGCAACCTCCCCCAGGTGCAATCGTTCTCTTCGGAGGTGCGAAACCGAGTGTGGATGCGTTCGAGGAACGCAAAGACATCGAGGGGATGACCGCGCCTCTGATGTTCGACGGAAACCTGATGGCGGGGGCCGTGACCAAGCGAAAATTCCGGGACTACACCTTACACGTGGAGTTTCTGACCGGTTGGGAACCGCAAAACATCCCGTGGCGCAGGGCCGATGCGGGCATCTACATGCTCTCCCGCTACGAAGTGGCGATCGGAGATAGTTTTGGATTCGATTTCGACCTGTCAGGCGCTGTCAGCCCGTATCGGCCCAAGTTGGCCGACGACAAGAACAAGATGTCGAAGTTTCCAGCCGCGAAGACGAAGAGTGACCCGCGCGTCTGCGGGAGCGTTTTCACCTACCCGAGCAAGGTTCCGAACTCGTGTCTACCGCCGCTCGTTTGGCAGACTCTCGACATCGACTTTAAGGCACCGCGTTTCGACGACAACGGGAAAAAGACGTCGAAGGCGGTGATCTCGGTGAAGCTGAACGGGCACCAGACCGTGGACAAGTTAGAAGTCAACGGACCGACGCCGCACGGTTTCAAGGGTCCAGAGACCGCGGACGGCCCAATCTGGTTCGAAGCCTTCGGACGCCGCGTGCTGTACCGCAACATCTGGCTGGTGGAACAACCATGAAATCCAATCGCATCGTCAGCATCTGAGTCCGGATAATGGCACCTGTGATGCGTCAGTCTCGATTTTACGAGCTCATCATTTCTTTGATCCGCCCGGTGGCGATGCCGAGGGGGCGGTCTAACGGGACGCCCATGCAGGCGAGCAGGGTGGTGAGCAGGTCGCCCTGATTACCTTTGATTCCCGTGAGGAAGCGACCCGTCCTGAGCGAGCCGCCGCCCCCCCCGGCGATGATGAACGGAAGGTTATCCCGGCTGTGCTTGTCCCCGTCCTCCAGCCCGGAACCCCACATCATGATGCAGTTGTCGAGCAGCGTGCCATCGCCTTCGCGCAGGGAGGCCATCTTCTTCACCATGTGGGCAAACTGCGAGACGTTGAAGGCGGTGATGGCGGCGACGCGGCCCTTGGGTTCTTCCTTGTTCCCGTGGTGCGTGTAGGAGTGGTGTTCGCCGCTGAAGCCGAGTTCGGGATACGAGACGCCGTTTGGTGTCGAGCCGATGTAGGTGCTGACTCGCGTGACGTCGGCCTGGAAGGCGAGCACGTTGAGATCGCACATGACCTGCATGTACTCGCTGCGCTTATCACCCTCGGGAATCTTGATCTCGATGGGTGGGGAATCAGTCGATTTGCTTTTGCTTGAGGGAACGCCAGCCTTGGCGTGTGCCGCTTCCTTCTGTCGATGTTCGATGGCGGCGATGCGGCGTTCAACCGAGCGTACGCTATCGAGGTACTCGTCGAGTTTGTCTTGATCCCCCCTCGGCAGTCGCCGCCTCAGGTCGCGGGCCCCGTCCAGGACCAAGTCCAACATCTTCCCGTCGAGCGGGTCGGCCTGCGTGGTCTGATCCGATTTGCTGGTCTTGCCGAAGAGACGATTCAACACGGCACGCGGGTTGATCTCGGCGGGCAAGGCTTGCTTCGCGGAACTGAAGCTGCAATGGGTGTAATACCCCTCGTTCAGCCCCTCCTGGTTTTCCTTGTGGGTCTGCGGCATCGTGGCCAGTTCGAGCGACGGCAACGCGGTCAAGTGGCCGACGTAGTTCGCGGCAAGTTGGTCTGCGGAGATGCCGATGTCGATCTTGTTGCGGTGGGTCGCATTGGGCAGTTTGGCGGTCAGCCAGGTGGAAAGTTCGAGTGCGTGCGGTGCCCCGTTGAACGGGGCGATGGCAACCCCGGAGATCCCCTTGACCATGAGGCACTGCTTGAGCACAGGCTTCAGGGGTTCCAGCGCGGGCGGCGGTGCCGTCAGGAACGTCTCGGGCGATTTGGGCCAGAACTGGTCCATGACCACGCCGTGCGGCATGTACATGAACCCGAGTCGCACTGGCGGCTTGACCGGTTTTGCGCCACCATCGGCCCAGCCCATGCAATCGAACAGCGGCAGGGCGAGCGCGGCCCCGAGGCCTTTGAGACACGTTCGCCGATTGAGAAGGTATTTACTTGGCATTGGTGGTTGAAACCTGGCGGTTCAGGAACGGATAGCTGGTGACGATTTCAATGACGAGCGACTGCATGCGGTACCCATCGCGGGCGAGGCGTTCCATCAAGCCATCCACAACGATCTCGTCGTAACCTTCGAGCTGGCGGCACAGCGCATAGGCGAGCAGTTTCTCGGTGAGGTTCCGGGCGAGTTCGTCCTTGCGACCGGCGATGATGCCCTTCAGTTCCTTCGGTGATGAAAATTGCTTGCCACCGGGCAGTTCACCCCCGGCGTCGATCGGGCCGCCCGAATCATCCTTGTCGCGCCAGCGGCCGATGGCATCGAAGTTTTCGAGTCCGAATCCAATGGGGTCGAGAACCTTGTGGCAGTTGGCGCAGGTCGGGTTCTTGCGGTGCAACTCCGTGCGCTGACGCAGCGTCAGGTTCGCGACCTGCTTTTGATTCTGTTTTTCCAGGGTCGGGACGTTCGCCGGAGCCGGTGGAATGTGCTGACCGAGAACCTGTTCGAGCACCCACACGCCACGCTTCACGGGGCTCGTCCGTTCCGGGAACGATGTCACCGCCAGAACGCCGGGCATGCCGAGGATTCCCCCCCGGTTGACATCCGCCAGTTTCACCCGGCGCATCTCCGGGCCGGTGACGGTTTTCTCCAGACCGTAGAGAGGGGCGAGCGTCCCGTTCAGAAAGGTATAGTCGCTATCGACGAAGCTCACGACGCTGCTGTTCTCTTGAACGATGCTGTCGAAGAACAACCGGACTTCGTCGTACATCGCCGCCCGCATCGCAGGGGTCACCTGCGGAAACTTTTTGGCATCGAACGGCTTTCCCTTCAGAGTTCCAACCCCGAGCCATTGCGACCCGAAGCCGTCGAACAACGCGCGGGATCGTCGGTCGGCCAGCAGCCGTTTTACCTGCCCACGGAGCACCTCCGGTTCGTGCAGGCTGCCCTTCTCGGCAAGGTCGGCCAGTTCGGCATCCGGCATCGTGGCCCAGAGAAAGTACGACAGCCGAGATGCGAGTTGGTAGTCGTCCAGCGGAACGATGGACTTATCCGCCTCCACGACCTTCGCGGGCGTGATGAAGAGAAACTGCGGCGACACGAGGATCGCCTTGAGCATGAGTCGCAGCGAAGCCGTGTACGTGAGCTTGTTCGATTGGGCCAGGTCGAAGACGCGTAGCAACGCCTCGATTTCCTCATCGGTCGCGGGCCGGCGGAACGCACGGCGTGCCTGTGTGCGAGCGACGGTCTTGGCCGCGTCGCGTGCCTTGCCGTCCTGCGGAGCTTCGCCGAAAAGCTTTTTCTGCATCTCGGTCGGCTGTGCATCTTTCTGGCCCAGCACACGATCGAGTACGGCGTTCGCGATGGCGAGGTACTGTTCCGTCTGCAATGGTGAAAACGTGTTGAGATACCCTTCACCAGGGACATCATCGGGTAACTCAGCGACGATTGCGGGATCGACTCCGAAGAGGTCGTGGAGCGTGTTGCCGAACTCGACCTTGGTGAGGCGACGGATCACAAACGGCCCGGGGTCTTCCGGGCTGAGATACTTGATCATCCCGACCCACTCCACGAACGCACGCCGTTCCGCCTCGGCGGG
>Ga0105047_10015028_pt1 | contig 12225 bp, 10 predicted proteins | sample MAT04_FD_78384 | JGI IMG/M metagenome (GOLD analysis project Ga0105047, IMG submission 78384) | Freshwater microbial communities from Lake Fryxell liftoff mats and glacier meltwater in Antarctica - MAT-04 (megahit assembly) | ecosystem: Environmental > Aquatic > Freshwater > Ice > Liftoff... | reverse complement strand
TCGCCAACGGGAAGAAGCTGGTGCGGTCCAGCGACAAGTCTTTCGACATCTACGAGCCACAGATCGCCCACGCCAAGTGTCTGGAATGCCATGACGATTTCAAGCAGGACACCGTCTGTGGCGTCACTCACTTCCGCTTCTCGAACGATGCGGTCGCCAAGCTGGACGCACAGTTTGACACGGCGAGCCAGGCGGCCAGCAAACAGGGTTTGACTGATGCGGCGTGGATCTTTCTGCTGCAACTTGGCGTGGTGGGCGGGCTGATCTGGCTGGCCAGCCGTTCCACTGCCCAGACCGTCCGGCGCGTGGGCGAACAACTCGCAGAACAGGGCGAGCAAATGCAGGCGGCCACCGGCGGCCTGGCCGAAACGAGCCAGGCGGTGGCGGAGTCGGCCACCGAGCAGGCCGCGGCGCTGGCGGATACCAATCGCTCGCTGGCGGAGATGAGGGCCTTGACGCAGGAGAGCGCGGATCATGCGGAGAAAGTCACCGCGTTGTCGCGGCAATCACGGCAGGCGGCGGAGTCCGGTGAGCAGGAGATGCGTCAATTGGCCACGGCCATGCAGGAGATTCAGGTCGCCGGCAAAGACATCGCCAAGGTCATCAAGACCATTGACCAGATCGCCTTCCAGACGAACATCCTCGCGCTGAATGCGGCGGTGGAAGCCGCGCGTGCCGGCGAGGCAGGCGCGGGCTTCGCGGTGGTGGCGGACGAAGTGCGGAGTCTGGCGCAACGCAGCGCCAGCGCCGCCAAGGACACTGCGGTCTTGATCGAAGGCGCCATCAGCAAGACGGCGCAGGGGGCCGGGATCAGCGAGCGGGCGGCGCAGAGTTTGCGGCAGATTGTGGTACACGTCCGCAAGGTGGATGAGTTGGCGGCAGCCACCGCGGCGGCCGCCAAGGAACAGAGCCAGGGCATCCAGCAACTCACCGGCACGGTGGGGCAGTTGGATGCGACCACCCAGTCCAATGCCGCGCAGGCCGAACAGGGCGCGAGCGCGGCCCAGGAGTTGACGGCGCAGACCGAGGCCCTCGCCGACGCGGTGGCAGAGTTGATGGGCTTGGTGGAAGGCGCGTCCGCAAGCCGACACAAGGCAATCCCGGCGCGCCCGGTGGCTTCTGCCATACCGGTCACCCCGAAGCGCAGCAGACCTCCTGGCCGCCGCGTCTTCCCAAGCGCTGCTGCTCACGATTTGAATGCCCCGGAGTTCAAGCACGGCGGTCGCGCCGCGGATGGCGCCCAGCCGGAGGCGTTGGGCATCCATCCCGCCTGCCGCGAGCACGATCGGGACTGCGCTGCGGTTGCAGGCACCCACTGCGAAGGCAAGGCTTAGCCGCAACTATGCAGATGACTCAATTGTAGGAGCCGACGTAAGGAGGCGTGGGGCCGGCCAGCCTGGCACGGAATACCCGCCTCCTGACGTCGGCGCCTACAGTCGCAAGCGAATTTCCAAACCGGCTCATAGCCGTTTCCATGCAGTCGCAAACTCTGCGAGGGCGAGGCGAGCTAAGTGGGACAGGCGTCGCGCCTGTCTCCAGATTCATTCCCTGCGGTCGCTAGCAGGTGACTGCCGCTCCAGCGCTGGAAGCGCGGAGCAAGCAGCGCTTCAGTCCATGCGCGAGACAGGCGCGACGCCGGTCCCACTGAATAGCCGCGGCTTAGCCGTAACGACGCAGTCCAGAGTCGCTTCCGCTGGCGTCGCACTGTCGCGCTTCGGGGGCGGCCCACCCGCCAACGCGCCGAACTTCACACCGGCGCGCGGTTTCAGGCGCCTCCGTCAGGCGGCCGCGACAACCGATTCAGCGGCCGCCGCAGGATCGTCCGCTTCACCTTCAGCCGGCAGGGCGGAGGCCGCGCCGTACTCGTGCAGCTTGTTGCGGAGGGTGCGCACGCTGATGTCCAGCACCCGGGCGGCCTGGGTGCGGTTGTTATGGCACTTCTCCAGCGTGGTGAAGATGTGCCGCTTTTCCAGTTCGTGGAGCGTGACGGGGAGGGCGTTGGGCGCGACGGGAGCGGTCACCTCGGCGGTGGCCGCCGGCGCGGGAACGGCGACGGGCACCGGACGGGCCGGACTGGGGAGGTAAAAATGTTCCGGTTCCAGCATCGCGGAGTCGCCGCACAGAATGACGGCGCGCTCGATGACATTTTGCAACTCGCGCACGTTGCCGGGCCAGTCGTGCCGGTCGAGGGCGCGGAGACAGTCGTCGCTCAAACCTTTGACGCGGACGCCGTGCTTGCGGACAAAGCGCTGCAGGAAGTGGCGGGCGAGAAAGGCCACATCCTCGCGGTGCTCGCGCAGCGGCGGCACGTGAATGGGCACGACGTTGAGCCGGAAGAACAGGTCTTGGCGGAACTCCTTACGCTCGACGCTTTGCTCCAACTGCCGGTTCGTAGTCGCGATGACGCGCACGTTGACCTTGATGGTGCGCGAACCGCCGACGCGCTCGAACTCGCGCTCTTGCAGGACGCGCAGCAGCTTGGCTTGGACGGACGGGGAGATTTCGCTGATTTCATCCAGCAGCAGCGTGCCGCCGTGGGCCAGTTCGAAGCGACCCTCGCGCTTGGTCAGGGCACCGGTGAACGCGCCCTTTTCATGGCCGAAGAATTCGCTCTCGATCAGGGTCTCGGAGATGGCGGCGCAATTGAGTTTGATGAACGGAGCGCCGGAGCGCGGACTTTCCTTGAACAGCGCCCGGGCCACCAGTTCCTTGCCGGTGCCGCTTTCGCCCTGAATGAGCACGGTGGCGTCCGTGCGGCCAACGCGGCGGAGCAAGCCCCGGAGGTTTTCCATCACGGCGCTCTGGCCCAGCAGTTCGTGCCCGGTTTGCTCGTCCTCCTGGTTGAGCAGGCGGTTGACCTTGAGCAGTTGGGTGAAGTCTTCGGCTTTCTGGAGCGTGATCTCGATTTGATTCGAGGAGAAGGGCTTGATGAGGTAGTCGAACGCGCCGTTTCTCATGCAGTCCACCGCCGACTCGACTGAGCCGAAGCCGGTGATGAAGACGACGAGCGGGGCCTGGGGGCGGAGCTTGACGGCGCGGAGCAGGTCGGTGCCCTCGCCATCGGGCAGCCGCACGTCCACGAACATCAGGTCGAAGGTGTCGCGCACCAGTTGCTCCTGGGCCGCCGCGAGGGTGGGCACGGCGACGACTTCGTAGCGGCGCTGCCGGAGGAGTTGCTCCAGGTTTTTGCGGACGATCAAGTCGTCTTCCAACACTAAGATGCGCTCGATGGGCATGGCAGCCGTTCAGGCACTGAGGTTCTTGAGGTACTGCGCCGCGACCAATTGTGGGCGCTGGCGTTGGGCGGAGGGAAGCTGGCCCGGCGCGAGCAGGCCCCGCCGCAGCAGCGCCTGCTCGTTTTCACGGTCGAGCACGATGATTTTCATGATCAAGTCCTGGTTGCGGCGCATCAAGGATTCCGCCTCTGGTTGGCGGGCGCGGGCGGCGGGGTCTAATTGCTGCCAAGCTTCCCGGGTGCGGCGTAGAGAGTCTAGGGACTGGGTGAGGCGGGGAAGCAAGGCATTTCGCTGCTGGGCAAAGGTCTGGCCGGCGAACGCCTCCGTTCCGCGCAGGGCGTCGCTCTCACGCGTCAGCAGGTCGAACGCCTCCGCGCACAGCTCGAGGTGCGACTGGAGGGCGGCGGTGGTGGGCGAGGCGGCGGGCGGATTCATAATTTGGTCGGACTACTCTCGGCGGCCGGGGGGGTTGGCTCCGGCCCCGGGGCCAGGGACGGCCTAAGCTCTCGGTGGGCGAGTTCGGTTTTCACCTGCCACTGGAGGAAATTCTGCCGCCAGCGAGCCATCTCGAGCAAGGAGATGAGGCTGGGCGGAGGGTTGGTGCCCATGGCTTTTTCATGTCCGATGAGCGCGGCGTAGGAGTCGGCCGCCTTGATGGGCTGTTCGAGCCGCTCGTAGGCGAGGCCGATTTGATAGCGCAACGGGCATTGCCAGGCGGGGGCGGGGTTGAGCAGGAGCAGGCTTTGGTAGATGTCCAAGGCGCGCACGAAGTCCCCTTCCTGGTAAAGCTGGTTGGCGATTTCATTGCCGGTGCGCTGCTGCCAGTAGGCGAGGGTTTCCGGGTGTTCGCGCGCCTGGCCCTGCTGGGATTGGAGCAGGCGCAAAACTTCCTGAAGCGCCTCGTGATTGCGGCCCAGTTTCTTGAGTCCGGTGGCGAGGAGGAAGCGCACTTCGGCTTCCTCGGGGGCGCCGGGGTGATGGGCCAGAAAATCCTGTGCCTGGCCGACGGCCTCGGCTTGCTTGCCTTGGGCGGCGAGGCTGTGGAGGTAGCGGAACTGCACGCGCGCGCGGTTCAAGGCGGGCGATTCTTCCTTCAGGAGCCGGGCAAAGGCCTCAGCGGCTTCCTTGTGTTTGTTTTGGAGGGCCAGGGTTTCCGCGATCTCGGCCTGCGCTTGGAGCACGAGCTTCCGGTAAAAGTCGAAGTGGTCGTTCTTCAGCACCAGCGCCGTCGTCATGGTGGCGTAGAACTTGCCCATCGCCATGCTATGAATGCCCAGTTGCCGGTAGATGAGGCCCTGCCGCAGCAGGATTTCCGGGGCGTTCGGATCCTGGGGCCAGCGCGACAAATACTGCGCGAGAATCTGGAGCGCCCGCGAGAGGTGGTTTTGTTCCTGGGCGATCAAGGACAATTCGAGCATCGCCGTGCGCTTCATTTCGTCCGGGGCCTGGCCGTTGAGGATGGCCACGTTGTTCGGCACGGCTTCGTCGAAAAGCTTCGTCGCCCGCTGGCGCTGGGCGGTTTCGAGCTGCTTCTTGAAATCGTCGAGTGCGGTCGCGCGGGCTTTGGCCAGGGTCTGCGCTTCGTCGGAGAACAGCAGGTTCGTGGAGGCGAAATACAGATTGGCGTCGGTGAAGGTGCCGGTGCGGAGACTGGTGTCGTTGGTAAGCTCGCCGGCGAGGCCGGGGGCCGGCAGCGCCACGGGCACGCTGGCGGTCACGCCCGGTTCAACCGGACGCGCGGGGGGCGCGAGCGGGAGGTTGGGGTGCTGTCCGTGGCTGGTGCCGGAGGCCAGTCCCAGCAACGCGAGGAGGATCGCCGACCGCAACCCGCGGCGGAGCGGCGGGGGAATGGAGTGAGGGAATGGTGGCGAGAGGGATCCCAAACGAAATCCGAAATCCGAAGGCCCGAAAGCCGAAAGAAGTCCGAAAGCCGAAAGCCGAAAGCCGAAACGGCGAGTGGGCGAAACGGCGAAACGGTGAGTCGCCGTTTCGCCGTTTCGCCGTTCGGGCTTCGGACCTCGGATTTCGGATTTCGGCTTTCGTCTCATCGTGCCCTGGGCGGAGCGACTACTGCGACCGGTAGCTGGCGGTGCTGGACTTCTGGGCCGGAGGGTCCGGCGGAACGAACACCGGCATGGTCCAGACCCCGCCGAGACAGTTGCTGCCGACGGGCTTGAAGAACTGCACCAGCATTTGGGGCGTAACAATCATGGCGGGCGCGGCCCCGCTCAGCATGGGATCAAAGACCAAGGAACTGTTGGCCTCGGGCGGTGGCGGGCCGTAAATCGGAAACTCCCCGGTCGCCGAGAGTGCATCAGCGGGCGGCGCGACGGGCGGCGCGGCAGCCGTGGCGACCGCCTGGTTGGTCATCCCGCTGGTGGGCAGCGGCTCCGGTGGGGGCGGCGGATCGGACATGGCCAGCGGGGGAAGTTGGGGCGGCGGCCCCGGCGGGGCAGGGAAGGAGACCCGCAACGGCAGCGGCCCCAGCACGGGCAGGTAGGGGTTGGCGGCACGCTTGGGGGGCGGCGGTTGGACCGACGCGCCCGCCTCGGCGGCAGCCACCAGCCCGCCGGCGACCAGGGCCAGGCCAACGGCGGCGGCGAACAGCCTGGAGTGTCGTCGGCTAGGCGGCGCTGGCCGCTTTGCCAGCGAGGAGAGACAAGCCTTCTTCATAAGAGTTCACGAACTGCCAGTCCTTGGTTTCCTCGTAGTTTTTACATTCTGCACTCACGGCGGCGGAGCCGATCATGGTGAGGCGCACGCCCAGTTCATGGCAGAGGCTGGTGACGGTGATGCCCAGTTTCACCAGGTTCACGTCGGCATTAGTCAGCCGGCTCATATCCATCACCAGCTTGTCCAAGCCGGCATCCACGCCCTCGGTGACCTTGAGGCGCAGGTTGAGGGTGACGTCGTTGGCGATGAGCGGGGTGAAATTCGGGGGCAGCTTCAGCACCAACAGGCCGTCCTGCGTCACAAAATAGCGATAGGAGGTGTCCAGGCCCAGCGCGCGGGTCACCTTGACCTTGAGATCCTCGGGGTCAATGGGCTTGGTGATGATGCCATTGAAACCCATCTGCTGGGCGCGCTGCTGTTCCTCCAGCCCCGACTTGACGCTCAACGCGAAGATCGGGATGCCCTTGGTCTTGACGGCGGCGCGCATCATCTGGAAGAGCATGAAGCCGGCGCCTTCCGGCAGGGAGAGACTCGCCAGAATCACGTCGGGCATCTGGTTCGTGCAAAAATCCACGGCCTGTCCGGCCTGCGTCAGGCCGCTGAGCGTCCAGGTAGTGTCCGCCAGCCCCGCGCGAACCACTTCCAGGATGGCCGGCTTGTCGTCCACGAGCAGCAGATGCAGCGGATCGTCGTACCGCTTGGCCTTGGCGGCGGCTTCGTTCTTGGCCTTCAGGTCAATGATCCGGCCCACCCGCTCGACCACCAGCTCTTCTTTGAACGGTTTGACGAGGTAGTCGCGCACCCCCAGGCGGGCAATCTTGAGCACGTTCTCGCGGCCCGCTTCCGCGGTCAGCATGACCACGGGGATGCTCTTGGCCTCGGGATCCGCCTTGAGCTTGTTCAACATCTCGAAGCCATCCATGACCGGCATGGTGTAGTCGAGGAGGATGATGTCGGGCTTTTCGCGGCTGACGATGGCCAGCCCCTCGACGCCATCCGAGGCTTCGAGAATCTCGCAGGCGAAACTCTTGAAGGCCCGCGCCACGATCATGCGGATCGTCTTGCTATCGTCAACGGTGAGAATTTTCGGTCCCATAACTTGGTATTTGGCAGCCGGGGTTAGTGGTGGGCGCTGCCACCTCGGATCAGAAGTTCCACCAGCAGAAAGTTGTTCTCGCTGCGGAAGCCCAACCGCTCCACATCCGTCTGGCTCACGGCCTCGATGCCAAACTGACTGCCGCGGACGATGGAGGGAATGGTCATGACACACAGGACGCCGCGATCCACGAGCCGGGATTTGAAGTGGCCGACGACCATGTTCGCCATTTCCCCCATGGCATCGTTGACCATCTCCTCGGTGGCCACCTCGGTGACATCCAGGCCGAGCAAGCCTCGGGTGATCCGGCTGGCAAACTTGGCGGTGGTGTATAGATAGACGACGCCGGAAGCCTGGCCGGTGAAGCCCACGGCGCTGGCAATCTGTGCCTGGCCCTCAAACACACATTCCTCAGTGGGCATGGGCAGCATCTGCATATTCAGCATGGTGCCGAAGACTTCAGTGACGGCGGCGTTTACGAGCGCCCCAATGTTCGCAATCATCACTGACACTCATCGGCAGATGTTGCCGACCCTTTAGCGGAAACTTGCGGGGAAATTTTGTCCGCTGACATTTTTGCTGGTTAGCGCTCAACTTTCCCGCCGGGACGCCGATAACCCGGCAGAAATGAGTACTACGGTACCAACCAGCCCCTGCGCAAGTGGGGTGCCACTAGAACGATCCGCGATTGCCGAGCGGCTGGGCAAGTGCGCCATGCTGCCCTCGCTGAGCAGCATTAACAGCGTCCTGCGCGAGTTGCTCAACGCCGAGCAACGCTACACCACGCAGATTTCCGACGTGATCCGCCGGGATCCCAGCATGACCACCCGCATGTTGCGGCTGGTCAACTCCGTCTATTACGGTCTCACGAGTCCCGTCACGAGCATTGAAGAAGCGGTCTTCTATCTCGGCATCCGGCAAGTGCGCCAGATCGCCATGTCCACGCCGATCATCGAAGACTTGCAGAAACTTTCCCTGCAAAACCCGTTCCCGTGGCGGGAGTTCTGGCAGCATTGCATCGCCACCGCCATGCTCACCCGGGAAATCACGGGGGCCATTCAGCCCGTGCAAGACGAGGTGGAATACGTCGCCGGCCTGCTCCACGACGTGGGGCGAATTGTGATGGCGGCGGAATTTCCCCAACATTTCGCGGAAGTTTGCCGCCAGGTGGAACATTCGCGGCAGGATCTCCGGGAAATTGAGTTGGCGGTGCTGGGCATGGACCACTGCGAGTTGGGGGGGATTTACCTGCAACACCACCGGCTGCCTGAGGTAATCGTCGAGGCCGCCGAATTTCATGCCGAACCCGAGCGCGCCAATCATCACGCCCAACTGGTAGCCGCGGTGCAGTTGGCCAACTACCTGGTGCGGCTCAACGGGATCGGGCACAGCGGCAATCCCGCCCCCGCGAGCGAGGCCGATTGGCTGCAACTCTCCGGCTGGGGCATCCTGTTTCCCCGGCGCATGGAGGAGGAGCAGGCGCTCCTGCGGGCCAACCTCAAGCACAGCCTGGAGCGGCTGCCCCGCATTCTGGACGGCATCCTCTGAAGCCATTTTTTATGCGGTTTAACCACGAATGAACACGAATGAGGCGGCGGCAGAACGAAACGCAGAGACGCCAAGCGAGGCAGAGGGACGCAAAGTTTCTTCTGCTCTGCGTTTCCTCGGCGTCTCGCTCTGCGTCGCTGCGTTAAACTCTCTCGGCCTTCGGCGACTCGCCGATTCGCCGATTCACCGATTCACCGTTTCACCGAGCTAAGCCATGCACGAAACCGAGAGCGTCCTGGCTGGTGACGGCGCCCCCCCGGGTCGCGCGTCCCGGCTCGCCTCGCGCCGGGACGAGGACGCCTGCAACTACATCATTGCGCTGATTTACGAGCGCTCGCGCATCCGGCTTCACGAAGGCAAGCAGGCGCTCATCAAGGCGCGGCTGGGCAAGCGGATGCGCCACCACGGCTGCGGGTGCCTGGCGGATTATTGCGACTTGTTGCAGGGGCCGGGCGGTCACGAAGAGACCACGCATGCCGTGGACGCGCTGACGACGAACTTCACCAACTTCCTGCGCGAGGAAGACCACTTTCAATTCCTGGTGGACCAGGCGTTGCCGGCGCTGCTCGGGCGGGGCCGGCGGAAGTTTCACCTCTGGAGCGCGGCCTGCGCGAGCGGCGAGGAACCCTTCAGCCTCGCGTTCTATCTGGACGAGAAATACCCGCTCGCGGAAGGCTGGGACTGGCACATCCTCGCCACCGACATCAGCACCAAAGCCTTGGGGAAAGCCCAGGCGGCGATTTACGCCGAGGACCGGCTGACGGGCCTGTCCGCTGCCTGGCTGCGGAAGTACTTTCAGAAAGGCCACGGGCAGGCCGAGGGTTGTTTCCGCATCAAAAGCCGCCTGCGCGAGCGGGTGACCTTCCGCCAGGTCAACCTGTTGGGTGACTATGACTTTCCGGATCGCTTTGAAGCCATCCTCTGCCGCAACGTGATGATCTATTTTGACCGTCCCACCCAGCAGCAGTTAGTGACGAACCTGAGCCGGTTCCTCGTGCCCGCGGGCCATCTCCTGATTGGCCACTCCGAAAGCCTGAACGGTTTGCCCCTGCCTTTCCGTTGCCTGCGCCCCAGTTACTACCAGAAACAATAACCCGCACGCCGAGGGCTACGAATGAGGGGGAAATCCGAAATCCGAATGCCGAAATCCGAAGCAAATCCGAAGGCCGAAATCCGCACCGGAGCGCCACGGCACGCCCCCAGCCGGCTGCCCGCCGGCGCTCCTTTCGGGCTTCGGATTTCGGGCTTCTCTCTTCTCCCGGCTCCGTTGGACTTCGTGATTCGGGACTAACCGCCATGCCCTCACCCTCTCTCAGCGGCTTTGAACACCGGGTGGTCGTTGGCATGGCCGAGTCCGTCGTGTCGAACAACCCCTCCGTCACGCTGGCCACGTATTCGCTCGGCTCGTGTCTCGGGATTTCGATTTACGATCCCGTCACCCATGTGGGCGGCCTGGTGCATATCATGTTGCCCGATTCCAGCATTGCCCCAGACAAAGCGCGGACGCAGCCGGCGATGTTCCTGGACACCGGCTTGCCCAAACTCTTCCGGTCGGCCTACGAGATGCGGCTGGACAAACAGCGGGCCGTGATCTGCGTTGCGGGCGGGGCGCAGATCATGGATGACAAGGGGTTCTTCAACATTGGCCAGCGCAATCGCGCCGCCCTCGACGCGTTGCTCCAGCAGCACGGCCTGCGCATCCTCGCCCAGGATACCGGCGGCATGGTCAACCGGACCATGTATTTGAAGTTGGCCACGGGCGAGGTGCGTCTAAAAGTCTCTGGGCAGACCACGGAAACAGTTTTATGGAAACTATAACTCACGATCTTGATGCCTACATTGACAAGGTATCTACCCTCCCGCCGGCACCGGTAATTCTGCCGCAATTGCTACACCTGCTGCACAAACCGGAGGTGGACAGCGGTCGCGTGGTGGAGTTGATCGAATGTGATCCGGCGCTGACGGCGGCGGTCCTGCGCCTGTGCAACAGCGCCTTCTTCGCCTCGGCCACGACGGCGTCCGACCTGCTCGAAGCGGTTGTCCGGTTAGGCTTTGACCACGTGTACCAACTCGTGGTCGCCATCGTCGGCGCCCGGGCCATGCGCCCGGCCCAAAAGGGGTATGGCATCGATGAAGGCGAGTTGTGGAAGCACAGCGTGGCCACCGCCCTGGCCGCCAAGTGTATGGCCCGCAGTCGGGGGGCAGACGAAAGCCTGGCTTTCACCGCCGGCATCCTGCATGACCTCGGCAAGATCGTCCTGGCCCAGGCGTTGGAGCAAAGCTACGCCAAGCTGGTCAAGGAGATCCAAGTCAACCAGTCATCGTTGCTGGAAAGCGAATCCGCCATCCTGGGCGTGCAACACGCTGAAATTGGCGGCCGCGTGCTGGCCCGGTGGAATTTTCCGGACAGCCTGGTGTCGGCGGTCTGGAACCACCACACCCCGGCGGCCGCCATCGGCTATGAGCAACTGACTTCGTTTGTTTATCTGGGCAACATGGTCGCGCATTTCATGGGCTTTGGTTACGGGCATCAGGCGTTGGCCCTGCGCGGGCGGGCCGAGGCCCTGAGTCTCGCGGAGATAGAGGCCCAGGAACTGCCGCATTACATGATTGAGACCTTTGGGCTGTTCAATGAAATGCAGGCGTTGATCGCGGCCAAAGACTGAAGCACGCCATGCCTGTCCGCGTGCTCATTGTGGATGATTCGGCGTTGGTCCGCCGGGCCTTGACGGAGGGCTTGTCGGCCGATCCCGGCATTGAGGTGGTGGGCAGCGCGATTGATCCCTACGTCGCCCGCGACAAAATCCTCCAACTCAATCCGGACGTGCTGACGCTCGACATTGAGATGCCGCGCATGGACGGGCTGACCTTCCTGAAGGTGCTGATGAAGCACCATCCCATGCCGATCATCGTGATGAGTTCGCTCACCACGGCAGGCTCCGCCATCGCGCTCGAGGCCTTGCAAGCCGGGGCCGTGGACGTGGTGGCCAAACCGGGCAGCGCCTACTGCGCCGCCGAGGAAATCGGCAAGCTTGCAGAAAAGATCAAAGCCGTCGCCCGCGCGCGCGTTCGCTCGGCCCCGGCCGCCCCTGCGGTCGCCTCCGCGGCCCAGCCGGCGGCCCAACCATCGCCGCTCCCCACGCGCGGCGGACGCCGCTACGCCGCCCGTGCGCTGATCCTCATCGGCGCTTCCACGGGCGGCACCGAAGCGATCAAGTCCGTCCTGACGACCCTGCCCGAAGACCTGCCGGGTATCCTGATCGTACAACATATTCCGGCCCAGTTCTCGCTCGCCTTCGCCAACCGCCTGAACGAACTCTGCCGCCTTGAAGTGCGGGAGGCGAAGAACGGGGACGTCGTCGCCCCTGGCCTGGCGCTGGTCGCGCCCGGCGGCTTCCACCTCCTCCCCCGCTGGGTGGGCAATCACTACGTTGTGACCACCAACGTCGGGCCGCCCGTGCATCATCAACGCCCCGCCGTGGACGTGCTGTTCGATGCCGCCGCCCGCACCGGCGCCGGGCCATTCGCGTTGGCCGCCTTGCTGACGGGGATGGGGGCCGATGGCGCGACCGGCATGTTGGCGTTGCGCCAGGCTGGGGCGACTACCTTCGCGCAGAACGAGGAGACGTGCGTCGTCTTCGGCATGCCCCGCGAGGCCATCGCCTTGGGGGC
>Ga0105047_10015027_pt1 | contig 12225 bp, 13 predicted proteins | sample MAT04_FD_78384 | JGI IMG/M metagenome (GOLD analysis project Ga0105047, IMG submission 78384) | Freshwater microbial communities from Lake Fryxell liftoff mats and glacier meltwater in Antarctica - MAT-04 (megahit assembly) | ecosystem: Environmental > Aquatic > Freshwater > Ice > Liftoff... | reverse complement strand
GGGCCGCCCGTGCTGGTCGTGGAGGACAACGCCGTCAATCAACAGCTCGCCCGTGCACAGTTGCGCGGCCTCGGCTACGAGTGCGTGGTGGTCGGCCGCGGCGAGGAAGGGCTCGAGTACCTCGCCACCCCCGCCGGGCTCGATGTCGAGATCGTGCTGATGGACTATCACCTCCCCGGGCTCGACGGTCTGGAGACCACTCGGCGCATCCGCGCTGCCGAGGCACCCGGTCGCCATGTGGCCATCGTCGGCGTCACGGCGAGTGCCTCGATCGCCGATCGCAACGGATGCATCGCAGCAGGCATGGACGACTACGTGCCCAAGCCGGTGAGCCTGGCCGATCTGTCATCGGCCTTCGCCCGCACCAGCGCGATCCGAACCGCCGTCCGGTCGGCGGTGCGTCCCGATGAAACCCCGGTCGTCGTGGTGGCGGAGGTTCACCCGGAGGTTCCGGAAGAGGCGAGCGCCACTCCATTCGTCGGCAAGATGCCCCCTGACCCAGGGCCCCTCGACCCAGGACCGGCCGACCCAGGGCCCGTTGTCGACTGGGCCGTGCTCGACGATCTCGTCCGCGAACTCGGCGACCGCGCGATCGTCGTCGACCTGGTCGACACCTTCCTGGGTGAGCTCACCGCGCGTATCGATGGCATTGCCACCGCCGGCGCGTGCGGTGATCGGGATGGGTTGCACCGCTTGGTGCACACGCTCACGTCGAGCGCCCGCCTCCTCGGCGCAGGTCGGCTCGCGACGTGCTGTCGCGAGTTCGAGGCGGGTCGGCTGCCGGAACCATCGCTGCGCGAACTCGCCGACTGCGTCCGCGCCGAGCACGGCCGCTGGATCGTCTCCATCTGACGAGGGCTCGGCAACGACGCCAGGAGCGCCGGAACTGGCCGTGGACGACGCTGAGCCGGCGCCTGCTGCGCAGCAATCAGGCGTTGATGCCGTAGCCGACACCGCGCACGGTGCGCACGACGCTCTTCGTTCCCGACCGGTCGATCTTCTTGCGCAGGTTCGCGACGTGCACATCGACCACGTGATCGTCCGAGTACCAGTCCGGCCCCCACACACGTTCGAGCAGTTGGGCGCGGGTGAAGACCGCCTTCGGGGTCGCGCTCAGCGTGTCGAGGAGGTCGAACTCGATGCGGGTGAGCTCGACGAGCAGGCCTTCGATCTCGACCTCGCGAGCATCGGGTCGGACCGTGACGTGGCCCACCACACGCTCCGGCGCGCTCGCGTCGGCGAGGCGAGGCCTGCGCAGCAGTGCCTCGACCCGGGCGCCCAGCTCGCGAGGCGAGAACGGCTTGGTGACGTAGTCGTCCGCGCCCAGCTTGAAGCCGAGCAGCTTGTCGATCTCCTCGTCGCGTCCCGAGAGCACCAGGATGTAGGCGCTCGAGCGTTCACGGATGGTGCGGCACAGATCGAGTCCGTCGCCGTCGGGCAGGGTGAGATCGAGGATGACGAGATCGGGCGGGGTGGCGGCGAGCGACTCGAGCGCATCGGAGATCGTCGTCGCCGTGCGCACACGATGTCCTGACTTGCGCAGGATGGCGGTGACCATCTGGGCGAACTCCGGGGCGTCTTCCACCACCAGCACGTCGGCCTCACCCACGTCGCCGAATCTCCTCAGGGTGTGAATCGACCCGGTGGACCCAGCGGACCCGGTGGGTCCGGAACTGGTGCCGGTGGGCTGCGGTGGCGTGGCGTCGGTGGGCTGGCCCGTCGAAGAGCGCGAGGTCGTCACGGAGTCCACGAGCAGTACCGTCCGGGTCGGCGCGCCGATGGCAAGGCGCCCTCTGCACGGTGTTCGCGATCGCGCGGGCAGCGGACGTGACGTCACACGTCACGTCCGCCGCCGCCGGTCAGGCACCCGCGACACCCGTAGCCTCGGCGGACATGCGAGTGGCAGTGGTCGGTGGCGGTGTGTCCGGATTGGGTTCGGCTGTGGCCTTGGCGCGCCAAGGCCACGACGTGGAGGTGTTCGAGCGCGACGACACCCCGATGCCGACGAGTGCAGAGGCCGCGTTCGACTGGGACCGTCGCGGTGCCCCGCAGGTGCGGCACAGTCACGCATTCCTCGCACGGCTTCGGAACCTGCTGCGCGACGACTATCCCGACGTCTACGCCTCGGTGCTCGCCGAGGGTGCGACCGAGATGCGCTTCGGTGACGATCTGCCGCCCACGATCACCAACTTCGAACGCACAGCCGGAGACGACGACCTGGTGATGCTCGCCTGCCGACGGTCGACGTTCGAATGGGTGCTGCGCCGTGCTGCGCTGGCCGAGGACAGGGTCACGTTCCGAACCGGTGTCTCGGTCGATGGGCTCGTCCGATCATCCGATGCGGGCCGCCCGCACGTGACCGGCGTGCGTGTCGCCGGCGGCGCTGTCATCGACGCCGACTTCGTCGTGGCGAGTGGCGGCCGCCGCAGCGTGGTGCCCGAATGGCTCGCAGAGATCGGTGCCCCGCACGTGCCCGAGCACGTGGAGGACACCGGGATCGTCTACTACTCCCGGTTCTACCGGTTACTGCCCGGGCAGTCGTATCCGCCACGCACCGGTCCGATCGGTGGCGATCTCGGCTACCTGAAGTACGGGGTGTTCGTCGGTGACAACGGCACCTTCTCCGTCACGCTCGCGACGCCGGTCGACGACGAGCAGCTGCGCAAGTTGATCACCGATCCGCAGGTGTTCGACGACACCGCCCGCCACCTCGTGGCCACGGCACCCTGGCTCGACGGTCGGGCCGAACCGATCACCGCGGTGCACGCGATGGCCGGACTCCTCAACCGGTGGCGCGAGTACGTGGTCGACGGCGAGCCGGTGGCCACTGGCTTCGTCCCCGTCGGCGACGCCGTGTTGTGCACGAATCCGCTGTACGGGCGAGGCTGCAGTACGGCCTTCTGGGGTGCGCACCTGCTCGCCCAGTCGGTCGAGGCCTTCGGTGCCGACACCCGCGAGATCGCGCTCGCGTACGACGCCTCGCTGCGTGCTGAGATCCATCCCTGGTACCGCGCCGGCGTCGAGCAGGATGCCGAAGCGCGCCGCGTCGCTGCGGAGATCCTGTCCGGGCGCGATCCTGACGGCGATGCGAACGACCCGCGCACGTTCATGCGGGCGGTGTTCCGCGACGGATTGCTGCCGGCGATGCGCACCGACGCCGTCGTCCTGAGAGCTTTCTTCCGGAGCTTCAACCTGCTCGAGCGGCCCGACGCGATGGCGACGGACCCTGACGTGAGCTCCCGTGTGCTCGCTGCCTGGCACGACCGCGACAACCGCCCGCCCGAGCAGCTGCTCGGCCCCAAGCGCCGCAGCGACCTGCTCGATCTGATCGCCGCCTGAGGCGCTGGCAGGCGATCAGTCGAGTGCGTCCTCGACGGCGCCCACTGCATCGTCGCTCACCCGGTCGATCGCATCGCGGGCCTCGGTGACCCCGGGGATCTCCGCCAACAGGGTGTCCTCCACCTTGCTGTCGTCGATCACCAGCCAGATGATCACCCCGACGATCGCGCCGACCAGCGGGAACACCACGAACGCCCACAGTTGTTCGAGCGCACCTGTGTCGGGGTTCGCGAACAGCGCAGTGGCGATGCTGCGCGCCGGGTTGACCGAGGTGTTGTCGACCGGGATCGAGATCAGGTGGATCAAGGTCAGCGTGAAGCCCACGACCAGGCCGCCCATGCCGTGCGGGATGCGGCCATCCGTCGACGCTGCCAGCACTACCACCACCAGCAGCGCAGTGAGCATCACCTCCACCACGATCGTTGCGCCGAGCCCGAAGTACTGCCCTGACCACAGGTTCGCTGCGAACTGCCCGCGCTCGAAGTCGACCTGACCGTTGGCGATGCCGAACACGATGGCAGCACCGGCGATGGCGCCGATCAGCTGGCCGATCACAGCGAACACGGCATGCGTACCGGTGACCCTGCGACTGACGAACAGCGCAAGGGTGACGGCCGGATTGATGTGGCAGCCCGATACGGGCCCGATCACATACACCATCGCCATCAGCGACAGGCCGAACGCGAGGCTGATCCCGAGCAGGCCCACGCCCGGCGCGAGGATCGCCGTGCCGGGTCCGCCGATGATCAGCACGGCCGTCCCGAAGAGCTCGGCTGCGAGGACTCGTCCGTGGTCGACGGTGGGTGTGGCGGTCATGACGGTCACCCTATGCCGTGGGCCTGCGCGGCCCAGATGACAGGGCCCAGACGGCGCCCGGACGCGGTACCGTCTCGGTGTGGCACCTCGGCGACGCACCGACACGCATCTCGTCACCCGCGTCGATCGGGCCGGGGCCAAGCGTGCTCCCGACGAGCTGATCGTCGAAGAGCCGATGACCATCCAGCTCGACGGGCATCGAGTGGCCACGACGATGCGCACCCCCGGCCACGACTACGAGTTGGCCGCGGGGTTCTGCCACACAGACGGGCTCCTCGCAGGAGCGCACATCATCGGGGTGCGGTACTGCGCCGATGGCGCGGCCAGCGACTCCGAGTTCAACGTCGTCACCGTCGAGACCGGTGGGCGTGCCCCGGTGCCCACGCCTCGCCTCGGCAACACGACCTCCAGTTGTGGGCTGTGCGGCAACGAGGCGATCGACCAGTTGTGCGATCTGCTCGCCCCGCTACCCGCCACCGCACCGATCGCGCTCTCGGTCGTGGCCGGTATGCCCGACGCCGTCCTCGGCAGCCAAGGCCTGTTCGGCAGCACCGGTGCCGTGCATGCTGCAGCTGCGTTCACCGCTGACGGCGAGGTGTTGCTCACCCGTGAGGACGTGGGACGACACAACGCGGTCGACAAGGTGGTGGGCCGGATGCTGCTCGACGGTCGATTGCCGGCGACGGGTATCGGCCTGTTCGTGAGCGGCAGAGCCAGCTTCGAACTCGTGCAGAAAGCATGGGCAGCCGGCTTCTCCACGCTCGTCGCGGTCAGTGCGCCCACCAGCCTCGCTGTGCAGACGGCCCGACGCGCCGGCCTCCACCTCGTCGGGTTCGTCCGCGGTGATCGCCTCAACGTGTATGCCCCCGAACGGATCACCGACGACGCGCGCTGGGGTTCGCTCGCCGGTGGCCCGTAGCCTGACGGCATGAGCGACTCTGTCAGCGCCCCCGTGTCCCCGAGCACCGGCCTCGGGGTGCTCCATCTCTTCTGCAAGCCGACCCCGATGTTCGAAGGCGATGCTCTGGTCGCGGCCGTGAAGGCCGCCGAGGCGGCAGGCTGCATGGTCGTCACCGTCGCGATCCTCGGGCACAAGGCCGACGTCGCCGTGATGGCGATGAACCCGAACCTGCGTGAACTGCGCACCTTGCAGACGGGCGTGCAGCGTGCCGGGCTCGAGGTCGTCGACAGCTACGTCAGCATCACCGAGGTGAGCGAGTACGCGAAGGGGATGCCCGAGGAGATGACACGTGGTCGCCTGTACCCGACCATCCCGCCGCAGGGGAACCTCGACGCGTGGTGCTTCTACCCGATGAGCAAGAAGCGCGAGGCGCATGCGAACTGGTTCAAGCTCCCGTACGACGAGCGCAAGGACCTGATGCACGAGCACGGCACCAGCGGGCGCAAGTTCGCCGGGCGGATCGTGCAGTACGTCACCGGTTCCACCGGCCTCGACGACTTCGAATGGGGTGTCACGCTCTTCGGCGGCACTCCCGACGACCTGAAGGACGTCGTGTACACGATGCGCTTCGACGAGGCATCGGCGCTGTTCGGCGAGTTCGGCGTGTTCTACACCGGGATGGTCACGCCGGTCGAGGAACTGGTCACCCAGATCTGAGGGTGCGGCCCGCATTCATCGGCCCGCATTCACCGGTCAGCCGGACACGCGCTGCGCGGGCCACGAGGCGTCGGTGACGTCGAGGCCGCCTTCGAACCGGTAGATGTCGAAGATGCCTGTCGTCGGATCGCCGTCGGCCGCGATGTCGAGGTCGTTCGTCGGCCCGTTGTAGTCGATGCCGCGGCCAGCGCCGAGCTGCGCCATGCACGACGGGAACGATCCGCACGGGGTGCCACCTGTGGTGGTCGGCACGATCTGTGCGGCCATCGCACCGCCATTGATGAAGTCGGCCTGCTCGGCAGCGAGGGCGATCACGTTCATGCAGTCGTATGCGTTGGCGGCGAACAGCCGACCATCCTCGGGGAACGTCCGAGCCAGTTCGGGATCGGCGATGCTCGAGCGTGGTGAGACCCCACGCATGATCGCGAGCACGGCATCGTCGAGGCGTCGGTAGACGCTCGCGGTGGCGGGCACCCGCATCGCGTCGTTCATCCAGATGCTGGATTGCAGCGTCGGATCGATCACCTCGGCGAGCGACTGCACCAGCCGGGGACCGGCCTCGGGGTCTCCGACGATCCCGATCGTGGCGGCGCCGCTGTCGGCGATCTCCCGAGCGATCGAGCTGTAGTCGGGCTGCTCGGGATCGAACCCGATCAGCTCCGGAACCGGTGCCCCCTGGGTCACGAGTTCGCGCCGGACGAGTTCGACCAGTGGTTCCCCGTAGGCATCTTCCACGTAGGCGAGCACGATGTCGGTCCCCGTCCCGTCGAGCTGGCGCGCGAGTGCCTTCGCCTGCAGTGAGTCGGACGGGATGGTGCGGATGAACAGGGGCTGGGTGTCGGGGAAGTCGTCGAGCGAGCGCGCGCTTGCCGTGGGCGAACAGGTGAGCACACCGGCGCTCACCAGGATGGGCAGCAGGCGCTCCGCGACCAGCGACGAGGCAGGGCCGATGACGGCATCGACCTCGTCCGTGAAGAGCCCCTCGAGCGTCGGGGTGGCACGTTCGAGCTTGGCTTCGTCGACGACGACGATTTCCACGTCGCGACCCTGCACGCCGAGATCGTCCACCTGCTGCACGGCGAGCTCGACTGCATCGAGCATGACCGTGCCGAGCTCGCTGCCCGCGCCGGTGAGCGGCAGGATTACTCCGACGCGAAGTCGATCGTCACCTGCAGGGTCGGTGACCTCGTCGGTGGGGGCTGTTGGTTCGAGGGTGGTTGCCGGCGCCGCATCCGAACCCGAACAGGCGGCCAGCGCTGTGAGGACAGCCGTCGCGAGGCAGACCGACATCGTCGTTGGATGCCTTCGCCGAGTCCGCGCCATGTGGGCAGTGTACGAAGTGCATCACCAGTGCAGGGTGCCGGCAGCTCCCTTGAACGGGCCGACGACGCGACTGGTGATCCATCCGCCGTAGAACATGCCAGCGTTGGCAACCACCCGCTCGTCGCCGACCCAGCACTCGTCGAGCTGTTGGGCGTAGAACGCGAGGTGACCGGCAATCGCCGCAAACGCACCGACAGGTGCCTCGTAGCTCCAGGCCGCATCGACAGCCGGCTGCCCGGAACCCGTGTCGAGGGTCCAGTAGGTGGTGGCCCCCTTCCACTCACACATCGTGCGTCGCGACGAGCGCACCAGCAGTGAGCGGTCGACGTCATCGGCCGGAAGGTAGTAGGCGGGCGGCTGGCTCGTCTCGAGGACTCGGATGGCGGCGGTGGTGTCGGCAACGATCCGGCCCTGGTGGAACACGCGGATCCGTTCACTGCTGGGTGAGACGGCGGGCGGACGTGGATAGTCCCACACGCTCTCCTGGCCCGGTCCGGGTTCGAGTCGTTCAGGTCGCATGCAATGGTTCCTACGTCACGATGTCGTGTCCCGGATGAACAACGCCGGCTACCGGACGGCCGTGCTCGGAGCGGTGGCGAACCGGGCCGACGTGGCTCGTGCGACATGACCCGGCAGGATCGCGTGCCGTAGGGTCGGCGCCGTGAGCGACGCTGCCGGACCGCCCGACTTCACCCGCGAACTGGTGCGCTGGAGCGAGACGCTCGCTGGGATCGCGCGCACCGGCCTCGGCTTCACCCAGAGCCTCTACGAGCAGGAGCGCTTCCACGAGGTGCTCCACGTCGCGGCCGACATCAAGGCCGCCGCCGACGACGCGCTCGAAGTGCGGCGCGAGCAGGACCACTTCGTTCAGGAGTGGTTGGAGTCGGTGGGCGAGGGTGTGCCCGGGTACGTCACGCCCAAGGTGGCCGTGGGTGCGATCGTCGGCAACGACGCCGGCGAGGTGCTGCTCGTGCAGCGTGCCGACAGTGGCATCTGGCTCTACCCGACCGGCTGGGCCGACGTCGGCTACTCACCTGCGGAGGTGGCGGTGAAGGAAGTGGCCGAGGAGACCGGCATCGTCTGTGAGCCGGTGCAGCTGCTGTCGGTGATCGATGGCCAGCGGATGGGATTCACCCGATTCGGCATGTACATGCTGCTGTTCCACTGCCGCGCCGTGGGCGGTGCGCTCGACGGCCACCCGCTCGAGACATCAGGGGTGGGCTGGTTCTCTCGCGACGACCTGCCGGCAGCGACTGCGGGTGCGGACTGGTGGGGCCCGACGGCGTTCTCGGCGATCGACGGTGAGCAGATGCAGGCGAGCTTCGAACCGGTGCGCGAGCCGATCTGGCGCGGCGATCCCGACTGACGACTGACGACTGACGACTGATGACCGCTGGGCTGATGGGCCGATGGGCGTCAGGCGTCGGGCTGATCGCGGAGGAAACGCTCGACCTCGGCCATGAGCACGTCGCTGTCGACGGCGGCCGGATCGATCGGCGCCAAGCCCGTCTCGACGCGATCGTCCTCGCCCAACTCGCCCAACTCGCCGCCGACGGCCTCGTCCTCGTCCTCGTCGTCGTCCTCGTCGTCGTCGAGGCTCAACGTCTCCAGCCTGGCCACGTAGCCGACGAGGTCGTCGTCCTCGTGCACCATCGCCGACACGCGCTGTTCGTACTCGAACGCCTCGTGCGCCAAGCGGCCCACGGGAGTGGGCGATCCGAGCATCGCGCACACCCGGGTGACGAGCGCCAGGGTGGCCTTCGGTGACGGCATCTGTGATGCGTAGGCGGGAACGGCAGCCCACAGCGAGGCCGAATCGATGCCTGCGGTCTGGCACGCGTCGTGCAGCACCCCCACGATGCCGGTGGGCCCCTCGTACCGGCTCCGCTGCAGGTCGAACCGGGAGATGAGCTCGCCGTCGGTGGCAGTGCCGATCACCTGCACCGGACGCGTGTGCGCGACGTCGGCGAGGAGTGCGCCGAGGGTGATCACGACACCTGCCTGATAGCGCTGCGCGAGCGAGATGATCTGCTGGGAGAACAGCCGCCACCGCAGTGCCGGCTCGGGGCCGAGCACGAGGATGACGTCACCGCCGGGCGTGGAGGCCCTCCAGGCGCCGACTGTGGGCCAGACGATCGAGCGAGTCCGTCCGTCGGCGAGACGCACGTGCGGACGCACGGTCGCGAAGTCGGTGAACTCCTCGGGGTCGATCTCGGCGAGCGGCTGAGCGCCCCATGCCTCGATGAGGTGGCGCACGGCGTTCGACGCCGCGTCGCCACCGTCGTTCCATCCCGTGAACGCGGCGATCACCGTTGGCCGGTGCAACGTGGGCTGGTCGAGCCACCGCAGGTGCTCCATGTGCGCCAGGTTATCGACCCGTCGCCCGTCCGGCGGCTCGGCGCACGAGCCCACGGCGCCGGTGCGCCGCCGGTGGGGCCGCCGGTACGGAGATCAGAGGATCGGCACGACGGTGTAGGCCTCGCCGCCGCCCGACGCGATGACGTCGTCGAGCCAGTTGCCCTCGTACACGTCGTTCGGTCCCTGCATCAGGTCGTTCTCGGCGGCACCCTCGGGGGTGGTGACGAGGGTCCAGGCCTGGCGCTTGTAGGTCCAGTTCGCCGGGTGGAGCCGGTGCGCCTCGCGCCACCACGACACAGCGGCGTCGGGACCGATCGCTCGGCGCAGATGCTCGCCGAGCTCGAAGCAGGCCGCGGCGCGGGCCTCGTCATCGCCGCGCGGGAGCGAGCGCGTGATGACCTCGTCGGGTGTGAGCACGAACCGAGAGTCAGCCCCGTGCTGGGCCCAGTCGACGATCGCCGCGCGGTACTCGACGGCGTTGTCGGGGATCTTCTTCACCTCGCGGAACATGCGCTCGATGCGCTCAGGCAGGCCCTCGGGCACCTCCATGTCGCGCATCGGACTGCGCTCGATCGAGGCCCCCTCGGCAGGACGCACGATCGTGCCCTGCTCGTCGATCCACACGGCCATCGGGATGTTGACGAAGCCGAACAGCTCGCCGGTGACGTGGTGTGTGTCGATCAGGCTGGGGTGTGTGGGCGATGCCGCGTCGATCCACTGGTGCGTATGTGCCGGCTCGACGTCGAGGGCGACGGTGACGACCGTGAGACCGAGGAGTTCGAGCTCTGCGTGCAGTGCCTGCCACCCGGGCAGGCTGGTGCGGCAGCCTCAATAGCTCGACCAGGCGACCAGCAGCACCTTTCGACCGTGGAGGCTGCTGAGCCGGAACGGTGAGCCGTCGCGGGCGAGGAGCTCGGGGTCGGCCGCACAGGCCGTGCTGAGTGCCCGACCGGTGGCAGTGGACGGACCAACGGCCCACACGCCGTGCGTCTCGTCGTGCACGACCGGCATGCCGAGACGCTGTGCGGCAACGGTGACGTCGAGCGTGCCGTCGTCGCGCAGCGAGCCCGGTGCGGGCACGCACACCTCGCCGCGGCAGAGGCCCTGGGGCTTGGCGTCCCATCCGGTGCGATCGGCGAAGGCGGCCGGATCGACGTCGTCGAGCGAGGTGAGGATCATGCGGCGACCGTAGTTCCGATGCGTCGCCGTGTCAGCGGCCGGAGGCCTTGTCAGCGAGATCGTGCGGCCCCGACGACAGGTAGCCCTTGCCGTTGCGCACCGCAGCACCCCAGGGGGTCATCAGCGCGACCAGTTCGTCGATGTCGTCGCCGAGTGCTTCGAGTGTCGGCCGCATCTGCTCGTCGGTGCGCACCTCGATCTGCTCGCGTGCGGCACGGCCCTCCGGGGTGAACCCCGTGTCGTCCAACAGGCCGCGACCCTGCAGACGGGCGTGGGCTGCATCGAACTGGGCGTCGGTCCAGGCGCGGGTGCGGCTGTAGCTGCGCATCGGCAGGCCCCAGTAGAGCTCGCTCATCAGCCCGATCTCGGTGGCGTCGAACCCGGCGGAGATCCATGCTGCGGTGTGCGAGTCGCCGCGGAACTCGCGCAGCATGTCGCCTCGTCGCCACACCTGACCGAGCGACGAGTCGGGCATGGTCTGGCTGAGCACTCCGGCGAAGAGGGGACGGCCCTCGGGGCGCAGCGGGGCGACGGCATGCGCCAGCAACTCGTTCACGCGGGCGATGCCCTCGGGCTCGTCGCCGAGGATGCGCCGCAGCTGTGCGATCGCACCGTCGTCGCGCGCTGCGCAGATGGTGGCCGCATCGGTGCGCGACCAGCCGAGCTGGACGCACGGCACGACGATCTCGGGGTTGAACACGGCGAAGGCCGCGGCGACCAGCTCACCGGGCACCTGGCCCATCACCGAGCCGCGGCTGGTGAAGTAGGCCGGGCCATCGGGCAGGGCCACGCCGCCCGCGTCGGCTGCGCTGCGGTCGAAGCCGAGGGCGGCATAGTTCGCATGGCACTCGGGCGAGAAGTACACCTGGCCGATCACCGGTTCGAGCACAGAGCCGAGGCTGCGGGCACGGGCAGAGAGCTGCTGCTGATCCATGCGGGCACGCTAGGCAGCGCCGACTTCCGGATCGCCACCGGAGAAGCCATGGCGACGGGCGCCCCGTCGCTAGCGTGATCGACCGTGAGTGTCGTCATCGAGGTCGCTACCGAGCCCACCGTCGAGCTGCGCGATGCGCTGGCGGCGCTGCTGCCGCAGCTGTCGTCGTCGCCGCCCCCGGACATCGATGAGCTCACCCTCGTCGTGAACGACCCCGGGTCGGTGGTGTTCGTCGCTCGGCTCGAGGGCCGCATCGTCGGCAGCCTCTCGCTGATCCTGTATCGGATCCCGACCGGCCTGAAGGCATGGATCGAGGACGTCGTCGTCGACGAGGCGGCCCGCGGCCACGGGATCGGCGAGCTGCTCAATCGGGCAGCGCTCGACGAGGCTGCCCGTCGTGGCGTGAAAGGTGTGAGCCTCACCAGCCGTCCGTCGCGTGAGGCTGCCAACCGGCTGTACCAGCGCATCGGCTTCACGGCTCGCGCGACCAACGTCTACCGCTTCGACTTCTGAGGGGTTGCCCCGGAGCTGCCGAACGGGCGGCGCAGCGTCGCTGTCGTACATCAACCGGCGGCTGCGCGGCGGAGGTCTTCGGCGGCTTGGCGGACCTGCCAGTCGCGATCGGCGAGCGCGCTGTCGATCGCTGCGTCGACCTCGT
>Ga0105047_10015025_pt1 | contig 12226 bp, 11 predicted proteins | sample MAT04_FD_78384 | JGI IMG/M metagenome (GOLD analysis project Ga0105047, IMG submission 78384) | Freshwater microbial communities from Lake Fryxell liftoff mats and glacier meltwater in Antarctica - MAT-04 (megahit assembly) | ecosystem: Environmental > Aquatic > Freshwater > Ice > Liftoff... | reverse complement strand
CTTATATAATTTAATAAAAAAATCCCTCTCGGCTAGAGAAGGATCTTAAATTTTAGTTCATTTTGTTTAAAACGTGAAACCTAATTTGAAATAAATAGCGTTAATACTTTCTATTTTTTGCTCTCTTCCATCCTTTTTCATATCCGTCAAATCGTTTTGATTTTCCAGTCCTAAACCGATATTAAGTTTATCAGTGATTATAAAACGAGCTCCAATTTGACTAGAAAGTCCGAAATTCCATCCAAGATTCTTGCTATCTGAATCTCCTGCAATGGTTTCTACATCCTGTTTTAATAATGTTCTTGCATAGCCACCTAAACCGACGGTGAAAACAATTTTGGCATTTTGAGTTTCTTCATTTTTTAGAATGGTGTACTCGCCGTTGAATTGAAGCGGAATCTGTAAGTAAGCATTTTTTATACTAATATCAGTTCCAGCCACTGCGGTATTAGCATAATATTCCAAGTATCCAATTCCAGAAGTTAGGTCCCAGGTTTTACCAAGCTTGTACGATAGTAAAAGATCTCCGCCGTTGACGTTTCCATTTAGCGTGACATTTCCCTTCTCTTTGAGTCTAGCGAAACCAATTTTGGTATTTACTGCAAATGAAAATTTACTTTCATTGCTTATAGTTTCAGTTTGTGCCATTACAGCATAGGATGTACACAATAATAGGACTGCAATAAAGTAGTTTTTCATATGGGATTGGATTAGATTAATTTTGTGATGCAAAAATACTATTTTTCGTTAGTAGTACAAATAGGACATAACGATTCTGCAGCAAATACTTCCTTTTAAAATTGTTAATAACTCTCAAATCGACTTCCTGTATTAGGATGAGCTGTTAAAAAATGTTAATAACTTGCATTTCAACGTTTATTAAGGTATTTGGTAGGTAAACTATATCAAAAAAAATAGAACTGTAATAACTTTGATCTGCCTATAAGATTGGCACCAATGTTATTTAATAGAAATATGAAAAATTATGTACAACTTTTCATTGTATTAGCAAATATTTTTCCTTTCTGCTGTACTGCTCAGCATATTGAAGGCGTTCCTGCTAATGAGAAAATGTCGAGTACACAAATTGTCTCTAATGCTTCATCCCGCACTGCTCTTATTGTTGTTGCCTATCGTGTCGAAGAACGAATAAACAAACCAATGGGAAGCTCGATTACTACGTACACAGTTTCAAGTTTAGCCTTAGTTGGGAAGAATGATCTGGGTGAAAATAACAGTAGATTTGTAACGCCAAAGTACGGAAGACCAAGAGTAAGTGCAATAGCAGCACGTGCACGATCGCTAAAAGTTAACACAAACGTTCTGACAAATGATGTTCCTATTGATATAAATTCTCCTATTGTTTTTATGAAATCGGATGATAGTGCTAATTCTAATGAAGCGACTCCGAGTATAATTGAATCGAAAGTAAAAAACGTAAAAATTGATGTCCTTGCTACTTATGAAAGGATTATGGATAAAGGATACAAAAACGTTGATATGATTACTAAAGTTGGAAACGGACATTTTTTTGCTGGAGATTTAGCACTTGCAGCCAAATGGTACACTGAATTGTTTTCGGTTGTAACCGATTTGGAACCTGTTTATTATTATCGATACGCGCAGGCATTGAAGGCAGTCAATCAGTTTGAAAAGGCCAGTGCTATGATGAAGATATTTGAAACTAAGAGTTTGTAAAATATAAAAATCCCGTTTCGAAGAGAAATGGGATTTTTAGTAAAAATCAGCAATACTGCTAAATAATGTATACTTTCAGAGATAATACGATTTAAAATTGCTCTCTTCCTGAAAAATGAAAAGCACCTTCAATAGCTGCATTTTCATCGCTGTCCGAACCGTGAACTGCATTCTCGCCCATTGATGTTGCATATTTTTTACGGATAGTTCCTTCCTCCGCATTTGCCGGATTTGTAGCTCCAATTAAAGTTCTGAAATCTTCAACAGCATTTTCTTTTTCCAAGATAGCAGCAACTATTGGTCCACGTGTCATAAATTCTACTAATTCTCCGTAAAATGGTCTTTCAGAGTGAACCGCATAAAATGCTTTTGCATCAGCTACCGTTAACTGTGTTAATTTAAGTGCCACGACTCTGAATCCACCTTCAGTAATCATATTTAAAATTCCACCGATGTGTCCGTTTTCAACACCATCTGGTTTAATCATTGTAAATGTTCTATTCGTTGCCATTTGTTTGTTTTATTTTAATTTGGGTGCAAAAGTAAACCTTTTAAACCAGTATTAAACACCAATAGTCTATCAATTTTTTATAATCTTTTTTACGGCAAAGTCTAATCCTGATCTAATTTTCAAAAAGTAAACGCCGTTACTCAGCAAACTTCCATCCAATTGAAATTCGTTAGCATTTGGAGCGTAGTTTTGAATCATCTTTCCGGTTACATCCATAAGTTGCACAGTATCTATAGTAGTCGAGTGGGATAAGTTCCAAAGGCTGTTCGTTGGGTTTGGATAGACTGCAACAGAAGAAATTGAAAATTGCGAATTTGATAAAGCGTTGGTAAATGTATAATTGCCTGAGCTTTTTTCAAATGTCACATTATAAGTACCCTCTGTTATCTGAATATTTAAGCCATCTTGAGTTCCTGTTCCGATAGGAAAATCTGCAGACCCCCAATTAGATGCCCATAAATTATCTTTTCTGAATTTTGCTTCACCATCGGTCATACTTAAATTTGATATGGTGTAATTAAATCCGTCGGTTGTACTCAAATCAATATCTTCTGAAGTAAATCCGCTCAACGCTGTTCCTAAAATTCCAATACTTGGTAACGAAAAACTATAATCGCCTGTAATTCGGTTAAATGTTACAAACCATTCGCCTCCGCTTATTTGAATACTTGGTCCGTTAAGTGTTGCAGTTCCTGATGGAAAAGAAGTGCTTCCCCAAACCTTGGTATTCCCGTTATTTTCTCTGAAAAAGGCAGTTCCCGTGCTATAATTAAATCCTGAAAGTGTATAGATAATTCCATCTGTAGTAGTCATATCAAGATCTGGCGCACTAAATCCTTGTTGGGAATTCACAGCTGGGCCCCAAATTCCGATGCTAGAGAAATTCAAACCTGTGCTTGGAATAAACGTATATGTTCCGTTGATTCTGTTAAACGTAATATCATAAGTTCCTGCTTGCGTTAAGATGTTTGCACCATTTTGCACGGCCGTACCTAACGGAAAATTACTGCTTCCCCAGTTCGTAGTCCAATCATTATCAAGTCTGAATTTAAGCCCAGTTGTATTTGGGTCTGTCGCATCAGATAATGTTACATTGTTTAGTGTGTAAGTAATGTTATCCGCTGTTATCATATCAATATCAAAATTCCAATCAGCAGATGGTGTAGTATTCCCAATTATTGAAATGGTTTGTGCTTCAACAGTACAAGCAAAAAAAGTTAGGGCAAATAAGTAAAGTAATTGTCGTATCATAAAACATTGGTTTAAAATTAGTTTGACCAAAGTATGTGAAATTAGATTACAAAAATAATTATAACGAAACGAAAACGTTTTCGTGTTGAAAACTTAGCTGATTTATAGCGTAATGATTGTAAAATTAGCGTCTAATGGATTTAGTTCTTGAAACAATTTTTCAATCAGTTTATCATTAGCTTCGAGGTAAAACTCTGAAAAATTGGCTTTTCGTTCCTGCAGTCCCTGATTTGGAAATAGTTCATTTTGTAGCAAAATGATTTGTTCTAATTTTTCAGAATGAACTCTTTTTTCAGCTTTTAGCAGTCGTTTTTCTAGATTATCCAAACCTTTAATTTGTTTGGTTTGCTGCGCGCTTACGGCTCCACTAAATGATTTGTCTGTTTGATTAGCAATCGCTGCTAACTTTTCAAACTGTTGTTTTAAATGTTCTTTTTGTTCTGAAAAATCTATTTTAAAAGCTGAAAATTCTTTGGTTTTATTATCGAATAATTGTTGTTGATTGGCAAATAAATCTGCCCACGAGAGTTCTAGTTTAGCTGCTTTATGACGCTGTTTCTCAGTTATTAGTAAGACCGAGTTGCGTACTATAAGTATCGGAAACGCAATGTTATTTGCCTCAAAATTAGATTTTAGCTGCAGCCAATATGCAATTTCACCGCCACCTCCAATGTAGCACAGATTTGGTAAAACAACTTCTTCGTATAATGGTCGCAGAATAACATTGGGACTAAATTTCTCTGGATTTTTTTTAAGTAAATCTACTATTTCATTTTCAGAAAAAACGAGTTTTGTATTGTTGATTCTAAACTGATTGTCTTCAAAAATAATACGCTCTCTTAGATTATCTTCAATATAAAACAGATTGATTTCTCTGGGGTTCACCTGAATGTTGTACTCTTTTTCTAACACTGAATTTGTTTGAGTAACCTTTTGAAATGAGTTTTGATTCAATAATTCCTCTTTAATAAAAGGAGCGAATAATTGCTTTAAGTTTTTGTCATCACCGTCAAGAATAACTAATCCTTTGCTTCCAAATAATTCGTTTGCCAAGAACCTTGTTGCATCTGCAAGAGTAGTATGTTTTGAATATGTATTTTCAAAAAGTTGTTTTAAAAAAGTTGCATTTTGACCTACTCCCAATTCGTTTGCAAAAATTGCAACAACTTTATCCAGACCTTCTGTTGAAAGTCGTCCAACTGGACCAAAACTTTCAGTATTCCATTTAATTATTGAACCTTTAAAATTAAAATGATTGATTTCGTCAAAATCGTGATCTTCAGTCGCCATCCAATAAACAGGAACAAAATTATGTTCTGGATATTGCATTTTTAAAGTCGTACAAAGATTTATTGTACTCACAATTTTATATAAAAAATACAGTGGACCCGTGAACAAGTTCAGTTGATGTCCGGTTGTAATTGTGAAAGTTTTGGTGTCGGATAAAAGTGAAATATTCTTTTGTGTAGGTGCTGAAATCTGAAAACCTTTGTATTGACTTTGTAAAGCACTGACTACAACAGTTCTGCTTTCGACTGGATAATTTCTTGACTTTTCCTCAATTTGATTTTTAAAGTTTTCAAGTTTTGGAAAACGATTGTATAACGATTTCAATTCGGGGGTTTCGTCTAAATAAGCAATCATTAATTTAGTAAAATATCCTGATTTTTGATAGCTAATACTGTCCGTTGGCATCTTAGTAATGAATTATGGCGTAGTTACAAAACTTCCAAAAATATAGTCATCACCTAAAGAAAAATCGGTGTTTCCTTTCTTCAAAGTCACTCTTTTCAAATGAATTGTATGAAGAAAACTGGCTCCTAAAGTTGTAGTTTCTACTTCAATTATACCACTTGTGGCTTCAACGCCATCAATGGCATTCCATTCTTGAGAAGGAATTGGTGTATTGGGAACTGTTGCACCACAGAAATAAGTATTCGTAACGGTGTTGTTGAATAATATATATATCAATTTATTCGCAGAACTTATTAGTGCTGTTCTTGGTGTTGCAGTAACAGCATTTTCAAATAAAGTACTAAAATTACTGCTGTCAAATATAAATGCTTCGCTTCCGCTGAAATTAAAAATTCGGTTGTCGCTCGCAGAACAAGTGCTTTTATCTGCAGCGGCATCAAAATTAAAAGCTAATGGACTGATAGGACTGGAAAAATTTCCAAATTGAAAACTTTGGATTTGTGGTCCATCAGGCTTAATAAATACTATATTTTTTAGGTTTATGTTGTACACGTATCCGGTGATTGTTGTAAAGCCGGTAATTGCGTTTGTGTTTTTAACAGCGGTCGAAGTGAGTTCAATTGTTCCTTCTGTAGCTTGCCATTGTTCTAGCAAATTGGGGGTAGCATCAGGAGCTTGTGGACAAATATTAAGATCAGAGGTTTCGCTGGCATATCTTCTGTAAGTGACTTTGATTGTGCTTGACAAAGGAATTATTGTTGGCGTTCCATCGGTTTGATCATTTGTAAAGAAAGTTGAAGGAAATTCAATAAACATCATTTCAGCGCCTTTTACTTTATAAAAAATATCTTTAAAGTCACATTTTTGAATCGGACCTTCAGAAAAATCGATAACATCAACAGTTAAATCCCCATCATCACAAGACGTAATAAGCAACAATAGTAAGAGAATAGATAAAATTCTTTTCATCGGATTGGTATAATTTGTACGCAAAAATAAGTTTTTTAAATTATTAATTTTCCGTTTTATCATTTAATTAAGAACTCAAGTTTTTATATTTGCACCATGCAAAAAATATATCTAGATAACGCAGCCACTACAGCGATTCGACAAGAAGTTATAGAGGAAATGGTTAGAATTATGCAATCGGAGTTCGGCAATCCTTCATCAACGCACAGCATTGGCAGAAGTTCAAAAGCGGTCATTGAAACCTCGCGAAAAAAGATTGCGAAATACCTACAGTGTAATGCGCAGGAAATTATATTTACAGCAACGGCAACAGAAGCTACCAATTGGATTTTAAGAAGCGCCGTTAAAGATTTTGGTGTAAAAAGAATTATTACCTCCAAAGTAGAACATCATGCAACTTTGTACACAATTTTAGCCTTGCAGCAAGAATTTGGAATTAAGATTGACTATCTGAATGTTACTTGTGAAGGCGTTTTGGATTATGCAAGCTTAGATTTATTACTTTTAGAAGATAGTAAAACAATTGTTTCTTTGATGCATGTCAACAACGAAACAGGAGTTACATCAGACATAAATAGGATAGGAGCGATATGTCGTAAAAACAATGCTTTGTTTCACTGCGATACCGTTCAGTCTATTGGAAAAACTGAAATTAATTTACAAGAACTGCCAGTTGATTTCCTAGTAGCTAGCGCGCACAAATTTCATGGGCCAAAAGGAGTTGGATTCGCCTTTGTTCGTAAAAATCTAGTTTTGCAACCTATGATTTTTGGTGGTGAACAAGAAAAAGGATGGCGTGCCGGAACCGAAGCTGTTCATCAAATAGCCGGAATGGCGACAGCGTTGGAATTGGGTTTGGAACATTTAAAAGAGGAGAGAAACTATATTAGCAATTTGAAAACCTATTGTTTACAACAATTACGTGCTGTTTTTCCTAATGTTGAAGTTAATGGTTCCGATACTTTTTATAATATTGTAAATATTCTATTGCCTATTTCACCGGAAAAAACAGCCATGATTTTGTTCAACTTAGATATGAAAGGAATTGCAGTTTCTCGTGGAAGTGCTTGCCAAAGCGGCAGTTTAAAACCTTCACACGTTTTGGCCGAAATGCTATCAGTTGAAAATTTGGCTAAGCCAAGTCTGCGTATTTCTTTTAGTCATTACAATACCATTGAAGAGATTGATTATTTTATTTCTACTTTAAATAATTTATAGCAGAAATAAGTTTTACTATATTTTAAATTCTATTTTTGTCTGTACTAACATAATTTTAATATTATGAAAAAACTTTTTATATCCCTATTTTTTGCTTTTGGATTTACAGCAACAGCACATGCTCAAGGAAAAGGGAAAATTGAACTAGGAATAGGTGCAGGGTATAATTCGTACTCAGTTTCGTCGCAGTTTATACAGTCAAGCGTAGGCGCAGGAATTAATGTTGCGGGAAGTCTTGAATATTATTTTTCGGACAAATGGGGCATCAAAACAAAATTAATTTATGATTCAAAAGGATGGAACGAGGGTCTTATTCAGGATGAAGATAATCAACCCTTTTTGCAAACAAATTTTAGATTAAAATATCTGACAGTTCCGGTAATGGCAAATTGGCATTTTGGAGCAAAGCGAAATTGGTACGTGAATTTTGGACCTTATGCTGGATTTTTAATAGATGCTAAAGATACAACGTTAAATTCAGACCTTAAAGCAGATTTTAGAAGTACTGATTTTGGACTGGCTGTTGGAATTGGAGTAAAAATTCCGGTTACGGATCAGTTAAGGCTTTACCTTGAATATGATGGTCAAGGAGGGTTTACAAATATTTTAGTAGATTCAAGTGAAACCGTTACAAACAGCCGCTCAAGTTTTAATGTTGGACTAAACTTTTTACTCAAATAAGTACTACTAGCTTACACACAAACGCAATCCGATTTTAGCAGCTTATTTTCGTTTTGACAGATTGTGTTAAAGATACCTTTTTAAGTCATAAATTCATACTTGATTTTGCTACTGTTTTCTTCGCAAGCTATGCGAAAGAATTGTACTCGTACTTTTTTATTTCACCAAAATAAAATACTGCCAAGGTTTCATTTCAAATACATCATCGCCTTTTAACGTAAGCTTGTCTCCGGAAAACAACTCGGTATAATCGCCCGTGTGGTATTTTGAATCTAATTTTACTGTAGCCGATTTGTGACTGTAATTAATAATATCAATTACTTTATCATTATTTTGAGCCCTCGAAAACGAAATTACTTGATCTTGTTTGTCGTTAAAGATGCGAATCATTTCACCACCATTTTTGCCGTTCCAAAGCGCTTGATTTTTATGTTTTAATTCGAATAACTTAGTATAAATTTCGGTAAAAGGATGTGCTTTCCATTCAATTTCATCTTTATCAAAAAACTTTAATGACCTACTCAATCCAGCTTCTTGGCCGCTGTAAACCAAAGGCATTCCATTAACAGTACAAGCCAAAACCATTGAAGCTTCTAAACCGTCACCAAAGTTAGCATACTGATTGCCTTCCCAAGAATTTTTGTCATGATTATCGGTAAATGTCATTCGGTAAGCATCTCGTGGAACCGTGCTAACATCGTGCGCCATATACTCTATCAAACCTGCAACTGATTTTTTGTCTTTGGTTACATCTCTCATTTTATCCCATAAAGACCAAGAATACGTCATATCAAAAGCGTGTTTGTATAAATCTCTTGAATCCCATTCGGCAAGCATAAAGACAGGTTTAATTTCGTCTAATTCAAAACGTACGTTATCCCAAAAATCAACAGGAATAAATCCGGCAACATCGCAGCGGTAGCCGTCAATATTAAAATCTTTAACCCAATATTTCATAGCATCGGTCATGTACTCTCGAAGTGCTGGTTTATCGTAATCAAAATCAATTACGTCATCCCAATCGTACCACGGTGTGGGCTGAAAATTACCTTCTGGAGTTTTCGTGTACCAGTCGGGATGATTTTTTGCTAGTAGGTTGTCCCAAGACGAATGATTCGCGACCCAATCCAAAATAACATACATTCCCATACTGTGAATTTTATCTACAAGATGCTTGAAATCTTTTTTAGCGCCGTATTCGGAATTGACTCCGTAATAATCTTTTACCGAATATTCACTTCCCAAACTTCCTTTTCGTTTTTCAACTCCAATAGGATTTATCGGCATCAGCCAAATAATATCAATTCCCATTTTCTTTAGTCGTGGCAAATGAGATTCAAAAGCTTTGAACGTTCCTTCTGACGTAAACTGTCGAATGTTAACTTCGTAAATAGTTGCGTTTTTACTCCATTCCGGATGCTGTAACTCAACATATTCTTTGGGTTGATATCTTGAATTGTCTGATTTTGAATCATCCTTTTTTTTAAGGCAACCTGATGCAGTTACGATCAGAAAAAGAAGTAAAATTTTGGCGACAGCTTTCATTTGACAGATTTTAGAAATCTAAATTTAAATAAAAAAAGCATCTCATTGTTTGCTGAGACGCTTTTTTAAATTATTTTCTTAATCACACGCAATCTGTGGGTGTGCCTATTTTTTTCGGCATTATAAATTCCTAAGTGATCCAATCGGTCAATTCTGACTCTTCCACTGGCATGAATGATGTAATTGTCTTTCATCATAATTCCCACGTGGATTATCTTACCTTCGTCATTATCAAAAAAAGCTAAATCGCCTGGTTCACTTTCTTCAATAAAACTCAGTGCTTCCCCTTGTGTTGATTGTTGAGAAGCATCTCGAAGCAATTTGTACCCATTCAGTTTGTAAACCATTTGGGTAAATCCGGAGCAATCAATTCCAAAAGGTGTTTTTCCGCCCCAAAGATAAGGCGCATTCAAATACATAAATGAAGTTGTAATTAAATCAGGTTTTGATTTTACACCACTAATTCGCATTCCTTCAAATTCAAAATTTTCGGTATTGATCTCGCTGTGATGCAAAAAAGAGAGTGAAGCTCCTAGCGGAATCGGTAACAAAACATTGGAAGAATTTGTAACATATTCAACCAAGTCAGCATTCAGGATAACAGCATCTTTTGATAAATCCTTGAAACTCTTCTCTGAAATAAATTCATATTGTTTTGAATCAACCCAACCTTCGTAACCGTCAAACTGTACTTTTATTTTTGACCACTCATTTTGAATTTCTAGAATCTCAAAATGTTCACCATACAAAACCTGCGAAACAATTTCGCTTCGGTCACTTGGTTCAGCCCGTAAAGGAATTATAGAAAGGTTACAAATGGCAAACATGTACATTATTTTAAATTCTGAATTATAAATTTTAAATTTTTTAGGAGCTATTCCCGCTTTTCGTTGCAATCTTTTGCTATGCAAAAGGATTTTCACTGCAATCGGGGCTAGGGCATCAGTTTACAGAAACATCCATTTAAAATTTAAAATTCAAAATAATATTTTTAAGCTCTTTCAATAACAATTGCTGAAGCTCCGCCACCGCCATTACATATAGCTGCTGCTCCAATTTTAGCATTATTTTGTTCTAATACATTCATTAAAGTAACAATTATTCTGGCACCAGAACATCCAAGTGGGTGACCTAAAGAAACCGCTCCACCGTTTACATTAACTTTGTCGTTACTCAAACCTAAAATTTTAGAATTGGCCAAACCAACAACTGAAAAGGCTTCATTAAATTCAAAAAAGTCAACATCTGAAAGTTGTAAACCTGCTTTGTCTAATGCTTTTGGTAATGCTTTTGATGGCGATGTCGTAAACCATTTTGGCTCTTGAGCAGCATCGGCATATGATAGTATGTAAGCCAATGGTTTTAATCCAAGTGCTTGCGCTTTTTCTTCACTCATCAAGATTAATGCGGCAGCTCCATCATTAATAGTAGATGCATTAGCCGCTGTTACAGTTCCCTCTTTTGTAAATACTGGATTTAATGTTGGAATTTTATCCAATTTTACATTAGTGAACTCTTCATCTTTTGAAAAGAGAATCGACTCACCGCGGCGTTGCGGAATTTCAACAGGAATAACCTCATTGTCAAATTTACCAGCTTCCCAAGCCCTTGCAGAACGCTCATAAGACTGAACTGCGAAAGCATCTTGCTCCTCGCGAGTTATTTCGTATTCGGTTGCACACAAGTCGGCAGATACGCCCATTGCATTGTTGTCATAGGCATCAACCAATCCGTCTCGCTGCAGGCCGTCAACTAAAGTGGAGGGACCAAATTTTACGCCGTTTCTCATGTGAACATAATGAGGAATTAAGCTCATGTTTTCCATTCCACCAGCAACAACGATTTCAGCATCACCAGCAACAATAGCCTGTACGCCCTGCATTACTGCTTTCATTCCAGAGGCACAAACTTTATTAATTGTAGTAGCTGTTACAGTATTAGGTAAACCTGCGTACAGGGCGGCTTGACGAGCTGGTGCTTGACCATTTCCTGCCTGAACTACATTACCCATTATAACTTCGTCAACTAAGTTTGGATCTAAATTGATTTTATTTAAAGCGCCTTTTATGGCAGCGGCTCCTAATCTTGTAGCTTCAACAGTAGATAAAGAACCCATAAAGCTTCCAATTGGTGTCCTAACTGCTGAAACGATTACTACTTTTTTGTTCATGATATGCTGTTGATTTGTTTGTACTGCAAAACTAATCTTTTATTATAAATTATGGAATTCAAAGCAGAATAAATCACAAATCCTTTTGATTTAAAAAAATATTATAATTGTAGTCTGTTGAAGGTGAAGCTTTTTAGTATTTATTTATTTATCTCCCTAAAAAAACGTTTAAAATAGTTGTAATTTATAGAATGAACCGCTACATTTGCAACCGCAAAAAAAGTTAAGTTCTTTGAGCAGTATTGAAATTTTGGAGAGTTGCCTGAGTGGCCGAAAGGACATGTTTGCTAAACATGCGTATGGGAAACTGTACCAAGGGTTCGAATCCCTTACTCTCCGCAAAATTGCTTTTTCTTTTAGAATTTGGAATTTTGAAAATGAAGTTTAAGACTTCGGGGTGTAGCGTAGCCCGGTTATCGCGCCTGCTTTGGGAGCAGGAGGCCGCAGGTTCGAATCCTGCCACCCCGACAAAATAAGGAATAGAGTTT
>Ga0105047_10015021_pt1 | contig 12229 bp, 6 predicted proteins | sample MAT04_FD_78384 | JGI IMG/M metagenome (GOLD analysis project Ga0105047, IMG submission 78384) | Freshwater microbial communities from Lake Fryxell liftoff mats and glacier meltwater in Antarctica - MAT-04 (megahit assembly) | ecosystem: Environmental > Aquatic > Freshwater > Ice > Liftoff... | reverse complement strand
TATTTTAGTCAAACTATCTATACAAGTTCCAGTAGCTATGAAGCCACCATCAGCCATCTGTTTTACTTCAGCTAAACAGTTATAATTGCTGCTATCGTTTTGTTTATAAAAATGCTCCCATTTGATTACTCCAGTACTATCCATCCGGCAAAGCCATCCAATATGTACATTACTTCCAACTGCTTCTAACCGCTCTCCACAAAAAATAAGGTCTCCATCAGGAAGTACTCTATATTGCCACATATTTTTTAGAATATGAGGAATTTCATTGAATATATGTAGCCAGATTACATTGGCACTGCTGTCAATTTTAGCGATATATCCGCTATGTGGGTAATCTGTTACATTAATTAATGTATCGAGGTTCCCGGACAGGAAATAATTCCCGGTTTGATCTTCTCTTATATTAAAGCAACCTCCTTCAAAATTTCGAAACATTTTCTTGTACCATTGAATAGCTCCATTGGTATCCAGCTTATATATACCACAATCGCCATAATGAACAGGTCCCACATCGTATACATTATAAATGCCAGGTATGAAATATCCCGAATTGGAAACTTTACATACACCACCTGCCCCATTATCATGTGATGTATAAGTAATGAGTGTTCTTTCCCATATCAGGTTTCCAAGTAAATCAGTTTTGACAACGTGTGCCCTTTGCCCCCCTAAGTTGTTAGTTTCACCAACCATGTATAGATTCTCACCAATTCGCTCAAAACTTCGAAGCATAAATTTAACTGATTGCCCAAACCATCTTGAATACAGCGTATCGCCATTTTTTCTAATAAATATTAGTCCTGATTTAATTGTATCTTGAGTTAAGGAAGGAGTATAATGTATGTACGTACAACCCAACACATATGTGGAATCACTTGTAGCGACAAATGACCCCCTAACAGAAGCAAAGTCTCTTCGCATGATAGTTCCATCTATCCTATTAAAATAATTGAATAAAGTATCAGTAATATTGAAAATATTAGACTTGTAATAAGACTTGTTTGGAAGTGATCCCGAAATCAGACTAGTACTAAGTTTTATAGTATCTTTTTGAATATCTTCAATTGAAAAGCCCCATGAGAATGTCAAAAGTGAATCAATGTCAGAGGTATGACATATATTGAACATCGATTGTGAGTACCCAGTTTGAAGAGAAAAAATTAATGAAAGAAGCGATAAGATTTTATGACACTTCATCTTATTTTATTGAGAACGTTCTAGAATAATCATCTTTTCCATCAACAGAGTAAATTCTAAGGATATAAACTCCTGGAATTGGATTAATATGGATGTTATATTTTGATTGAAAAGATATTTTATCCTGGATTAAGACACGATTTCCCATTGCATCAAACACTGACATAGAAAGAATATTGTCCATATTTGGTCTATCAAAACTAACGACAAAGTCTCCTTGGTTAGGGTTCGGATATAAAGACACATAATTTTGACTTACAATAACTGTAGGATTTTGAATTACAACCTGGGACTTATTGCTTCCTGAATCATTCTGTGGAATTCTAAAGGGATAGTATTTTTCACCAGTTAAACGTAGGATATTCTCTGCATATATACTTTGAATATTTGTACTGTCCAGTATCCAGTACTGCAATGAGTCCGTAAACGGAGTTCTTAACTGGTAAGAGATGCTGTCACCTTTTAGTGCCTGAGTCAGTTTTTTCAGGAATGAAATTTGATCATTCGATATGGTAAGAGAATTCAATACAGCAAGTGAACTATCATATTGCCTTAATGCTGTAAAACAATAATATAAATTAAGTGAATCTTGATTGTTTTTAGGCGATTTGCTTTTAAGGTAAGTGATAATATCTGTTGTGTGATTAGTATTCATTAAATGATTGAAATACAAACGCTCCATAATCTCCTTTTCTATATCTGAGCTTTCTGCGGCTTCATTAATTTTTTCAGACCAATCCCAGCCATCATCCCATGTTCCGTCATTTATAACAAGTCTTGTGGGGCAAATAATATCAGTTACGTAAGTATAGGAACAAGGTGTTGGAGTAACATCAATCGAAAAGGAATAAGGAGTTTCAGGAATATTGGCGACATTATAATGATAAAAGTAAGGAGATACACTAATACTCGTATTAAGATTGATTGTTGAAGCGCCGTTTGTTAAGTCGGTAAAGGTATTCGCTGCAGGAGTCTTATATTCATTTGTGGCTAAATTTACACATCCTCCCTGATTGTCCTTTATTGCACCAGATGTTCCTCCATCATTCACGACTTTAATATCATTCTCTGCATTGTCAGACTGAAGGTTGCATTTCAAGAGTAATCCGGCATCAATACCTCCATAGCCATTCATACCAAAGGGAAGAATGGCTGTTCTTGTTTTTTCGATGCTGTTCTTGTAAACCATTGTATTTCCAGGGTGTCTGTTATTAATTGCAATTCCAACAACAGCGCGTTGTACAAAATCTGGGTCTTGAATGAAATCAGAAGTGATCTTATTTTCCTGTATATAATAATAATCAAAGCCTGTGGCATGTATGCCCCATGCTTCTCCCTGATCGTGAAGTATACTGCCATCCGTTTCGAGATTAATAGTATTGTTGGAAATAATAGGATAAGGCATAGTAAACCCGCAGATACCTATTCCCTGCCTTACATGGTTAAATACTGCATTGCTGATGTTCAATGTTGGTCCGTTTACTGCTGAATACATAAACGCCTGTACTCCTCTGAAAATATTTGTAAATGAGGTGTGCGTATACGTTTGTATTCCAAGGATGTATTGCATATAATCACTCACATTATATGTGGCATTGATGGAGTAAATTCCAGTTCCTTTATGTTTCATATAGTCTGCTGTTGTATTCTCAAAACTACATCCCAGAAAACTCACTCCCTGTACATCCCATAACGTAACAAAGTCCTTGTATCCTGTATAATCCCCGTGCTCTTGATCCATAAAGAACCATGGTTCCGGGAAAGCACCTGTATATTTGAATTCAGTCTTATCAAAATGAGAAACATTGCCGGCCCCCGTGAGGCTATTGTACTTCATAAATTCCACGTCCTTCCAATTGTCTATAAAATGCGCGTTGTAGGTTTCTACGATTCCACCGGTTTTGGAATACATAGGCGTGTACCAATATCCTCCCGGTTCGTAATAGCTTTCAGAGAGTCGTACGCCAATTCTAGCATGCTCTATGGTTCCATTATTAATATTACAATACCCCTGATCATAAGTTGGTGTGCCTGATGTAGGCGATTGATCTTTAGTAATATCTCCATATATCTGAACGCCATCCCATACACTATTCGGACAATCACTTAATGCGGTTAAGGTTGCATCGGTAATAATAAGTTTTGCGCCTGCATCTATAATTAAGGTAGTCGGAATATCGGTTTGTCTGGTATCTGCAAACTCTATCACCGCTCCGTTTGTTACAAAAACCGTACCCCGAATCTTTTTATTTGAATTCCATGTAGTATTAAAAGTTATCGTTGTGGTATAGCTCGAAGGAGTAGCGCCATTTCCGATATCATAACCTGCATTATCTCCTAGGCGGTTTTGGCAATCGCTGTGCAATTTTAAAAGAATATGATCATCAAGGTTAGCACTATTATTACCACATGCCACATAGCTTTCATCAGGTAATTGTACTATGTCATACAAGCATTCTTCCCTTTTAATATCACCTCTGTTTGTAACTGTTGGATCGTATTTTGAATAAGGGTATGTTTTCTCCCACTCCAATGAGGCACTTGCATCAAATTTAGCGATATAAGCATCCGTATACCAGGACCAGTTTGGACAATGAGTAATGGTTGCCGGACTTCCGGTGCCTACCGGAGCCACAGTAGGATAGGGTTCAAATGAAACATTCGCACCATCGTCCATTAAAATTGGAGTTGTGGTGCTTACAGGGGTTGTGGATGGTTTAGTAGAGATAAATACAAATCCGCCATCTGCTGTTTTGTCTATCCCGCTTTGCATATCATACGCTGTAAGCTCTCCGAGATCTGTGGTGGAAATAACTGAAAATGTTGAAGTGCTAACTTTGTAAATTCTTGCATGTTGCGGTTCTCCTGCATAATAAAAACAACCTGCACATTCTTCCACAGAAGGAATTATCAGACTTTCATTTGACAAATATTCAAAATCATAAATAAAGTTGACAAAAGCCCCACCCACCCCAGGATTATTTGGATCACCATACTGTTTAAATGTGGTTGAAATGGCAGTTGGAGCAGTACTTGAGTATGGAAAATTGGCCAGATAACTATAAGGCCCATCAAATCTGAAAGTTTTTCCGCTTGGGGCCTCTGCACCGCAAGCAGTTATTTCGGTTCCGCTTGGGGCCAGTTTTAGGCAGTTAAATTCAGAAAAGGTTTTATCGTCAGAAGTGATAGGGGCTTTCCATATAATTGTACCATCCTCTTCTAAATTAAAGATCACCGCATTCGTAACTCCGCTCGCGTCATTATCAGCCCGCCCCGCCACAATTAAATTATAATCTGGTGATGGGCCTTCAACAACATCAAAAAATGCACATTCCATAAGAGGATCCGTTTCATCCTGCAAGCCATATACATAGATCCATAGTATTGTATGAGTACTGGAATCTATTTTAGCTACAAACCCTTTTTGCTCTGTATCCTCGTCTAAGTAAGAAGGAATTGTAGATACGCCTGGATTATATAAAATATGAGGAGTATACGTAGAACCTGTTCCTAAATAATTTGCAGCACAATCTCCTACAACAACATAGTTGCCATCATTCGTTTGTATGATCTTCCTGCCTTCAAAGATTTCGAACGTTTCACCGATATCTATATACCATTTTTCGTGCCCTTCCAGATCAAAAAACCAAACTGTTCCCTTTCGGTAGTGTCCATAATCTGCATTCTGTTCATAATCTCTTAATTCGCAATAATGTTCAGTATTAAAATTGCTCACTGTCTGACACCACAATGGTGAATTAATATTTGTTTGCTTAACCTGATAACCAGTTGCAACTAATCCCTTGGCTATCGAGGATTCGTAACTGACAATCACATCAAAGAACCAATCTTCCCCACTTTGTTTAGCGGTCGATTCATCATCACACAAATCCTCATCCGGAAAATAGCCATTATACCACTTTATTCCCGGCGGATGAATTTGTGAAAAAACTTGCAGGCTATTCAAAGCGATAAGAGCTAAACATATTCCCCCCCCCCGTAATGAGTTGTAAATAAAAGGTTGAAATTTTCATAAACTATTTTTTAAGGATATAAAGATATAAAACATTTTTTGTGAAAAACAAAACCTTAACAATTCTCCTAATTCCCTTTTATATAACTCATGCCTCCAAAGGCTCAGTTAAATCTTTACAACAGGTAACATGAAAACTTTAAGAAAACCGGATCAAAAAAGCCTTTCATTTTTTAATAAGGGGAAAGAAGAAGTCCATGGCCACCTGGATTACAAAACTGCAACCTGGCGATGCTCTAAAGATCATGAAGTGTGACTGGAACAAGAAACGGGCTCCTTTTTATATAGCTAAAAAAAATTGCTTGGAATTTATAGAGGGACGGCTGCTCGGGATTGATGGATCGATGATTTTCAGAGTAAAATAGGCGGCTGGTTTTTAGTTGCTAGTTGTCAGCCGCGTACTCAAGGTGGTTACTATTAAGATTATTTCTCAAACCATACTAACATCACAAAAGCCCCGAAAATAGGGCTTTCTAAATTATGTGTAGTGCTTGCGTTTGAATTCAATCCTAAATCTCTACAGATTCATTCAGTTCGCTATCGATCAGAATACGACCGCAATGTTCGCAAACAGTCATCTTTTTTCTCAAACGAATATCAGACTGACGTTGTGGAGGGATCACATTAAAGCATCCACCACACGAATCACGTTCTACAGGCACTACAGCAAGACCATTCTTATAATTCATACGTATCCTGTCATATGCAATCAACAGACGCGGTTCTACTTCTTCTATAGCTTTTTCTCTTTTCTTATTCAGGTCTTCCTCTTCCTTTTCTGTTTCTTCGGTGATCTTGGTCAATTCAGTTTGTTTCTGAGCCAGGATTCCCTGTTTGTCGGCAATTTGCTTGTCGGTTTGCGCTTTCTGGGCCAGATACTCGTCCTTTTCAAAATTGGCATCTTTAATTTTTTTATCGCAGGCCTTAATTTCCAGTTCGTTCAATTCAATCTCTTTATTGATAGCTTCAAACTCACGGCTATTTTTTACATTATCCTGTTGCTTCTCATATTTCTTAAGCAATTCAGATGATTCTGCCTGTATGTTTTGTTTTTCCTTTATGGTCTCGTCGATGGTAGCAATCTCTTTATTGATCGAACCTACACGGGTATTATATCCTTCAATTTCATCCTCAAGATCTTTTACTTCCATTGGAAGCTCACCACGTAATTTCTTGATTTCACCAATTTTAGAATCGATCCGTTGAAGTTTACAAATCGAGACAAGCCGCTCCTGTACTGAAAATTCTTTTACTGTTGCCATAATTAGGTATAATAATTTACTGGATTTGTATCCACTGAAGTTTTAAGGACTGCGAAAGTAGGGAATTTTTCTGATAGTAATTCAGAAAATATTTCGTACGTAAACTGCTCACTTTCGTAGTGACCAATGTCGGCAATGACCAGTTTGTTCTCCGCGTCGAAAAACTCGTGATACTTGAAATCGGCAGTCACAAAGGCATCAGCTCCTGCCCGGATAGCATCGTTTAATAAAAAGCTCCCGGCTCCTCCACAGACCGCCACTTTACTGATCTTTTTTTCGAGGAGTTGAGTATGTCTCACACACTCCGTTTGCATATTAGTTTTCAATAATTTAAGAAAGGATTTTTCATCCAGAGGGTTCTTTAATTCTCCTACAAGACCTGAGCCTATTTGCGTATTTGCTACCTCAATATCAATTAATCCATACGCAATTTCCTCGTAAGGATGTGCCGATAATAGGGCTTTGAGAACCTGTTGCTCTTGATGAACCGGGAAAACTAATTCAATCTTCACTTCTTTCTCGGTATGCAATTCATTCTTTTTGCCAACAAAAGGCTGCGCATTATTTCCCGGTTTGAAGGTGCCGCTGCCTTCTATAGTGAAACTACAGGATTCATAGTCGCCGATCTTTCCCGCTCCAGCATCGAACATAGCCTCTCTGATAACTTCTGCAAGATCAACAGGGACATACGTATAAAGTTGTTTCAAGGTATGCTTTTTGGGAACTAACACTTTTGTAGCCGTCAGCCCAAGTTTTTCAGCAATTTTATGATTCACTCCATGACGGACATTATCTAGATTGGTATGGCAGGCATAAATAGCAATATCCTTTTTAATAGCCTTTAAGATGCTTCGTTCAACATAGTTTTTGCCGGTGAACGATCGTAAACCTTTAAACACTATAGGATGATGAGCAATGATCATCTGGCAACCTTCTTTGATGGCATCGTCAACGACCTCTTCAATACAATCCAACGCTAGCATTACTTTTTTTACCTGCTGGCTTCTTTCTCCTATGATCAGTCCACTATTGTCGTAGCTTTCTTGATAAACGGGTGGGGCGAATTCTTCTATACATTCGATAATCTCTGAGATGATTGGCATGTGCTATTTTTAGTCGACCAAAGGTAAACGAGAATTAGTTTGATTCCTGACTGATTCTAAATAAAAAAAGGTTGTCTTTGCTGGAAACAACCTTTTCGAAAATAGATAAAACGAAATTACTAGTGCTATGTTCATCATAAAGTGACGACAGCGTGAGGGATTGTAGAGGAAAGCCCGCATCCCGATGCCTTGATTGGGAGCGGCTTGGAACGGAAAGCCCGACCTTCGTCTCGTTCTTCAAAACGAGACGAAGGTCACGCCCTAATACATTTAACTAAACACTAGATCAAAGTCACTAATTGTCAGGTGTGTATTTTCTGAATCTGTAACCCAATGAGAATTGAACAGAAGGAACTTTAAAGAAACCGTTAGAAATTTCGCGGGCGGCTAAAGACTTCATATTGTCCCATACGTTTTGGGTAATTCTGAGGTCAAGATATAACTGCGGACTGAAACTGTACGTAGCGCCCACTGTATAACCAACGCCAAACCTGCTCGAGAAATCGCTTCGGAGATATTGAGATCCTTTGTTGGCAGGGAAGGAATGCGCCACACTTGCATCAAGTGTATCGCGGTGAGTACTCACATAGTTCTTGTTTTTTTCTGTCGTTTTCAGTTTAAAATTGTAGGCAAGGTTAACACCGGCATAGGTACTGATTGACCGATAATTGAACTGCATCATCAATGGTAATTCCAGGGAGTAGAAGTTTTTGAAGTTGTAAGTTTTTACCATAGAATCTTTCTGATAAGTATATACTGTTTGGGTTAGATGGTTTAAACTCACATTGTCAATTTCCGTGTTTTTGATCTCATACGAAATATCGTTCGCTGTATAGCCTCCGTTATTTCTGTAGAAGAACTTACATTCTGATATAAATGAGAAATAATCATTAATTGGTTTTAGCGTGGTAAATCCTGCCTGGAAACCACCAAAGTTATTTTTTGCAGCACCTAATGACGTATTGAATCCCATGGTCATACCTGTATAGATATCTGGTTTTGGAGAGTACACCATAAAGTTGCTGATCTTCGTATAAGTGTCTGTAAAGAATTTTCTAAGGTCTTCAAAATAACCTGTCTGCTTGCCTTTTGAAGCTTTCTGAGTATTGTTGAGAGAAATTTCACTGCTTATTTTCGCAGCAGGTATAGATGAAGCAAGAACTGTTGATTGCGTGTTAGAAGGAGTCTGTTGTTGTTTTCGTAAACCAGCATTCTCTTCTTCTTCTATGCTCAAAGGTCTGTATCTCGGATTTGTCTGAGTTGGATCTAACGAAGCAATTGGTCGTTCGGTTTCTAAAGTCTCAGTCACCTTCTCGTACACTGATATTCCAACAGTATCACCTACAAGCTTTTGTACACTTCCATCACGTTTTCTGATGGTCCGTTGATTGATAGTAGTGACGGGGATTTTTTCTACTGTTTTTGTTTTAATAGTTGTAACGTCTTTGGAGCTTGTTAGGTCAGTGGTAGAATTAGCCTGGTTTGAATTGGTCACGGCATGATCGCCTTTGTAACTTTTTTGAGATGTCGCAAGATCAGATGTTGCCGTCTCTGCTTTAGCATTCTTTTTTGTGATGGAAGAATGCCGTTTTTGAGTGTTTCTGTTTGTATTACTGTTTATCTCGTTAGTAACAATAGCATCATTTGTAGTGTTGTCTGTTTGTTGAATATTGTTGTCAGCAGACTTAATGTGATTGTCTTTATGCCCACTATTTGATTTATGAGTTCTCGGAACGCTTGAATTTCCTGACGATGGTTTATTGTTCTCAACGGCATCATTCGGTGTTGAAATACTGGTTGGAGAAGTCGCAGCCTGTTGCGGCTGAAAAGGTTCTGGGTTGGAGTTATTTTCAGGAATCTCAGGTTGAACAGTGGTATTCGTAACCGCCGTGGATTGTGTCGTACTACCTTTTTTGCCAGAATTAATCAGGTAACCGGCACCTACAATCGCTGTCGTTGCAAGGAACATGAGGATAAAAGGAAGAAAACGTCTTTTCTTTTTATCTTCTTCTGCCGCATATGGATTCTTACCATCCAGCATTCGCTCCATATTCGCCCAGGCACCCAGATTCATCTGCTCCCGCCCCTCATTGAGGGCATCGTGAAACAACTCGTCTATTGGAATTCTCTTCTCCATTTAAATTCGTTTTACTTTATTTTATATAAATTTTCAACTTTCACTTTTAAAATCCTTCTGGCCTCAAACAAATGCCATTTGCTGGTGCCTTCACTGATAGAAAGTGCCTCACTGATTTCTCTATGAGACATTCCATCTATCACAAACATATTAAATACAGCTCTGGTAGAGTCAGATAGGGTTTGCACCAATCCCATCAACTCTTCGTAACCCATATTGGAAGCAAGATCACTGTTTACCACTTCGTCTTTTTCTACAAAAACAACTTTCTCATTGTACTTGGTATGTTGTCTGATGTAATCGAAAATGGAGTGATAAATAACCCTGCGAACCCAGCCTTCAAAAGAACCTTCGAATTTGTAGGTGTCAACTTTTTGAAAAACTTTCAGAAAGCCGTTGTTCAGTATTTCTTCTGCCAGATGATATTGGTAGGGATTGGTATATCTTTTTACCATACTCATCATCTTGGGATACATCATTTTATAGAGCTTTTCCTGCGATGTGCGCTTTCCCTCCTTGCAACCATGTATGATGGCAAGAAGTTCAGTGTCCTGTTGGGTTCCGATGTAGCTCAAAGCGGCGTTCAATTTTTTATGTATTTCTCTGAAGCAAGACTGCCATATCAGAAAAATAGTTGGGAGAGAATACGAATTTGGGCAAAGATACGGTGAATACAAACTTCCATGAGACCTCGGGCGGGCGGCGCTGGAAATTCTCTGTTTTCAAAAATGCAAAATTATCCTGTAGGTTTGCAGAAATCTCCGGTTCTATACGTGCTTAAAAAAATCGACAGGTATATCTTACGAAATTTCCTTCTCACGTTCGTGTTCCTGATGCTGGCTTTCTCTGCCATTGCTATTGTGATCGATTACACGGAGAAGGTGGAGGATTTTGTCAATAAGAAAGTGCCGGCAGCACAGATTCTGGTCTACTTCAGGAATTTTATACCGTATATTCTGGCCTTACTCTTTCCTATCTTCATTTTTGTGGCCGTTATCTTTTTTACATCCAGACTGGCAAACCGTTCAGAGCTGATCGCCATGTTAAGCAGCGGCATGTCGTTCAGGCGATTACTCAGACCTTATATAATTGGTTCCGGTATTATTTCTGTCGCCTTATTACTGGCCAATCATTACATCATTCCAAGAGCAAATAAGAGCCGATTACAATTTGAAGAAAAATATCTCTGGGAACATTCATATAGTAAGGACGATAATTTCCATATGCGAATTAATCCGCAGGAGTATATTTATATGCAGAGTTATAACCACGAATCTAAAACCGGTTATCGCTTTAGTTATGAAAAAGTAGAAGGTGTGTTGATTACCAAAAAGATTAGCGCTGACCGTTGCACGTATGATAGTGTCAAGAAGCAATGGAAGCTTTTTGATGCCACCATCAGAACCAACCATGGGGCAAAAGAAACTATGGTGCGGTACCCAACAATTTTTGAGACATTTAATTTTTCCCCATCCGACCTTATCGAGCGAAGGGAACAAAAGCAACTAATGACCTCCCCGCAATTAAATAAATTTATCAAAAAAGAGGAAGGAAAAGGTAGTGAGGCATTGACCGAATATTATATTGAGAAATACAGACGGACAGCCTCTCCATTTAGTGCCTTTGTGTTATCTATTATTGGGGCTTGCATTGCTTCCAGAAAAGTGCGCGGAGGCAGCGGCATTCATCTGGCAGTTGGTTTATTAATTAGTGCGATTTATATATTAATGATGCAGTTCTCTACAACGTTTGCCATCAAAGGCGATCTTCATCCTTTTATTGCGGTATGGATTCCAAATATTGTGTTCAGTGTAGTGGCGGTGTATTTTTATAAAAAGTATTCGCGGTAAAAGTAATTTAGACGTTGCGCTCTTCGCGTGCATTCACTAAGCATTCCTATCATTCAGAGCAGAGCCGAAGGAGCGGTAAAGAAAGAAAACTAAATCAGTTAGATATGCTAAATAAAGGAGCTAATAATTAGTGTCTCAGCAACTCTTAATATTTGCCTTTTTAGCTGCCCACAAATTATTTTCTAATAGTAATTCGAAAGTTAGTAAGGAAATAGGAATAAAATATTCTTTGTTAATACTTTGATAATTCAGAAATTTATTTTATATCTTATATCCGCATTCATTATTCTCCATTACACAATTCTTAAATCAATGAGACCAATTTTCTTATTTTCCTTTTTCGCAAAAGTAAACTTGCCATTCCATCCTATTTTCAAGCTATTAATTATCATATTCGTTCTGTGCTTTGAAACGGGTAAGGCGCAGCAAAGCAATATTCATCCTCACCGGGTTTATTGTGATTCAGATTACCGTATCAGGAATAGTGCAAAATAGTGACGGAAGTTTTCTATGCGCAGGAGACGATTTCAAAGGGGCTAATATTGATGGTCTTGTTATGAAACTCGATGCGAATTACAATGTGCTCTGGCGAAAAACTTATGGAGGTTCAGAAAACTATCGGTTGGTGTTTATACAAAAAATTT
>Ga0105047_10015020_pt1 | contig 12230 bp, 8 predicted proteins | sample MAT04_FD_78384 | JGI IMG/M metagenome (GOLD analysis project Ga0105047, IMG submission 78384) | Freshwater microbial communities from Lake Fryxell liftoff mats and glacier meltwater in Antarctica - MAT-04 (megahit assembly) | ecosystem: Environmental > Aquatic > Freshwater > Ice > Liftoff... | reverse complement strand
GAGGGCCGTCGGGAGATCCATGGCGAAAAAAGCCCAGCCGAGGTTTACGCAAATGTAAGTTGCCAGACAACCGCCGATCCGGCCGAACGCGGTCGGGTTCTGATCCGCGCCCCGATACCGCGCCCAGAATCGATGGACGACAAGCAGCGCGCCGTGCCAAGCACCCCAAACGACGAAGTTCAGCCCGGCTCCGTGCCAGATGCCGCTCACAAGCATTACGATTATGATATTCCGAGAAACGATCGCCGCGCTCCCACGGGAGCCGCCCAACGGAATGAACACATAGTCGACCAGCCACTTGTAGAGTGATATGTGCCAATGCTTCCAAAACTCCGCGATGTTTGTGCGGAAATAGGGCCAGTCGAAGTTTTCCGGGATCTTGATTCCGAATAGGCGTCCGGATCCGATGGCGATGTCTGAATACGCCGAGAAATCAAAGTAGATCTTCCAGCCGTATGCGAAGAGCCAAATCGGCAATACCCAGCGTTCGGCTTGGGCAATATCGGTGCGGTTCAAGTGATCGGTCAAGCTCGTCAGCACGTCGGCAATAGCGAATTTCTTAACGAGTCCCGTCAGAATCCGAGTGATTCCACGGTTCCAATCCTTGCCCCAATCTTGAGTCGGGCTGCGCAAGCAGACCGAAAAATCCTGAAATCTCTTGATGGGCCCGGCCACAAGTGTCGGGAAGAAGAAGATGAACGCCAAGTATTCGCCGAGTGTCCCTCGCTCGACTTTGCCCTTGTAGCGATCCACGGCGTAGTGGATGAACTCGAAAGTGAAGAAGGAAACACCGAGTGGTAGGAATGCACTCTCCCAGCGCAGGGGATTCTCGCCGGGCGATTCGAAGGCAAGTCCGGTGAGGAAGTTCCAGTATTTAAAAGCACCGAGGACGACCAAACTTATGCCGACGCCTAACAGACACGCGACGGAAAGGGGTTTGTAAAGCGACCGAAAGAGCGCTTCCCAGAGGAAAATGAGGACACACGCGGCGCCCCACCAGCCCCCGAATTGCACGGCGGAAAAATAGACGAAGAAACCAACGCCGAACGCGGCGCACACCCAAGGTCGGAACCGCGACGAGCAGACGCGGAACAGAACGGCGGCGGGGATGAGAAAGAGGAGATAATACGCGAAGGTATTGAAGATCAAGCGGTTATCTCCGGACTCCGGTGGGCTTCGTACCACGCGATCGATTCCCGCAACCCCGCGCGGAAGTCGGTCTTCGCACGGAAGCCGAAGCGCTCCGCAGCCCGTGTGACATCGAGGCAGCGCCTCGGTTGGCCGTCGGGCTTCGTCGCGTCCCACCGCAGTTCGCCGGGGAACCGGCAGAGTTCGCAGATCAATTCCGCGAGGGCTTTGATGGTGATCTCCATCCCGCTGCCGAGGTTCACCGGATCGGGGTCGTCGTAGGCTTCCGTCGCCAGCGCGATTCCCTCGGCCGCGTCGCGGACGAAGAGAAACTCCCGTGAGGCGCTGCCCGTGCCCCAGACATCGATATGCGATTGCCCCGCGTCGCGGGCCTCGATCACTTTCTTGATGAGCGCCGGAATCACATGGCTGCTGGCAGGGTCGAAGTTATCTTCGGGGCCGTACAAATTCACCGGCAATAGCGTGATCGCGGCGGTGCCATATTGTTGGCGGTACGCTTGCCCCTGCACCATCACTGCTTTCTTGGCGATGCCATAGGGCGCATTCGTTTCTTCGGGGTAACCATTCCAGAGGTCGTCTTCGCGGAACGGCACCGGCGTGAACTTCGGATACGAACAAATGGTGCTGACATTCACGAACTTGCCGACGCCGCGCTTTCGGGCTTCCTCCAATAGGATGATGCCCATCACGGCGTTCTCGTAGAAGTATCGTCCGGGGTTTTCGCGGTTCGCCCCGATGCCACCGACGACGGCCGCGAGGTGCACGATGACATCGGGTTTGGCATCGTCGAGAAGTTTGCGGACGAGCGCTTGCTCGGTGAGGTCGTAATCGACCTTCCGCGGCACGAAGATTTCGGCTGGTTTGTGCTTCCGGATCGCGGCGCAGACGTTCCGACCGAGGAACCCGGCCCCGCCCGTGACGAGGATTCGTTTATTTGCGAGTGAGGACATCGGTTCTTTTCATGTTCCAGTTTTCGGTTTGGTCACGAGGAATGGCCCGAGAGCGATGGCGTCGAGTTCGCTTCGTTTCAAAGTATCGAGGGCCACTTCGGGGGTGCCAACGATCGGAGAGCCGTGCAAGTTGAAGCTGGTGTTAAGCAAAGCACCCACACCGGTATGTTTCCGGAATGCCCGGATGATATCGCGATAATCGGGGTTGGAGTCGTTCACCACTTGCGGACGAATCGTTCGATCAAACGGGTGGGTTCCGGCAACGAGTCGCTCGGCACCTTCGGCAGTAGTATCGAATGCTTCAGTCATAAAGAAGGCCCACTCAGTTATCTTTTTGATGTATCGGTCTTTGTCCTCGTCCAGAACCGACGCGGCGAACGGCATCCAGAAGTCACGTTGCTTAATGGCGAAATTCAGCTTGCGGATGGATCGCAAATCGCGAGGGTCGGCCAAGATGCTACGGTTGCCCAGTGCCCGCGGGCCGATTTCTTCCCGGCCGAAAAAACGAGCGACAATCTTCTCGTTCGCGAGTAGTTCGCCGACTTCTTCCGCCGGGTCTGCCATACGGTGGTAAGGTAAGCCACTCGCTTGGGCTGCGACTTCCATTTCCGCGTCGGTGAACTGCAATCCTAAATACATATTCTTGGGCAAATCGAGCGAGGGCGTTGTGCGGAGTTGCGCGCAGAGCTCGAGGTAGCCTAAAATGGCCCCGCCGATCGGCGTGCCTCCGTCGTCACTGGCCGGGTACACGAACAGAGCGTCCACTTCGGGCAACTCGCGGATCAACTTATTCGCTTTCACGTTCAAAAACGCTCCCCCAGCAGCGACGACTTTGCGAACTCCAGTCGCGCGAACGGCATTACGCACCCACTCCACCATCATCTCTTCAAAGGCCAGTTGCGTGGCCGCACAGATGTTGTCGAACCGGTGGTGATACAGTTTCTTGTGGAAGTAGCCGTAAAGCCCGGTCGCGTACTTCCCGGTGTGGTTGCGGAACTTCAATCCATCTACCGTAAACGCCCCCCGGATTGCGGCGATACTGTGCTCGGCCTGTCCGTAGGGGGCCATCCCCATCACTTTGTACTCGTGTTCGTACGGCCGTAATCCGAGGTGCGCGGTGATCGCCGAGTAGAGTCCGACGGCCGGGCTATGGTATTTCGGTGTCTGCGAAAGTACCTCGATGGCGTCTCCGCGGCCAACATTTACACTCGCGCAAATTCCGTCTCCTGCACCGTCTAAAGTCAAAATCGTAGCCGGATCGACCCAAGGCCGATGGAAGTGAGCTGTCGCAGCGTGGCAAAGATGGTGATCGAACGTCTTGACTGGCTTTCCAGCCAAGCCGACGTCGATCAGGCAGCGGAGCAGATCGGCCCGTTTGCGAACCTTGGGCAAGAGCCACCGACCGACATTCGTCGCCCACTCCGAGCGAGCGAGTGAGGTGATAGTATGCATGACGGAATACGTCGGTTTTTGCCCGAGTTTTGGAATCGAATTGCGGATGGTGCCAACGAGGGCAATGAGGTCGACATCGTGCGGGCTCACTCCCGTGCGGTCGAACATGGCGCGGATCGACCGCTCCGGGATCCCGGCATGATTCTTGAGGTTGACTCGTCGCTCTTCGTTGCTGACGAGAAGCACTTGACCGTCCTTCAGCAAGCAGGCACCGGAATCGTGGCCGTCGTTAATACTCAAGACGATCATGCGTGGTGAATCCTCGGATGGTTCGGGCGGGTAGTGGACAAAGTTATTGAAACATATTAGCGACATCAGTACCGACTCGATCCCAAATCTCAACTTAGGTGCTTGGCAACGTACGCTCGGCCTGCTTCCCCCAGGATTGCCCGACGCTCGGTCTGGGTGAGCATTTGTGTCAGGGCCACGGTGATGGAATCAATACCCAACGGCACCACAAATCTACTGTTCATGGCCAAAACGTGGTCGCGCGATTGTGCCCGATCCGAAACCACGACTGGGCAGCCGCGTGCCATGGCTTCGGCGACAACTAATCCGAAGTTCTCTTGATGGCTTGCCAGGACGAATCCGGCGGCAACGTCAGAGAATCCCTATCAATTCGCAGGCACGCGCGGTACATCTCGGCGATTTTGGTGGCGATGCTGTCCCAATCCAATTCGGCTCGGGCGTACGGCGGCCCGCTCCGGCTCATTTTCGTCCGGGTTGGTTCGTCCTCGAGTAGTTCCGCCATCGCGCTGGCGAAAGAATCGATTTCCAGCGGAATGACCCGACCGGCGCCGGAGGCTAGAACGTGATCGCACGATTGCACGCGATCCGAGATCACGACCGGGCAACCGCGCGCCATCGCTTCGGCCACGACAATTCCGAAATTCTCTTGGTGGCTCGGGAGCACGAACGCGGTGGCTCCGTCGAACAATTGCCAGCGGTCGGCCGGGGCGACCGGCCCGAGCAGGGCAACGCGTTCGCTCAGGCCGAGGTCTCGAATCGCCGCTTCGATTTCGCAGGGGTAATCGGGTACCGAGCCATCGGCCCCGCCGGCGATGGCGAGAAACGCGGGTCGTTTCAATCGCGCGAAAGCGGGCAACAGGTAATCGACGACGCCCTTTTTGGGATGGAGCCGCGAGAGAAAGAGGAAGATCGGGAGGTCTCCGGCCGTCGGGCCGCATAGCTGGCGCAGTTTCCCACGGTCGGCCGGCGTCGACCAAGCTTGGGGATCAACGCCCAAAGGAATCATGTTCACAGGAGGCCGCAGCCTCATGCCACGCAATTCCGCGGCTTCACCCGCACTTGTTGCGTGCAATGCGGCCGCGCGAGCGACCAAACGGCGATCGCGACAATGCCAATAGAGCCACTTCTTCAACCACCCATGCGCCCATGAGTATGGCGAGAGCATTCCCGCCGGACGGATGATGTACGGTACTCGGGCGCTGCCGGCCAAGCGGCACGCTGACGATGAAACGAGGGACCAGAGTGTGTGGATGTGGATCAAATCGAATTCTGACGCACGACTTCGCAACCAACGAGTCAATTCGCGAGAATGCTTGACCCCGCGCGGATTTGATCGAGCGAACCGATGAATTGTGGTCTTGTTCACCGAAACTGTCTCGCGATTGGGAACACCACTCTCTGCTACCGTCGTAGCGATCTCAACATGGATGCCCGGAATTCGGTTGAGAGATGTACAAAGTGGCCCGATCGCCAAACTGGGCCCTCCCTCCGCAGAAGATATCGAAGGAATGACATGCAGGCAGCGGATCTCCCGACGCGGCGGGGTTTTGATTCCGGCTACTCGCCGGTAAAGTTCGACCATCGATTCGACGACGCATTCCCAACGAAAATGCTTGGCAGCATACTCAGCGGCCCGGCGTGCCTGGCCGACGCGTGCCTGCGGATCACTCAACAACTCATCGCAGGCCTCGGCGACGGCAACCACATCCAACGAGACGACTTTCCCGGCTCCTGCGGCTTGCACATGATTGCACGAATGCACGCGGTCGGAAATAACGACAGGGCAACCGCGGGCCATCGCTTCGGCGACGACTAACCCGAAATTCTCTTGGTGGCTCGGCAAAACAAACGCCGCTGCACCGTCGAAGAGTTGCCAGCGGTCGCACGGAGCAACCGGGCCGAGCAAGGCCACTCGGCCACTCAAGCCGAAGCGGGCAATGGTCGCTTCAATCTCACCGCGGTATTCGGGTGTCGAGTGATCAATCCCGCCAGCGATGGCGAGGAACGCAGGCTGTTCTAGGCGAGCGAAGGCGGGGAGCAAATAGTCCGTGATGCCTTTTTTCGGATGCAGCCTCGAAAGAAACAGCAGAATCGGGAGGTCGGCGGCCGCTGGAATACACAGGCGACGCAACGCGTTGGGATCGGCGGGTGTCGTCCAAGCTTGAGGATCAATGCCGAGGGGGATTACGCGGATCGGCGTCGGCAGATCGAGCCGACGCAATTCCTTGGATTCCCCCGTACTCGTCGCGAGGATCGCCGCGGCACGCCGACAGGTTTTCCGCTCGACGCTTAGCCAATACGTCCATTTCAGTAAGGGAAATCGTGCGAAGGAATATTCAGAAAGCATGCCGTGCGGGCTGAGAACGTATGGTCTCGATTTGGCTCGAGCCGCGGTTCGCCCGGCTTTCGTCGCATGGGCCCACGCGCCGTGCAAGTGAATCACATCGAATCGTCTGACGTTGTCTCGCAACCAATCATTCAGCCCGGCCGAATACTTCCAACGTTGTGAACCCGTCACCGGAAAGAGGTGTGTCCGGAATGGAAGCGCTGCGAATGTGGAAATCGGAAGGTGTCCATTCGAGCCGTCCGCGTCGGTCGCTGCGAGTTCGACGGTGACGCCCGGTATAGCCGAGAGGGCTTCACAAAGGCCAAGGACGGCCATCGACGTCCCGCCGTATTGCGGGGCAATCGCTGACACGACGTGGAGCACGCGCAGGTCACGCATCGACCCACCTCCGCAGCAAGGGCAGGAATCGTTCACGGAACGCCGAAAAACGGAAGTGTTCAGCCCAGCGGGCTGCTCCATTGGAACCCAAGCGGGCGGACAGATCCCGGTCGCGGAGCAGGCGGATGATCCGCTCGGGCAATTCCTCCGGCCGGTCGAGATCGACATTGTAGCCGGTGACGCCGTCGACGTTGACTTCCACGGCCGCATCGTGGATCGACCCGATCACGGGAAGGCCGTAGCGCATCGCTTCGATGTAGACCAAGCCGAAGCCTTCACCCCGGCTCGGCATGACAAAGACGGTCGCCTTCCGCCAGTAAGCATCGATTTCGGCATCGGGCACGAATCCAGTGAATTCGACCTGGCGATCTGTCAGGCCGGTTTCAGCGGCCAATTTGCGGAACTCGTCCGCGCGCGGCCCAGTGCCGACGATGGTCAATTTCGCATCCGGCACCGCGTCGAGAACGGCGGGCCAACAACGGATCAATTCTTCGTGACCCTTGTATCGATCCAAACGCGCGAGAATCAGTACGTTGGGTCGCGCGGGCGACGGCAACGATGCCGGTGAATCATCCGCTTCCGTTGACAGCCAGCAGACTTCGGCATTCGCCAACGCCGGGTTCAAAGTCGCTGCTCGATCACGTGTGTAGGCCGTGATCGCCACGCGCCGATTGGCCCGCAATAACGCTCGGACTTGCTGCGGATGGTAAGTCCCGGGCCACGCTTCGATGCCGAGAAGGAAAACCAAGTTCGGTCGTCGCGGAAACGGGAGCCATTGATGGCTACGGGCCATGCCGCCGCAGTCGTAAATGAAATGGGAATGTGTAAACAGCCCGGCGTTGACAGCCGCGACGTATTTAGCCCGCGACCCTTTGGCATATTGCAGGTCGAGCCCGACTTCCGGGGATGGTGCTAAATCACTGAGGACGACCCCACCGACTCGGCACCTCTTCGCCGCTTGCTCCGCAGCCAGCACCTTGGCCATGAGCCGGGCGACCCGACACACCCCGCCGTTTCCAGCGCGCACGGATTCGAACCCGAGGAAGAAATTTGGCATGGTCACAATCGCGACTCGTTGAGCAGTTTCGAAACGAGTTCTCGAATTTTATCCCGGTATTTTGGCCAGCCATTGATTTGGGCGAACTCGTAAGCCGCCCGCCCCATTTCGGCAGTGCGGGTCGGATTCGAAAGCATCTGTTCCAAATAAGTTGCTAATGCTTCGTCGTCGCCGTGCTCGTAGGTCACCCCTTCGACCCCTTCCGTGATAAATCCCGGCGCGCCTGTGTTGCTACTCGCCAAGATCGGCGTCCCGCAAGATAAGGCTTCATTCAACACGAGCCCAAAGCCATCGCAGGCCGAGGGAAAGATGAAGAACCGAGCCTGCGAAAAATGCTCCCAGAGTCCGCTCCGAGGCATCGGTGGGATGTGTTCGTAAATCCCTGTGAAATCTGCAAGAAACTTCGGATGCAAATATTGCTTGCCAATCAGGCGGAGCGTGTGCGTCCGGTAGGCGCCGAGTTTCTTCCAAACTCGCAGGAGCCGAGGGGTCCCTTTGCGCAAACTGAGGTGGCCAACGTAGAGTACGATCGGCTTGCGATCAGAATACGGGAGAAAAGGGCGACCATCGTCGCAGCCATATGGGATCCGCGAGATGCGGCTCGACGGTATACCCGCCGACTGTAAACCCGATTGGACATATTGCGACGCAACCAACACATGATCGGCTGCGGCTAGTTCGGCCGCTTTGCGTCTCTTTCTCGGAGCGGCAAACGTCTCGACACCTTCATTTTGGAGGCAAACACCGGGAAAGAGCGTTTCTTCGGCCGTCATCACCCGTTGCAATTCTGTGTGGTACGGGATTGGCAAGTCATACAGAGTCTTTGCGCCGACTCGGCTTGCCGTCGCAAAAGAACGCAAGCAACAATCTTCTTGACCCACTACTAATTCAACATTGACATCGATTACCTTTGCCGCGAGCGAATCCACTTTCGCGAAGATCGCGTCCACAGCAAAACTACCACCGCGAGCCAATCTCAGCCGCGAACTCACTCGGGAGAGGAGTTCGAAATAGATCGACGCCGTCAATTGACTCTGTAGAATCTCAGTGTTGAGGCGACGAGCTTCCGTCTGCCGGTAGAGTGTCGTTCCCGCGAGTCGATCTAACTCGCGAATTGTCTGAGAAAGGTAGCCTTTTTCGTGGTAGATCGCACCGCCGACCAAATGACGCAAGTCGCCACTTTCACGGATCGCGCGAGTATACTGCCTCACATCGGGTCGGAGCACCGGGGCGACCACAACGGTGGTTCGATCTTTCATGTAGTTCGTTGACTCTTGCGCTTCGCGATTTGCTCCGCGGCGCCGAGGAGGCATATCATCGCGACGGCTTGGAAAGTCGCTTGGAAGTGGTCGAAAACGATCAGCATGTTGAACCCGAAACCGGTGAACCAGATCGTCGGCCACCAAACCGCGTTGCCCACCGCAACGCCGGGAGGCACGAATTTGGGTTTATATCGCCAAAAGATGATCGGGAAGCACAAGCGGATCGCGTAGAATCCGAGAAAGCCGAGAAAGCCGATCTCGAATACGACTCGCCCGGGCTCCCCTTCGTAATCAGCTTGTACCAACAAGACGTTTTCTCCAGTCTTCGCTTGCCCTCCGACTTGTCCTTGTCCCAGGCCGACTCCGAATGGTACATCGCTAATTGCGTAGAAGAAATCAATTGCGTACCCGCTCGTCGCGCGTTCTTGGATTCCGTCGCCTGCTTCGCTGTGTCTCTTCAGCACGGCCGTGTAAATACCGGGATCGTCTTCGTCTGCCGCATCGAAAGAGTTTGAGCGGAACGAATACATCACGAGAATAATTAGTAGAATTCCGATTCCGACCACTCTCAATCGTGCCGTGCAAATCAAAATTAAAGATATGATCGCGACGCTCATCAGGAGTCCGCCCCGGCTCATGGCAACGGCAGAACAAGTCAAGCCGGCGACGATGTAGAGATAACCGAGCGGACTTCGTGGGCGATAACTCAGGAAAGTACAACCTGCCCACGTGGCCAAAAGACAAAGATCGCTCATTCCCGAGAGAAACGAAAACGTTCCGTTGGCTCGCGTGCGCCCCACAGCTTCGACTGACGTTGCGAAGTCGGTTGTTTGCTGATTGAGAATATTGTCTGCGGGAAGGAAAAATTGCGTACCACCGAGGCCCGCGTTGAATATTGCGCAAAAACCCGCCACGTGGCAAATGGCCTGAATATCTCCACTACCCCGCAGGTTGCGGCCGATCAGCCACGCGATCCACGGCAATGCCAGACCGTTGCGGATGCTGACGACCGCCCCCATCGGATTTAAACCTTGGAGGGCGATCACTGATCCCGCCAGAACGAGTGCGGACCCGATGATCAAAACTTGCGACAGCGGATTGAAAATGTCCGAAAATATCCGCCGCGGAGTGGTGAGCGTAATAAGGGCCGCGAGAAACAGTGGGACATCTTTGCTGAAATAAAGCAAAGCTTGCGCAGATGGTGTGCTATTTGGCAAGAGCCACTTCCGTGCCGCCCCCTCGAAGATGCAGAGCAAAACGCTGGCAATGACGCACCAGCCGGTGAACGAGATGGCGGGTTGCGATGGTTCGACTCGGGACTTCATTCTTTATTTTTCACAACGGCGCCACGCAACACTTCCAGATATCGATTCGTCACGGATTCCAGCGTGAACAGCGCATTGGCCCGCGCAATTCCACGTTCCGACAGCCTAGCGCGGCGAACCTGGTCGCCCGCCAGCGCGAGCATCGCTTCGGCCCATTTCGCCGGATCCGCTGCGGGAACGAGAACGCCCGCATCGGCGATCACCTCGGGGCAAGCTCCGTGGTCGGACGCAATTACCGGGCAGCCGCACGCCATGGCTTCCACCATGACAATCCCGGACGGCTCTTCCCACTGGGCTGGAACGAGCGAGGCCCAGGCGTTTCGGTACCTATCTGCTAAATCGGATCCGCGACGACTCCCGAGAAACTCCACCGTGTCCGCCACGCCCTCTTGCGCCGCGAGCCGTTCGAGATTCGCCCGTTCCGGCCCGTCCCCGACCACCCGTAATCGGAATTGAAGCCCTTGCCTTCGCGCGAGTGCGAAGCCGCGTATGGCCACGTCGAACCCTTTGATAGGCACTAATCGCCCGACAATTAGAAACACGGGTTCTGGCGTAACGCCGCGGGAGGTGAAGAAGATCGCGGGATCGAAGAAGTTGCCGATTATATGTCCCGGACTTCCCACTTTATTGGCAATCAATTCAGAAATGTACACGGTTGCCGCGGCCCGCTTCATACCCCAACGAAGCACACTCAGGCGAGCGATCGCCTTCACGTTGGCGAGTGTGGATTGATTCGAAACATCGCACCCGAGACACTTGCGAAAAGAATAGTGGCAAGCGGCACTGTTACGCCAGCCGATTCCGATCGGGCAAGTCGCAATCGGCCCGGAATGCACGAGAACGAACGGGATTCCCAATCGCCAAGCGATCGGCAGCATCCGCGTCGCAGGTCCTTTGGAAAGAAGAACGTCGCAGTCCGCAACGACGTCTTGCCGACGGACGGTTCCGGCCCGGACGACCCGATACGGGCGATCCGGTTCCACAGCGGATCCGAGTGGCGTTTCCGCGAAAACCGTGGCCGATTCGCCCCGCCGCACGAGGGCGCCCGCCAACCCGTCCACGAATGTTTCAATTCCACCCGTCGACGGGTGGAAGAACGCAGTATGGATCAAGATGCGCATGGGTTGTCTTTCAACCTCGCAGACAACGCCATCCGCGTGGGGCGAGTCGCACGCGCAGTCTGTCGGGTTCTCGAGTCGCCATGAGGCTCGGAGCTTCCCACGTGGACTGTACCGGCGAATCCGGCGCGACGAGTGCCGGCCCGCGGAAACATTTAGCCAACCCGAATACAGAATATCCTCGGGCTTCGAAAAATGTGGTCACAGGGTTCGGATAAGGGTCGTGACTTTCAAAGACACAATCGCGGACTCGACCTTCACCAAATAGATTCTGCCCGCCATTCAAAACATTCATCTCATGACCTTCGACATCGATCTTCATGACATCAACGCGGGTATCCTTTGGAAACATGACGTCTAATGTGACTGCTCGACACTGCTCGCCGGTTCCATCGACCTGGGCGGTGACACTCGACAATCCCCGATTCTGAGCGAAGCCTTCCGGCGTGACAATTGTCAATTGGCCCGCCATATCTGAAACGGCCGCATTCATCAAGTTCGGTAGTGGGCGACCAGCCACCGTGTTTCTCTCCATGTTGTGTTCGAGATCGGCAAAGTTGTCAGGATGGGGTTCGAAGGCCCAGACCTGTCCCGAGTGTGCCCGGTTGGCTAGCAGCACGGTCATGTAGCCGATGTTGGCACCGACATCGACCGCGGTTTCATCCGGGTCGGTCAAACGCCAGAGCACTTCGGAAACCAGCAGATCATAAACGCCCAAGGTGAGGATCGAACGCCCAATTGTTTCGGCGGGGCGGACGCGGAGGCTATCGCCCCAGGGCAGTGTTGCGAAGGCGAACGGTTGCCCAGCTAGGCGGGAGTACCGCAACCGACTCAACAATTTCGAGGGCCGGTAAAAGTATTCCGGCTTCCACATCGAGAACAGGTTCATAGTTGATCCAAAACTTGAGAGTAGGTTCTTCAGAAGCCGATTTCACGCGAGCTT
>Ga0105047_10015019_pt1 | contig 12231 bp, 8 predicted proteins | sample MAT04_FD_78384 | JGI IMG/M metagenome (GOLD analysis project Ga0105047, IMG submission 78384) | Freshwater microbial communities from Lake Fryxell liftoff mats and glacier meltwater in Antarctica - MAT-04 (megahit assembly) | ecosystem: Environmental > Aquatic > Freshwater > Ice > Liftoff... | reverse complement strand
GCTGCGCCAGGCCAAAGTGCTGCAGCGCCGCGTGGGCAACCGGTGCGCCCCACTCGGGCAGGAAGTGCCCGCCCTCGGGCACCAGCCAGGGCGGCGGGCAGCCACGGATCGTCTGCTGCAGCACCTGCATCGGCGCACCGGCCAGCACCGGGTCCTGCTCGCCGATGGCCATGAAGCTGTCGCCGGTCCAGTGCTGCCGCCAGAAGTCCGCCGCTTCGCGGCTGGTGGCCGCGCCCGGTGTGTCGGCGCCGTCGGGCACCAGGTTCGGGAAGGCCCGCAGCGCGGCCTTGTACGAGACATCAGGGAACGGCGCGTCGTAGCCCGCGGCCTCGGCCTCGCCCATTTCGCGCCGGCCGCGCCGCAGCATCTTGCCCACGGCCAGGTCGGGCTGGCTGTTGCTGTAGTCGCGCCACTGGCGGAAGCCGTCCGTCAGGGTGCCGGTGGCCAGCGTGGTGTTCATGACCAGCAGGCGTGCATACCTCTGCGGTGCAGCAGAAGGCAGCGTCAGACCGAAGATGCCGCCCCAGTCCTGGCACACCAGCATCACCTGCTGCAAATCCAGCGCCTCGACAAAGTTCAGCAGGCTCTGGCGGTGCACATCAAACTGATGCCAGGCCTCGTCAACCGGCTTGTCGGACCGGCCGAAGCCGATCAGGTCCGGCGCAACCACCCGGATGGCGGCAGCAGTGAACACCGGGATCATCTGCCGGTACAAATAGCCCCAGCTCGGGTTGCCGTGCAGGCACAGCGCGGTAACCGCCGCGTCACGCGGCCCCTCGTCGATATAGGCCATACGCGGGCCGGCCTCACCCAGCGGCTGGGCATAGCGCGCCTCATAAGGCCAAGCCGGCAGGCTGGCAAAGCGCGAATCGGGGGTGCGCAAGAAGCTCATCGCGCTGCTCCCCGCTCAGAGCACCTCGAAGATGCCCGCGGCGCCCATGCCGCCGCCGATGCACATCGTCACGCAGACCCGCTTGGCACCGCGGCGCTTGCCTTCGATCAGCGCATGGCCGGTCAGGCGCTGGCCGGACACGCCGTAAGGGTGGCCCACCGCGATGGCGCCGCCGTTGACGTTGAGCCGGTCCATCGGGATGCCCAGCCGGTCGGCGCAGTACAGCACCTGCACCGCAAACGCCTCGTTCAGCTCCCACAGGTCGATGTCGTCCATCTTCAGGCCCAGGCGGGCCAGCACCTTGGGCACGGCAAACACCGGGCCGATGCCCATCTCGTCGGGCTCGCAGCCGGCCACCGCAAAGCCCAGGAAACGGCCCAGCGGCTTCAAGCCCTTTTGCTGCGCAAAAGTGTCACTGACGATGACACAGGCGCCCGCGCCGTCGCTGAACTGGCTGGCATTGCCGCCGGTGACCACACCACCGGGCAGGGCCGAGCGGATGCCCTTGACCGCGTCGTAAGTGGTGCCGGGCCGCAGGCCCTCATCGGCGCTGACGGTCACTTCCTTGCTGCGCAAGCCCATCACGGCGTCGGCCACACCCGCCGTCACGGTGATCGGCGCGATCTCGTCCTTGAACAAACCGGCCTCTTGGGCGGCGCAGGCTTTTTGCTGGCTGGCAGCACCGTACTGGTCCATGCGCTCACGCGACACGTTGTAGCGCTTGGCCACGTTCTCGGCCGTCTCCAGCATGCTCATGTAGACGGCGGGCTTGTTGGCTTTGAGCCAGCTGTCTTGCAGCATGTGCAGGTTCATCTCTTGCTGCACGCAGGAGATGCTCTCTACACCGCCGGCAACATACACATCGGCCTCGCCGGCGATGATGCGCTGCGAGGCCATCGCGATGGTCTGCAGGCCGCTGGAGCAAAAGCGGTTGACGGTGGCCCCGCTGGTGGTGATGGGCAGGCCGGCGCGCAAAAGCGCCTGGCGGGCGATGTTCATGCCGGTCGCGCCCTCGGGGTTGGCGCAGCCCATCAGCACGTCGTCGACCGCGCCGGGGTCGATGCCGGCGCGCTGCACCGCGTGGGCGATGGCGTGGCCGCCGAGCGTGGCGCCGTGGGTCATGTTGAAGGCGCCTTTCCAGCTCTTGGCGAGTGGCGTGCGGGCGGTGGAAACGATGACGGCTTGAGTCATGATGAAATCCTTGAAGTTTGTGCTCTAAGTGCTTTTGCAGTAACGAAAAACGCTCAGGTGAAGCTCTTGCCTTCGGCCACCAACCTGGCCAGCAACGGCGCCGGTTGCCAGAACGCGCCGTCATCCAACGGGTTGGCCGCAAAACGCTTCATCGCGTTCACCACGTTGTACAGGCCAAAGCTGTCGGCATAACACAGCGGACCACCCCGGAACAGCGGGAAGCCGTAGCCGGTCAGATAGACCATGTCGATGTCGCTGGCCTTGTTGGCAATGCCTTCTTCCAGGATGTGCGCGGCCTCGTTGACCAGGCTGAACACCAGGCGCTGCACGATCTCGTCGTCGCCGATCTTGCGCGGGTTGATGCCCAGCTCCTTGCGGTGATCCGTCACCATCTGCTCGACCAGCTGGCTGGGGATTGCATCGCGCTTGCCGGCCTGGTAGTCGTACCAGCCGGCGCCGGTTTTCTGACCGAACCGGCCCATCTCGCACAGCAGGTCGGCGGTTTTGCTGTACCTCAGCGTGGCCTGCTCACCCGAGCGGCGCTTGCGGATGGCCCAGCCGATGTCGTTGCCGGCCAGGTCGCCCATGCGGAACGGGCCCATCGCAAAGCCGAACCGCTCGACCGCCTTGTCCACCTGGGCCGGCGTGCAGCCCTCGTCCAGCAAAAAGCCGGCCTGGCGGCTGTACTGCTCGATCATGCGGTTGCCGATAAAGCCGTCGCAGACGCCCGAGACCACCGCCGTCTTCTTGATCTTCTTGGCCATCACCATCACGGTGGCCAGCACATCCTTGGCCGTGGCCTTGCCGCGCACCACCTCCAGCAGCCGCATCACGTTGGCCGGGCTGAAAAAGTGCATGCCCACCACGTCCTGCGGGCGCTGGGTGAAGTTGGCGATTTTGTCGACGTCCAGCGTCGAGGTGTTGGACGCCAGGATCGCGCCCGGCTTGGCCACGGCGTCGAGCTGCTTGAACACCGCCTCCTTGACGCCGAGCTCCTCGAACACGGCTTCGATGATCAGGTCGGCATCGCCCAGGTCGTCGTAGCTCAGCGTGGTGCTCAGCAAGGCCATGCGCTGCTCGTACTTGTCCTGTTTGAGCTTGCCCTTCTTGACCTGCGCCTCGTAGTTTTTGCGGATGGTGGCCACGCCACGCTCCAGCGCGTCCGCCTTCATTTCCAGCATCGTCACCGGCAGGCCGGCGTTCAGGAAGTTCATCGTGATGCCGCCGCCCATCGTGCCGGCGCCGATCACACCGACTTTGGCGATGTTGCGCAGCGCTGTGCCTTCGGGCACGTCGGGGATCTTGCTGGCGGCACGTTCGCCGAAGAAGGCATGGCGCAACGCCTTGGCCTCGGGCGTCAGCATCAGGCCCTTGAAGATGCGCAGCTCTTCAGCCAGGCCGTCGTCCAGGTTGCGAAACTTGAGCGACGCGGCCACCGCATCGACGCAGGCCAGCGGCGCGGGGAAGTTTTTGCTCATACCCTTGACCATGTTGCGCACAAACTGCACGTAAGCGTCGGGGTTCGGGTGGCTGACCTTCAAGTCGCGCACCGTCGGCAGCGGGCGCTTGTCGGCGATGGTTTTGGCAAACGCGATGGCGCCGGGGATCAGGTCGCCGGTGATGATCTGGTCGAACAATTTCTGGCCCGGCAGTGACGCCAACAACTCGCTCTTGACCGGCTCGCCGGTTGCGATCATGTTCATCGCGGTCTCGACACCCAGCACCCGTGGCAGGCGCTGCGTGCCGCCGGCACCCGGGATCAGCCCGATCTTGACCTCCGGCAGCGCGATCGCCGCGCCGGGAGAGGCCACGCGGTACTGGCAACCCAGCGACAGCTCCAGCCCACCGCCCATGCAGACGGTGTGGATCGCCGCGACGATGGGTTTGGCAGAGGCTTCGGCCAGCTTGATCAGGGTGAGCAGGTTGGGTTCGGCCATCGACTTGGGCGAGTCGAACTCGCGGATGTCGGCACCACCCGAAAACGCCTTGCCGCCGCCAGTCAGCACGATGGCGGTGACCGCTGCATCGTCCTGCGCCTTGGCAAAGCCGTCGGCAATGCCGCGCCGGGTCTCAAAACCCAGGCCGTTGACCGGCGGGTTGTTCATCGTGATGACGGCAATGCCGTCGGTGACCTGGTAGCTGGCGCTCATGGTGAACCTTTCAACGCGGGGGATTCGGAAAATAGCACGATCGTTCGATTCTAGGAATCAAAAAAGGCCGGCGCCTGTCTCTGCTGCGACAAGGCCGGCCCGGGCCTCTGGGGCTACGGGTTAACCCCAGGCACATCCGACATCAAATCAGACTTCAAGCCACTCTTTGCGGACCTCGCCGGCCGACTTGAGCTCGGTCGGCGTGCCCTCGAAGACGATCTGGCCGTGGCCCATCACCAGGCAGCGCTCGGACACCTGCAGCGCGATGGTCAGCTTCTGCTCGACCAGCAGCACCGACACACCGCGCCGCTTCAGCTCCTGCAGGTACTCGGCCACCAACTCGACGATCTTGGGCGCCAGGCCCTCGGTCGGCTCGTCGATCATGATCAGGTCGGGGTCGCCCATCAGCGTGCGGCACAGGGTGAGCATCTGCTGCTCGCCGCCCGAGAGCACACCGGCTTCGGTGTGCTGGCGCTCCTTGAGCCGGGGGAACATGCCGTACATGTCATCGAAGCTCCAGCGCGGTTTGTCCTTGCCGCGTTTTTCGCCCAGCATCAGGTTCTGGTGCACCGTCAGCTTGGGAAAAATGTCGCGGTTTTCGGGCACGTAGCCAATCCCCAGGTGGGCGATCTCGAAGGCCTTTTTGCCCAGGATCGGCTGGTCGCGCCAGCTGATGCTGCCGGCGCCATCCACCAAGCCCATGATGGCCTTGACCGTGGTGGACCGGCCCGAGCCGTTGCGGCCCAGCAGGCTGACGATCTCGCCGGCCCCGACGTTGAAGGTGACGCCATGCAGCACATGGCTTTTGCCGTAGAAGGCGTTCACATCTTGGAGTTTCAGCATGTCAGTGCCCCGCGGCCTGCTCGGCCGCCTGTTGACTGGCCACTTGTTGATCGGCCAGCACGGAACCCAGGTACGCCTCCTGCACCCGCGGATTGGCCCGCACCGCCTCCGGCAAGTCATAGGCGATCACCTCGCCATAGACCAGCACCGCGATCTTGTCGGCCAGGCCGAACACCACGCCCATGTCGTGCTCCACCGTCAGCAGGGTCTTGCCGGCGGTGACATCGAGGATCAGCTGGATGAAACGGGTGGTTTCGCTCTTGCTCATGCCGGCGGTGGGCTCGTCGAGCAGGATCACGTCCGAGCCGCCGGCAATCGTGATGCCGATCTCCAGCGCACGTTGTTCGGCATAGGTCAGGTTCATCGCCAGGTGGTCGCGGCGGCGTTCCAGCTTCAGCATCCTCAGGACCTGCTCGGCACGCTCGTTGGCGTCGTGCAGCTTGCTCAAAAACTTCCAGAACGCGTACTGGTAGCCCATCGACCACAGCACCGCGCAGCGGATGTTCTCGAACACCGACAGCCGGGTGAACAAGTTGCTGACCTGGAAGCTGCGCGACAGCCCGCGCCGGTTGATCTCGAACGGCGTCAGCCCGTCGATGCGCTGGCCGTTGAGCCTGATCTGGCCACTCGTCAGCCCAAAGCGGCCAGAGATCAGGTTGAACAGGGTGCTCTTGCCGGCGCCGTTGGGGCCGATGATGGCCACCCGCTCGCCCGGGCGCACCTGCAGCTGCGCGCCACGGATGATCTGGGTCTTGCCAAACTGCTTGTGCACGTCGAGCAACTCGACGGCGAACTCGGGCTGGCCCGGCTTGGTTTGATGCGGGTTTTGAAGCGTGTCCATCACAAGGCCTCCCGGCGCTTGATTTCGCGCTCGATTTCTTCGGCAATCGTCCCCCAGACCCGGCTGAAGCCGCGGCGTCGCCACTCAAACAACCCGGCCCCCAGCACCAGCAGCGTGACCGCGCCGACCCAGCTGGGCGCCGCCTGGGCGTCCAGCGTCACGCCCAGGAAGCCCATCTTCGGCCCCAGCGCGGCATTGAGCTGCAGGTGGTAGAGCATCTCGATCATCGCCGCAGCACCCGTCAGCGCGATCACCCCCGCCAGGCCCAGCACCAGATAACCCGGCAACACCCGCCGCAGCTTGCCAAACACCGCCAGCCGCAGGTTCATCATGATCAGGCTGGCCAGGCCACCCGGTGCATACACCACCATCAGCATGAAGACCAGGCCCAGGTACAGCAGCCAGGCATTGGTCAGCTCGGACAGCAGCACCAGGGCAATCACCATCAGCACCGCGCCCAGGATGGGGCCGAAGAAAAAGGTCGCGCCGCCCAGGAAGACAAACAACAGGTAGGCGCCCGACCTGGCCGCTCCCACCACCTCGGCGGTGACGATCTCGAAGTTCAGCGCGCCCAGCCCGCCCGCGATGCCGGCAAAAAAGCCCGAGATCATGAAGGCCAGGTAGCGCACCTTCTGGGTGTCGTAGCCGATGAACTCGACCCGCTCGGGGTTGTCGCGCACGGCGTTGAGCATGCGGCCCAGCGGCGTGAGCGTCATCGCGTACATCAGCGCGGTGCTGATGAAGCAGTAGATGGCGATCAGGGTGTAGACCTGAATCTGCGGGCCGAAGGTGATGCCAAAGATCGCAGGGCCCAGCACCCGGTTGCCCGAGATGCCGCCCTCGCCGCCAAAAAACTCGGGGATCATCAGCGACATCGACCAGACCAGTTCGCCCACGCCCAGCGTGATCATCGCGAAGGTGGTGCCGCTTTTTTTGGTCGTGACCCAGCCCAGCACGGCGGCAAAAAACAGGCCCGAAAGCCCACCCACCAACGGCACCAGACTGACTGGCAGCGCCAGGCTGCCGGCGCTGACCATGTTGAGGGTGTGGATCGCCAGGAACGAGCCCAACCCGCTGTAGACCGCATGGCCGAAGCTGAGCATGCCGCCCTGGCCCAGCAGGATGTTGTAGGCCAGGCAGGCGATGATGGCGATGCCGATCTGCGACAGCATGGTCTGGGCAAAGCTGCTGGTCCACAGCACAGGCGCGATGGCCAGTACCGCGGCAAAGCCGCCCCAGACCAGCCAGGCACCGACGGGGAAACGGGGCCGGAAACTCAATGTAGGCAAACTCATCTCATCCCTCCCGCGTGCCCAGCAGACCCTTGGGCCGGAATATCAACATCAGCACCAGCAGCAGATACGGCAGGATCGGTGCAGCCTGGGCCAGCGTGATACGCAGCAGCGGCCAGCCGGGTGTAGTCGGCCCGACCGAGGCGCCCAGCCGGTTGACGGCATCGGCCAGCGAGGCGTCCACCGTCAGCGGCAGGGTTTGCAGCAGGCCGATCAGGATCGACGCCGCAAACGCACCCGCCAATGAGCCCATGCCGCCCACCACCACCACCACAAAGATGATCGAGCCCACGACCGTGGCCATTGCCGGCTCGGTGATGAAGGTGATGCCACCGATCACCCCGGCCAGGCCGGCCAGCGCGCAGCCACTGCCGAACACCAGCATGAAGACCCGCGGCACGTTGTGGCCCAGCGCCTCGACCGCCTCGGGGTGGGTCAGCGAGGCCTGGATCACCAGGCCGATGCGGGTGCGGGTCAGCATCAGCCACAGTGCCACCAGCATCAGCAGCGCCACGCCCATCATGAAGGCCCGTGTCATCGGGAAACGTGAGCACTGTGCGCCCTGGCACAGCGCATCACTGGCCGCGCCCAACACCAGCGACAGGCCCGACGTCGGGTTTTGAACGATCGTGAAAGCCGGCCCCTGCAGCAACTCGGGCGGGTTGAAATTGAGCGGCGTGCGGCCCCAGATCAGCTGCACCACCTCCAGCACCACGTAGCTCAGGCCGAAGGTGATCAACAGCTCGGGCACATGGCCGAACTTGTGGGCCCGGCGCAGCGCGGTGCGCTCGAACAGTGCGCCCATCAGCCCCACCGCCAGCGGCGCCAGCAACAGCGCCGGCCAAAAGCCGAATATCCCGGTGAAGGTGTACGCGACGTACGCGCCAATCATGTAGAAACTCGCGTGCGCAAAATTGAGCACGCCCATCATGCTGAAGATCAGCGTCAGCCCCGAGCTGAGCATGAACAGCAGCAGCCCGGAGCTGACGCCGTTCAAGGTGTTGATGAGGATCTGGTCCACGGTGCGCTGGGCCTCCTGAAAAAAACAAAAGGCCCGGCGGAGGCAGCTCCGCCGGGCTGGCGTTGAATCAAATACCGGCTTACGGCCGCTTCATCGCGCAGGAGGTGGGCGTGCTGGCCACGTAGGGCTCGTAGTACTTGACGCGCTGGAAGCTGTAGCCGGTGTTCTCCACCGAGTACGGGTTCTTGGCGTCAGCCTTTTTCCAGACCGTGACAAACAGGCCTTGCTGCAACTGGTGGTCGGCTTTGCGCATCTCGACCTCACCATTGAAGCTGTTGAACTTCAGGCCTTCCATCGTCGCCGCCACCTTGACCGGGTCGGTCGTCTTGGCCTTGGCCATCGCCGTGCTCAGGATGTTGAAAGCGTGGTGCACCGCCAGCGTGTAGTAGTCGTCGTTGAACTTGGCCTTGAAGTCGTTGGCCACCTTGCCGACTTCACCGGCCATGTTGCTGTCGGCATAGGCCACGGCGTAGACCCGGCCTGCGGCGCCGGCACCCAGCGCGGTGGGCGTGCCGGTGACACCGGCGTAGTAGGTCAGGAACTTGACATTCAAGCCGGCATCGTTGGACGCCTTGATCAGCAGGGTCAAATCCGACCCCCAGTTGCCGGTGATCACCGTGTCGGCGCCCGAGGCCTTGATCTTGGCCACATAGGGCGCAAAGTCGCGCACCGAGGCCAGCGGGTGCAGGTCGTCGCCGACAAACTGCACGTCGGGGCGCTTGCGCGCCAGGATCTCCTTGGCAAAACGGCTGACCTGCTGGCCGTGCGCGTAGTTCTGGTTGATCAGGTAGACCTTCTTGATATCGGTCTGGTCTTTCATCCAGGTGGTCAGCGCCTCCATCTTCATCGAGGTGTCGGCGTCCAGCCGGAAGTGCCAGTAGTTGCACTTGCCGTTGGTCAGGTCGGGGTCCACCGCGGCGTAGTTGAGGTAGACCGCCTCTTTGCCGGGGTTGCGCTCGTTGTGCTTGCTGACGGCGTCCATGATGGCCAGCGCCGCGCCCGAGCCGTTGCCCTGCACGATGTAGCGCACACCCTGGTCGATCAGGCTCTTGACGGCATTGGTGCTTTCTTGCGGGCTCAACTTGTTGTCGATCGGCACGATCTCGAACTTGACGCCGGCGACGTTGCTCTTGTTGAACACCTCGGCCATGAACTGGTAGCTCTTGAGCTGGTTCTGGCCGACCGGCGCCATCAGGCCCGACAGCGGATCGATCCAGCCGATCTTGACGGTTTCGCCCTTCTGGGCAACGGCCGCCGCAGCGGTCAAGAAAAGGCCGCTGGCCAGGGCCAGGCGCAATGAATTTCCAAGCAAGCTCATACCGATCTCCGGGTAAATGGTGCAGTGCAACCAACGGGCGCAACGGTAACGGAAGCGGGGCGGTTTGGGCTTCAGGGACTACCCCACGAACTTGTCGCTGCGGCGACAAGCCTGTCGCCGAGGTGCCAGGCGCAAAAAAGCCCCTGACGGGCAGGGGCTCGAGCAAGGTCAAGCGGGCGGCTTGACCTGGATGGCGCCACCGGTTGCCGGTGGCGCGGGCGCAGACTTCAGGCCGAGGCCAGCTTGTGCGCCTTGAACAACTCACGCAGCTTGTTCTTCTGCATCTTGCCGGTGGCGCCCAGCGGGATGGCGTCGATGAACACCACCTCGTCGGGCACCTGCCACTTGGCGATGCGGCCCTCGAAGTGCGCCAGGATTTCCGCCTCGGTGGCCTGTGCACCGGGCTTTTTCATCACCACCAGCAGCGGCCGCTCGTCCCATTTGGGGTGCGGCACGGCGATGCAGGCGGCCATCGCTACTGCCGGATGGCCCATCGCGATGTTCTCGACGTCGATCGAGCTGATCCACTCGCCGCCCGACTTGATCACGTCCTTGCTGCGGTCGGTGATCTGCAAAAAGCCATCGGTGTCGATCGAGGCCACGTCGCCGGTCGGGAACCAGCCACCCACCAACGGGTCGCCGCCCTCGCCCTTGAAGTAGTTGGCAATGATCCACGGCCCCTTGACCAGCAAGTCGCCGCTGGACTTGCCGTCCCAGGGCAAATCCTTGCCGTCCGGGTCGATGATCTTCATCTCGACGCCATACACCGCCCGGCCCTGCTTGGCCATGATGGCGAGCTGCTGCGCTTCGGGCAGCGATGTCTGGTGCAGCTTGAGCGTGCAGACCGTGCCCACCGGCGACATCTCGGTCATGCCCCAGGCATGGATCACCGTCACGCCGTAGTCGTCGCGGAAGGTCTTGATCATGGCCGGCGGGCAGGCCGAGCCGCCGATCACCGTGCGTGTCATGGTGGAAAATCGAAGCCCGTGCTGGGCGGTGTGGTTGAGCAGGCCCAGCCAGACCGTGGGCACACCCGCAGCCATCGTCACTTTTTCGGACTCGATCAGCTCGTAGACCGATTTGCCGTCCAGCGCCGCACCGGGGAAGACCAACTTCGCGCCGGTCATCGCCGCGCCGTACGGCAGGCCCCAGGCGTTGACGTGGAACATCGGCACCACTGGCAGGATGGCGTCGCGCGAGGACAGGCCGAGTGAGTCGGGCAGCGCGCCGGCAAACGCATGCAACAGGGTCGAGCGGTGGCTGTAGAGCGCGCCCTTGGGGTTGCCGGTCGTGCCGCTGGTGTAACAAAGGGCGGCGGCGCTGCGCTCGTCGAACTGCGGCCAGGCGTACGTGTCGGGCTCGTCCGCCATCCAGGCCTCGTAGCTGCGCAGGCCCGGGATGCCGGTGTCGGCCGGCAGCTTGTCCGCATCACACAGCGCGATCCAGTGTTTGACTGTCGTGCACTTGGACCAGATCGCTTTGACGATGGGCAAAAACGTCATGTCGAAACACATCACCTGGTCTTCGGCATGGTTGGCGATCCAGGCGATCTGCTCGGGCAGCAGGCGTGGATTGACCGTGTGCACCACCCGGCCGCTGCCAGTGATGCCGAAGTACAGCTCCAGGTGGCGGTAGCCGTTCCAGGCCAGCGTGGCAACCCGGTCGCTGAAGCCCAAGTCCAGTTTGTCCAGCGCATTGGCCACCTGGCGGGACCGCTTGGCGGCGTCGGCATAGGTGTAGCGGTGCAGGTCGCCCTCGACCCGGCGCGACACGATTTGCGCCTCGTGGTGGTGGCGACCCGCAAAGTCGATCAGGCTGGAGATCAGCAGCGGGTGGTCTTGCATCTGTCCGAGCATGGTGTCCTCGAAGGGTGGGGAGAGAAACAGGGCAACGCCTTGCGGCGCGGGCAGCAGTGCCCAGAGGGCACCGCTGATCGGTGCGGCAGTATCGCGTTTTGCCTCCTCGGCCGGCTTGGGGTGATTCCCGCGGCCGGCCGGACGGGTGTGGCACAAAAGCTGACAATCCGCCGCATGAATGCGCCTGATCAATTCAAGCCCACCGACGTGGCAACCACCGCGCCGCGCTGGCGCGCTGACGGCCTGATGGCCCGTCTGGGCCCACGCTTTGGCACCGAACTGAGCCCCGCCGCCCTGCCCGACCTGCACTGGGTGGCGCGCAGTGACAACCTGGCCACCGAGCTGGGCTTGACCGGCTGGCTGCAAACCCCAGCCGCGCTGGCCCTGCTGGGCGGCAACGCCTTGCCGCCCGTCGGCAGCCCACGCGCCAGCGTCTACAGCGGCCACCAGTTTGGCCAGTGGGCGGGGCAGCTGGGTGATGGCCGGGCACTGCTGCTGGGCGAGATCGACAGCCCCGCCGGCGTGCAGGAGTTGCAGCTCAAGGGCGCCGGCCTGACGCCCTACTCCCGCATGGGCGACGGCCGCGCGGTGCTGCGCTCGTCGATCCGCGAGTTCTTGTGCTCGGAGGCGATGGCCGCACTCGGCATCCCCACCACCCGGGCGCTGGCCATCGTCGGCTCACCGGCGCCGGTGCGGCGCGAGTTGATGGAAACCGCAGCGGTGGTCAGCCGGGTTGCACCCAGCTTCATCCGCTTCGGCCACTTCGAGCACTTTGCACACACCGCCAGCGATACCAGCGCGTTGCAAGCCCTGGTCGATGCGGTGGT
>Ga0105047_10015015_pt1 | contig 12236 bp, 9 predicted proteins | sample MAT04_FD_78384 | JGI IMG/M metagenome (GOLD analysis project Ga0105047, IMG submission 78384) | Freshwater microbial communities from Lake Fryxell liftoff mats and glacier meltwater in Antarctica - MAT-04 (megahit assembly) | ecosystem: Environmental > Aquatic > Freshwater > Ice > Liftoff... | reverse complement strand
TGGATCAAAACAGCGCACTTTCGGATCACTTTGAAGCGGGTTTCGAGCGTTTCGGAGCACAAAAAGTTGCACAACGGGTTGTGATAGACAGGGATTAGACTGTGCTACGCAGAGGGTGATCTTCTGAGCTCAGCGAAGGTGCCAAGGTGCCACGGTGCCACGGCACCATGATTCTGTACCTGCTGGCACCGTGGCACCTTCGCATCCGAGAGAGGAAACGCAGGAACTCGACTGAAATCGCTGGCGGGTCGTGTCACAAAAACACTCAGGAGGTTGGCCGAAGCTCTTTCCAGTGATCGAGAACATGCCTGCGTAGATCGAAGCAGAATCGAGTCAATAGAATACCACCATAGCGTTCACCCGAGTTTCGTCATAAGCACCCGCCAATTCAAAGAAACAACGAGGGGTTCCATGCTCAAGCTGTGGATGGCCGTTTTGATCACCGCTCTCGCCTGCACCGTCTCGGCGACAGCGCAGCCAGTGCGCAAGTTCGACGACAAGGGCGCGCCGCCTTTCAAGGAACTGAAAGAGGGCGTGAACCCTCCTCTCGACGCCTACGACAATTTCGTCATTGGGCCGAAGTATGTGCCCGCGCCGGAACGCAAAAAGGTCGAAGGCGTTCCCGAGGGCAAGGTGGCCCAGTTCGTGATCGACTCCAAGGAAACCAAGCTCTTCAATCCCGGCATTGCCCGCAAAGTGTTTGGCAAGGTCGATCCGAACAACCCGAAGACACTGATCGTCGAAACGCACACCATCGACTACAAGCGCACGGTCGGAGTTTACATTCCCGCTGAATACAAGGAAGGCACCGAAGTGCCGTTCATGGTGGTCCACGACGGCCCTGGCGCAGCCGGCGGTTACAAAACGTTTCTGGATAACTTGATCGCCCAGAAGCGGATTCCGCCGATCGTTCTCATTTCCCTCGCCAACGGCGGCGGCGACGCCCAGGGGCACGAGCGCGGCAAAGAATACGACAACATGAACGGCGACTATGCCGAGTACATCGAAACCGAAGTGTTGCCGCGAGTGGAGAAGAACTACAAGGTGAAGCTGACCAAGGACCCCGACGGCCGTGCGGCGATGGGCTCCAGTTCCGGCGGCTCGGCCGCGCTCATCATGGCCTGGTTCCGCACCGATCTTTACCACCGCGTGCTGACCACTTCGGGCACGTTTGTCAACCAAGCATGGCCGTTCGATCCCAAGTTTCCTGACGGTGCCTGGGGCTTCCACGAAACGCTGATTCCCAAGAGCGAGAAGAAACCGATCCGCTTGTTCATCTCCGTCGGCGACAAAGATTTGCTCAACCCGAACGTGATGCGCGACGACATGCACGACTGGGTGGAAGCCAATCACCGCATGGCCAAGGTGCTGAAAGACAAGGGCTATGAGTATCAATACCTGTTCTGCCTCGGCTCCGGCCATGGCATCGGCAACGCTCAGTCGCAGTTTCTCCCCCACGCCTTCGAATGGGTGTGGAAGGGGTATGCCCCGAAAAAGGATAAGTAGTCGACTGCATCGACTCAAGAAGCGAACATCCAAGGGAGGCGGATAATCACCGCCAAAGACATCAAAGTCCGCTTGGATCCGACCAGGGATGCTGATACCCGCCGAATCCAAGCCCTCGACGCCACCCGTTACGAGCCCGACGGTTCCCGCTTGTCGTCGGATCGAAACCTGGATTCCGTCCACGGGTCGCCGTGCATATGGTAGCCGCCGTTGTCCCAGTTTTCCCAGTAGCCGGGTCGGTCGGACTCCATGAACTCGATCCCGCGGACCCACTTTGCACTCTTCCAGGCGTAGAGTTTCGGGATCACCAATCGTAGCGGATAACCGTGGTCCGGGGTCAGGTCTTCGTTGGTGTGCTTGAGAGCGAAGAGGGCATCGTCGTCGAAAAAGTCGGCAATCGGCAGGTTGGTCGTGAAGCCGTATTCGCAGTGGATCATCACGAACTTCGCGGCCGGACTCAGGGTCACGTGGTTGAGGAGTTCCTTCGTGGCCACGCCTTCCCAGAGGTTGTCGAGTTTGCTCCACCGTGTGACGCAGTGCATGTCCGCGTAGATTTTCACGCGGGGTAACGCCTGGAACTCCATCCAAGTGAACTGCTTGACGGGCGTCACAAACTGCGCGGGGAAGATCGCGAACGACCACTTCACGGGGTCGAACTCGGGAACCTCCCCGGCGTGCAAGATCGGCCATTTCCGAGTCAGCACCTGATGCGGCGGGATGCGGTCCTCACGCCGTGTATCGGAACTGATAATCACGTCGTCCATGAGGGTGCTCGCTGCGCATCCGGGTGGGGTTCCCGTTTACATTATCCCACGAAGACGCCATTCGCGAGGACTGTACCATCGAACAGGTCGAGTTCCTGATCCGATTTGTCGCTACGTGCCAAAACTGTTTTCGATTTGTAAACGCGGAGTTTCGCAGCCTCGCCGTCGCCGCTGCCAGCGATTAGATCCGCCTTGCCGTCGGAGTCGATATCACGAAGGACGAGTCGGACTCCACCTCGCGGATCGGGTCCCCCCGCGAAGAAGTTGGCGAGTTGTAGGCCGGGTTCGGGCTCATCGATTAAACGCCCACTCCGTGCAAAGACCACTTGTCTGTTCATTGATAATTCTAAAGGGCTTAATGTTCGATTGCGATCCGCCGAGAGCGAGGCAATGTCGGTCGTCACGAGCAATTGCTTCCCACTGAGCAGGCGAACCCGCGGGGCTCCACCAGGACCACCACCCAGGGCGAGGTCGGCGTTGCCATCCCCATCGACATCCCCGACGGAGACGAATGCACCATTGCGGAGAGACTCTTCAAAGGCGAAGAAATCGGGCATCAACTTTCGCGGAGTTGATGCTCCCGCGATAATGTCGTTGCCATCGTAAATTGCGATCCGCGGCCCACCTAGAAACCCGGCGGAAACGATTAGGTCCGGGACTCCATCACCGTTGATATCACCAACGGCCGGTCGGGCGCCACCGCGAAACGCACTGTCGTCGATTCCCAGAAACCGCACCATTTGCGATTCTTCGGCCGATTTGCCCGCCGCCAGTTTGGCACCGCTGTAGACCGCCACAACGGGGCCGCCCCCCTGGTCGGGCGTGATGATCAATTCGGCCTTCCCGTCGAGGTCCAGATCGGCAGCCGCCACGTAGACACCGCCCGTGAATGACAGCTCGAATGCAAAAAAGTCGGCAATTGTCGCACCCGAAGCGCCATCAATAATCTTGACCTCCGGTCCACCACCCGGCCCCGTGGCACCGATGAAGTCGGCCACTCCATCACCGGTCACATCAGCGCTGGCGGTGCGGACTGTTCCTGCAAAGCCTGGGAAGAAGATGATTTCCTTGCTCACGGAGAGGCTTCCATTCGTCGGACTCACGACGACAGCACTCCCTGTTGTAAGACCACCAATCAATATCGGCGTCGGGATCGGAAGCGGGTTGTGGGGAGTGGCTGGTGCGACGGGATCGTTGATGAAACGCATTGCAACCGCACTTTGATTGAAAGCGTCGTTTGCAGATCGCAAGGTGCCAACCGCCACGATTTGGCCCGCGATTTGTGTGATCACGGCCGTAAGTCTGTCGCCGATGGCACTCGGTATGATTGCCGTTCCACCCTCGCAAAATGACGCGTCTAAACGACCATCCTCGTTTAAGCGCGCGAGAGCAACTCGAGTTGTCGAAGTCGATCCAACATCGAAGTCAGCCGTAGTTCCGACGACTACGACTTTTCCATTCGGAGCGAGTTGGACCGCAAAAGCAGTGCTCCGTTTTTCTGTCAAGGAACTGAAACTGACGATTGATATACCACTAGCACCAAAGGCCGTATCCGGCGATCCATCGGAATTCAACTGATATGCCAGCGCCTCATCATAATAGCCGTTGGATATCTTGTGCCCCCCCGTAGACCCGACGACAATGATCTTACCGTTTGACCGGATCGCCACATCATTGCCGTCGTTGAACTGGCTCGAAGGATTAGTGATTGTTACGCGTCCATCGCTGTCGAATCTGGAATCGAACTGGCCTTCCGACGATAAGCGTGCGAGTGCTATGCGAGAGCTTCCTCCAGGGTTGAACCCTCTGACGAATTGTGAGGGGACATAGGAGGTTCCTACCAAAACGATTTGCCCGTCCGTTTGAACTGCCAAGCCGCCCAAAGTATCATTGGTAGGTTCGTTCAGATTCGGTGTATCGAAATTGACGAGAACCTTGCCGTTGAGTCCGAAAGAGCGATCCAGTTCGTCGTTCGCGGTGAGTCGTACGATGCCAAAGTCTAACAACGGAGCGACATGTTCCGAGATCACGGTCCTTGTCGTACCGGCGATGAGGACTTTACCATCACTCAAGATCGAAATCGCTCGCGGATCAAACCGCGTGTCAAGTGAAATCTCGGATCTGCCACCGTTTCCAAATGTGGCATCGAGATGTCCGGAAGACGTAAGCTTGAACAAAATCAAACCACTGTCCTGCGAATTGGCGATCAAGACCGATCCATCGGATTGAATTGCGATTGCTAACGCCGTTCCAAATTGAAAATTACTGATTAAGCCAATGCCTTCGCTATTACCGAACGACCGATCGACGCTGCCATCGTTGTTCAGACGACGGGCAATCAATTCAGGATGGGCTCCCGAGGAATCTGTAACAATCCCGGCCAGAACCAAACGCCCATCGAGTTGAGTCGCGGCTGCTTCCGCCACGCCGTCCAACCCCGAGGAGAGTAAGAGGGGAGACGAGACAATCCCACCAGTACCGAAAGCTGGGTCGAGTAAACCGGCGGCGGGGATACAGCGATCCTCGATCAATTCGAGCGATGGCCGAAATCGGTTCGTTAGCATAGCGAAACCTCTGGCGACGCTGGAGTCCATAACGAGTTCAACACTTTGGTATCGTATAGGTTAGACGATCATCAACGCACCGTCGCTTTTAGACAACGAAAAAATTGATTTCGACCGACAACCCTATCACTACAATTGGATACGGGACAATCGTACATCCACGACCGCGTGAGGCGTCTGCCATGCCTTCGACGTTTGAACTCGTTTCCGAGTATCAACCCGCGGGGGATCAACCCCGGGCGATTGAGCAACTCCTCGACGGTTTCCAGCGCGGTAAGCCGATGCAGGTGCTCCTCGGAGCGACGGGGACGGGCAAGACATTCACCGCGTCGAATGTCATCGCCAAGCTCAATAAGCCGACGCTTGTGTTGGCGCATAATAAAACTCTGGCGGCCCAACTTTACAAAGAGTTCAAGGGGTTCTTTCCGCACAATGCCGTGCATTACTTTGTGAGTTATTACGATTATTACCAACCCGAAGCGTATATCCCCCAGCGCGATATCTACATCGAGAAAGACTCCTCGATCAACGAGAATATCGACCGCCTTCGCCTCGCGGCCACCAGTGCACTCGTGTCTCGCGAGGATGTCATTATTGTGGCGAGTGTCTCGTGTATTTACGGCCTCGGGACGCCGAGCGAGTACAAGCGTATGGTGGTTCGCATCGCGAAGGGCGAGACCATCGACCGCGATAACCTGTTAGTTCGCCTCATCGATATTCAATACCAACGCAATGATATTAGCTTCGAACGCGGCAAGTTCCGCGTCCGGGGAGATACGATCGAAATCTGGCCCTCTTCGGAAGAGTATGGTTATCGAATCGAACTCTTCGGCGATGACGTGGAGGCGGTGAGCATCATACACACGGCTTCGGGCGAGACGCTCAAGGTACTGGACGAAGCCTACGTTTACCCCGCCAAGCACTTCGTAACCTCCGAAGAACGAGTGCGTGAGGCGGTGAAAGGGATCGAACAGGAACTCAATGAACGGCTAGCCCAGTTCAAGACTGAAGGGAAACTGCTCGAAGCTGAGCGGTTGAAAGCGCGGTGTCGCTACGATCTCGATATGCTTCGCGAGGTAGGTTACTGCTCGGGGATCGAGAACTATTCGCGATGGTTCACCGGTCGCAAACCGGGTGAGCCACCTTACTGTTTGCTCGACTTCTTTCCGGACGACATGGTGATGGTGGTCGATGAATCCCACGCCACACTGCCGCAGGTTCGCGGGATGTTCAATGGCGACCAGGCTCGCAAGGCCACGCTCGTCGAGCACGGGTTTCGCTTGCCGAGTGCCATGGATAACCGGCCGCTTCGATTCGAGGAGTTCGAGAAACGATTCCGGTGCGTGATGTGCCTCTCGGCAACGCCGGGGCCGTACGAACTCGAAAAAGTCGGCGGCGAAGTCATCGAGCAAGTCATTCGCCCGACGGGGCTCGTCGACCCCATCATTCAGATCAAACCTGCTCGGGGCCAGGTGCAGGATCTCGTGAAAGAGATCGAGAAGAAAACCGCGGTGAATGAACGTACGCTGGTGACCGTGTTGACGAAGCGAATGGCCGAAGACCTTTCGAACTATTTCCGCGATGGCGGGGTCCGCTGTAAGTGGCTGCATAGTGAACTCGATGCGATTGAACGGGTGACCACACTCCGTGAGTTACGCGAAGGGGCGTTCGATGTGCTCGTAGGTGTCAACCTGTTGCGGGAAGGGCTCGACTTGCCCGAGGTCGCCCTCGTGGCAATTCTCGATGCAGATAAGGAAGGGTTTTTGCGAAGTGAAACGTCTCTCATTCAGACGATTGGCCGGGCGGCGCGAAACGTGAATGCCGAAGTGATATTATACGCTGATAAAGTGACCGATAGTATGCAGAGGGCGATTGGAGAAACGAATCGCCGACGGGATATTCAACTAGCCTATAACCTCTTACATGGCATTACACCTCGGACCGTTACGAACGCTATCAAGAACGTGATCGAGGATGAAATTGAGGCTTATCAGATCGCCCAGGAGGCAGCCGGGCAAACGGGTGAGAACGCCGTGACCGCGGAGTATTTGGAGGAACTCCAGAAACAAATGCTCCAGGCGGCCAAGGATCTGAATTTCGAATTGGCCGCCAACATTCGCGATAAGATCGCCAATCTAAAAGGCGAGAAAGTGGCCAGTGCCCAGGTGAAGAAAGGCCGCAAAGGCAAGCCGAAAGGCGGCGGGGGAACGAGCCAGGTGCCGCGGCCTGGAAGCCGGGGGTAAGTAGCCGCTCATCGAGACGGCTCCGGGATCGCCGCTTGCAAGGTAGGGAAATGTGAACACGGCGATCAGCCATTCAATAAAATCCATTACGACTTGATTCCACAATAGCTGAAAGTTTCGTTTCTTCGGCCATGACCCTTGAATTTTCCAATCTGCTGGTGGTTCGACAAATTCGAATACTGCGCGGTCAACTTTTTCGGCAATTTGCCGATTCATGAATTCCCAGGTTTCGATTTCGTGGCCATTGGCTTGACGGATCACGATCGTTCGCAGGGAATAAGGAGTAATTGGTTGCGGTAAATGGAGTCCGTGCAATACGATTTGGAGCGAGTCGTAAAATTTTGCATCGATGGTTTGGCGTGGTATGAGTTTCAAATATAGGTAATGGCCGTCTTGTTTCTGAATCGTGATGGTGAACTGCTCGAGTAACTCGATGACCGAACTTGAATCGCAAACTAATCGAATCGCTAGTGGTTTTCTCAGGAGCAAACGAAACCAGTTTTCGATGAAGCGAGCCGTCTTTTCTTCCCGCGTCTCTTTCGGTTTCTCTTTCGGCCTCATCGGAAGCTGTTGCAATCGCGTCACTATCCTGGCATTTCTGTCATATTCGATTCCATCTTGACCCTTCCAGATGTAAGCCGAAAAATCGTTATTAATTGTGTATTGATCGTCAATTCGCTTACGTTCGATGCGAAATCGCGCCGAATCGGCTCTTTGATACATCAAGCTGCCAATATACTCAGTCGTCTTCTGCAATGGCAGTTTCGTTCGGTTGAGAGCGATATAGCAGGCATAGACTTTCTCTGGTGAAGCCTCACTGGTCCATTTCATCAAAGCGACGATCACCGCCGGGTCATTGGCTGACTGAGCAACAGCCAAAAACGTCGCGGTAATAGCGGTCGCTTGTGCAAGAAGCGTCGAAGTTATCATCTCGACCTCCAATTAATTGACGCCATTTCATAACGAGCTCGTTTCACCGCGAAAAGATCAGTCGTGCTTGACTCGCCAGGCTTCGCAACTCCCCTACACTTCCCCAATGAACCACTACGTCTCTCATCTAGAAGGTGCCATTGATGGCACCGCGATCCCATTCGGTCAACTCGCCGGCATGCATGCTGGCCGGCCAATCGTCACGCGATACCACCTCGACAAAGTCCGCCACGCGATCACCCCCGCCCTGATCGCGACACGACCGCCGAGCCTTTGGCGATATCGCGAACTGTTGCCGTTACCCTTCGATGTCGAACCCGTGACGCTCGGGGAAGGGATGTCACCCCTATTACCGTGCCCGCGGCTCGGGAAGGAACTCGGGCTGAATCGATTGTTCGTGAAAGACGAATCGCAATTGCCGACGGGGGCGTTCAAGAGCCGGGGGATGACGACGGCGATCAGCATGGCGAAGTGGTTGGGCGTGAAGAGGGTGGCGTTGCCGACGGCGGGGAATGCGGGCGGGGCCGCGGCCGCGTATGCCGCGCGGGCGGGGATCGAGTGCTTCGTGTTCATGCCCGCCGATACGCCACTCGTGAGCCAGTTCGAAGCGCAGCTTTACGGGGCGAAGGTCTTCCTGGTGAACGGCCTCATCAACGACTGCGGCAAGATCGTGAAAGACGGAGCCGAGCGAATGGGTTGGTTTGATCTCTCCACATTGAAGGAGCCGTATCGCCTCGAAGGCAAGAAGACGATGGGCCTGGAACTCGCCGAGCAACTCGGCTGGCGACTGCCGGATGTGATTCTTTATCCCACGGGTGGCGGCACCGGGCTCATCGGCATGGCCAAGGCGTTCACCGAGTTGAACGAACTCGGGTGGTTGGCCAACGGACCGACTCCGCGATTTTACTCCTGCCAGGCGGAAGGTTGTGCCCCCATCGTGAACGCCTTCGATAAGGGTAAACGCTTCGCCGAACTCTTCCCGAACGCGGCGACCGTGGCGAGTGGATTACGTGTGCCCGTGGCCGTGGCCGACTTCATGATTCTCGATGCGATCCGTGCCAGTGGCGGCAAGGCCGTTGCCGGCTCCGAATCCGCCATCGCCCCGTGGATGCGCCGAGGCAGTGCTGCGGAAGGAATCAGCATCTGTCCCGAAACGGCAATCTGTTTCGATGTGCTGGCAAAACTCGTCGCCGTGGGCGAAGTCACCGCGGATGAGGAAGTCGTTGTCTTCAACACGGGGGCGGCTACGAAGTACCTGGAAGCATTGCCAGTTCAGTTACCCAGACTCGATAAGAATGCCATCGACTGGTCAATAATGTCCCAGATGTAACAACGTTGGCCTTTCGCCTTGCTCAGGTTCGTGCGTTTCGACATACTTCTCTTATCTCCCAATCTCGGTCCCGTCGTGCGAGGGGATTTGCCATGTCGCGATTTATTGGTACGCTCGTAGTGGCTGCCGGTTTTTTGCTTGCCCCGCTCGGGGCGTCTCCGGTGCCGAAAGAGAAACCGAAGCCCAAAGATGGGCCGAACTCGAACGCCATTCTCAAGAAGCACAAAGAGACGATGAAGGTCTCCGCGAGTTCGGGATGGGGCGGCTGGCCCGCCAGCCACGCATTCGATGGCAACCAAGAGACCTCCTGGTACAGTGCAACCAACGATTGCAAATCGGCGAAAAAAGATCCGAGCCTGGAAGTCCTGTTCCCCGAAGATGTGGCGGTTACTCGGGTGACTGTGTTGGGCAACCGCGATCCTGCATACCCGACTGGATACTTTTCGTTAGCTGGCCAACTTGAACTGCTGGATAAAGATGGCAAGGTCCTGGCGCGAATCAAGAAGGAAGCGACCGGGGAGAAGAAGGATTACGACTTCGTGCTATCGGATTCGTTTGGCCGCGTTCGTACCTTGCAATTCGTATCGACCGACGATGACAGTGCCCACGGTGGTTGGGCTTGCACAGCGATCGCGGAAATTCAGGTTGAGTAGTTGGCCTTCTCGTCAGCGAAACTTGACGGTATTCCCTACCTCACGACTCATGGGTACGTCAACCCGTGAGTCGAGTCGTTTGAGGACTGCCTGATGGTGCGTCGCGTCCTGAGTTTGCTGAGTGCCGTGTTGAGCACCGGTGTCGCAGTCTCGCAAACTGTTCCGCCCGGTGGCGCAAATTACTTTGGGGCGCCAGCGAACCAGCCTTTCGATCCGAACACGGTCTTCCCAACACCAAAGGCTCCAACCACGCCGCCGCCTGCTGTCCTGCCATCGGTCGAGGAGGCCGATGGCGGATTGAATTCCAAGCCGCCGCCGAAGATCTGGTCCGGTAGCGCAGACCTCGGCGTGAACGGAGCGACCGGAAACTCGGAGTCGTTCAACTTTCGCACGAACTGGAACGCTCGCCGCAAGACCGAGAAGAACATTTTCACTGCGGACTTCGTTTATACTCTTTCCGAACAAGGACCCGATACGAACGCCAACCAGGCGATCTTCAACGCCCGTGATGAGGTTCTGCTCGGCACGAGTGCATGGTCCCTCTATGGTTCGACACTCGTGGAATATGACCAGTTGCGGGATTACGATTTTCGCGTCGGCATGTACGCCGGGGTTTCGTTAAAGGTCTTCGACGACGAAACCAAGACGTTCCGAGTGCGGGGCGGGGCCGGGGCCTTGCGAGAAGTGGGCGGCTCGAAAGACCGCTGGGTACCAGAACTCGCGTTCGGTTACGATTTCAAATACCACATCAACGACCGCAGTTCGTTCGTTTCGATTCTCGATTATTACCCGCGTGTCGACGATTTCGGCAGCTTCCGGGTGCGAACGCGGGCTGCCTACGAGTACATACTCGACCCGGTGTCATGTATGGTTCTGCGAATTGGCATTCAGGATCGCTACGATAGCGACCCTGGCACTTCGAAGCGGAATGATCTCACATACTTCGCGACTCTTGGGATGAAGTTTTAATTTCTTGCTCGACACTAGAGACGCATTATCGTGCAGTTGGACTCGCCTCGTACTCCTTGTCCAACACATTCTTGACCAGCCCGCGCTTGATGAGTTCCTTTTCCGAAACTTTACCGAGGTCTGTGGTTAGTCGCCGATCTCTGCGTTCCGCTCGATATGGTGCAGAGTTAAGAGCAGGCTTGTGATGATTTGTGGATTAGCTAAACTCCTTCGGCAATCCATTCACGATTTTGACCGTCTCGGCGCTGACTTTCACCACCTGCCCGATTAATCGAACGATGTACTCCGGGTCATCGGCCCGGTTGAGGTCGCTGCGAATGCCGGAGCGGGCATCTTCGGTGACGCGGTATTGATCGATCACCCAGTCCAGGGCGCTGCGGTTGCCGAGGCGGTAGTCGAAGACCTCCGGCGGAACACCGGCCAGGGTCAGGCTCGCGTTCACGATCACCGCCGTCTTGTCCTTCGTCAGCTTCATCTTCTCGACTTCGTACGAGAGCGGCACCGCCTCCGTCGTGACGAATTTCAACTGGTACGGCTCGATCGTCTCGTAGTTGAGGTGCCACTCCCCGAGCTTCTGGCCCGCCTTGCTGAACGCGGCGAAGTCCGGGGCGTACGGTATCCGCGGCAGTTCGCGCTTCAGGTTATCGGCGAACTGCATACATGAGGGGACATTGATTATCCAAGCTCTTCGATTAAATCGCCTCGGCGAAAAGTTGCGGACAGTCGTTGAAGTGAAACAGTCTGTTGACCGTAAAGCTTCTTAACAGCTGCATCAATTTCAGAGACTGCTCGGCTAAAGTAAATCTCTTCAAACTGTTCGAGTTTCGTTTTTGCTTGGACGAATGTTAAATGGTTGAGTGAGGGCAATTGAATTCCGAGCTCGTCAAGAAGGTAACGGCCCATTAACATTGCAATAAAACATGACGCGTAAGCAACAAAATCTGGTGCATCGGCAGGAGGCCGACGACGCTTATTCTCGGCAATTCGATAGAGTAGAGTAGCAATTACGACTTGCGCGCCATTTAAATCGTTCGTGAAAATCAAGTCATAAAGTTTGCCAAAATGCTCTCGACCCTGAAATTTCGCCTGGTGGGGTCGCTTTCGCCATACGGAAAGTACTGCTTCTGCCGCTGTAGCACTGCTAATATCTAACGCTTTGAGAGATGCGATTCCTCGATGGCGATTGTAGGTATAGCCTAATTCTTTAATCGATGTTTCAAGACTTTTTTGTCGGTCATCATTCGATTTAAGATCGCGAAGATCGACCGGGTTTTGAC